>Ga0213875_10002778_pt1 | contig 10334 bp, 8 predicted proteins | sample BarmaccomBMRX_R8_FD_160105 | JGI IMG/M metagenome (GOLD analysis project Ga0213875, IMG submission 160105) | Root-associated microbial communities from Barbacenia macrantha in rupestrian grasslands, the National Park of Serra do Cipo, Brazil - RX_R8 | ecosystem: Host-associated > Plants > Roots... | reverse complement strand
GTTCTGCGACTCCAGCGACGACGAGATCGAGCGGGTGCTCGACGTCAACCTGCTCGGCGCCGCGCGCGTGATGCACGCGGTCCTGCCGGTGATGAAGGCGCAGCGCAGCGGGTCGATCGTCAACGTCGGCTCGATCGCCGGCGAGGCCGGCGTCATGGGAATCTATTCGGCGTCGAAGTTCGGTCTGCGCGGGCTCACCGACACCGTGCGCCGCGAGGTGCGGAGCTTCGGCATCGGCGTGACGCTGATCGCGCCGGGCTTCGTCGCGACGCCGATGAACGCGGCGATGCGCGGGCTGCCCGGCCCGGAGATCGTCGCGGACGCGATCGTCGCCGCGATCCGGCGGCCGCGCCGCGTGCGCATCGTGCCGCGCCGCTATCGCTTCGCCGTGTGGGCGGTCAACGCGTTCCCGGCGCTCACGGACCGCGTGTTCGGCGACGCGCGGATTCAGCGGCGGCTCAACCGCGACGCGCGCGCGGCGCGCGACGCGGCTTCGTGACCGAGCAGCCCGAAGCCGTCGTCGTCACGGGCGCGTCGAGCGGCATCGGTGCCGATGCGGCGGCGCTGCTCGCGCGCGAGGGCTACGTCGTCTATGCCGGCGTGCGCAACGACGCCGACGCGGCGCGCGCGGCCGCTGCGCACGAACGCATCCGGCCCGTGCGCCTCGACGTCACCGACGCAGCCGCGATCGCCGCCGCGGCGGAGATCGTCGCGCGCGGCGGCGTGCCGCTGCGTGCCGTCGTTTGTAATGCGGGCATCGCGCTTGCCGGTCCGCTCGAGTTCTTGCCGATCGACGAGCTCCGGCGACTGTTCGAGGTGAACGTGTTCGGCGCGATGGCGGTGGCGCAGGCCTTCTTGCCGCAGTTGCGCGCGACGCGCGGACGCCTCGTGTTCCTCGGCTCGAGCTCCGGGCGGTTGTCGGTGCCGTTCATCGCGCCGTACAGCGCCTCGAAGTTCGCGTTGCGCGCGCTCGCGGACGCGTTGCGCACGGAGCTGCGCCGCGCCGGCGTCGCCGTATCGCTGATCGAGGCGGGGTCGGCGAAGACGCCGATCTGGAAGAAGGGCCGCGACGGGCGCGCGGCCCTCGAGGCGAAGCTCGGCCCGGCGGCGCTCGAGCGCTACCGGCGCGAGGTCGACGCGGTCTTCGCGCAGACCGCGCGCGAGGAGCGCACGGCGATGCCGGTCGAGCGCGTGAGCCGCACGATCCTGAGCGCGGTGCGTGCGCGGAAGCCGCGCGCCTCGTACGTCCTCGGCGCCGGTACGCGCGCGGGCGCGATCGTCGCCATCTTGCCGCCCGCGCTGCGCGACCGGGCGATCCGCGCGTCGATGCGTTTGCCTTAGTCGTCGTTCGCCGCGTCGCGCAGCTTCCGGCGCAGGTCGGCGGCGTCGTGCGGCAGCGGCGGCATCTGCGGGTCGAGCCGTTCGAGCGTCTCGACGGCGATGCGCGTGAGCACGAGGTTCCGAAACCACTTGTGATTCGCGGGCACCACGAACCACGGCGCGCGCTTGCGGTTCGTCGCGGCGATCAGGTCTTCGTACACCGCGCGGTAGGCGGCGCGGCAGGCCAGCTGATCGTAGTCCGCCGCGTCGACCTTCCAGTGCTTCTCCGGATCGTCGATCCGCGACTCGAAGCGCCGGACTTGCTCGGCGCTCGTCACGTGCAGGTAGAACTTCAGGATCGTGGTGCCGTTCTGCGCGAGCAGCTTCTCGAAGTCGACGATGCGGCGGCAGCGCTTCACGATGTCCTCGTCGGCGAGCGTGCCGTGGAGCCGCGGCACGATGACGTCCTCGAAGTGCGAGCGGTTGAAGACCGCGACGGTTCCGAACGCGGGGACGACGCGGTGCACGCGCCAGAGGAAGTCGTGCGCGGCTTCGTCCGCCGTCGGCGGCTCGAACGCGTGCGTCGTCGCCGCGCGCGGATTGAGCGCGCGCATGAGGTGGCCGACCGCGCCGTCCTTCCCGCCGGCGTCCAGCGACTGCAGCACGATCAGCACCGCGCGCCGGCGTTCGGCGTAGAGGCGCGTGTGCAGCGTGCGCAGCCGGTCCAGGTCGCGCTCCATCGTCTCGCGCGCGGCGTCGCGATCCGCGAACGCGCCGGTCGACGACGCGTCGAGATCGCCGAGGCGGATGCGCCGGCCGCGCTCGATGCCGTACGTGCTCGAGTAGCTCACCGCCCGCACGTTCGCCGCCGCGGCGTGCGCGCGCTGCGATGCGAACGCGCGCCGCACCTCTCGCTCGTCTCGCCCTCCGGACGCGGGCCGCAGCCGCCGCCTGCCGGGTGCCGCATCGAAGGGGTGGCGCCGGGGCACCGGCCGTGATAGAATCGCCGATGCTGTCCGAGGGTACCGCCTCGGACCGGGTCGTGGCGGGTGCTCCCGTCACGTGTGTAGGGCCCCTAGCCTCGCAAAGGGCCGTTTTCCACCTACATCACCACGAGGTTCACCCACCCATGCCTCCTCCGAAAGGCAAGCGTGCGGCGGCGAAAAAAGATCGCCGGCCGAAGCGCAAGGTCTGCAATTTCTGTGCGGAACGCAGCGAGTCGCTCGACTACAAAGACACGACGCGGCTGCGGAAGTACATCAGCGAGCGCGGCAAGATTCTGCCGCGCCGCATCTCCGGCAACTGCGCGTCGCACCAGCGCGCGCTGACGACCGCGGTGAAGCGCGCGCGCGTCATCGCCCTGCTCCCCTTCGTCGTCCAGTAGGAAGCCGCGCATGAAGGTCATTCTCACCGGCGACGTCAAGCCGCTCGGCTCGCGCGGAGCGGTCGTCGACGTCAAGGACGGCTACGCGAACAACTTCCTGTTTCCGCAGAACCTCGCGGTCGTGGCGACGGCAGGCGCGATGAAGCAGCTGGAGCAGCAGCAGAACGCGAAGAAGCGCAAACAGGCGGAAGAGGTCGCGAACGCACAGGATGTCGCCTCGCAGCTCGAGCAAGCCGTGATTCGCGTCCCCGCGAAGGCCGGCGGCAACGGCCGTCTCTTCGGCACCGTCACGAACGCGCAGGTGGCGGACGCGCTGCACGAGCAGCTCGGCGTCACGATCGATCGCCACAAGATTGAGATGAAGGACGGGATCAAGGCGCTCGGCACGTATCCCATCGAGGTCCGTCTCGGCAACAACGTCATTGCGAAATCGGCGGTGCAGGTCGTCGCGCTGAAGTAAGTGCGACTGAGCGCCGACGAGAAGGTGCGCCGCGAGGTCGCGGCGCTCTACGAGGCCCTGACGGAAGCGCTCGGCGCCGACAAGGTCGTCATGCGCGCCGGCAAGCTCGGCACGCTCAAGGAGATGCGCTCGCAGGCGATCCCGGATCGCCTGCTGGCGCTGCAGCGTCTCGTCTTCGAAGACCCGTCGCTCGAGACGCGGCCCGCGAAAGTGCAGTACAAGCAGGTGATCCACGAGATCGAGGACCGTCTCGCGGATCTGCTCGCGCAGCGCAGCGTCGGCGACGCGCTGGATGCGAAGGTCAACGCGAAGATGGTGCGCCGCCAGGACGAGTACCTGCGCGAGCTGCGCCTCGAAGCGCTGCGCGACGAGTCCGGGCCGGAAACGCCGGCGACGCAGAAGCGGCTCGCCGAGCTCGAAGCGCTCGACGCGCGCAAGCTCGCGCGCGCGGCGATGGACGTGCTGCGGCCGACGTCGCTCGACCAAGTCGTCGGACAAGACGGCGCGATCCGCGCGCTGCTGGCGAAGCTCGCGTCGCCGTATCCGCAGCACGTGATCCTCTACGGACCGCCGGGCGTCGGCAAGACGACGGTCGCGCGGCTCGCGCTCGAGCGCGCGAAGGCACGCCCGCACGCGCCGTTCGCGCACGACGCGCCGTTCGTCGAAGCCGCCGGAACGACGCTGCGCTGGGACAGCCGCGAGACGACGAACCCGCTGCTGGGCAGCGTGCACGATCCGATCTATCAGGGCGCGCGGCGCGATTTCGCCGATTCCGCCGTGCCGGAGCCCAAGCTCGGCCTCGTGACGCGCGCGCACGGCGGCGTGCTGTTCATCGACGAGATCGGCGAGATGGACCCCGCCATGCAGACGCGGCTGCTCAAGGTGCTCGAGGACAAGCGCGTCACGTTCGAGTCGTCGTACTACGACGAGCACGATCCGAACGTTCCGGCGTACGTGAAGAAGCTGTTCCGCGACGGCGCGCCCGCCGACTTCGTGCTGCTCGGCGCGACGACGCGCGATCCGGACGCGATCGACGAGGCGATCCGCTCGCGCTGCGCCGCCGTGTACTTCGAGCCGCTGACGCAGGCGCAGGTCGCGCGGATCATCACCGAAGCCGCGCAGCGGCTCGGCGCGAAGATCGGCCGGCGCGCCGCCTCGCTGATCGCGTCGTACACGATCGAGGGCCGGAAGGCGGTGCAGATTCTCGCCGACGCCTACGGGCACGCGCTCGAGCGCGCGGGCGGCGCGCGCACGGCGACCGTTCGCGACGAGGACGTGCTGATCGTCGTGCAGGCGGGTCGCATCGTGCAGCACACGCCGGCACGCGCGCGCCGCGCGCGCGACGTCGGCAAGGCGCACGGCCTCGGCGTGCTGCGGTACGTCGGCTCGATCATCGAGGTCGAAGCGGCGGCGTTCCCGGCGCACGAAGCGCGCAAGGGCAACGTGCGCTTCAACGACACGGCGGGATCGATGGCGCGCGACGCCGTGTTCAACGCCGCGTCCGTCATCCGCGCGGTGACCGGCATCGATCCGGCCGACCACGATCTGCACGTCAACGTCGTCGGCGGCGCGAACATCGACGGACCGTCGGCGGGGCTCGCGTTTTTCCTTGCGCTCTACAGCGCGCTCGTGCAGATTCCGTTGCCGCAGGACGTCGCCGTCACCGGCGAGGTGTCGCTCGCGGGCGCCGTGCGCGGCGTCGGTGGAATTGTGGAGAAACTGTACGCCGCACGGCAGGCGGGCATGAGAGCGATTCTCGTTCCGCGCGAGAACGTGCGCGAGATCGACGCGACGCTGGAGGGGATCGACGTGATCAGCGTCGGAACCGTGACCGAAGCGCTTGCCGCTCTCGGCGTGCGCGTTCCGCCACCACCGCCCGCGCAGCGTTCGCGCCCGCGTACGAAAGCAGCTCGTTGAACGTCGCTTCGTTCGTTCCGACCGTCGACCGCATTCCGCCGAGCAACCTCGAGGCGGAGATGGCGCTGCTCGGTTCGATCCTCGTCGACAAAGAGATGATGCCGGCGGTGAGCGAGATCGTGCAGCCGGCGGACTTCTACGCATCGCTGCACGAGTCGATCTTTCTCGCGCTCTTCGCGCTCTACGAGCGCGGCGAGCCGCTCGACAAGGTCGCGCTCGCCGAAGAGCTGCGCAACCGCGGCATGCTCGACAAGATCGGCGGCCTCGCGTACCTCAGCTCGCTGATGGACGCCGTGCCGACCGCGGCGTCGGCCGAGTACTACGCGCGCATCGTCCGCGAGAAATCGACGCTGCGCGGCCTCATCCATGCGGGCACGCAGGTGACGAAGCTCGGCTACGAGTCGGACGACGACGTGCCGTCCGCGATCGACCGTGCCGAGCAAGTCGTGTACGAGGTCGGGAACCGCTCGGATCACAACGCGTTCGCCGCCGTGCCGTCGCTGCTGCTCGGCGTGTTCCAGGCGCTGGAGAAGCGGCACGAGCAGAAGGGCGACCGCACGGGCGTGACGTCCGGCTACCGCGACATCGACGACTACACCGCGGGCTGGCAGCCCGGTAACCTCGTCATCCTTGCCGCCCGGCCGGCGATGGGCAAGACGTCGCTCGCGCTGAACATGGCCGTGGCCGCGGCGAAGGACGAGAAGAAGCCCGTCGCCGTGTTCTCGCTCGAGATGACGAAGCAGGAGCTCGTCGAGCGCCTGCTCTCGTCCGAGGCGAAGCTCGACGCGTCGAAACTGCGCCGTGGTGCCATCGCCGATCGCGACTGGGAGAAGATCGGCCACGCCATGGGCGTGCTGCACGAGCTGCCCATCTATCTCGACGACGCGGGTGCGGTGACGGTCACCGAGATTCGCTCGCGCTTGCGCCGCCTGAAGTCCGCGCACGGCTTGGCGGCGGCCTTCATCGACTACTTGCAGCTCGTTCGCCCGCCGACCCTCGCGAAAGTCGTCAACCGCAACGAAGAGCTCTCGGACATCTGTCGCACGTTGAAAGCGACGGCGAAAGATCTCAACATCCCGATCATCGCGTTGGCTCAGTTGAACCGAGCGGTCGAAGCGCGCTCCGAAAAGCGCCCGCTGCTTTCGGACTTACGTGATTCGGGCAGCATCGAGCAGGAAGCCGACATCGTGACGTTCCTCTACCGCGACGTCTACTACAACAAGGAAACGTCGCCGGAACCGGACGCAACGGAGCTCATCATCGCGAAGCACCGCAACGGCCGCGTCGGGACGGTGAAGCTGCGTTTTCAGGGCGAGCACACGCTCTTCGTGCCGTATGGAGACGACTCGCACTACCCGGCGCCATAGCGAGACCTGGTCGCGCGAGGTGAACGCACCGAAGGGCCGCGTCGAAGCGAAGGTCGCCCGCCTTCGCGCGCTTCGCGACGCCGATGCGGCCGAACGCGTCGAGGCACTACGCCGCGCTCTGCGCGATTCCAGCAACTACGTCGTCGCGAAAGCAGCCGAGGTCGCCGCCGACGCGGCTGATGCCGAGCTCGTTCCGGATCTGCTTGGCGCGTACGACGGATACTTCGGCGCGGACGCTGCCGAGCGCGACCCGCAGGTGTGGGCGAAGAACGCGATCGCGCGCGCGTTGCGCGAGCTCGGGCACCGCGATCCGGCGCCGTTCGTGCGCGGCTTGCACCACGTCCAGCTCGAGGCCGTCTGGGCGAAGCGCGTCGACATGGCGCCGAACTTGCGCTGCATCTGCGCGCAGGCGCTCGTCGACACCGATCTTCCGGCGCCAGCGGCGTTGCGCGAGCTGTTGCCGCACCTCGTCGACCCCGTGCCGGTCGTACGCGTGGAGGCGGTGAACGCGATTGCGCAGATCGGCGGCGACGAAGCGGTGCTGCTCATCCGGCTCAAAGCGCACGCCGGTGACGTGGAGTCGGAAGTGACCGGCGCGTGTTTCGCCGCGATCGTCGAGCGCGAGCCGTCGGAGGCGACCGCCTTCATCGCGCCGTTCTTGGACCATGACGAGACGGACGTGTGCACCGAAGCGGCGGTGGCGCTCGCGCAGTCGCGCGATCCGAACGGCTTGGATCACGTGCGTGCGTTCCTGCGCCGGCCGCTGGCGCCGGACGTGCGAGCCGCCGTCGTCACGGCGTGCGCCGGCTCGACGCAGCCCGACGTCATCGATCTGCTGCTCGAGGTCGTGCGCGGGCGCGACCACGCCGCGGCGGAATCGGCGGTCCGTGCCATCGCGCAGAGCCGATTTCGCGAGATGGCGCGCGCGCGCACGCGGGACGCCGTCGCGGCGACGTGCGCACGCGAGCTCGCACTGGTCTTCGCCAGCACGTTCGGGGCGCAAACGGAGTCTCGCTGAGCGGCGCGCGTCCTACGGCGCCGGCTTGGCGAGCACCGCGATCGACTGCCCGAGGCTCGCGCGCTCGGAGACGACGTCGCCGCTGTCGAGCGTCACCGGCGCCGGCAGCGGTACGAAGCGATCGCTGCCCGCCCGCACGTCGACGACGGCCAGGCCGAGATCCGTCGCCCATGCTCGGATCGCCGCGCGGTCGATGAACATGTTGATCGGATGCGGCCGGCCTTCGCGCTCGTCCGCGACCGTTTTCGCGAACACCGCCCAATGTGCCGGAACGCCGAACTCCAGGAACGAGAAGACGATGCGTCCGCCCGGCTTCAGGACGCGCTTCGCCTCGGCGAGATACAAGTACGCGTGCTCGTGCAGCACGTGCGTCAACACGGAGAAGAAGCACACCATGTCCGCTGCGTCGTCGTGCTCGGGGATTCTGACCGCGTCGACGAGCTCGAACCGCCACGCGTCGTGGCCGGCGGCGCCCACGGCGGCATGCTCGAGAAGGTCGGGGACGAGGTCCGTGCCGAGATAGCGTCCGCGGAAGAACGGCGCAAGCTGATGCGTCAAGCGTCCCGATCCGCAACCGACATCGATCAAGTACTGATCCGGCGCGAGCCCGTAGAACCGCAGCAGCTCGCGCTCGATGACGCCGAAGGCGTCGAACTCGCCGCCGATCGCGACGCGCAGGCCCGCATCGCCGAGCTCGGCGGTTGCACGACGCACGTGCGCGCCGTACATCGCACGCGTATCGAGCTTGTCCATGTCGCCGAACCCCACATCCCCCAACGCCGCGCGCCGTTCCCTGGGCACGGCGCGCCGACCTCTCGCGGCGGCGCTACGCGGTGCGTCCCGCGCGTTCGACCAGACGGAGCTTCGGCCGGTGCGCGCCGCGCAGCTGCGAAACGAACGTGTCGAAGCGCCACGGCTTGCCGTACAGATAGCCCTGGCCGACGTCGCAGCCCTGCGCCCGGACGAACGACGCCTGTTCCTCGTTCTCGATGCCTTCCGCCACGACGGTGAGGCCGAACGCCTTCGCGACGTTCACGATCGAAACGACGATCGCGCGGTCGGCTTCGTCGTCGTTGACGTCGCGCACGAAGCTGCGGTCGATCTTCAGCATCGTCATCGGCAGACGCTTGAGGTGTGAGAGCGAGCTGTAACCGATTCCGAAGTCGTCCATCGCGAGGTGCACGCCGAGCTCGCGCAGACGGTTGAGTCCCGGCAGCGCGTGATCGTCGAGCGCCGCGGTTTCCGTCACCTCGAGGATCAGCGCGTCCGCCGGCAGCTCGAACTCCGCGAGCGTCGTGCCGACGCTGAGCGCGAACGACGGCTCGCGCAGGTCGCGCGTGGAGAGGTTGACCGCGAGGCGGAAGTCGGGGTCGATCGCGCGGAACGCCGCGAGCGCCGTGCACGCCTGGCGCAGCACCCAGCGGTCGATGTCGACGATCGTCGCGGACTGCTCGGCGATCGGGATGAAGATCGACGGCGGCACCGTGCCGCGCGTCGGATGGCGCCAGCGCACGAGCGCTTCGCAGCCGGTGATCGTTCCCGTGGCGAGGTCGACCAGCGGCTGATACTCGACCTCGAGCTCACCGCGCATCAGCGCGGTGCGCAGGTCGGCCTCGAGCGCGAAACGCTCCGCGTCCTCCGCGTGCATCGCGTCCTCGTACACCGTCAGCGAGCTGCCGCCGACGCCCTTCGCCCGGTACATCGCGGCGTCCGCGTGCGCGGTCAGCGCGCTCGCGTCCGTGCCGTGCTCCGGGAAGAGCGCGGCGCCGATGCTGACGCCGACGTATACCTCGCGGTCGTCGAGCTGGATCGGCGCGGAGACCGCGCGGATCAGCCGCTGCGAGAGCAGGTCGATGTCCTTCTCGCTCGCGATCGACGACATGATGATGACGAACTCGTCGCCGCCCGGACGCGCGATGAAGTCGCCGCCGCGCACGCAGCGCTGCAGGCGCGCGCCCACCTCGCGCAGCACCTCGTCGCCGGCGCCGTGGCCCATCGTGTCGTTGATCGACTTGAACCGGTCGAGGTCGAGGAACAGCAGCGCGAGCCGGCGGTTCTCGCGCGATGCCAGCGCGACCGCTTCTTGCAGGCGCTGATCGAGGGAGAAGCGGTTCGGGAGCTCGGTGAGCCGGTCTTGGTGCGCCGCGTCGAACAGCTGGCGCTGCGTTCGCTTGAGCTCGGTGATGTCGATCGACACGCCGACGGCGCCGATGATGTTGCGGTCGCGGTCCGCGAGCGGCTCGACGTGGTGGCGCAGCCAGTGGTCGCCGTGCGCGCTCTCGACGCGCACGTGGCGGCCGGCGAAGACGTCGCGCACGACGTTCTCGGCGATCAGCGCGCCGCACGGCGCACCGAGCAGGTCGCGCGACGCGAGGTCGAGCTCGGTCAGCGCGCCGCCCGAGATCGCGGTGAAGCGGCCGTCGCGGCCGACGGTCCAGAGGATCGCGTCGACGTTGTTCGCGACGAGCTGGAGGCTGTGCGCGTTCTCGTGCAGCTGCGACTCCGCGATCGTCTGCGCGCTCACGTCCTGCATGGAGATGAGCGTCTCGTCGGCGGCCGGGAGGATGCGCACTTCCACCCACGTCTGGATCGCCGGAAACGCGTGCACGCGCGCCACCGGGACGCCGCTCCGTCGCGCCGCGCGAATGTCGGGCACGAGGGCGCACGCAAGCGGATCCGCGATGTGCGGAAGCTCGACGCCGATGAGATCGTCGGCGGATCGGTGCAGCAGCCGTTCGGCTTCGTCGTTGACGTGGGTGACGCGCAAGTCTTCGTCGACGATGTAGATGCCTTCGCGCACCGCTTCGAGGAGGTTGTAGCGACGCTCCACGGCGTCGGCCGCGATGCCGCGGGCGGCCTCCATGACGT
>Ga0213875_10002777_pt1 | contig 10336 bp, 9 predicted proteins | sample BarmaccomBMRX_R8_FD_160105 | JGI IMG/M metagenome (GOLD analysis project Ga0213875, IMG submission 160105) | Root-associated microbial communities from Barbacenia macrantha in rupestrian grasslands, the National Park of Serra do Cipo, Brazil - RX_R8 | ecosystem: Host-associated > Plants > Roots... | reverse complement strand
GCCCTCGCGGCCAAGGCTGAACGTCCGGACGCGGTGCCCATCGCCGGTGGGACCGATGTCATGGTGGAGCTGAACTTCGACCGCACACGCCCGGACGCGCTGCTCGACCTGACCGGAATCGCCGAGCTGGCCGAGTGGTCGGACACCGGCGACGGCGGCATCCGGCTCGGCGCGGGCGTCAGCTACACGCGGATCATCACCGAACTTGGCCAGCGGTTGCCGGGACTGGCGATGGCCTCCCGCACCGTCGGCTCCCCGCAGATCCGCAACCGGGGCACCGTCGGTGGCAATCTCGGTGCCGCCTCTCCCGCCGGAGACACTCACCCCGTGCTGCTGGCCACCGGTGCCAGCGTCGAACTCGCCTCGACCAGAGGCCTCAGGACTGTCCCGGCCGAGGAGTTCTATGTCGGTGTCAAGCGTTCCGTGCTGGCCCCCGACGAGCTGATCACCGCCGTGCTGCTGCCGGGCACCACCGCGCCGCAGCAGTTCAGCAAGATCGGCACCCGCAACGCCATGGTGATCGCGGTCTGCTCGTTCGCCATCGCGCTGCACCCCGAACAAGCCGCCACCGGGAACAGCACCGTTGGCACCGGCATCGGGTCGGCCGGGCCCACCCCGCTGCGTGCCACCGAAGCTGAGCGGTTCCTCACCGCGGAACTGGCTAACGCCGACCAGTGGACGTCGCCACGTGCGCTGGACGACTCGGTACGGAGGCGGTTCGGCGACCTGGTCGCGGCGGCCGCCTCCCCCATCGACGACGTGCGCGGCAGCGCGGCCTACCGCCGGCATGCGCTCGCGGTGCTCGCCCGGCGAACGCTGGGGTGGGCCTGGTGGGACTACTGCTTGGAAAGGACATCGCGATGCGCCTGAACCTCACGGTGAACGGCGAGCCGCGGCAGGCCGACGACGTGTGGGAGGGCGAGAGCCTGCTCTTCCTGCTCCGCGAGCGGCTTGGGCTGCCCGGCTCCAAGAATGCCTGCGAGCAGGGCGAGTGCGGGTCGTGCACGGTGTACCTCGACGGAACGCCGGTGTGCTCGTGCCTGGTGGCCGCCGGTCAGGCCGAAGGCCGTGCGGTGCGCACCGTCGAGGGGCTGGCCGAGGAGGGAGACCTGGACCGGGTGCAGCGGGCTTTCCTCGAGGCCGGTGCCGTGCAGTGCGGATTCTGCACACCGGGCCTGATCGTCGCCGCACACGACCTGCTGGCCAGGGTGCCCGATCCCAGCGACGGGGAGATCCGCGAGGCACTGGCCGGCAACCTGTGCCGTTGCACCGGATACGAGGCCATCCTGGACGCGGTACGAACAGCGGCCAGGCGATGACCGCGGCGACGGGTCCCCGCCAGACGGCGTCGGTCGTCATCGACAACGCCGCCGTGGCAACGCTCGACGCGGCGGGCACCGAGCACGCCCGCGGGCACGTGATCGTCACCGATGGCCGGATCGCCGCCGTCGGTGCGGGGCCGGCGGTAAGGCCGGCCGGACCGCACACCTACCTGGACGCCACCGGGTGCCTTGTCACTCCTGGGCTGGTCAACACCCATCATCACCTGTACCAGTGGGCCACGCGGGGTTTCGCGCGGGACGCCACCCTGTTCGAATGGCTGACCACGCTGTATCCGGTGTGGACAAGGTTGGACGCCGAGATCACCGCGGCGGCCTCGGCCGCCGGGATGGCGCGGCTGGCGCTGACCGGATGCACGACCGTCGCCGACCACCACTACGTGTTTCCCACCGACGGAGGGGACCAGATCGCGGCGCTGGTGGATAGTTCGCGGCGGACAGGGCTGCGGCTGCACGTGGTGCGCGGTTCGATGGACCGAGGCCGTTCCCAGGGCGGCCTTCCCCCCGACAACCTGGTCGAGGACACCGAGCAGGCGCTGGTCGGGACCGAGGAGGCGATCCGGATCCACCACGACCCCGATCCGCTCGGGCTGGTCAGGGTCGCCGTCGGACCGTGTTCACCGTTCTCGGTCAGCCGCGAACTGATGGAACGGGCGGCCGAACTGGCGCGTCGACACGGCGTCCGGTTGCACACCCACCTCGCCGAGACTCTCGACGAAGAGCGGCAGTGCCTCGAGGAGAACGGTCGCACGCCGGCGCAGTACGCCGACGACCTCGGCTGGCTCGGCGAGGACGTCTGGCTCGCCCACGCCGTGCACCTCGCCGACGAGGCCGTCCAACGGTTCGGCGAGACGGGCACCGGGGTGGCCCACTGTCCCAGCTCGAATGGCCGGCTCGGGTCCGGTCTGGCACCGGTCCGACATCTGCTCGACGCCGGTGCTCCGGTCGGACTCGGCGTGGACGGCGTTGCCTCCAACGAGTCCGGCGGCCTCGGTGAGGAACTGCGTCAGGCTCTGCTGGTGGCGCGGTTGCGTGAGGGACCACGCGGCCTGACGGTCCGCGAGGCGTTGCGGCTGGCCACCATGGGCGGTGCGCGCTGCCTCGGTCGGCAGGCCGATCTCGGCTCGATCGAACACGGCAAGGTCGCTGACCTCGCCGTGTGGCGGCTGGACGGTCTCGGCCACGCCGGGATCGCCGACCCCGTCGCCGCGCTCGTGCTCGGCCCGGCGCCCCTGGCCGAGCACGTGTTCGTCGGCGGCCGACCAGTGGTGGCCGGCGGCGAGCTGCGCACCGCCGACCTCGACTCGGTGACCCGTGACCTGCGCGCGGCGTGCCGGCGACTGACGGAGGTGTCACGATGACGAGCCCCACCGGGACCGTGCCCACTCGGACCGCGGAGGCCACCACCGGGCGCGCGTCGGGCGGCGTCGGGGACAGCCCACAGCGGCCGGACGGCGCGCTGAAGGTACGCGGCGAATTCGCCTACTCCTCCGACGCGTGGCACGAGGACATGCTGTGGGGCACCACGCTGCGCTCGCCATACGCACATGCGCGAATCGTGTCCATCGACATCACCGAGGCGTTGCGGGTGCCTGGCGTGTACGCCGTGCTCACCCACGCCGACGTGCCAGGCGCGAATCTGCACGGCTTGGAACGCCAGGACCAGCCCGTACTGGCCGTCGACGTGGTGCGTTACCACGGCGAGCCGGTGGCGCTGGTCGCCGCGGACCATCCCGAGACGGCCAGGCGGGCGATGCGGCGGATCGAGGTCGGCTATGAGGTGCTGCCCCCGGTCAGCGACGCCGAGCAGGCGGTGCACGGTGACGTGCCGGCGTTGCACCCGGGCGGCAACGTGGTGCGTCATGTCCGTGTCGTTCGAGGCGACCAGGACGCCACCGCGGATGTCGTGGTCCGCGGCGAGTACCAGGTCGGCATGCAGGACCAGGCGTTCCTCGGCCCCGAGTCGGGTCTTGCCATGCCCGCCGAGGATGGCGGGGTCGATCTGTTCGTGGCCACCCAGTGGCTGCACGTGGACCAGCAACAGGTCTGTATCGCTCTCGGGCTGCCGCCGGACAAGGTGCGGATCACCCTCGCCGGGGTCGGCGGCGCGTTCGGCGGCCGCGAGGACCTGTCCATCCAGGTACACGCGTGCCTACTCGCGCTGCACACCGGCAAACCGGTGAAGATGGTGTACAACCGGGAGGAATCCTTCTACGGCCACGTGCACCGGCATCCGGCGACGTTGTACTACGAGCACGGGGCAACACACGAGGGCAAGCTGGTCTACGTCAGGTCCCGGATCTACCTCGACGGCGGCGCCTACACCTCGAGCACGCCCGCGGTGGTCGGCAACGCGGCCACTCTCGGTGTCGGACCGTACGACGTCGACAATGTGACGATCGACTGCTGGGGCGCGTACACCACCAACCCGCCGTGCGGCGCGATGCGCGGATTCGGCGCGGTGCAGGCGGCGTTCGCCTATGAGTCGCAAATGGACAAACTAGCCGAGGCACTCGGACTGGATCCGGTCGAGGTGCGGCTGCGCAACGCGATGAGCGAGGGCAGCGTTATGCCGACCGGCCAGGTCGTCGACTCCCCCGCGCCCGTGGCCGAGCTGCTGCGGCTGGTGCGTGACCGGTCTCTGCCCACGAACGGCCATGGTGAATCGGTTGATCTGCGGGCGATGCCGGGTGGGGTGTCCAACACGACACACGCCGAGAACGTGGTGCGCGGCGTCGGATATGCCCTCGGAGTCAAGAACATCTGCTTCTCCGAGGGTTTCGACGACTACTCCACGGCACGGCTGCGTCTTCAGGTCGTCGGTGGTGAACCGGCGGTGGAGGTGCACACCGCGGCCGTCGAGGTCGGTCAGGGCCTGGTCACGATCGAACAGCAGATCGTGCGGACCGAGCTCGGTGTCGAACGGGTCACCCTGCGACCGGCCGACACCACGATCGACAGCGCCGGCGGCACCTCGGCGTCACGGCAGACCTACATGACCGGTGGGGCGGTGCTCGCCGCCTGCCGCGCCGTGCGGGACCGGGTGTTCGCGCTCGCCCGAGCGAAACTGGGGCCAGAGCCGACCGGCCTGTCACTGGTCGGCGGGAAGATCGTCGCGGCGACCGGCGGGGTGCTCGCCGACCTTGTCGACGTGCTTGGCGGGAACGTCATCGACGAGACGGTCCAGTGGCGGCATCGGCCAACCACCGAACTGGACCCCGAGACCGGACAGGGATTCGCACACGTGCAGTACGGCTTCGCCGCGCACCGGGCCGTCGTCGACGTCGACGTGGAGCTCGGCCTAGTCAAGGTGGTCGAGCTGGCCTGCGCACAGGACGTCGGCAGGGCGATGAACCCCAAGGCCCTCCTTGGCCAGATACACGGCGGCAGCACACAGGGGCTCGGGCTCGCGGTGATGGAGGAGATCCAGGTCAGCGACGGCCTGATCCGCAACCCCTCGTTCACTGACTATCTGATCCCGACCATCCTCGACACCCCGCCGATGCCGGTGGACGTGCTGGAACTGGCCGACCCGCACGCACCGTACGGGCTGCGCGGCGCCGGTGAGCCACCGGCGATCTCCTCGGGCCCGGCGGTGGTGGCCGCGATCCGCGCCGCGACCGGGATGGCGCTCACCCGGATGCCGGTCCGGCCCGAGCACATCACCGGAACGGACCACTGAGTCAGCTCGAACCAGTCGAACCGAACGGTGCGTCCGACACGAACACCCCGTGACGCCCGCCAGGGCGCCCCGTGATCGCAAGCATCCGCCTTCACGGCACATGCCCAGAGACGGGAAATGGTGTGGCTGGATCGCCCGGTGTCGCAGGCACTCTTGCCGGCCTGGCGGAGCGGTTCCTCGGCGCTCCACTGCCGGTGCGGCTGCGTGGTTGGGACGGCAGCGTCGCCGGCCCGCGTGGAGCGCCGGTCCTGGTGATCCGCTCGAAGCGCGCGTTGCGGCGGCTGTTGTGGGAGCCCAACGAGTTGGGGTTGGCCCGCGCTTATGTGTCCGGAGACATCGACGTCGACGGGGACCTCAAGGACGGGCTGTCTCGCCTCTGGCGCCTGGTCAGGCAGACCGGGATACCGCGACCCAGGGTGCCCGTCGCCACCCGGTTGGGTCTGCTGTCCGCGGCGTTGCGCTTCGGGGCGCTCGGCCGGCCGCCGGATCCCCCGACACAGGAGATTCGGCTGTCCGGCACCAACCGCGCCACGAACGCCCGCCACCGCACCCTTCCCACCGGGTTCTACCGGACGCTGCTGGATCCGACCATGGCGTACTCATGCGGCTACTGGGTTTCCGACGACCCCGGGTACACCGTCGCCGACGCCCAACGGGACAAGTTGGATCTGATCTGCCGCAAGTTGGACCTGCTGCCCGGAATGAGGCTGCTGGACGTCGGCTGTGGCTGGGGTTCGCTGCTCGTGCACGCGGCCGTCAACTACGGCGTCCGGGCCATCGGTGTGACACTGTCCGCCCAACAGCGTGACTTCGTCGCCGCGCTGATCGCCCAGAGGGGCCTCGGCGACCGGGTCGAGGTGCACCTGCGGGACTACCGCGAGATCGGCGGCGGGGACTTCGACGCTATCGGCTCCATTGAGATGGGCGAACACCGCGGCCCCGCCGACTATCCCGCATATGCCGCACAGCTGTTCCGCCTGCTCAAGCCAGAGGGGCGAGTGCTCGTGCAGCAGGCGTCCCGGATGTCCCGAAGCCCAAGGGAAGCAGGCCACGGTTCGTTCGTCGACCGCTATGCGGTCCCCAAGACGCACGTGCGGCCGGTGGCTGAGACCATCGCGGCACTGGCCGGGTCCGGACTTGAGGTGCGCGACGTCGAGTCGTTGCGCGAGCACTACGGGTGGACGGTGGACGCGTGGGCCCGCACGCTCGACGAACGTGCAGAACGGTTCGTCGAGTTGATCGGTGGAGAGCGGCTGCGGGTGGGCCGGCTCTACCTTGCCGGTGTGGCCCTGCTGTTCCAGGAGAATCGGATGGGTGTCGACCAGGTTCTCGCCGTGCGGCCGTCCGCCGACGGTGTCAGCGGCATGCCGCGCACCAGGCTGGACTGGGCAGCTGTCGGGTGAACCCGCTCGTCCCGCTGCTCACTCGCCTCGCCAGCCTGACGAAGACAACCAGCATGCCGAAATAGCCGAGAAACCCCGCCAGCAGGCCGATTCCGTAGGCACCGAACAAGACGGTGCCGGCCGGGAACAGTGCGAGGACCGCGGCTCCGCCGATCACCCCGACCAGGAAGGCCAGCTGTGCCAGCGTCACCTGCCCTGACCGATATCGGTTGACGTAGTACACGTTCCAGCCGAGCAGGAACCGAAGGCTCCCGCTCTCAGTGTTTCGATCATGGGTGGTCACCCGCCCCAGTCGGGGCGACGAGCCGGAACCCGGCCGGCGCGAGCGCCACGTAGGCCAACCCGATACCGCTTCCCGCTTCGAGCACGGCGAGCCGCGAGTCGCGGACGGCAAGGCCGACGCTCGCGCCGTCGCGGAGCAGACTGTTCACGAGCCGCTCCGCGAAGACGCAGGCCTCTGGCTCGCGCACCTGCGCTTCGGTGCCGATGACTCCGCCGAAACCGGTCTCGGCGAATCCTCGCGCGAGCGAGTAGAGGACCCCGAACACCGCCGTGATGTCGTCGACACCGCCGTTCCCATACAGGTAGACGAGGCTGGGTTGGGCCAGTCGCAGCTGGTCGTGCAACTCGCCGATGGTGTTGACCTGCCGCCAGTTGTCGGCGGCGGCGAACGGGTTCACCGGACCAGCTGGTGCGAATGGCGCGCAGCCGTCAGGCTGAGCACGTGATCACCGCTTCAGACGTGCGCGCCGCCGCCGTCCGCATTGCCGGCCGAGTGCGGACCACTCCCCTCATCGTGGCGGACCGCGAGCCGGGCACACCCGATGCGGAGGTGTGGTTCAAACTCGAACACCTCCAGCGCACCGGTTCGTTCAAGGTGCGCGGTGCCTTCAACCGAGTGCTGGCCGCCGCCGAAACCGGGGGCCTCTCCGCCAAGGGATTGGTGACCGCTTCCGGTGGAAACGCCGGTCTCGCGGCAGCTCATGTGGCCGCCCATCAAGCCGTTCCGGCGCGGGTGTACGTGCCGGCGACGGCTCCCGCGATGAAGGTCGCCAAGCTCCGCGCGCTCGGCGCCGAGGTGGTGGGCGTCGGCACCAAGTACGCCGACGCGTACCAGGCCGCTGTCCGCGACGTCGCGGACAGCGGAGCCTTGTTCTGCCACGCCTACGACCAGCCGGAGGTCTGTGCGGGACAAGGAACTCTGGGTCATGAGCTGCTCGCGCAGGCCCGTGGGCGATTCGACACGATCCTGCTCGCGGTCGGCGGTGGCGGCCTCATGGCCGGCGTGGCCGCGGCCGTCGAAGGAAAGGCGCGCGTTGTCGGCGTCGAACCTGCCGCCATTCCCACTCTCCATGCGGCCCTCGCGGCCGGCGGACCGGTCGACGTCGAGGTGGCCGGCGTCGCCGCCGACGCACTCGGCGCGTCCCGGCTTGGGTCCATCGCTTACGCCGTAGCCACTCGCACCGGCGTCGAGTCCGTTCTCGTCGGGGAAGCCGACATCGTCGCGGCGCGAAGGCAGTTGTGGGAGCAGTACCGTCTCGTGGTGGAACACGGTGCGGCGGTTCCCTTCGCCGCACTGCTCAGTGGCGCCTATCAGCCTCGCGAAGGCGAACGTGTCGCCGTGGTGCTCTGCGGGGCCAACACCGATCCCACCGATCTGGCCCACTGAGCCGTGCGGGTCCTCGGCACCTATCGGGGACCCGCACCTGCGGCCAATTGCCTGCCGGTGTACCGGCAGTCCTTCACCGCACGGAGAAATCGGTCGAACGACGGTTCAGTGAAGACCAGAACACCGCCAGCCGTGCACGAGTTCCGGGTTGTAGGCGCGGATCAGCTCGGCGGTTTCCTTGGTGGGGAAGTACTTCCGCAGCGTTTCCGGCACGGCACTGCCCCAGGGCGTCGGCGGTCGTGACCGTCACAAGCTGATCTGGGTACCGATGCCGTTGTCGACGGCCCAGTCGTAGGCGAAGGTGCTCAGGGCGGTGTCCCAGGGGAACACTCCCAGTTCGAGATAGAGCACGGTTTCATCGGGGTGGGTGCGTGCCGGGGAGGTGCCGGCGAGTACCTCGGCCAGGGTGGCGTTCGGCACGGGCGGGGTGTGGTTGGCGGCTTCGGGATGCGGCTCCCAGCCGGATGGGCGCGTATGCGGGGTGTTGCGGGTGGGAGTGATGACGCGGGCGGGCAGGCCGCGGGGCACGCCGAGAAAGATGTCGGTGACCAGGGCGCCGGGCCGGACCCAGGCTGGGTCGAGCACGGGTGTCGCGCTGCCGGCGGTGCTGCAGATGACGTCGGCCCCCTCGACGGCCTCGTGCGCGGAGCGTGCCGTGTGGACGGTGAGGCCGGTGGCGTCCGCGGCATACTCGGCGTAGTCGCGCCGGTTGGCGGGATCACGGCTGTAGACGGTGATGGTCTCCAGATCCGGCAGAGCCTGCCGCAACCCGATGAGGTGGTAGCGAGCCTGGATACCCGTGCCCAGCATGGCCACTGTCCGGGAGCCGGCCGGAGTGAGGTGGCGGCAGGCCAGGACGACTGGGCCCGCGGTGCGCCACATCAGGTACTCGCCGCCGCCGAGTAGGGCCAGCAGTTGTCCGTGTTGGCGGTCGTACAGCAGCGAAAGACCGTGTGACAGTGCGGCATGGCGATCTGTTGGCCACGTGCGTAAGACGGTTCCGTCATGGTTGGTGGTCATGGCGTGCACGTTGAGCCGCGTGGGCGATGCGGCGAGCGGAAAGGCCCACCACGCGCTGGTTCCCGGGTCATCGGCCTGGGTCAGGGACGTGGCGATGGTGTCGAGTCCAGCGGCGATCAGTGATGGATCGGTGAGAAGCGGGCGCAGATCGTCACGGGTCAGCAGAAGAGGCATCGACGTCCAATCGAGTGAAGTTGACAGTTAGGTGCCATGTTGGCAGCTAGCTGTCAATTTCGCAACTAGGTGTCATGTTGCTAGTCTGGTGCCATGTCGGAGGTCATGGACGGGCTGGCCAACCCGGAAGGCCTGGTGTCGCGGGCGCTGTGGCAGACGCAGCACGCCGTCGAGCAGGCCTGCGATGACGCTTTGGCGTCGCTGGGCATGACGACGACGTTGGCCGGCACATTGGCGTTTCTGGCACAGCGACCAGGCCAGTCCGCCGCGGATCTGGCGCGCCGCGCGCGGGTGGCGCCGCAGAGCGTCGCCAAGGCGGTCGCTCGCCTGGACCAGCTGGGGATGGTCCGGCGGGAGTCTCATCCGGTGCACGGACGGATCGTGCGGCTGTATCTGACCGACACCGGCCGGGACACGCTCGAGGCCGCCACGGCCGTTATCGGCCAGGTCGAACAAGACCTGTGTGGCGGGTTCGACGCGCGTGCCCGTGGTCGGTTGGTCGACCAGCTTCAACGACTGCGGGAACGAGCTGAGCAGCTTCGGGCGGCCGGCTCGGGCGCGCCGAAAGGTGGCTAGCGGTGGCGATCGCGCCGGTCGGCGGGCAGCGGCGCGGGATCATCCAGCCAGGCGTCGAGGGGAACCCGCAGGACCGCAGCACGAACGCCACCAGGGTGTACAGACCGACCAGCGAGATCAGCTCCAGTATCCGTTCGTGGTCGTACCGGGTGGACAGATGGCTCCAGGTCCCGTCAAGGATCTTCGAGTCCTCGTGAAGTTCGAGACCGCGCTGAGCAGCGCCGCGTCGAACGGCGCCCAACCCGACGCCGCCGGCCCCTGCACAACACGGGCGATATCGGCGTCAGTGAGCCCGATCGCGGCCCCCACCCGGGCATGGTGCGACCACTCGTATTCGCAGCGGTGCCGGTAGGCCACACGCAGGATGACCAGTTCGCGGTCACGGTTCGGCAAGGCGCCACCGGCAACCAGGGTGAGCAGCGGCATGACGGCGGGCAGCAGCCGTTCGTGGTTGGCGAGTGTGGCGATGACG
>Ga0213875_10002776_pt1 | contig 10338 bp, 5 predicted proteins | sample BarmaccomBMRX_R8_FD_160105 | JGI IMG/M metagenome (GOLD analysis project Ga0213875, IMG submission 160105) | Root-associated microbial communities from Barbacenia macrantha in rupestrian grasslands, the National Park of Serra do Cipo, Brazil - RX_R8 | ecosystem: Host-associated > Plants > Roots... | reverse complement strand
CAATCGCAATCTCGCACGTGCCGTCTACAGCGAGATTAGTCGAAGCCGAACAATCCGTTCCGCCCGAGGCGACTTGCACAAAGTTCGTGCTGACACTCAACCCCGTAAACATTAACGCCGTGTTCCCAATGTTCTCAATCGTCGTGCTCTTTGACGAACTTTCCGACCCAATGTTCGTCGCAGAAAAATTGAATGACGGCGTCGGGTGGTTTATTGCGCGAATCACATTGTTGCCCGCATCGCTGACGAAGAAGCTGCCGTTAGGCGCGACGACAACCCCCTGGGGATAGTTGAACTGCGCGCTGGTCGGCGACCCGCCATCGCCGGAATAACCGGAATTATCGCTATAGTTGCCGGCAACTGTGTGAATGATTCCGGAAGTATCGACTAGGCGAATAACACAGTTATCCTCGTCGACAATATATACGTTTCCGGCGCTGTCGACGGACACGCCAGTCGGGTAGCTCAGTTCTGCGCTGGTTGCCGCGCCTCCATCTCCGGAATACGCGCCCGTCCCGTTCTCGACGCCCGCGAAGTCGTGAATCTTCCCGTCGGTTGTCACTTTGCGGACATCGTTGCTGTATTCCGCGATGTAGACGTTCCCCGAAGAGTCCACGGCGACACCGCTCGGGTAGTACAGCTCTGCACTAGTGGCTGCGCCTCCATCACCCGAAGTTCCGGCAGCCCCGTTTCCCGCGAAGGTGCTTATCGTGCCACTTACATTTACCTTCCGAACTCGATTGTTTCCTTGATCGACGATGTATAGGTTCCCTTGTGCATCCACGGCAACAGCGGTGGGCCCGTTCATGCCCGCGCTGGTTGCAGCGCCGCCATCACCGTAGAATGTGCCGCCTCGGGAATATTCCCCGGCGACGGTCGAAATAATTCCGTTGGTCTCGACCTTACGTATGACGTTATTCGAGTCGTCCGCAATATATAGATTCCCGGCTTCATCCAACGCTACGGCGGAAGGATTATTCAGCCGCGCGCTGGTTGCCGGGCCCCCGTCGCCTGAATAGGCGCCGATCGCGTAGCCGTACCCATCCGGGACAAACTCGCCGGCGTAGACCGTCATAACGCCGGTCGTCGCGTCCATTCTGCGGATCACGTCGTTATTCTGGTCGGCAAAATAAACGTACTTGCCTTGCGGGTCAATCGTCATGCCGTTCGGGCCATTTATTGCGGTGCTGCTGTATCCACCCGCCCCGCCGTCGACATACGTGCCGGCAACAGTTGAGATCACACCCGGCAAGAAGATTGCCTGCGATCCCTGGCCGATGCCATACAGAAGGCCTGTGCCCAGTACGTTGCCCGACCCATCTTCTGCAACGAGGCCATCCTGCCGCCAACCAGCTAGCTGAGGCGCAAATTCCACCTGGACAGAACAGCTCACCGGCGAGCCCGAGCAGGAAGGCGTGCTGGTTTTTGAGAACTCGACTCCGTACGTTAAAACGAACGATGCCGGCGTGGAAGAGAGGTTCGTCAGGGTAACCGTTTGCGTCGAATTACTGCCGACCGCAACCGTTCCGAAGGCTACCACCGAAGTCTGTGCGGGCAACTGGCTCCCCGCCAAAATGAACAACGAGCTGCAAACCAATGCCGGGGCACACGAATAAAGGCGGACGTATCTCACGAAGAGATAGTCGTCCCTCTTAACTCATATATGCGTTTATTGTTGCTTGGATTCTATAAGGAATATCCGAATGCGGCGCGGAATTTGCATTTTGCCTCGTACTGGTTAGCGGTTAACGATGCTACCGGACCCGACGCTTCGCCTTGGACGCGGCCTATGCAACGGTGCTCTTAACGGCGTGCTCGTCGAGACGAACCATTTCGAGCTGAAAGGCGAGACCCGGTACATCGGGAAGCCGGTTTACAAGACCTACGCGAGCGCGCCCATCAAGCTGCAAGCGCACGAGGACAAAAGCGAGCCGATCAGCTTCCGGAATATCTGGCTTCGCGAGCTCGATTAACACGCACCGAACTGCTATCTTACGCGTCGCTTCAGCTCCGCCGCGCACTTCGGTTCGGACGTCGCACGAGCTATCCCCGGAAAGCTACGAAAGGTCGTGAGGAAGTCGACAAACTAACCAGCTTTATTGCGGACTCGATAAGGTGTGAACCTCCAGTTCAGAACTCTCCCCAGGCGCGTGATAGACCCGTTGGGTGGCCTTCTGAAAGTCCTTGGAAGAGGCGTGATAGATGTCTACAAAGACTTGAGGATTACGATCCACGAGCGGAAACCAGCTACTTTGGATTTGCACCATGATGCAGTGGTCCTTCCGGAACGTGTGAAGGACGTCCGGCATAATCATTGAGACTTTGGTGACCTTGCCCGGTGTAAATGGCTCGGGTTTTTCGAAGCTGTTGCGGAATTTACCGCGCATCACATCGCCGCGAACCAACTCTTGAAATCCGCCTTTGCCGGAGGAATCGCCCGGGTGTACGTCAATGACCTTGACGACCCAATCCGAATCTGTGCCGGTGGTGGAAACGAAAAGAGTCGGCGTAATCGGGCCCGCGATCGTGAGATCGCGTGTAAGCGGCTCGCTTGCGTAAACCAAGACATCCGGTCTATCTGCCGCGAACCGCTGATCGTTCGCCATATAGTCCGGATCCATGTCGGTGCCGCGGCCCGGGACGAACGGCACGGGATTAGCGGGATCGCTGACGTATTCATCAAACGGCCGGGAGGCGTTCGCCGGCGGCTCGAAGGAAACAGCGCGGCCTTCCCGAAGGTAGATCGAGCGCGTACTCATGTTCGCGGGAGGCCACGCATCGAATTTTCGCCAACGATTCGCGCCGGTCTCGAAGGTGTACGCTTTGGGAAGTTTTGGATCTTCCCCATTCCTCAAATAATGATCGAAAAACGGAAACTCGATGTTGTCGCGGAAAAACAGCGAGGTGTCGGAGCCGAACTGCAGGGGCCCCAACGAAGCGCCGTTTTTTCGTGCCCACTGCCCGTGCTCCCACGGTCCGAGAACCAGAAAATCCGCGGTTTGCGGGCTTTGTTGCCCAACCGCCTCGAAGACGTGCAGCGCGCCGTAAAAGTTGTTTGCGTCATACCAGCCGCCGACGCTGAGGACAGCCGGTGTGACGTTGCGCAGGTGCGGCAAAATGTCGCGCGCTTTCCAAAACGAATCGTAGGTGCCGTGCTCCATCATCTCGGTCCAACCGGGAACTTGTCCGTGGAAGTATTTGCGATCGGCGTTAGAAAGTGGACCCAATTGCAAGAAGAATTGGTAGCCATCCGGCGGATCAAACGAAAAGGGTTGACCGCAGCTCATCGCGGTGCCCGTCCCGAGCCGCCCGCACACAGCCATGAAGTTGAAGGTGGAGGTCAGGAAAAAGGCGCCGTTGTGATGCGTATCGTCGCCCAGGAACCAATCCGCTTGTGGGGCTTGCGGTGAAACGGCCTTCAGCGCCGGATGCGCTCGAATCATCCCCGCGGTCGCAAAAAATCCCCCGTACGAGATCCCCCACAGGCCGACTCGCCCGTTATTATGAGGGATATTCTTGATAAGCCAATCAATCGTGTCGTAGGTGTCCGTGCTTTCATCGACGTCGGATGGGCCGTATTTGTCCTTCTCGGGCGTCATATGGACAAAATGCCCTTCGGAGTGGTAGCGGCCCCGGACATCTTGAGCAACGAAGATATAGCCGGCCTCGGCAAAGCGGGACGAAACGCCGCGGATGGGAGCGTATGCGTCGGGGCCATACGGAGCCACGCTGTAGGGTGTGCGATTCAGCAGGATTGGATATAGCCGCGAGGTATCGCGCGGCGCATAGACCGAAGTGAAGAGCTTCACGCCATCGCGCATAGGGATCTGATACTCGTGTTTTTCGTAGCGCGCCTTGAAGTCATCCACCACGTTCTGTGGTGCGCTCTGCGCGACGGACCTGAGGACCGGAACCACAGTTGCCAATAGGCACGCCCCGGCGAGGAGCACCGGATTACGGAACTTATTCACCACGGAAGTTCGCATGGACAGCACGCTCCTTTACTTACGCCTTCAGAAGTTAAGCTTGAGGGCAAACTGGATTAGACGCGGGTTAACCGACGTCGAAAGGATCCGGCCGAAGCTGGAATCGGCCAAGTTCGCATCCGGATTCGCGAATTGCGGCGTGTTGAAGGCGTTGAAAAACTCCGCGCGGAATTCAAGATTCGCCGCTTCGCTGGGCCCCCTCAGAGGCGTTCTCTTGGCCATCGAAATGTCCCAGTTCCGCTGAACGGGACCGTCGATGTCCCCGACGCCGCTATCTCCAAAGTTGGTCGCGATGGCCGGGCAGTTTCCGTCGGGTAGCAATTTCGGGCAGCCGCTAGATGCGGGTTCTTCTGCTCCGATGACCGGCGGAGTGGTGACGCAGGACGTGTTGAAATAGTTGTTCAGCTTGCTGCCGGCCGGACCCGGCGTGACCAGTTGACCGGCGTTGCAACCGGGGGCGATGTAAGCCCGGTCGTTTGAGATTCCATAAACATTGAACGGATTCGTGTAAAGCAAGGTGAGCGCTAAACCGGACTGATACGTGATCACACCCGAAATCGACCAGCCGCTCAGCGCTGTGGTGACGAAGGCATTGCCGTGGGTCCGATTGGGGAACTCGTAAACATAGCTGACAATGAGCCGCTGCGCACGATCGAAGCTGGGCCGACCGTAACGAGACTTTGGGTCATCCTGGTTGCCCACAGTCGTCGCCGAGTTAGAGACGACGACCGCATTCGCGCCGTCGGTACTAAGCTCCTTATCGAATGTATATGAAGCGAGAAACTGCAAGCCGCGGCTGATTCGTTTCGTGAGACTGGCTTCCAGCGCGTTGTACCAGAAAGCTCCCTCGGATTCGATTTGATCCAGCGAACCCGGGGAAAAACCCAAAATAGGAGTACGCAGGGGAAGGTTTGCCAGAGTGTTCGTCGTCTGACCACGGATGGGATTCGACGGGCTGGCTAATTCCGCTTGGTTCAACGCAACACCGCGGAAGACATGCGTGCCTCGCGTGCCGACGTAGCCGATCTCAAGGAGAAAGTTTCGCGCGAGGCTGGTCTGGGTCTCGAAGCTGTATTCCTGGGTAATGGAGGGTCGAAAATTCGGGGCGATTGTAGTGACCGCGTTTGAAGATGTTGAGGAATACGGAGGCCAGAGGGGGAACGAGTTCAGTGAAGGAATGGGCTGGGCGAACGGATTCGCAAACGTAGTTGTTGGGTTAAACTGACCCAAATTTACTCCGATGTTCGAAAACGGTGCGGTAAAGGCTAGCTGGACGAACGTGCTTTGGCCGGTCACGGGCGAGTAATAAATCCCATAGCCGCCGCGAACCACAAATCTGTCGGAATGTGGAAGGACCTGCCACGCAAAGCCGACGCGAGGTCCGAAGTTATTCTCTCCGTCGTTGTTGATCGCAGAATCATTCGGGGAGCGGACGACGCCTGGCGGCAGGGGACCGCCTGACCAATTCGCGGCTGCAACAAATCCGGCTAAGGTTCCCGTCGGCGGAGCATTCAGGTTTGCCAGGCCATAGTTGAAGTTGGCGAAGCGGCCGAGCGCATCCGAGTAGCCGCCCATGAAGTCGTATCGAATCCCGAGATTTGCGGTGAAGCGCCTCGATACCTTGAAGTCGTCCTGTGCATACAGATTAGCGTCCCAGATGCGAAAGGCGCGGTCGAACAGCCCGTTCACGCGGGCCGATTCGAAGACGTTGCTCACGCCCGATCCATTCGTCACTCCATCGGTAGCAAGGAGGAAATCGGGCCAGCTCAGGAACACAACCGTGTCGTTGTTTGTGTAGTCGAGGAAATCTCCCTGCGAGCGTGTAACTCCACCTCCGAACCGAAATGAGTGGCGCCCCAGCGTGTACGACAAAGAATCGGTGAATGCGAACACGTTTTGATAGAAGATCGAGGAGTAAGCCGAGCAGATATTGTCGGACCCGGCAATTACGATGCAGGGCAAGTTGTTGTTTTGCGGGGCGGCGTTCACGCCGAGGCTTGACCAACTGAAGGGAGATGTTGCGAGCAGCGCGTCCACGGTTCGGTGATACCCGAAATATGCCTGGTTCAGCAGATTCGGAGTAAATACGTAACTGTGAGACAGCGAGAGATTGCGGAACTGGTTATCCGTGTCCCGAGGGAAACCGGGGATGTTAGACGATTGCGGGAAGGCCACGGTTGAGCCGCTGTTGGCAAAAAAGAAGCGCGCTTTGAAAGTGCTCCTTGTATTTTGCAGATAGTCGAAATTGGTCATGAACTGGTCTTCCGAAAATGGGCATGGGGTGCTGAAAACGGACAAACCGGCAGCGTCCGGGTTACTTGCGTTACCAGTGATGACCTGTGGCGTCGGGATAAGATAACTGCCGTTTGGAAGCTTCATTTGAAGCAAGCGCAAACTAATAGGGTTGATGTTGGAACCGCTGGGATTTACGGTTTCGCCGCCGGCAACTCCGCTGCGGCCGCCGAACAGGGCGCCGAGGGCCGCAGCCGACCGATCATTCGTTAGAGCAGGGCTGCTGGTCGAGACACGGCATCCGCCGACTGAACCGGTAGTCGCGGCGGTTGTCGCTTCCGCGAGTCCGTTCAGTTGACGTGTCCCTTGATAGGAACCGAAGAAGAACAGCTTGTCTTTCTTGATCGGCCCTCCCAGATCACCGCCGAATTGATTCTGCCTCATCACCGGGCGTTTTTGTCCAGCCTCGTTCAGGAAAAAATCGTTTGCATTCAGAGCCTCGTTGCGAAAGAACTCGAAGGCCGATCCGTGGAATTGGTTGCTGCCACTCTTGGTGACAATATCCACATTGGCTCCGGCACCCGGGCCGAAGGAAGCGTCGTATTGCCCCGTCTGCACCTTGAATTCCTGGATGTTGTCCGGGTTTGGAATGGCAATGCCGCCGCTCTCGCCGCCGCTTCCTTCCCGATCGTTAATCGGCACGCCGTCCATCTGAAAATTGTTGTCGTATCCGCGGCCGCCGTGGACGAACAGCCCCTGGCCTTCCGTCTCCGTGCTTTCGCCCCCGTTCCCGCGCCCCAGAGCGGCAGCATTGGTGACACTTTGAGAAACTCCGGGCGAGAGGCCGATGATTTGTGTGTAATTTCTTGTCACGAGTGGAAGTTGGTTGATGGACTCTTCGCCCACCACGCGGCCGAGAGCGCTGGAGTCGGTCTGCACTAGGGCGGCGTTGGCCTCAACCGTTACGTTTTGCGAGACGGCTCCCAGTTGGAGTTGAATATCGAAGCGCGTGGTCTCGGTGACGTTTACATTCAGACCGGGACGGATCGTAGTCTTGAATCCGGTTTTGCCGGCCTCGATGCGATACGCCCCCGGCGGAAGTAAGGGCAGAGTATATGTTCCATCCGATCCTGAAACGGCGGTCCGCGCCTCGCCGGTGGATTGATCGATTGCCTTTACTTCGGCTCCGGCAACCACTGCGCCCGTCGGATCGGTGACGGTTCCGCTCAAGGCTCCCGTACCCGCCGTCTGGGCGACGGCCGCGAGACACCCGACGAACCCGAAACAGACGAGACACGCCGCAAAAAGTGCTGACTTTTTACAAGCCGCTCTGCGGACGCGTACGAACAAGCTAAACACAGCCGTTTACCTCCTTTCGAGCAGGGAAACGCAGCACACGCTGTCTCTGCGATCAAATAGCAACGGCCAGTATTATCAAAGGCCCGGTGACCGTGTCAAGAGATCTCCTGAAAAACCCTAAGGCCGCAAATGCAGCACTTGCTCTTGACCCTGCGACAGCTCGCCGAAAAGCTTGACGTGGACTCAGCTATGGCCATTCGGGCCATGCTCGCGATGGGCTTTGCGAGTTACCGGGACTTTCAGCAATATCTGTACGAGCTCGCCGTATCTCAAAAGGCGACGCTTGACACGATGCGGGCGGCCGAGACAGCGGGTTCAACACTGGCGGCACACATTCGTGCAACGATCGTGCAAACGATCCGCAACCTTCAGGGGCTCGATTAACACGCACCGAACAGCTACCGCACGCGCCGCTTCGGCTCCGCCGCGCGCTTCGGCTCCGCATCCCGTCGAGCCACCGCGTGCATTTGCAGTACCGGCATCAGCGAATTACTGTCCCGCGGCCGCGATTCGCCCGCTCGCTGCGAAATCTCTTCGTTCAACTTCTCAATGAAGCCTTCCATCTGCCTCTGCATCGCAGCCATCTTCTCGCGCATGTTCAGAATGATCTCGACGCCCGCGAGATTCACCCCCAGATCGCGCGTCAGCTTCAAGATCACCTCCAGCCGCTCGAGATCTTCCTCCGTGTACAGCCGCGTGTTCCCTTCACTGCGCGAGGGCGTCAGCAAACCTTCCCGTTCATAGAGTCGCAGCGTTTGCGGATGAATCGCGAACTGCTCGGCCACCGCCGAAATCATGTAACTCGCTTTGCGCCGTGCCCTACATCGCCCGTGCGTCGTAGTCATCCAGCATCCCGCGAAATCCGCAGTTGAGGAAATATCAACGCCTTACCAGGTAATGCTAATGGCACCTACTCGCGAGCACAGTGCCTCGCTCCGCTCGCCGCCCCTGAACCACAATCGTCTTGATACACACGCGCGCAGAACAGCAGGTACAGAGGCTGGCAATACCGGCGTGAGAAGCGAGGTGATAGCGGCTTAGCAACAAGCGAAGAAAAATCATAAGGGTGGCGCCGAAGAAAACCACTTGCCTAGCATCCGCACCAACTCCTTCGCGACACCACTGAGCTTCTGAGTTCCGCCATGGTCTGAGTTAACTTACTCCATGAGCACCTATCCGTCGTGATTCCGAAGCGAACAGCCGTAAGAGCCCGTAAGACATGTCCTGCAGCCCTAGAGGCCATCGAACGTCGCACATGACGCATGGCAAAGAATGGAGCCATAAAAGCAACTTATTATTGACTTCGAGATAGCCGTCCCTTACGATATGTAGGTTGTCAGCATGCGCATTGTAACTCGGAAGACGAGGATTTATGCTGCGATTTGCGCCGGAGTTGTTGCGTTGCCCGGCTGCAACCGCCATACGACGATCACTCCGCCCTTCGCGGCTAGTCAGCCCCATATAATAAGCGACGTCGACTACAATGACGATGCGCTCATCCATGATGCAAACGTATATTTCTGTGCGCTAGGACAGACGCCACCTCACTACAATCCGCCGTCTAGGAACAGCGCGACGCAGAAGAAGAACACGGCGCGGGCTTATGACGCGCCCGCGCAAAACCCACAGGTTGCATGCAACGCTCTGAACGCGACGTTTTCAGCTAAGCCAGACCTCGATGCGGCAAAAGCTGCCCGCAACAGCATGGCTTACGGCATAATGGCCGACATTCGCCAGAATTACGAAAAGTTTAAGGCGCAGTTCTTCTACCTAAAGGGTGCTACGGCAGTGGGATTCGATTTCGCGCAGTTAGGACTGACTGCCGCGACGACCATTGCGACTCATGCCGCGACCAAAACGATTTTCGGGGCGCTCGCCACTGGGATCTCAGGCCTAAATCTGTCGTACGACACGAATTTTTTCAGCAAACAGACGTACGCTGTGATCGCGATGGCGATGGATACCCACTTCCAAACGCTCTATAACGGGATCGTTCAGCACCTGGACAACGACGATGTGAACAAATATCCCTGGACCGCAGTCTGGCAGGACCTATACGAACTTTATGGATCGTGCAGTGTGGCGAGCGGGCTGCAAGAGCTTCAAAGGGAAGCTGGTGCGGCTTCTCAGGCTGTGGCCAGCAAGCAGTCTGCGTCCGGCATATCGCCCACTACGTGGGACTACGGGCTGATAACCGTAAACCAGCCGAGCGCCTCGCACGATTTCAGTTTGAGTAACAAAGGGACTGCCGCGCTGAGTATTAGCCCTTACGCATTCAGCGGCCCTAACCCGGGCGACTTCAAGGTCGAGCATGCAACGTGCAGCACGACGTTAGCTCCGGCGGCAAGTTGCACCTACACGGTTGTATTCACGCCCGCTGACTCGGGCGCCAGATCGGCCACACTGACAGTGAACGACAACGAAGGCAGCTTCCCGGTCTCGCTCACCGGGAAGGGGACATGGACCAGCATCTCAAAGACAGCGCTGGCGTTCGGCACAGTGACCGAAGATTCGTCGTCGCTGGCTCTCGAAGTGACAAATACAAGCAAGACCCAGCCGACCAAGAAGCTGGAAGCCAAGATGGGCACAGACGCCCCGGACTTCGCTGTGGCGCCAGGGCCATCGCCGACGGGATGTGGTAGCTCGCTCGCGGCTGGCGCATCATGCAGCTACAAGGTGACCTTCAGGCCGAAGACAATCGCCCCTGAATCGGCAACCCTCAGCATAACCGACGACGAAGGAACCTTCTCGGTGAAATTAA
>Ga0213875_10002775_pt1 | contig 10341 bp, 9 predicted proteins | sample BarmaccomBMRX_R8_FD_160105 | JGI IMG/M metagenome (GOLD analysis project Ga0213875, IMG submission 160105) | Root-associated microbial communities from Barbacenia macrantha in rupestrian grasslands, the National Park of Serra do Cipo, Brazil - RX_R8 | ecosystem: Host-associated > Plants > Roots... | reverse complement strand
GGCTGCCTCCGATGGGAGAGGCCTGGCGACGCGGTCTCGCCGCGCTCGATTCCGAGGCGCGGCGGAAGTTCGGGGCGCGTTTCCACCAGCTCGATGGCGCCGAGCAGGATACTCTGCTGAAGCGGGCCGAAGCGGGCGATCTCGACGGTCCGGCTTGGGGCGACATGCCGCCGGCATTGTTTTTCACGGACCGGCTATTGCGCGACATCCTGCACGGGTATTACGCGCACCCCACGGCGTGGAACGAGATCGGGTTCGGCGGTCCCGCCGCTCCGCGCGGCTATGTCCGGATGGGCTTCGACCGGCGCGACCCTTGGGAAGCCGCCGAAGTCCCGCCCGACGCTACGGATCGCGAGGTTGAGAAAACGCGGCGGGAGAACCGGCGTGTCGGATGACGCGAGGGAATATCCGCGGGCAATCGGCGGCCGTGCGCCCGACGTTTTCCGGCCCGGCGGGTGGGTGCCGATGCGGCAGTACCGCGAGGATGATCCCGTCGACTTTGCGATTGTCGGCACCGGCGCCGGCGGCGGCACGCTCGCCTGCCGGTTGGCGGAGGCCGGGTTTTCGGTCGTGGCGTTCGATGCCGGACCCTATTGGCGTCCGCTCGAGGATTTCGCCTCCGACGAGACCGAGCAGAACAAGCTTTATTGGACCGACGAGCGCCTGTGCGACGGCGACGACCCGATCCAGCTCGGCAGCAACAACAGCGGCAAGTCGGTGGGCGGCAGCACCGTGCATTTCGCAATGGTGTCGCTGCGCTTTCGCCCGGAATGGTTCAAGTCGCGCAGCAAGCTCGGCTACGGCGCCGATTGGCCGCTCGATTGGCGCGAGATGTGGAACTACTACACCGAGGTCGAAGAGGCGCTGAAGATCGCCGGCCCGGTCGATTATCCCTGGGGGCCGAAGCGGCCGCGCTACCCTTATCGCGCGCACGAACTGAACGCCGCGGGGCTGGTGCTGGCGAAGGGCGCCGAGGCGCTTGGCATCGACTGGACGCCGACACCGCTGGCTACCGTGTCGGCGCCGCGCGGGCATTCGCCCCCTTGCGTCTACCGCGGCTTTTGCACGCTGGGCTGCTCGACCAATGCCAAGCAGAGCGTCCTGATCACCTGGTTGCCGCGGGCGCTCGCGGCGGGGGCCGAGATCCGCGATCTGGCGATGGTCGGGCGGGTCGAGACCGACGACGCCGGCCTGGCGACCGGCGTGCATTACCATCGGGAGGGGCGCTGGCGGTTTCAGCGCGCCCGCAACGTCGTCGTTGCCGGGTACGCGATCGAGACGCCGCGGCTGCTGCTGAACTCGGCGACAGGCCGTTTCCCGGACGGGCTCGCCAACAGCTCGGGGCTGGTCGGCAAGAACCTGATGGTGCAGTCAAACCAGGCGGTCTGGGGCCTGATGAAAGAGGAGGTCCGCTCGTATAAGGGCCCCCCGTCGCTGGCGATGACCGAGCACTGGAACTACGAGGACCGGGGCAAAGAGTTCTTCGGCGGGTATTGCTACATGAGCCAAGGCCCGCTGCCGGTTCTGTGGGCGACGACCCAGGCCGGCGCACACGGCCTGTGGGGCCAGCCCTTGATGGATGCGATGGAGAAATACAACCACCAGGTCGGGTTGAAGATCGTCGGCGAAAGCCTGCCGCAGGAGCGCAACCGGGTGAGGCTGGCCGACGAGCACGACCAGTACGGGCTGCCGATCGCGCGCGTGACCTATTCCTTTTGCGACAACGACCGCAAGCTGATCGACCACTCGCTGCGCTTCATGGCGCAGGCGCTCGACGCCGCCGGCGCCTACGACATCTGGGAGCAGCGCAACGACACGTGTCATCTGAACGGCACGGCGCGGATGGGCGACGATCGCGAGACCAGCGTCGTCGATGCCGATTGCCGCAGCTGGGACATCCGCAATCTGTGGATCTGCGACGGCTCGGTCTTTCCAACGGTCGGCGGGGTCAATCCGTCGCTGACGATCCAGGCGATCGCCTGCCGCACCGGCGACCGCATCAAGGCGCTCGCCGCGCGCGGCGAGTTGTAACGGGGATAACATGGCCGAGACAGTGGTCGTAACCGGAGCGGCCGGCGGCGTCGGCCGCGCTACGGCGCGAGCCTTCGGGGCGCGCGGCTGCCGCGTCGTGCTGGTCGCGCGCGGCGAAGAGGCGCTCCGCGCTGCCGCCGCCGAGGTCGAAGCGGCCGGCGGGCGCGCGCTGGCGTTCGTGGCCGATGTCGCCGACCCGCAAGCGGTGGAGGCTGCCGCAAATGCCGCGGAAGCCGCCTTCGGCCCGATCGACATCTGGGTCAATGTCGCGATGGCGACGATCTTCGCGCCGGTGCATCGGATCACCGCCAACGAGTTCCGCCGGGCGACCGAGGTCAGCTATCTCGGCTTCGTCTACGGCACGATGGCGGCGCTGAAGCGCATGCGGCCGCGCAATCGCGGCACGATCGTACAAGTCGGGTCGGCCTTGAGCTACCGCGCCGTGCCGCTGCAATCGCCCTATTGCGGCGCCAAATTCGCGATCCGGGGCTTCACCCAGAGCCTCCATTCCGAGCTGATCCACGACGGGCTCGACATCCACCTGACGATGGTGCAGATGCCGGCGTTGAACACCCCGCAATTCACCTGGGCGCGCAACAAAATGCCGCGCCGGCCGCAGCCGGTGCCGCCGATCTTCCAGCCCGAGGTGGCCGCGCGCGCGATCCTCTACGCGGCCTATTCGCGCCGGCGCGAGATTTGGGTCGGCTGGCCCTCGGTCAAGGCCATCCTCGCGACCAAAGTCGCGCCGGGCCTGCTGAACCGCTATTTGGCGCGGACGGGCTACGCCGGGCAAATGACCGACGAGCCGGCCAATCCCGACGCCCCCGACAACCTTTTCGAGCCGTTACCGGGCGATTACGGCGCGCATGGCCGTTTCGACGCAAGGGCCAGCGAGCGATCCGTCCAGCTCTGGGCGACGCAACACCGCGCCGGGTTGCTCGGCGCGCTCGCGGTTGCGCTCGGCGTCGCGGCGGTATGGCTGTGCAGCTCTCCAACAGGCCCAACGCAAGAGCACGGTCGCCTTAAACCGACGCCGTGACCTAGATTCACCTCCGCCGTGGTTCGGGGGTTGGCCGCTCCGGCCGGCACGATGCGCCGCACATCATGCCCCAGCGCACAACTGCCGTCCCCAGTGGTAGGTCGTGCCGCACGCTCCAAGCCGATCAGGCAGCGCGGCAGCCGGACAAAGAACCCAACCAACTGGCGCCGGTTGAGTTGCCAACTCAATACGACTTGCCCGATCCGTCAACCCGTGAACCTGAAAAAGCTCGCTGGGCAAGATCCAGCCCTACTCGTCGTAACCTCGCACATGGAGGCCTCCTTCGCTGGTCAACAATCCAACTTGGCACACAGATGCCGTTTAAGGGCCATCGGCCCCATCAAGCCCGGCCGAGGCGGTGAGAGAGGCATTCCATGTAGCCGGTTCCGGTCTACAGCCCATGCGGGGCGGGGGCGTAGACGAGGCGGCGGCGGGGGGCGCGGGCGAGGCTGGGCTTGGCGTAGATCTGCTTCGTCGCCTCGACCAGGACGAGGCCGCCAAACGTCGGGAACCAGCGGGCGCCGATGCGCTCCCACGCCAATGCCGAGCGCAGGATCATGCGGCTGCGGGTCGGCGGCACGAACAGCGCCGCGCGCGAGCCGACCGGGGTGAACAGCTCGTCGCGCAGCAATTGCGAGAGCTGCGAACCGGTATAGGGGTGACCGTAGCCGAACGGGGTGCGGTCGAGACGGGCCCAGATGCCGCGCCGGTTCGGCACGACGATCAGCAGCCGCCCGCCGCCGGCGAGGACGCGCCAGACCTCCTTCAGCATCGGCCGCGCCTGCTCGCTGCTTTCGAGCGCATGCACCAGCAGCACGCGGTCGATCGAATAATCGGCGAAGGGCAGTTCGCCCTCATCGGCGAGGGTGACCACGTTGCGCCCGTCGGGCGGCCAGCCGAGCACGCCGAGCGAGGCCGGCATCATCGCGACGGTGCGCTCGGTCTCGGCCGACAATGCGCTGAGGAACGGGGTCGCGTAGCCGAGCCCGAGGAGCCGCATGCCGTGCAATTCCGGCCACACCCGGCGCACCGCCCGGCGGATCATGCGCCGCGCCACCTGGCCGAGGCCGGTGCGGTAGAAATCCCTGAGGTCGACGACGTCCGACGCCATGGCCGCATTCTAGCCGCCATTCTGGCTCTATGCCGGCGCGGCGTTTATCCTCTTCCGCGCAGGCCCGAGCGGGAGTAACCGGCACGATGCGCATCACCGCGATCCGCGAGACCGTCGCGCCGATCAGCTCGGCGATCGCCAACGCCTATATCGATTTCAGCAAGATGACCGCGAGCGTCGTCGCGATCCACACCGATGCGCGGCAGGGCGGGCGGCCGGTCGTCGGGTTCGGCTTCAACTCGAACGGGCGCTATGCGGTGCAGGGATTGCTGCGCGAGCGCTTCATCCCGCGCCTCGTCGAGGCCGATCCGGCGGAGTTGCTCGACGAGGCCGGGCTGCTCGACCCGGCGCGCGCCTGGGCCGTCATGATGCGCAACGAGAAGCCGGGCGGCCACGGCGAGCGCTCGGTCGCGGTCGGGGTGCTCGACATGGCATTGTGGGACGCGCGCGCCAAGGCCGAGGGCGTGCCGCTGTGGCGGCTGCTTGCCGACCGCTATCGCGGCGGGGAGGCGGACCCGCGCGCCTGGGTCTACGCCGCGGGCGGCTACTACTACCCCGGCAAGGGGCTGGAGGCGCTGCAAGACGAGATGCGCAGCTACCGCGACCGCGGCTATCGCTGCGTCAAGATGAAGATCGGCGGCGAGCCGTTGCCCGAGGATCTGAAGCGGATCGAGGCGGTGCTGAAGATCGTCGGCGAGGGGGTGAATTTGGCGGTCGACGTGAACGGCCGCTTTTCGCTCGACGAGGCCTTCGCCTATGCCGACGCGCTCGCGCCTTACCGGCTGCGCTGGTACGAGGAGCCGCTCGACCCGCTCGACTACGCGGCGCATGCGGTGCTGGCGGAGCGCTACGCGCCGCCGCTCGCGACCGGCGAGAATTTGTTTTCGATGCAGGATGCGCGCAACCTGATCCGCCATGGCGGGTTGCGCCCGGACCGCGACGTGTTGCAGTTCGACCCGGCCTTGTCCTACGGCCTCGTCGAGTATCTGCGTACGCTCGACATGCTGGACCGGCACGGCTGGTCGGCGCGGCGCTGCGTGCCGCATGGCGGCCACCAATTCGCGCTCAACATCGCGGTCGGGCTGGGGCTCGGCGGCAATGAGAGCTACCCCGACGTGTTCGCCCCGTTCGGCGGCTTTGCCGACGGCTGCCCGGTCGAGGACGGCCTCGTCCGCCTGCCCGACATCCCCGGCATCGGCTTCGAGGCAAAGGCGGCCCTGTACCGGGTCATGCAGCCGCTCGCGGCAGGCTGAGCCTGGCTCGCAGCCGCGGATCGCGGCGGGTACGGCAAAGACCGCCCACCCCTCCCATCGTCACCCGCAGACTCGATCCGCGGGTCTCGGGCCGCACACCGGAGATGGCGGGTCAAGCCCGTCGAGGGCTCTGTCAGGAGAACGAGTTAAAACAGGTTAGCAAAGTCGAAGGCAGATGTCATGCAGCTGCAACCGAGTCGCGCCATTGCACCGCCGCTTCCGTCCTGAAACTCCGCAGGGTCGGTCTTGAAATCAGGTGACGCTGGAGGTTGAACGTATTGTGGACGGCGGCATGGATAGTGAGGAACCGCTGTGCCGATCTCGCAGACTTGAAGAGCTGCATCTTGCGCTCGCGTCGCCGGACCGCTCGATGACTGTTCTCGACCCGATTGTTCAGTCGTAAACCCTGCGCATGACGGCAGGTCAGTCCCCAGTTTGCGGAAGGCCGCGCCGTAGGACCCCAGCTTGTCCGTCACCAGCATCTTCGGTGCAAAACCCTGCTTGCGCAGCAGCTTGCGCATCAGCCGGAGCGCGCCTTCGTATCGCGCCGACGCTGCACCAGCATGTCGAGGACCTCGCCCTCGTGATCGACGGCTCGCCACAGATACATGCGCTTCCGGCCGATCCGGACCACCATCTCGTCGAGGTGCCACGTGCCGCTCGGGCGAGACCGGCTCCGCCGCAGCCTGCGCGCAATTAGCGGGCCGAATTTCAACCACCCAGCGCCTAACCGTCTCGTAGGAAACATCGAGCCCTCGCTCGGCCAGGAGCTCCTCGACATTGCGGTAGCTGAGCGTGAAGCGGAGGTAGAGCCAAATCGCGTGCTGGATCACCGTGGCCGGAAATTGATGTCGACGATAGGACAGCTGAGGCATCGCCCTACCTACCACACTCGGCTGCCAAGCCCTCAAGGCGTGACAGGGCCAGGAAGGCGAGCTGACCGGCAAACCCCCGCTCGCCACCCCGACCCGCAACGATCTGCGCCAGGGCTTCGTCTACGAGCGGGTGCCGCACATCACCTTGAAGTCGATCGCCAACAATTCGCGCATCGACGACATCTGGGAGCATTGGCAGGCGGTCGCCGAACCGCTGCGCGCAAGCCTCAACACCGCCCTCGGCCGTACCGCCGGCCCTTTCGTCGTTCCGGGGCCCCGCGCGCAGCGCGGCAGCCCGGAACCCATATGTGGACGGCCCCGCTGCACAAGGGTTCGGCTGCGGAAGCGGGCGGCTCGGGCAAGGGGCTGTCCTTTCACGCATCGCGGCGTCGAAGGACCCGAATTTCTGGTCCGTGCGGGTCGGGCGCGACATGCGGCTGATCGTCCACAAGACCGAGGACAGCCTGCTCCTCGCCTATGTCGACCACCACGAAGGCCTATGCCTGGGCGGGGCGGCGGCGCATCGAGGCGCACCCGGCGACCGGCGCGATCCAGATCGCCGAAACGCGCGAGCGAGTCGACGAGCTCGCGGCGCCCCCGTCGAGCGCGCCGTCGGGGGCCGCCCCGCCCGCGATGCCGCAGCCGCTGTTCGCCGGGCTGAGCGAGCTGTCGCTGCTGTCGATCGGGGTGCCTGCCGATTGGCTCGACGATGTGCGGGCGGTCAGCGAAGACGCTTCTTCGAGCTGGCGCCGCATCTCCCGGCCGAGGCGGCCGAGGCGCTTTTGCAATATGCGGCGATAACGGCGTCACCAGCGGGCTGTTCGGCGGCTGGCTGCGGTTCAGCAACGGCGTTGCGGTGCGGCGCACCGCGCTGAGCCGCTACGAATTCGAGGACGGGCTCAGCTGCCGCGCCGAATTGCCCGAACTCGTCGACTGCTCCCGCGGCAGACGCTAGCGGGCCGACGATCAGGAGAAGCCGCCACCTGCCCCTTATGCGATTTTATTCCGAAGGCGCGCATGTTCGGCGGCGGTAATGCTGAAGGACCATCCCAACCGTCTCTTCGACTATGTCCTTGTCCGCAATTCGCAAGCCGTCACGCCCCATCATCCAGGGCCACAGCGAAAATTCGTTGAGAAGTCCCATGAACTGGTGAGCAGCCAGTAGCGGATCGCGGCAGTCGAGGGTACCGACCGCCGTCATATGAGAAAAAAAGCGCGTGAGCCGTTCGGTTTGCGGGTCCATGACCGCGGCAAACTCCTCAGCGATCCACGGAAATTGGCGGGAGTCGGCGACCACCATCCGCAGGAATCCGAGGTATTCCGCGTGCTTGTGGAGATCGAGAATCACCCGCGCAATTAGGCGGAGCACATCCTCGACGTCGCCCTCGGTTTCGATGCCGGGCGGAAACCCAACTTCGAACTGCCGCGATACCCTAAGCAGCATCTCCCGGAAGATTTCCTCTTTGCTGGCGAACTGGTTGTAGAGCGTCCGGCGGGCCACACCCGCCGCTTCGGCCAGTTCGTCCATGCTCACGGCCCCGAAGCCGCGCTCCAGGAAGAGGCGTTGGGCCGCCTCGACGATGGCCTGCCGCGATCCGCCGTTGCGCCGCGCCTTCGCAGCCGCCTCATTTAGATTCTCGTGCACCGCAAAAAATCCCCCTTGCACTGATCAGTGCACATAAATATATTGCACTGTGCAAGGCAATTCAAGGCTAGGTCTGCTCGGCCGAACGCTGGCCTTGCCTCGGTCGCAATACGGTAAGGGAGTGCGTACGATGAAATACCCCCTTTTGGGCGGTCTGCGGTTTTCGGGGGTCGGTGCCGCCGCCCTTTTTTCGGCCCTGGTATTCGGAATGTCCTGCGCCCCCGCTGCCGCTGCCATTCCGGATCGGCCGGGTACCACGCGGAACGAGCAACCCGCCACACCCGTGGGATGGGACGTGCGATTGGATCAGAATTTCGACGCACATTACGACGCGAGCGGGTTCGACCGCCGCTTCGATGCGCGTCCCGAGGGTAGATCCGAACGCGGGGGCTTGGACCGGCGCTTCGAAGGCGGCTTCGACCGCAACTACGACTGGCGCCTCGATCGCGGACCGTATCGCTCCGATCCACGCCTCGATCGCGGACCGTACCGCTCCTGACGCATCCCGAGCCGAGGATTTCAACTTCATCAATCGGGTGAAGGGGCGGGCTCACCCTCCTTATCCCGCCGGTGCTTCGACCCTTTTGCGAAAGACAGCGCCCATGCTCAAGCCTCAGATTCTGTGGGTTTCGTTGATCCTCGCGACCGTTGCGGGATGCGACAAACCGGCACCGCCCGTCTCGCAGGCTCGGCCGGTGCGGACGGTCGTCGTCGAGCGCCATGCGGAAGGCGAGATTGTTTCGCTGACCGGGCAGGTCCGCGCCAAGGATCAGGCCAATTTGGGCTTCCGCCTCGATGGCCGCGTGATCGAGCGGCTGGTCAATCTGGGAGATGCCGTAAAACCCGGACAAGTTCTCGCTCGGCTCGATCCGCGCAGCCAGCAGGACCTGTTGCACACCGCACAGGCGGATCTGTTGTCCGCAGAGGCGGTGCTGACCCAGGCGCGCCTTACCTTCGCGCGCCAGCAGGAGCTGCTGAAGGACGGCTGGACGCCTCGCGCCAAGTTCGACGAAGCCCAGCAGTCCTTGGCCACGGCCGAAGCGCAGGTTGCCTCGGCCAAGGCCAAGCTGAGCCTGGCGCAGAACGAATTGAGCTACACCGTATTGTTCGCGGATGGGCCGGGTATCGTGACCGCGGTCGGCGCAGAACCGGGCGAAGTCGTCAGCCCGGGCCGCATGGTCGTGCAGGTGGCACGGGAGGGCGGGCGCGACGCCATATTCGACGCACCCGAGCAACTGATTCTGACAGCCCCGCATGACTCTGTCGTGGATCTCGCCCTGAGCGACAACCCGCAGATAACCGCGACAGGTCGGGTGCGGGAGGTCGCGCCGCAGGCCGCTGCGACGACCCGGACGTTTGAGGTCAAGGTCGGGATCATCAACCCGCCGGCGGCAATGCGTTTGGGGGCGACGGTCACCGGCCGCATAAGGCTCGCCGGCCCGGCTGGGGTGGAGCTGCCGGCCAGTGCCCTGACCGAGGCGAACGGCAATCCGGCAGTCTGGGTAGTCGATCCGAAGAGCCTTGCCGTGTCGCTGCGCACGGTGGCCGTCGCGCAGCACGGTCCGGCGACGGTCGTGATTTCACAAGGGCTGGATACCGGCGAGCTGGTGGTTACCGCCGGGGTGCAGACACTGCATCCGGGCCAGAAGGTCCGTCTGTTGGGAGACGCCTGATGAACCGCTTCAACCTCTCCGACTGGGCGATCCGGCACCGTTCGCTGGTGACCTATTTGATGCTTGTCATCGCGGTCGCGGGCGTTTGGTCCTACCTCCGGCTCGGCCGCAGCGAGGACCCCAACTTCACGATCAAGACCATGGTCGTGCAAGCCTCATGGCCGGGGGCCACCGTCGGAGACATGCTGGAGCAGGTGACGGACCGGCTTGAGCGCAAGCTGCAAGAGACACCGAACCTCGATTACGTGAAGAGCTATACGGCGCCGGGCCAGGTCACGATCTTCGTCAGCTTGAAGGACTCGACCGTCGCGGCTCAGGTGCCGGACATCTGGTACCAGGTGCGCAAAAAGATCAGCGACATCCGCAATACTTTGCCCCAGGGGGTCGTCGGCCCGGGCTTCAACGACGAGTTCGGCGACACCTACGGCATCGTGTATGGCTTTACTGCGGACGGCTTTACCCCACGCGAGTTGAGGGACTATGTCGAGGATGTGCGCAAGCAGCTACTCCAGCTGCCCGACATCTCGAAAATCGACGTCCTTGGCGCGCAGGACGAGCGCGTTTACGTCGAGTTCTCGACCCGGCAAATGGCGGGGCTCGGCATCGATCGGAGCGCGCTTATCGTCGCGCTGCAGGCCCAGAACGCCGTTGTACCCGCCGGAATCGTGCAGACCCGCGCCGAAAAAATTCTCGTCCGCGTTCCCGGCGCACTCC
>Ga0213875_10002774_pt1 | contig 10343 bp, 9 predicted proteins | sample BarmaccomBMRX_R8_FD_160105 | JGI IMG/M metagenome (GOLD analysis project Ga0213875, IMG submission 160105) | Root-associated microbial communities from Barbacenia macrantha in rupestrian grasslands, the National Park of Serra do Cipo, Brazil - RX_R8 | ecosystem: Host-associated > Plants > Roots... | reverse complement strand
GCGAGATGGTGGTGAGAACCGGCGACATCGCCCCAGAATACGGCCGCTCGCTTGCACAAGGCTCAAGACCCGCCTGCTGGCGGACTACACTGCCGAGCTTCCGAGCACACAGGACGCCGAAGAGATGATCATCCTAGCGGAGAGGTTCGTCGCCGCCGTTCGCGTGCGCTTTATGCCATAGGCCGCTCCGGTTGGGCGCCGGCCATACATGTCGTATGGTGGGCAGGAGAAGCGCTTCGAACTTTTCCAGACCAAAGGAACGAGAGCGGGGTTTGGACGCAACGATCGCCCTGATCCTGCTGCAGGATGGCGTCGTCAACGGCGCGATCTATGCGCTGCTGGCGCTCTCGCTGGTGCTGGTGTTTGCGGTGACCCGGGTCATCCTGATCCCGCAGGGGGAGTTCGTCGCAATCGGGGCGCTGACCTTCGCGGCGCTGGATGCGGGCAAGACGCCGGGGAGCTTGTGGCTGCTGGCGGGGTTGGGGGCGGCGGCGTTCCTGTCCGGGCTGTGGCAGGAGCGGCAGGGACTGCTCTGGCTGGCGCTCGAGACGCTGGCCTGGCCGGCGGCGGTGGTGGGGCTCACCCTGGCGCTGGCGTCGCGCAAGCTGGGAGTGGCGGTCGAGGCGGCGCTGAGCGTCGCGATCGTCACACCGATGGCGCCGTACCTCTACCGGGTCGTGTTCCAGCCGCTGGCGGAGCGATCGGTGCTGATCCTCCTGGTCGCATCGATCGGGGCGCATCTGGCACTGACCGGGCTCGGGCTGGTGTTCTTCGGGCCGGAGGGCTACCGGGCGGAGGGGTTCTCGGACGCGACGTTCACCCTCGGCGCGATGACCATCTCGGGCCAGGCGCTGTGGATCATCGGCATGGCGGCGGCGGTCATGGCCGGGCTCGCGCTGTTCTTCGGCCACACCCTCGCCGGCAAGGCGCTGCGGGCGACCGCGGTCAACCGGCTGGGGGCGCGGCTGGTCGGGATCGCCACGTCGCTTTCCGGCCGGATCGCGTTCGCGCTGGCCGGGTTCATCGGCGCGCTCTCCGGCGTGCTGATCGTGCCGCTCACCACCGTGTATTACGACACCGGCTTCCTGACCGGGCTGAAGGGCTTCGTCGCGGCGATCATCGGCGGCCTGGTCAGCTACCCGCTCGCGGCCGCGGCGGCGATCGTGGTGGGCTGCGTCGAAAGCTTCGCCTCGTTCTATGCCAGCGCCTTCAAGGAGGTGATCGTTTTCACCGTCATCATCCCCGTCCTGCTCTGGCGCTCGCTGGTGAGCCCGGCGGAGGAGGAGTGATGCCGCGCTGGCTGCCCGTCCTGCTGTTCGCCGCTTGGCTGTGCGCGCCGCTGCTGCCGGTGCCGAACTTCTGGCTGACGCTCGCCGACTACGCGGGCATCGCGGCGATCGTCGCGGTCGGCCTGGTGGTGCTGACCGGCTATGGCGGCATGACCTCGTTCGGGCAGGCGACGTTCATGGGCTTCGGCGCCTACGCGACGGCGCTGTTGACCACACACGGGTTCTCGCCCTGGCTCGGTTTGCCGGCGGCGCTGGTCGCGGCCGGGCTGGGGGCGGCGGCGATGGGGGCGATCACGCTACGGCTCTCCGGCCACTACCTGCCGCTGGCCAGCATCGCCTGGTCGATCAGCCTCTACTACGTGTTCGCCAACCTGGATTGGTTCGGCCGCAACGACGGCATCGGCGGCATCCCGCCGCTCGCGGTGATCGGAAACCCGCTGCTCGACAGCCGCGCCTATTTCGTCCCGGTTTGGGTCGCGGTCGGCGTCTCGGTGGTGCTGACGCACAACCTTCTGGACAGCCGGGCCGGGCGGGCTATCCGCTCGTTGAGCGGGGGCGCGGACGCGGCGGCGAGCTTCGGCGTGGGTCTGACCGGCGCCAAGATGCTGGCCTTCGTCTATGCCGGCGTGCTGGCCGGCCTGGCGGGGTGGCTCTATGCGCACATGCAGCGCAGCGTCAACCCGACGCCGTTCGGGCTGGTCGCGAGCATCGAATACCTGATGATGGCGGTGGTCGGCGGCGCCGGGTCGGTCTGGGGCGCGCTGCTGGGCGCCGGCCTCGTTACGGTCGCCAATGACCGGCTGCAGACCTGGCTGCCGTTGCTGCTCGGCACGGCCGGCAGCTACGAGACCATCGTGTTCGGCGCTCTGCTGGTGTTGGTCCTGCAGCGGGCGCCGGACGGGCTATGGCCGTTGCTCCGCGGGCTGGCGCCGACGCCCGTCCGGCGCCGGGCCGTCGGCGAGGCCCCTCCCTTGCCTGGCCGGATAATGCCGGACTCCGACCGAGCCGTGCTGGAAGCTTCCGGGCTGCGCAAGAGCTTTGGCGGCCTGGTCGCCGTGGACCGACTGGAGCTGGTGCTGGGGGCGCGCGAGATCGTCGGGCTGATCGGTCCGAATGGTGCAGGCAAGAGCACCACATTCAACCTCCTGACCGGCGTGACCCGGCCGAGCGCGGGCTCGGTCCGCTTCCTCGGCCACGACCTCGATCGCGTCACCCCACAGGGCGCGGCGCGGCTCGGCCTCGCCCGCAGCTTCCAGCATGTCAAGCTGGTGCCGGGCATGTCGGTGATCGAGAACGTGGCCATCGGCGCGCATTTGCGGGGCCGGGCCTCGTCGCTCGCCGCCCTGCTCCGGCTGGATCGGGCGGAGGAAGCGCGCTTGTTTGCCGAGGCCGCCCGGCAACTGGCGCGCGTCGGCCTGCTCGAGCACGCCGACCGCCCCGCGGACAGCCTCGCACTCGGGCAGCAGCGCGTGGTCGAGATTGCGCGTGCGCTGTGCCTGGATCCGGTCGCGCTCTTGCTGGACGAGCCCGCGGCCGGGCTGCGCCACGCGGAGAAGCTGGCCCTGGCCGAGCTGCTGCGTCGGCTACGGGACGAGGGGCATTCCGTGCTGCTGGTCGAGCACGACATGGACTTCGTGATGGGCCTCGCTGACCGGCTCGTGGTGATGGACTTCGGCACTAAGCTTGCCGAAGGCCGCCCCGCGGAGGTGCGCGCCAACCCGGCGGTGATCGAGTCCTATTTGGGCGCCGTCGTGTAGTCGTGCTCGCGGTGAACGGGCTCTCCGTCGCCTATGGCGGCATCGGCGCGCTGCATGAGGCCAGTCTGCAGGTCGGCGCGGGGCAGATCGTGACCGTGATCGGGCCGAACGGGGCGGGGAAGACGACCATGCTCAATGCCATCATGGGGGTGCATCCCGGGCGCGGTTCGATCCGGTTCGAGGGAGAGGAGTTCGTGGGGCTCGGGATCGCGGCGCGGGTGAATGCCGGGATCTGTCTCGTGCCGGAGAAGCGGGAGCTGTTCGGCAGCCTGTCCGTGCTCGACAATTTGCGCCTCGGCGGCTTCCGGTTCCGGGGACGGGGCCGGGCGGCGGAGCGGGCGGCACTTGACGAAGTGTTCGGGCTGTTCCCCCGCCTCGCCGAGCGCCGATCCCAGCGCGCCGGTACGCTGAGCGGCGGGGAGCGGCAGATGCTGGCGATGGGCCGGGCGCTGATGGGGCAGCCGCGGCTGTTGATGCTGGACGAGCCGAGCCTGGGCCTGGCGCCGCTGATCGTGCGCGAGATCTTCCGCATCATCGCCGGGCTGCGCAGCCGGGGGTGCGCGATCCTGCTGGTCGAGCAGAATGCGCGCGCCGCGCTGCAGGTGGCGGACCACGGTTACGTTTTGGAAACCGGGCGGCTGGTATTGGAGGGGCCGAGCGCCGCGCTCGCCGGGGACGCGCGCGTGGCCGCGACCTATCTCGGCGGCGCGTAGTGCTTGCGCGCGGGGCGGAACCCTCGTTATGGACCAGCGGCCGATGCCGATCACGCGCCAAGCCTCCGCTGCTCTCGATCTGCTCCGGCTCTCCGCGGCGCTGACGGTCTTCCTGCATCACGTGAACTGGTTGGGTCTCGACGGCGGCGCGCTGTCCTGGTTCCGGCGCGACGTCGGGCACAGCGCCGTGGTGATCTTCTTCGTGCTGTCCGGCTACCTGATCTCGGCGACCTCGCGGCGGGACCGGCCGATGGACTACGCGATCAAGCGCGCCTCGCGCATCTACTCGGTCGCCGTGCCCGCCATCGCCCTGACGGTGCTGCTCGACGCGTTCAGCGTCGCTTGGCAGTTGCCGGTGCAGTTGCAGCAGTACGAGCTGCACCGGCCCTTGGTGTATGCGGCCTTCTCGCTCGTGTTCGCGGGTGACTTCTGGTCGCTCGGCGTTCCGGCCTTCTCGAACGTGCCGGTTTGGTCGCTGGGTTACGAGGTCTGGTACTATATCGTGTTCGGGGTCGCGCTGTTTGGACGGGGAACCGCGCGGGTGGTCGGGGTGGCGCTGCTGTTGGCGTTGATCGGGCCGAAGCTCTGGGTGCTGTTCCCGATCTGGCTGGGGGGCGTCGCGGCCGAGCGCCTGGCGGCACGGCGACCGTTGCCGGTCCCGGTCGCGCGGGCGGTGGCCGTCGGCGCGGTGGCCGCGTTCCTGATCCTCAAGGCGCTGCATGTGGAGGACGCGATCAACGACGCGGTGGCTGCGGCGTGGCCGGGCTTTGTCGCCGGGCTGCGGTTCTCGCAGTGGTTCGTGGGCGACTGGCTGGTGGGCGTGCTGACGGTGGCCCTGGTGTATGCCTTGGCCACGGCCGAGGTCCCCATGTCGCGCCGCATGCGGGCGGTGGTCGTGGCCGGCGCCGGGGTGAGCTTCAGCTTGTACCTGGTTCATTTCCCGCTGCTGCAGGTGTTCGGACAGCTCCTCCCAGGTCCGGCCGCCGCGGCGTTGGCACTCACCGTCGCGGCCGGATTCGGCGCGGTGTTCGAGCCGCTGCGCAGCCCGCTGCGGCGGCTGCTGTCGTCCCGGCTCACGCCCGCCAAGGCTTAGAGCAGGACGCGTGAGCTTGCGCTCACGATCCTGCTCTAAATGTTTAATGAAGAACGCAGAACCTGCGTTTAAGCGATTCCGCTTAAACGCATACTGCTTAATCAAGGCAGGCGCGGCTCCTGCAGCCGCTGCTGGACCGCCTCGCGCCAGGGGGCGTCGGGCGCCGCGGCGAGGGCGCGGCGGAACAGGGCGGCGCTGCTTTCACTGACGCCGCCCTCGGCGCGCACCGAAGCCTCGGCGGCCCGGGCCGCCACGGTTGGGTCGAATTTGCCGGTCAGCGCCTTGCGATACGCCTCGGCCGCCGCGGCGTCGTTGCCGCGCGCCTCCTCCACCGAGCCGAGCAGGACGTAGCCTTGGCGCGCCTGTTCAGTGTTCGAGTCCATCGCCGCGAGCCGCTGCCGCAACTCCTCGATGAGCGCGCCCTCCTCGCGGGCGCGGGCCTCCTGCACGGCGCCGTTGACCGAGGGCATGCCGGGCGCACTGCCGCTCACGACGTAGAGCGCGAACGCGACCAGCGGCACGGCGACCACGGCCGCGATCACCGGCCAGCGCGCGCCGGGCTTGGGGGCGGCCTCGCTCGACCCGGCGGCGGCGAGCAACCGGCGCTGCACTTCGAGCACCGCCGTCGCGTGCTCCGGGGGCAGGATGCGGCCCTCCGCCAGGTCGCGATCCAGCTCGGCGAGCTGGGTCCGGTGGAGCTGGACCGCCAGCTCCCGCGCGCCCCGATTGTCCGCCCGGCCGCGCAGGGCGAGCAGCACCGGGGCCAGCACGGCCAGCGCGAGCAGGGCGAGGGCGAGCCAGATCATGTGGTCGAGCGGGGCGGTTCCGTCAGCTCGGCCAGGCGGGCGCGCTCGGCCTCGGTCAGCGGGGCGGGGCCGGCCGCCTTGCGGCGGCGCGCCAGCAGTGCCGCCCCCAGGCCGGCCGCGACCGCGAGCACCGGCGAGCCCCACAAGACGGTGGTCATCGGTGTAAACGGCGGCCGGAGGCGGACGAAGTCGCCGTAGCGGGCGACGACCCAATCCTGCGCCTGCTGGTCGGTGTCGCCCGCCGCGATCCGTTGCCGCACCAGGCGGCGCAGGTCGCGGGCCAGGTCGGCACCGCTGTCCTCGATGCTCTCGTTCTGACAGACGAGGCAGCGCAGTTGCCGTCCGACCGCCTCGGCGCGCGCCTCTTGGGCCGGATTGGGCAGCATCTCGGCCGGATCGCTGATCGCCCAGGCGGGCCAAGCCAGCAGCAGGATCAGCAGCGTAGGGCGGATAAGCGAAGCGCAATCCGCCAACCCGCGTCGCCGCCTGACGGTGTGGTTAGGGTCACGACCCATTTCCTTTACCACCAGGCTCGACCCGGTGGTCCAGCGGCCACCACGCCGACGCTCCGCCTGGACCCCCGGGTCAAGCCCGGGGGTGACGATTGTGGGAGTGAGAGCATGATGTCGATCTCTTGGACGGTCACGCCACGCTGCGCAGCGCCGGGCGGAGCTGCTCATCGACGATCTCCGGCGTCAGCGGCCCGGCCTGACGCCAGCGGACCACGCCGGTGCGGTCGATGAGGTAGGTCTCCGGCACGCCATACACGCCCCAATCGATCGCGACCCGGCCGGGGTCGTCGCGGGCGATGCGCGCATACGGGTCGCCGTTGCGGACCAGGAAGGTGCGCGCGGCCTGCGGCGTGTCCTTGTAGGCGATGCCCCAGATCGGCACGCCCTCCCCTTTCAGCGTCATCAGCGCCGGCGCCTCGATGATGCAGGGGACGCACCAGCTCGCGAAGAAATTGACCAGGATCGGCCGGTCCCGCCCGACCAGGTCCGTGCTGCCGAAGCCTTGCTCCGCGTCGAGGCCCGGCAGCTTGCCGAAGAACGGCACGGTGCGGCCGATGAGCTGGCTCGGCACGTCGTGTGGGTCGAACGTGCCCTGGCGCATGCGCGACAGCACGCTCCAGAACCCGGCGCCAGCCACGGCAGCCACGCCGAGCGGCGCCAGCAGCAGCAGTCGGCGGTTCATGCCACCGCCGACCGCACGGCCGCCCGCGCCGGCGCGCCCACCCGCGCCCGCCGGTCCAGTAGCGAGAGCCCGCCGCCGAGTGCCATGACCAGCCCGCCCAGCCAGATCCAGGGCGCCAGCGGGTTGAAATGAAGCCGCAGCACGGCGCCGCCGTCCCGCTCCTCGCCGAGCACGGCGTAGAGGTCGCGCAGGAAGTTGGTGTGGATGGCGGCATCGGTCGTCGTCATCCGCTGCACCGGGAAGGTCCGGCGCGACGGCTCGAGCGTGACCACCGGCTTGCCGTCGCGCGTCACGCTGATCGTGGCGACGCGCTCGCGGTAGTTGGGTCCGTCCTGGTCGCGCAGGCCGTCGAGCGTCCAGGTGTAGCCGGCCCCCTCGATGCTGCCGCCGGGCTGCAGCCAGACGACGCGCTCGGTCGCGAGCGACATGCCGGCGATCCCGGCCACGGTGACGCCGAGCCCGGCGTGGCCCAGGGTCGCGCCCCAGACTGAGAGGCGCAGGCCGGCGAGGCGGGCCAGGCTGTTCCGCAGCGGGAGACGGAATAGGCGGATACGCTCGACGATTTCGGCCAACGCGCCGAGGATCATCCAGGCCGCGCCGCCGAAGGCCAGCGCCGGCAGGCCGCGCTTGAGGCCGAACGCGGCGCAGACCCCCACGACGGTGGCGGCCAGCAGCGCCCACCAGAGGCGGATCAGCGCCGGTCCGAGCTGGGCCCGCTTCCAGGCCAGGGTGGGGGCGACCGTCATGGCCGCGAAGACCGGGGCGGCCAGCGGCAGGACGGTCGCGTTGAAGAAGGGCGCCCCGACGGAAATCTTGTGGCCGAATACCAGGTCGGCGATCAGCGGGTAGAGCGTCCCGGTGATGACCACGGCGGCGATGCTGCACAGGAAGATGTTGTTCAGCACCAGCGCGCCCTCGCGGGATACCGGCGCGAACAGGCCGCCGGGGGCGAGGATGGGCGCGCGCAGCGCGAACAGCAGGAGGCTGCCGCCGATGACGATGGCCAGCAGGCCGAGGATGAACACGCCGCGCGCCGGGTCGTTGGCGAAGGCGTGGACCGAGTTGAGGATGCCGGAGCGGACCAGGAAGGTGCCGGAGAGCGAGAGCGAGAAGGTGCCGATCGCCAGCAGCACCGTCCAGACCTTCAGGGCTTCGCGCTTCTCGACCACGATGGCGGAGTGCAGCAGGGCGGTGCCGGTGAGCCAGGGCAGCAAGCTCGCGTTCTCCACCGGGTCCCAGAACCAGAAGCCGCCCCAGCCCAACTCGTAATAGGCCCACCAGCTTCCGAGCGCGATGCCGCCGGTCAGCAGGCACCAGCTTGCGAGCGTCCAGGGTCGGACCCACCGGCCCCAGGCGGCGTCGATCCGCCCCTCGATCAGGGCGGCTACGGCGAAGGCGAAGGGGACGGCGAAGCCGACATAGCCGGAGTAGAGGACCGGCGGGTGAAAGGCGAGGCCTGGGTCCTGCAGCAGCGGGTTCATGTCCCGGCCGTCCAGCGGCGGCGGCCAGAGGCGGGTGAACGGGTTCGAGGCGAGCAGGCAGAACAGCAGGAACCCGGCCGACGTGCCGCCCAGCACGCCGATCACCCGCGCCCGCAGCGCGGACGGCAGGCCGCGCCCGAACCCGGCGACAGCGCCGCCGCACAGGCCCAGGATCAGCGCCCAGAGCAGGATGGAGCCCTCGTGGTTCCCCCAGGTGCCGGTGACCTTATAGAGCAGCGGCTTCAGGGTGTGGCTGTTCTCCGCCACGTTGAGCACGGTGAAGTCGTCGTTGACGCTGCTCCACACCAGGCAGAGCGCGGCAGCGACGAGGGCGAGGAGCTGCGCGGTGGCCAGCGCGGGGGCCGCAGCCATCAGCCGGGCGTCGCCGCGGTGCGCGCCCCAGATCGGCAGCGCCGCCTGGGCGAAGGCGAGCGCGCAGGCCAGCGCGAGCGCGAAATGGCCGAGCTCGGGGATCATCTCAGGACTTCCGGTCCGCCGGTTCGAGCGTGTTCCAGGTGGCGGCCGGGGGCGGCGGCCCCTGCTCCGGACGCCATTCGCCGGCCTTCTTCAGCGCGTCGGCCACGTCCTTCGGCATGTAGCTCTCGTCGTGCTTGGCCAGCACCTCGCTGGCGTGGAAGGTACCGTCCGGCTGCAGCGCGCCCAGCATGACCGCCCCTTGGCCCTCGCGGAACAGGTCGGGGAGGATGCCGGCATAGGTCACGGTGACGGCCTCGCGGCCGTCGGTGATGCGAAAGCGCGCCGTCGGCACGCCCCTTTGCTCGCCGCGCTGCACGCTGCCAGCCTCGACCAGGCCGCCGAGCCGCAGCGTGCGGCCTGGCTGGCGGGGATGGGTCTCGAGATCGGACGGTGACACGAAGAACACGATGTTGTCGCTGAAGGCCGAGAGGCCGAGCGCCGTGGCCGAGCCGAGCCCGACCCCGCAGGCCAAAACGATCCACAGCCGGCGGCGCTTGCGGGTCATAAGCGGCGATCCAGCGCGGCGAGACGCCGACGCGCCTGCTGCAGCCTCGCTGCGGCAGCGGCGGCGAAGGCGAGCGGAATGCCGACGCCTAGCGCATACGCGGCGGCGACGAAGGGCAGGTGCGTCACGCCCGCTCCGCCTGGGCCATCAGGAGGGCGCGGATGCGCCGCTCCATGACCGCGGCCCGCGTCCGGGCGAGCACCAGCGCGGCGAAGCCGAGCGTGTAGCCGACGGTGCAGACCAGCAGCGGCAGCAGCATGTCGATGTGCATGTTGGGCGCGCCGGTGAGCGTGATGGTGCTGCCCTGATGCAGCGTGTTCCACCAGTCCACGCTGAACTTGATGATCGGCAGGTTGATCACCCCCACGAGGGCGAGGATCGCCGCGGCGCGGGCGCCGCGCACCGGATCATCGAAGGCGCGGATGACGGCGATATGGCCGAGATAGAGGAAGAACAGCACCAGCACGCTGGTCAGCCGGGCGTCCCAGACCCACCAGGCGCCCCACATCGGCTTGCCCCATAGGCTGCCCGTGGCCAGGCAGAGCGCGGTGAACCCGGCGCCCACCGGGCCGATCTCGGCCGCGGCGAGATCGGCCAGCGGATGGCGCCAAACCAGCGAGGCGAAGGAGGCCATGGCGAGGCCGACATAGCCCGCCGAGGCGAGCCAGGCCGCGGGCACGTGGATGTACATGCTCCGCACGCTGTCACCCTGCTGCCAGTCGGCCGGGGAAAGGAACAGACCCCAGGCCAGCCCGGCCGCGGTGATCAAAACGCCGGGCCAGGTCAGCCAAGGCTGCAGGCGTGCGGCAAGGCGTAGAAACCGGCCGGGGTTGGCGAAGCGGTGCAGCGAGCGCGAGGGGCGCGCGGGATAGGCGGTGGCGTCCACCGGCGGTAGATAGCATACGGGCACGGGGTTGTAAGCGTTCGAGGACTCAGGCTCCTTGCCTGGAAGCACCTCGAAGATCTTCGACTCCCTGGACTTTGAGCAGAGCGCCGATGTCGCGCTTGCCGTGCAGGACGCGAACGAC
>Ga0213875_10002773_pt1 | contig 10343 bp, 10 predicted proteins | sample BarmaccomBMRX_R8_FD_160105 | JGI IMG/M metagenome (GOLD analysis project Ga0213875, IMG submission 160105) | Root-associated microbial communities from Barbacenia macrantha in rupestrian grasslands, the National Park of Serra do Cipo, Brazil - RX_R8 | ecosystem: Host-associated > Plants > Roots... | reverse complement strand
GGCCTTGGTGTAGTCCTTCCACTGGTCGGGGACGTCGTCCTCGTAGTAGATGGCCTCCACCGGGCACACCGGCTCACAGGCGCCGCAGTCGACGCATTCGTCGGGGTGGATGTAGAGCATCCGGTCCCCTTCGTAGATGCAGTCGACGGGGCACTCCTCGATGCATGCCTTGTCGAGCAAATCGACGCAGGGCTCTGCGATCACGTAGGTCACTGCGGTCTCCTGCTCCTCTTCCTCACATTTCCCGGCCGCGAACGTTCATGGTGGCGCGGCCTACGGTTAGTATCCCCTGGCCGTCGGACGCGGGACGCACCTGGTCGCCTCTAGGAGCACGGTACGTCCCGCTCACCGGGAATCGAGCCGCGCCGCGGTGTGGGGAGGCGCACAGTTCCCGTGGGACGACGTGACGTTCAGGCTTTGTCGCGCTTCTTCCTGCCGCTGTCACGGAGATCACCGACGATCTTCATCCGTGGACGCGCGGACGACTCCCGCCGCTCGGCGTCCTCGGTGTCGTCGAACAGGCTCTTGATCGCCTCGACGGGGTCGGCGGAATGCCGGTCATCTTTGCGCTGCACGCCCATGTGCTGCCTCCTCGTGTGTTCGGGACGGCCCACCCTGCCTTGCCAGCACGACCATGGAGGGAAGCGCGCCGGCCGCGAGCAGCAGCAGGGCGCGCCAGTCCGGGTAGACGCCGAACCGCCCATCGGGTCCGCCGGCGACGAGCCACAGGGTGACGGCCACCCAGCAGAGACCGGGGAGGCCAGCGAGCAACGGACGTGGCGTCAGCCTGGCGGCGGAGCGGACCAGCAGGGGAGTGGTGACAGCGGCCACGAGCACCGTGACAGGCAACGGCCAGCCGCCGAGGTCCGGCAGGACGACGCCGTCGAAGCGGAGTGGAAGAAAAACCAGCTCGACGGCCGCGAGCAGAGCGGCGTCCAGCACGAGTGCGGCGAGGACGATCCAGTCGCCTGTTCTCATCCGGACACCCGTGGCGGTCATCGGGCCGGGCCTGCCTCGCCGAGTCCGCCGAACAGGTCGGCCTCCGCGCCCGCCGCCGGTCCTCGCGCCAGCACGTAGTACTCGGCGTCGACAACTGGTTGGGCGACGCCGTTGGACAGTGCGTAGCAGCCAGCGCCTTCCCCGTTCTGCCAGACGCTGACCTGGGTCGCGTGGGCGCGCAGTGCGCTGAGCTTGGCTGGGATGTGGCGGCTGACGTCAACGACGGTGGTGATCTCGGAGTCGTCGACGGTTGGCAGTTCGCCGGGTTCGGGCGTCCGGAAGGGTACGCCGTCGATCATGGACAGCCGGTGGCGTCCGGCTTCGATGGCGCGCCGTGAGGCCACCGTGTGGAAGACGCGTGCCACCTCGGGTACGTCACCGACGGCCGCCATGGTGACCTCGTGGGCCCTGATGTGGTCGGGATGACCGTAGCCGCCGTCGGCGCCGTAACTGACCACCACTTGGGGGCGGACCTCGCGCAGCAACTCGGCCAGCTGGGCGGCCTGCTCGTCCCGGTCGCCGGCGACGAAGGCCCTCGAGTGGCCGTTGGCCGGATCACCGGCCATGCCGGAGTCCCGCCAGCGGCCGATCCCGCCGAGGAAGCGGTGGTCGTTCACGCCGAGTGCGGCACACGCCGAGCGGAGCTCGCCCACCCGGTAGCCCCCGAGCTGGTCGGCGGCACCCGCGCGCAGCTCGTTCAGGCTGGTCGGAATGATCTCACCCTCTTCGCCGAGGGTGCAGGTGACGACGGTGACGTGCACTCCCTGCGAGGCATAGCGGGCAATGGTTCCTCCGGTGCACAGGCTTTCATCGTCTGGGTGCGCATGCACCAGCAGCAGCCTCGGCGGAGCGGTCAGTGTCACTGCACAAGCCTAGTGCGGCGACCGGCGTCGGTGCTGACCACCGCCCAGGTCACCGCTGGGTTGGCGCCGGGCGTTCCTTCCAACGATATGAAATTTCGCTGCTGAAATGTCAATTGTCAATTTTCGAAAAAGGGATTTCTGCTGTGCCGGGCGGACAATCGAGAGATGCCGCGCAGCTACTTATTGGCCGTTCCACTCGTCGCATCCATGGCATTGGGCTCGACTGTCGCGTCCGCCGTGCCATCGGCATCGGTGTCACTCGTGACGGAGCCGACCGACGGCTACTCAGCCGTCTACAGCCTGGTTAACGGGGCACAGCGTTCGATCGACCTCACGATGTACGAGCTGACCGACACCACCGCCGAGACCGATCTCGGAAACGCCGCCGCTCGGGGCGTGGCGGTTCGAGTGATTTTGGACGTGAACCGGGAGAAGTCGAAGAACCAGGCCGGCTTCACCTATCTTTCCAGCCACGGCGTGCAGGTGGTGTGGGCCGACACCGCGTACGCGGCCACCCATCAGAAGACGCTGACCGTGGACGGCACGACGTCAGTGATCATGACCGGCAACCTGACAAGTCAGTACTATGCGACGAGCCGGGACTTCGCGGTGATCGACACCGCGCCCGCCGACGTGTCCGCGATCGAACAGGTCTTCGCCGCGGACTTCGCGCACAACGCGGTCACCCCGGGCGACGGTGCCGATTTGGTGTGGAGCCCGACCGACTCGCAGACAAAGCTGCTCGCCCTGATCAGTTCCGCGCGGTCGACGCTGCAGGTGGAGAACGAGGAGATGGGGCTGGCCTCCGTGGTGACCGCGCTCGAGGATGCCGCGAAGCGCGGCGTGCGCGTCCAGGTCATCATGACCAACACCGCCGACCAGTACGCCAGCCAGTTCGACGCGCTCACCGCGGCCGGCGTTCAGGTGTCGACCTACGCGGCGGACGCCTCGCTGTACATCCATGCCAAGGCGATCGTCGCCGACTACGGCAGCCCGTCGGCCCAGGTGTTCCTCGGCTCGGAGAACTTCTCCAGTTATTCGTTGACCAAGAACAGGGAACTGGGCCTTGTCGTCTCGGATCCCGCGGTCCTGACCTCGGTGCACGACACGCTGGCAGGCGACTTCACCGGCGGCACGCCCTGGAGCTAGTGCGGACAGGGATCCCGCCACTGGCACTGGCGGGATCCCTGCCCCTCTCAACAGGTCATGTAGGGGTCGATGTGCCGGTGGCGCCGGTCAGTTCCAGCCCCACAGGCCGACCGGAGTGCCGTTCTCAGGCTGATCGTCGGAAGGCGGCGTGGTGAGGTACCGCTCGTAGCCGGCGTCGTGGGATGCGAGGTTGGTGATGTTGTACGGCAATTCGCCCCTGCCGAAACGCCATTGTTGTTCGGTGCTGCCGTCGCAGTCCCAGAGTTGGACTTTCGTGCCGTTACTGTCGATGGAGTTAATGTCGGCGTCGAGACAGCGTTGGCTCATGGCATTACGAACGACGGTGCCGTCAGCGTTGATGTCGTCGATCTGCCATTGTTGTTCGGTGCTGCCGTTGCAGTCCCAGAGTTGGACTTTCGTGCCGTTGTTGTCGATCGAGTCGAGGTCGGCGTCGAGACACTTGCCATTGCTGACTAACGTGCCGGTGTCTTCATTGTAAATCCAGGAGACCGAGTGCCCCGCCTCGCTGGCCTGCGCGCCCGTGGCCGCGACAGTGAGAGATACGGCTGTGGTACCGATGATGACGGCGAGTTTTGTCGACTTCTTCATGAGGTTGTCGTCCTTTGGGTTCAGAGTTGGTCAGTTGGTGAAGTGAGACCCTGGTTAGTCGCGGTCCCAGAGTTGGACTTTCGTGCCGTTGTTGTCGGCAGAGTCGGTATCGGCGTCAAGACCTTTCCCGCTCTGTGGAGTCTTCCTCCGTCACCACTCCACCTCGGGTCGTTTCCGGCGGTGCTCGCCCGGACACCGGCCGTGCCGGTCAAGAGCGCGACAGCCGTCACAGCCACGACAGTGGCCGGTTTTGCCAACGGTCTTCATACTGCGTCCCGTCCATAGTTCGTAAGGAAACCTTCTTAACTATAGACGCGCGGAGGACGACGACGTTGCGTCGAGCCGGAAAAGTCACGGGCTCAGCTGGTTTGCTGCTCCTCGGCGAAGTGGCACGCGGACAGCAACTGGCCGCTGCCACGCCGTTTCAGCTCGGGTTCTTCGGTCGCGCAGATGTCCTGTGCCTTCCAGCAGCGGGTCCGGAACCGGCATCCCGAGGGCGGATTGACCGGGCTCGGCACGTCACCCGTGAGCACGATCCGATTGCGCTGACGCTCCCGCTCGCGTTTCGGATCGGGCACCGGGACCGCGGACAGCAGGGCCTGGGTATACGGATGCATCGGCTTGGCGTACATCTCCTCACGCGGCCCGATCTCCACGATCTTGCCGAGGTACATCACGGCCACCCGGTCGGAGATGTGCCGCACTACGGAGAGGTCGTGCGCCACGAACAGATAGGACAGGCCCAGCTCGTCCTGCAGCTCCTCGAGGAGGTTGACCACGCCGGCCTGAACCGAGACGTCAAGAGCCGACACGGGTTCGTCGAGCACCACCAGCTTCGGGTTCAGCGCGAGTGCGCGCGCGATGCCGATGCGCTGACGCTGCCCGCCGGAGAACTCGTGCGCGTAGCGATTGCGGTGCTCCGGATTGAGCCCGACCAGTCGCATCAGCTCGTTGACGCGTTCCTGTGCCCGCTTGGCGCCGGCCTCCCGCGCGCCGTGGATCCGGAACGGCTCGCTGACGATGTCGTTGACCGACCAGCGCGGGTTCAGTGAGGCGTAGGGATCCTGGAACACGATCTGCATATCCCGCCGGACCGTGCGCATGGCCCGTCCGCCGAGCGTGGTCAGCTCCTTGCCCTGAAAGCGGACCGAGCCGGACGTCGGCTTGTACAGCTGCAGGATGGCCCTGCCGGTGGTGGACTTTCCACAGCCGGACTCGCCCACGAGGCCCAGTGTTTCGCCGGGCATCAGGTCGAAACTGATGCCGGACACGGCGTGCACGTGCCCGACAGTGCGTGGGATGATTCCGCCGCCGCGTACCGGAAACGTCTTGACCAGGTCGGTGACCTGGAGCAGCGGGGTCCGCTCGTCGGAAGGCTCCACCGTCGGTCGGTTGTCTGCCTGGATGCTCATGCGACCGGGTTCTCCTCGGCGTCCGCGACGGTCTGGTTCGACCCGACAGCCTGATGCTGCTGGGCCGACTGGTCGGGATCCTCGTCCGCACCGATCTCGGTGTGGGTGAACAGTGTCCGCGGATCGGGCACCTGCGTCAGCTCGATCCACCGGTGGCAGCGCGTCAGATGGGCCTCCTGACCGGTGGCACTGAGTTCGGGCTCCGATTCGTGGCACTCGGCGGCGACCAGTGGGCAGCGCGGGTTGAAGGTGCAACCGTTAGGCAGGTTCATCAGCGACGGCGGCGCGCCGGTGATCGGGGTGAGCCGTTTGCCGAGCAGTTCGGGGTTGGGCATGGAGCCGAGCAGGCCGACGGTGTAGGGCATCCTCGGCGTTTCGAAGACATCGTCGACGGTGCCGGACTCGACCACGGTGCCGCCGTACATGACCTGCACCCGATCGACCATTCCGGCCACGACGCCGAGGTCGTGCGTGATGATGATGATGGCCGCGCCGGTCTCGCTCCTGATCCGCAGCAGGGTCTCGAGAATCTGTGCCTGCACCGTGACGTCCAGCGCCGTGGTCGGCTCGTCCGCGATGATCACGTCGGGATCGTTGATGATCGACATCGCGATCATCGCCCGCTGCCGCATGCCACCGGAGAACTCGTGCGGATACTGTGCCGCCCGCCGGTCCGGCTGTGGGATGCCGACCAGCTCCAGAATGTCGACGGCCTTGGCCAGCGCCACCCTCTTGGACACCTCGTGGTGTGCCCGATACGCCTCGGCGAGCTGCCAGCCGACGGTGAACACCGGGTTCAGCGAGGTCATCGGGTCCTGGAAGATCATGGATATGCCGTTGCCCCGGAACGGCCGCATCTCCCGGAAGCTCAGGCCGACCAGTTCCTCGCCGCGGAACCGGATCGAGCCGGTGACCTCGGCGGTCTTCGGCAGCAGGCCCATGATCGCCATCGAGGACACCGACTTGCCCGAACCGGACTCGCCGACCACGCCGAGGACCTCGCCGGCGTCCAGTGAGAACGAGACGTTGCGCACGGCGTGCACGACACCGTCCTCGGTGCCGAAGTCCACCGAGAGATCCCGCACCGCCAGCAACGGATCCGACCCGTTGGTTGCCGTCACGCCCTCACCCTCTTCTGCCTCGGATCGAAGGCGTCCCGAAGGCCGTCGCCGATGAAGTTGACCGACAGCGAGATCGCCACGATGAACACGAACGGGATGACGAACAGCCATGGATGCAGGGTCAGGTCGTTCTTGTTCTGGTTGATCAGCAGGCCGAGCGAGCTGTCGGGAGGCTGCACGCCGAGACCGACAAAGGACAGCGCCGCCTCGAGCAACACGGCCTGTGCGATGGTCAAGGTGGCGTTGACGATGATGACGTCCACGGTGTTGGGCAGAATGTGCCGGAACACGATGCGCAGGGTCGATCCGCCGAGCGCGCGGGCTGCCTCCACGAATTCCTTCTCGCGCAGCGAGAGCACCATCCCGCGCACGGTTCTCGCGATCGACATCCAGCTGATGAGGCTGATGTAGATGGCGACGAGAAGCCAGTTGCTCGCCTGGCTGCCCGCCTTGGTGGCCTCGAGCAGGAAGGTGCTGCGTGTCAGGGCCGCGGCGATGACGAACGGCGGCAGCACCAGGACGAGGTCGATTGCCCTGCCGACCAGGCTGTCCACCCAGCCACGCAGGTATCCCGCGATGGCGCCGAGGACCACTCCGATGGCGGTGGCCGCCACCGCCACGATGACCGCGATCTGCAGCGAGAACTGGGTGCCCCTGATGATCTGGGCCAGCATGTCCTCGCCGAGGTGTCCGGTGCCGAACGGGTGTTCCCCGCTGGGCGGAAGGTATCTGCCGAGTTGGACCTGGTGGTAGTCGTACTTCCAGACGTAGCCGCCGAGGAAGGCGAAGAGGACCAGCAGGGCGAACAACGCGGATCCGGCGACGGCGGCCCGGTGGCGCAGAAAACGACGCAGGACCACCTGCCACTGCTTGCGGGCGGACTCGGAGTCGAACTGGCTGCCCCCCGGCGTCTCTGAGACCGGGTTCACGACGGAGATGATGGCGTCAGTCAAGGCGGATCCTTGGGTCAAGGAAAGCGTAGAGAATGTCCGCGATCAGGTTGAAGGCGATGATGAACACCGCCGTGGTCATCATGAACCCGAGCACCATGTAGGGCTCGAGGTGGTTGATGGAGTCGACGAGCAGCTTGCCCATTCCCTGCCAGCCGAACACCGTCTCGGTGATCACCGCACCACCGACCAGCGACCCGAAGTTCAGTGCGGACACGGTGGCGATCGGGATCAACGCGTTGCGGTAAGCGTGCCGGAACACCACCCGCGCCTGGGAAATCCCCTTGGCCTGGGCGGTGCGCACGTAGTCGGCGTTGAGCACGTCGAGCATGGAGGCCCGCTGGAACCGGCTGTAGAGGGCGAACTGGATACTCACCAGACAGATCGTCGGCAGGATGAAGGCGCCGGTGTACTGATAGATCTGGTGGCCAAGGCTGCCGTTGAAGCCTTCGCCCGGTGGGCCGGCGGTGGTGAGCCATCTGCCCAGCCCGACTTTCTCCAACCAGTCGTTCACGTTGATGCCGAGGCTCTTGATCACCAATGCCACGCAGAACAGTGGCATCGAGAACATGGTGAACGCGATACCGGTGGCGGTGTAGTCGAATGCAGAGTACTGCCGCACCGCCCCGATCACACCGACCGCCATGCCGAGCAGCAACGCGATGATCTCGGAGGCGATCACCAGTCGTGCGGTGATGCCGACGGCTTTCAGCACGGTTGGCTTGACGTCCAAACCTGTGTCGCCCGGCACGACCTCCTTGCCCCAGTCACCCTCCGCGAAATGCACGGCCCAGTTCCCATACCGCTCGAGGAACGGCTTGTTGCTGCCCACCGCTTCCTCCGCGGCGGCGATCTCGCCGGGGCTGCGCGGCTTCTGCAGCTTCCACTCGCCGAGCGGGTCACCCATCGCCGTGGTCAGCGCGAAGCACAGGAAAGACGCCAGTACCAGCATCGGGATGGAGATCAACACCCGGCGGATGATGAAACGGAACACGGAAGTCCTCCTCGGTCTCCGCCGGCCGGCCACGGCCGGCCGGCGGGGAACACCGGCACGGGGACCGATGCACGCGGCACCGGTCCCCGGTCAGAAAGCGGCCTTGCCGCCTCCTACTGGGCTTGCTTCTTCTGCCACAGTTCGGCGTTCCACATCACGCCGCCTCCGACGCCGACATAGCTCACCGGTGAGATGGTCGCCAGTGCGGCACTGAAGTCCGGAAGCTGGAACAGCGGAATGCTCGCGTAGTCGTCGTGGATCATCTTGTCCACCGCGTTGAGTTCGCCGATCCGCTTCTTGTAGTCCAGCTCCTGGTTGGCTTCGCGGTAGGCCTTGTCCATGGCCCGGTCCTCGAGGTGCTGGTAGTTGCCGACGCCGCCCTCGTCCTTGGCCGCGTAGTTGCCGTACAGGCCGGCCTTGTTGGGCTGGCCGACCCAGGCGAACAGGGCGGACTGGTACTCGCTGGCCGGCAGCCGCTTGTCGTTGAAGTCGGCGGCCTGGTCGTCCTGGATGTCCACCCCGGCCTGCCGGCAGGCCGCCTGGATCAGACGGACGGTGTCGGCCCGGCGCTGGACGATCTTGTGTCCGATCTTGACGGTCAGCCGCGTGCCATTCTTGGCGTAGATGCCGTCCGATCCAAGTTTCCAGCCGTCAGCCTCGAGGATCTTCTTCGCCTCGGCGATGCCCGCGTCGCCGGCTTGTCCGGTGGTGCCCTTCAGATCCGCGTAGTTGTCCTTGTAGCCGACCTCGTTGGGCATGAAGACCAGGTTGCCGAGCGGCTTTGCGTCCGGGAGCACGTCCTTGACCAGGTTGTCCACAATGCCCTGACGCGGCGTGCACTGGGCGAGCGCCTTGCGGACCTCGATGTCCTTGAGAATCGGGTCGGCGAGGTTGAAGTCCCAATGCTCGAAGGTCTGGCCGCCGGCGGCGTAGGTGGTGTAGGTCTGGTCGTGGCTCAGCGTCTGCGCCACGTTGTTGTCCGCCTGCGGAGCGATGACCTGGACTTCCTTGTTCTGCAACTGCTGGGCGGCCGACGCCGCGTCGGTATTGGTCTTGATGACGATTTTGGACGGCCCGCCCTTCGGGCCCCACCACTTGGGATTGCGTTCCAGCACGGTCAGGTTGGTCAGGTCGCTCTGGGTGATGACGTAGGGGCCGGCGGACAGGTCGACGTCCTTGTCGAACTTCAGCCAGCCCTTCGTCCAGAAGTTCGCGGCTTTCTTGACCGCGGCTTTGTCGTCATCGGTGACCTTGGTGATGTCGGCGATGCCTGTCTTCTGTTCCAGAACGTGAGCGGGCATCAGATTGTCGCTACCACCGGTGGAGTACAGGGCGCGGTAGTCGGCGAAAGGCGTGGAGAACGTGGTGGTCACTGTCTTGTTGTTGTCCGAGCACTCGACCTTGGAGATGTTCTCGTATCCGGTCGGATCCGTATCCCACAGGGAGGCGCCGGCGGAGTCTTTGGCCTTGCTGGCGCTGGCCAGCCACCGCAAATAGAAGTCGTGGCAATCCACCGGCGCGCCGTCGGACCACACCGCTTTGGGGTTGATTTTCCAGACGATGACCTCAGGGCTGGTCGAGGTCACCTTGATGGAGTCCATCAGATCGCCGTCGACCTTGACGACAAGCTTGCCGTCCACCAGATCCGTGTAGTACGGGGAGGGCAGGATCTGGATCGTACCGACGATGTTCGCGACGTTGTGCGTCGCTCCGAGGATGTCGTTGTAGTTGTGGAAGTTCTCCTCGACGACGGTATCGACCTCGCCCATGTCCGGAACCTGCGGCCGGTGGAAGACCTGGTCCTGGCCACCGATCGCGCCGGGGTCGGCGTTCTGCGTGACGTCACCGCCACCCCCGCCCCCGCCACCGCCACCGCCGCAGGCGGCCAGGCCGAGCGCGGCACCGGCGGCCAGCGCGAGCGCGGAGACTGCCTTGGATCTCCTCATGGGTACGTGCCCTCCTAGCACGGGGATGGACGCGACCAGGCGTAGGGGTCGCCGCACGTCCAGGACCACTGGCGCATCACAAGCTACTCGTCCGTAGGCGCCGTGCCAGTGACGGTAGGAACTTGAATACCTTGAGGTCACTGCTCGCGAAGCGATCGTGACCAAAGGGTGATCCGATGACAGCGGTTAGCAATCAGTTCGTCACGGGTCGAGACAGCTATTACTCGAATGGGTGAAGAAACGTCAAGAGTTGATATTCGTAATCGAAACAATGGCTAACGCCGCCGAATAACCCGAACG
>Ga0213875_10002772_pt1 | contig 10343 bp, 7 predicted proteins | sample BarmaccomBMRX_R8_FD_160105 | JGI IMG/M metagenome (GOLD analysis project Ga0213875, IMG submission 160105) | Root-associated microbial communities from Barbacenia macrantha in rupestrian grasslands, the National Park of Serra do Cipo, Brazil - RX_R8 | ecosystem: Host-associated > Plants > Roots... | reverse complement strand
CGGGACTGGCTGGCCGACCGCGAATTTTGTCATCGCAAGCTGGTCGAGGCTTACGTCACCATCCATCTCGATAATCCTTAATCCAGTGCGGCCGGAGAGGGCTCAGCAGGTCGAGGCGGTCAGCTCATAGATCCGCGGCATTATGTTGTTCGGAGCGCGCCGCACCGACACGCGCGTCAAACCCCGCGAGCGGTAATTGCGCCCTTCTTCAAAGCCGCGCAGAACGGCGCGAGACCAGCGCCACGCAACGGCACGAAGGGCTTATCCGATTGCTGGCACAGTCGCTTCACCAGTGACATCGCCGCATGGCTGATGCAATCCACCGGGAACATCACAACGTCGGCACGGCTAACGAGGCCAGGCAGCAACCCGTCGCGCTCTTAAAGGCCGCCATCGTGGTGCAGGAACTCCGCGCCGGACCGCTCCGCAAACGCGCGCAGGTGCCCGACCGATGCCTGCAGTCCACCGACATAAAGCAGCGTAAGGCCGAGCGCCGGCGGGGCAAGGGAGCCTGCATCATCATCACAAGACGCGGCAGCTGCAGACTGGCTTCGATCGCTTCCAGTTCCAGCTGAAGCTCGATTTCGTGGCGTTCGGCGGTGCTGCGGCGCTCGCTCTCTGCAGTGAAGGCGGTGCGCGCCTTCGTCAGCTGATGTTGGAGCCGTTCCGCTCGGGCCTCGATCCGTCCCAGCCTTCGCTGCAGGTCGGCTGCCATCGCCTCCCACCCGGCGTGCGCTGGCGCTGACTCGGCCTCGTGTACCGTGCGCTTGATGAGGCGCACTTCCAGGGCATGCGTCAGCTCGCGGATTGTTGTCTCCCGCGCCACAGCCGCCTCGCGCAATTGCTTCTGCTGCCGCTCGATTTTTTCTTCGAGCACGGCCTTCTCTTGTTCGAGTTGACGTAGGCGGCGAATATCAGCGCGATTGGCGGCGCCGACGAGGTGCGACAGCATGTGCACCTCGGTGAACGCGTCCTTGATGAGGCGGTCATCGGCCGCTGGATGGGTCAACATCGCCCAGTAGGCACCGGGGACTTCGCCGCGCTCAAGCGCCTCCTGCCAAAGCTCGCGTACCGCCTCGAGCGATTTCGCCTTGTCGAACCGGTTGATCGCCGCGCGATGACAGCGATCGAGGACCTTGTGCAGAACCTTGCCGCCCTCGCTCTTGCGACCGGCCGCGCCACCCCGGTGGCGTGCACCTCGTGTTCGTTGGCCGTGGCGGCATCGGCATAGCTGAGCTTGACCAGCGCGCGCCGCAACTCAGCGGTTGTCAGACAGGCGCCTACGATCGAACAGTGCAGGTTGGTGTCGAACTCCCAGAGGCGTCGGCGCATATGCGTCAGCGGTGCGAGAACCGGCATCGCCTTGCGGTTATGCTCCGGCCGCGCCAGCGGTAGCACACTGGCTGATCACGGCGCAGTGCCACCGTTCAGAGTCGTCGGCATGCGCGGCTGTGGCTCGATCACTAAGCGCGCGAATAGCGGCGGGTATGGGACTCTGGCTGCTCCTGGCACTCCGTAAGCTCCACAAAAATATAACGATGTTAACTGGAAGCGTGCTCGCCAACAAGGCGCACTGACAGCCGCCGCGTGCGCACTGCTCAGGATGGCACAAGAGTAACCGTGGCGGCGGGCCGAGAAGGCCGCCACCGGTTCCGCCCGCCCTAGGCAGTCTTAATCCAGACCGCCTTGACGTTCAGGTACTCTTCCATCTGCTGGATGCCGCTTTCACGGCCATAGCCGCTCATCTTGTAGCCGCCGAACGGCACCGCCGGGTCCATCGCCTGGTAGCAGTTGATCCACACCGAGCCGGCGCGCAGCCCCTTGGCCAGCCGATGCGCTTTTGACACGTCGCGCGTCCACACACCGCTGCCGAGACCGAAGGTGGTGGCGTTGCCGCGGGTGATGACCTCCTCGATATCGGTGAACGGGATCGCCGAGATCACAGGGCCGAAGATTTCTTCCTGTGCGATCCGCATCGTGTCCTGCACGTCGGCGAACACGGTGGGCGGGATGAAATAGCCCTTGCCGAACGCACCTTCGGTCAGCGCCTCGCCGCCGGTCAGCGGGCGGGCGCCTTCCTGGCGGCCGGTCGAAAGATAGCCGGTGACGCGCTCATACTGCTGCTCGGAGACGAGCGGCCCGATCTGCGTGTCCGGGTCGAGCCCGTTGCCGACCTTCAGCGACTTGCCGAAATCGGCTACCCGCGTGGTGAACTCGTCATAGACCTTGCGCTCGACAAACAGCCGTGTGCCGGCGCTGCAGATCTGGCCGGAATTGGCGAACACCGCCATGCCGGCGCCCGGCACCGCAGTCTCCAGATCAGCGTCGGCAAAGACAATGTCGGGCGACTTGCCACCGAGTTCGAGCGACACGCGCTTCAGATTGCCGGCCGACGCACGCACGATCGACTGGCCGGTGAAATGCGAGCCGGTGAACGCGACCTTGTCGACACCAGGATGCTCGGCCAGCGCCGCGCCAGCGGTCTCGCCATATCCCGGCACGATGTTGACGACGCCTGGCGGCACACCGGCATCCATCAGGATTTCGCCGAGCCGCAGCGGTGTCAGCGGCGCTTCCTCGGCCGGCTTCAGCACGACAGTGCAGCCGGTCGCCAAGGCCGGGCCGATCTTCCAGATGCAGGCGCCGAGCGGGCCGTTCCACGGGATGATCGCGCCGACGACGCCGATCGGCTCCTTCAGCGTGTAGGAGAAGATGTCGCCCGGCAGCGAGTTGTTGATCGTCTCGCCATGGATTGAGGTCGCCATGCCGGCATACCAGCGCAGCATGCCGATCACGCGCTGCTTCGTGCCCCGCGTCCGGGCGACGGGAGCTCCCATGTCGAGCGTGTCGAGAAGGCTCAGTTCCTCGTAATGTTTCTCCACGAGTTCGGCGATCTTGAGCAGCAGGGCCTGCCGTTCATACGGTTTACACTTGCTCCACGGGCCTTCGAAGGCGGCGCGGGCGGCGTTGACGGCGCGGTCAATATCCTCCTTGTCGCCCTCGGCAACATTGGCGAGCAGGTCGCCAGTGGCGGGGTTACGGCTCTCGAAGCTTTTTCCGGAGGCGGCGCGCACCCATTCGCCATTGATCAGCATGCGCTTGACCTCGGTGCCCGTGGTGAACGGGTGCCGATAAGCCTCGATCGTTTGCTGCATCGCCATCGTTTCGCTCCTCTTGGTGAGTGCCTGCTGGGCCGCCGGCACGCAAATCTTTTAATCTCGATATATTTTTTTGAATATAACGACTGCGCGAAGGCGTGTCGATGCCGCAAAGGCGCAGCCGCGATATGATGCCGGCACAACAGCCGCCAACGCGGTCCGCGCGAGGCCGGGAGGGAGCCGACGGAGATCAGATTTTCGTGCCGCTGCCCCAACACCGACTATCTCGGCTTCGAGGCGTCTCCCGAAGCGATCGTCGCGACAGCGAAAAAGGCCGAGGAACTCGGCTATGACGCGATCTTCGTCAATGACCACATCATCGTCGACTCCTCGCCGCGCGCCGCCAACTGGACTAACTGCTACGACCCGTTCGTCGCGCTCGCCACGATCGCCGCTCACACGAATCGCATCCGGCTGGGCGTGTCGGTTCTGATCGTGCCCTACCGCAATCCAATCGCCACCGCCAAGGGGCTCGCCACGATCGACCGCATGTCCGCCGGGCGGCTTATTGCAGGCGTCGGCGTCGGGTGGAACGAGGCGGAATTTGCGGCCCTGGGCGTACCCTACCGCGAGCGCGGTGTTCGCACCGATGAATATCTGCGCGTCTGGCAGGCGTGCTGGTCGCCCGGGCTTGCTTCCTTCGACGGCAAGTTCGCGACATTCGCCGAGATGCACGTCAACCCGAAGCCGGTGCAGCAGCACCCGCCCTTCTGGGTCGGCGGGCTCAGCGACGCGGCGCTACGCCGCGCCGCCGCCATCGCCGATGTCTGGCAACCAACCCCGACACGCGGGGACGGAGCTAGTCGAACGGGTGGCGGCATTACGCACCGCCTCGAAGAAAATCGGCCGCGCCGCCCCGCCGGAAACCCGCATGAGCTTTCGCGTCGAACTCAGCAACATTCTGGGCAAGACACGGCCCGCCGGCGAAAAACGCCCGGCCGGGCACGGCACACCGGCCGAGGTCGCCGGCGATCTGATGCGCTATCGCGAGACCGCCGGGCTCTCCGCGTTCCAGATCAATTTCCACGGCAATCGCGACCTGTCGCAGCTCCTCGATTCGATGGAGTGCTTCAAGCGCGACGTAGTGCCACTAGTGACCTGACGGCCTAGCCAAGCCACGCGACGACCGGCCTTCGCCTCGGTGTAAAGCTCGGTCGCCTCGTAACCCAGTCGCGCCCTCAGCCGGATCGCCATTCCCTCCGCGGAAATCGTGGTGTCTCGCGTGATCCGTTCGTGTGAGGGAGCCCCGCCGTCATTGCTGATGACGGCGGGGCCGCCGCAAGCATCATAGCGCGGCGGTGATCGCCTTGGTCTCGGTGTAGTTATGGAACACCTCTTCGCCCATCTCGCGGCCCCAGCCAGATTGCTTATAGCCGCCAAACGGCAGTGAGGCGTCGAACACATTGTGGCAGTTGATCCACACCGTGCCCGAGCGGATGCGCTGGGCCAGTTTGTGCGCTGTGCCGCCATTGGTCGTCCACACGCTCGCCGCGAGACCGTAGGAGGTGTCGTTGGCCTCCCTGCCGATGCGATCGAGGTCGTCGTCTTCGAATGGCATCGCGCACACCACCGGGCCGAAGATTTCCTCGGTGATGATCTGCATGTCGGGTTTGGTGTTCTCGAACACGGTGGGCGCGACGAAGTAGCCGAGATTGCCGACGCGCTCGCCGCCGACCGCCACCTTGGCGCCCTGCTCGCGGCCGCTCTTGATGTAGCGGGTGACGCGCGCGAACTGCTCGTCCGACACCAGCGGCCCCATCTCGGTCGCTGGGTCGAGCCCCGGTCCAACCTTGATCTTGGCGGCAATGTCGGCGACCCCGGCGACGATCTTGTCGTACACCTTCTTGTGCGCGAAGAGGCGCGAGCCGGCGCAACAGCATTGCCCGTGGTTGAAGAAGATCGCGTTGGCCGCTCCAGCGATCGCCGCGTCGACATCCGCATCGGGCAGGATGATCGCCGGCGACTTGCCGCCGAGTTCCAGTGACACCTTCTTGAGGTTGCCGGCCGCCGCCTGAACGATCAGTTTGCCCACCTCGGTCGAGCCGGTGAACGCGATCTTGTCGACATCGGGATGCGCCGCCAAGGCTGCCCCGGCGGTCTCTCCAAACCCGGTAAGGATATTGACGACGCCGGCCGGTACCTCGGCTTCCTGGATGATCTCGGCGAGGCGCAATGCCGTCATCGGTGTCTGCTCGGCCGCCTTGAGCACGACGGTGCAGCCCGCCGCCAGTGCCGGCGCAATTTTCCACGCCGCCATCAACAGCGGGAAATTCCACGGGATGATCTGGCCGACGACACCGACCGGCTCCTTCATCGTGTAGGAGAGAAACTGCCCCGGCAACGACCAGGGAATCGTGCGGCCGCCCAGTTTGGTCGCCCAGCCGCCCATATAGCGGAACATGTCGACCACCAGCGGCAGATCGGCAACGCGCGCCACCGCATACGGCTTGCCGTTATCGATCGACTCAAGCTCGGCAAGTTCTTCAAGGTCACGCTCGACCAGATCGGCGACGCGCCACAGGATGCGGCTCTTTTCCGATGGGCTGACCTTGGCCCAGACGCCGCTGTCAAAGGTCCGCCGCGCCGCCGCGACCGCGAGATCGACATCGGCCTTATCGCCTTCCGGCACGTTGGCGATCACCGCACCGGTCGCCGGGTTGACGACTTCGAAGGTCTTGCTGGAAAGGGCGCCGACCATCCTGCCGTCGATCAGCATCTTCGGCGAGCGGCCGAGAAACGTCGATGCATGGCGTAAGCGCGGATCAAGTTCGAGCGTATCCATCGGAATGCCTCCCGGTTTTGCCTGGCGTTCGGGCTTGGAGTGCTTGTCAGGAGATGGAAGCGACGCCAGAGACGCTATATTCAATCACATATAGCGCGGCCTCGCCATATCTCGCGAAGATGCTCGCGTGACGTCAGGTTTGCCCGAGCTTAGCGCGGGAAGCGGGCGGCGCTGTCGCAACACCAAAATCGCGCATCCTCGGTGTGCCGAGCAGCAAGCTTCAGCCGGACACGCACGTCGTTAGGCGAAAAAGAGCATCTACTTAAATACCCTTGCGCGATTTCTCTATATATCGAACGATATATCGCGAGCTAGGGTTTGAGGAGATGACGGGTGCGTTGTGATGAGAGGGCGCGTTCCGCCCGCCGGCTTAATTCCGAAAGCAGAGCCCTCCGGAGCCATCGCCGTCGGTACAGCGGATCGGCGATGGGCTTTTGCGTGACCTCGGTGTTGGCGACGCTGCCGTGCGCGGCGTGGGCCCAGGGGGTGACGAGCTCATTCACGGTCGGCGGCAATGTCACGACCCCCCAGACCTTCAAATTGCCGCAACTGCAAGCGCTGCCGTCCTTGGCCGAGAATGTCAGCTTTATTGCCGGCACGAGCACGACCAACACGACCTTCACCGGCCCGACGCTTTATTCGCTGCTGAACAACACGGTTGGGATAAAGGTTAACACCAGTGTCAAAAACGACCTCCTGAACAATGTCGTAATCGCCACCGGCAGCGACGGCTACCAGGTGGTCTATTCTCTCGGCGAGTTGAGCCCGTCATTCGGCGCCAGCACCGGCAACCCGGACCTGGTCGCTTACGCCAATGCGCCCGGGCAGCTTCTGACGACGGATGGTTTTGCGCGCACCACGGCCGCCACCGATACGAAGGGCGGCAGGTACGTCTCGAATGTGCAAAGCATCACCGTGGAGCACATACCAACCCTGACCGGTACCTTTGCCGGCGGGCTGTCGACCAGTTTTACAGTCACTGGGCAGGTAACAGCACCCGCGACCTTCAACCTGCAAAGCCTTGCCGCGATGCCCGCGGCGACGGTTACCCCAATCGGCGGCACTACGACCTATACCGGCGTGACGTTGTGGAATCTTCTAAGCTCAGTTGGCGTCACCACCAATCCCAACATAAAAAACAACATTCTGCAGGATTACGTCATCGCTACCGGCAGTGACGGTTATCAACAGACGGTCTCGCTCGGCGAGATAAATCCGAATTTCGGGCCGACCACGACCACCACCAGCCCCGACATCATTGCCTATTCGATGGATGGCGGCACGCCCGGTACATCGCTTGGCAGCAACGGCTTTGCCCGACTGATCACCCCGGACGATGTATCGCATGGCCGCTGGGTGTCGAATCTCATCAACCTCGAAGTGTTCGATGTGTCGCAATGGCAGGTAGCGGCCGCACAGATCATCGATCTTGGCAATTTTGCCTACTCGACACAGGGCTTTACGCTGAACGGCGGCACCCTCACCAGCACCGGCGGCCCGGGCTCACTGACGGCGCCGACCTATACGCTAAACGGCGGTTTGATCGACAGCAACGCCACGCTTGGCCCAACCGGCAATCTCACTCAGGCGAGCGGCACGACACAACTTAAGGGCACGATCAGCACGTCCAATGTCATGATTACCGGCGGTTCGCTGCAATTGCTGGCAAGCAACCGCCTTACCGCCGTCACCAATCTGAACATGACCGGCGGCAGCTTCGATCTGAACGGCTTTGGGCAGACGCTCGCGACGTTGAACGGTACCGGCAGCGTATTTCTCAGCAGCGGCACGACCAGCGGCGCGTTGACCGTCGGCTCCGGCACGTTCGGCGGCAATATCGTCAATCACGGTGCAACGGCCGGCGGTCTGACCGTCACCGGGCCGGGTATTCTGACCCTGACCGGCGCAAATACCTATACCGGTCCGACGACGGTCAACGGCGGCACGCTGGCGGTGAACGGCTCGCTGCTCTCGGCTGTCACCGTCAATGCCGGTGGCATCCTCGGCGGTAACGGCACGGTGGGAAGCACCACGATCGCCGGAGGCACATTGTCGGCGGGCAACTCGATCGGCACTCTCAACATCGCCGGCAATCTTACGTTCACCCCAGCCGGCAGCTATCTTGTCCAGGTGTCGCCGAGCGCTGCCGATCGCACCAATGTCACGGGCACTGCCACACTCGCCGGCACGGTGCAGACACAGCTTCAGCCGGGAACCTTTCTGCCGCGCTCCTACACAATCCTGACGGCGGGCGCGATCAATGGCGCCTTCGGGTCGCTGAGCAGCAGTGGGGTGCCGACCGGGCTTGCAGCGACGCTCAGCTATACGCCGACCATAGTCGACCTCAACCTGACCTCGGTCCTCGGCCAGACCGCCGGGCTCAGCGGCAATCAGGGCGGCGTGGCGCGCGCGATCGACACGGGCTTCAACACCGGCAACGGGGCGAACGGCGCCTTTTCCGGGCTGTACGGCGCGGTACCGGGCGCTGTGCCGCCGGCCCTGACCCAGCTCTCGGGCGAAATCGCGACCGGGGCGCCGACGGCGACGTTCCGCACGATGGGACAATTCCTCGGGCAGATGCTCGATCCCTTCCTCGACGGGCGCCTCGGCGACATCGCGCCGGGCGGGCGGGCCGATGGCGGCACGCCGCATTACGCGCAGGCCGCGAACCCCGGCATGACGGCGAGCGACGCTGGCGCACCGCCGCTTGCGTCGGGGCAGGGCTGGGCGAGCTGGGGCACCGTCTATGGTGCCAGCGGCTCCGTCGATAGTGTCGGCGGCACCGGCAGCAGCACCCTCAGCACGAGCAATGTCGGCGGCGCTGGCGGTATCGATTACCGCCTGTCCCCGACCATGCTCGTCGGCATGGCGGTCGGCGGCGGCGGCACCGATTGGAGCGTCAACAACGGCGGCACCGGCCACAGCGACGATGTGGAGGGCGGCATTTACGGCGTCAGCCGGTTTGGCGACGCCTATGTGTCGGGCGCCTTCGCCTATGCGCATCACGATCTCAGCACCAACCGCACCGTGCTCGTCGGCGCCGTCTCGGACCGGCTGACCGGCAGTGTCGGCGCCGACCATGTCGCCGGGCGCGTCGAAACCGGCGAGCGCTTTCAGTGGGTGCCGGATATCGGCATCACGCCCTACGCGGCGCTGCAGGTTCAGAGCCTCAGCACGCCGGGTCATGCCGAAACCGACCGCTCCGGTCTGGCCGCGTTTGCGTTGAATTACGCCGGCAACACCACCACTGACACGACCACCGAACTGGGCGCCAAATTCGACAGCCAGGCCTATCCGGTGATCGGGCCGTTCGGCGAGACGCAGCTGATCCTGCACGGCCGCGCCGCCTGGTCGCACGATTTCTCGCCGACCCGCACTTCGCTGGCGAGCTTCCAGAACCTGCCGAACGCCAGCTTCACCGTCACCGGCGCGCCCGAGGCGTCGGATGCCGCCTTATTGTCGGCGGGCGCGGAAGTGCGGCTCAGCAAGACCATGGCGCTCGGTGCCAAGTTTGATGGCGCCTTTTCGGGCCGCAGCCAAGTCTTTGCCGGTACCGCGGTGCTGCGCATCAACTGGTAGGCGCGTGCTCACACCCCGCCGCGATCTCGCCGCTGCGCCGGGCGCCGCGGCGTATCACAGCCATCCGACCCCTGACGGGCAGCGGTGATGTCGCGGAAGATTGTCGGAAAGGGCCTGCGGTTTTCACTGCCCCATGCCCCATGTGCGCATACGCCGCTATTGCCTGATCAAGGAGCAGCGGTGGTCAAGCCGGTCCAGGAGGTGTTCCGTAAGACAGAAAGCTCTCCTCCTGGAGATTCTATAATGAAGCCCGCTGCGTCCCGCCGGCACCGCATTACCGATGCCCGCGCGTGTACCGTTAGCCTCGACGGCGGGCCTCAAGCACACTCTGACCAGTTGCGATAAGACGTTCCGGTGCTCCGAAGGATAACCAGTCATGCCCATCCGCACGCTCGCCGAGGCAATTTCCCACTACGGCCGCGAGGCTTATCTGCTCACGGTCGCGCAAGATGGCCCGCATACCAGCAGTGTGACGATCGAGTTTCGCGACGGCAGCATTGCCTGCACCGTGGGCAAGTCTGCTGCCAGGAACATCGCACGCCAGCCTCACGTCTCGCTGTTCTGGCCGCCTTTAAAGGCTGGCGGCTATGCCCTGATCGTCAATGGCACGGCAGCGAGCGAGCACCGGCCAACAGGCGTGTCGGCGACCGAGATCACCCTAGCGAAATCGGTGTTGCATCGTCCGGGTCCGAAGCCCGCTGACAGCGACGCGCCGTGTGCCTCCGACTGTCGCCGCCTGACACACTGAACCGCGGGAAGCGCTATAGCCGAAGCGGATCGAGGCGCCGTTGCGATTGGCCTCGGCGCACCGGATCAGGGCATGA
>Ga0213875_10002771_pt1 | contig 10347 bp, 10 predicted proteins | sample BarmaccomBMRX_R8_FD_160105 | JGI IMG/M metagenome (GOLD analysis project Ga0213875, IMG submission 160105) | Root-associated microbial communities from Barbacenia macrantha in rupestrian grasslands, the National Park of Serra do Cipo, Brazil - RX_R8 | ecosystem: Host-associated > Plants > Roots... | reverse complement strand
GGGCTCTGGAGGCGCTGGAGGCGGATTTTTTCAATGTGGATGTCACCTTCGGGCCAATGGAACGCCCCCCGGAGTGACACCCGCGCCACTGGCGCTTGGCTTGGTGGGCCGCCAGCGCTTGTCATGGAAAGTAAATTGGACTTGAGTCCCACCAGAACCATCAGCACGAGCGCCGTCCGCACCGCGAAGCTCGCGCAACGGCATGAAACCCCGCGCTCATGTCGTTCTGGAGCACTGAAAGCCCAGGTTCATGCGGAGTGGTGGCGGATTGGGCAGCAGCGCTTGTTCCCGCGGCGGCGGCGCGGGGACTGGCGCTGGCGCTGGCGTGGGGCTGGGGCTGGGGCTGGGGCTGGTGCGGGTGGTGTTGCGGCTGAGGTCAGGACAGGGCGGCGATGGCGGATGGGGTCAGGGCGTCCAGATCGCGGAGGACCAGGGCGGCCGCGGCTAGGGCGTCGGGGTCGGGCGGGTACTGGGGGCGCGGGATGGCGATGACGTGCAGGCCTGCGGCGGCGGCGGAGCGCAGGCCGTTGGAGGAGTCCTCGATCGCGGCGCAGGCTGGCGGGGCGAAGCCCAGGTGCCCGGCGACCTCCAGGTAGATGTCGGGGGCGGGCTTGCCGCGGGCGACCTGCTCGGTGGACATGGTGACCCCGAAGTACGGGCGCAGCTGGGCGGCGTCCAGCACCGTCTCGATCAGCACGGCAGGCGCCGAACTGGCCAGGCCGAGCGGCCAGCGGGCGGCGACCCGGCGGACCGCGTCCACCGCGCCGGGCAGCAGCGGCAGGTGCTCGCGGTAGCTGGCCGCCATCTGCTCGATGACCTCGGTCGCCAGCTTCTCTGGCGGCAGGTCGACACCGAGGTCCTGGCCGAGGTAGCGGGTCCACTCCGGGGTGCTCATGCCCATCAGCCGCTGCTGGGCGTCGGCGGCCCAGTGGCCACCGTGGGCGGCCACCAGGTCGCGGCGGACCCGCTCCCAGACCGGCTCGGAGTCGATGAGGACCCCGTCCAGGTCGAATATGACGGCGTCGATCACGTCAGGAGCGGGCAGCGGACTCGGTGAGCGCCCGGGAGACCAGCACCCGGGCCAGGTGCTCGCGGTAGGCGCGGGTGGCACGGATGTCCTCGGCGGCGCTGGTTCCCTCGGCGGCGTGCGCTGCCGCCTCAGCCGGGGAGGCTCCCCCGGCCAGGGCCTGCTCCACCGTGGTGGCGCGCAGCGGGGTACCTCCCATGTTGACCAGGGCGACGCGGCCGCTGGAGACGGCGCAGCCGACGATGGCCCAGTCGATCGCCCGCTGGGTGAACTTCTGGAACGACCAGCCGGGCGAGGCGGGCTTGGGCACGCGGATCTCGGTCAGCAGCTCCTCCGGCTCGAGCGAGGTCTCGAACAGGCCCTGGAAAAACTCCGTGATCGGTATCTCGCGCTCGCCCTCCACGCCGCGGGCGACGATGCTGGCGTCCAGCGCGAGCAGCGTGGCGGGCAGGTCCGAGGCCGGGTCGGCGTGCGCGATCGAGCCACCGATGGTGCCGCGGTGCCGGATCTGCGGGTCGCCGACCTGCCCGGCCGCGTGGGCCAGCAGCGGGATGTCGCGGGTCAGCAGCCCGGAGCTGTGCACGTCGTGGTGCCGGGTGAGTGCGCCGATGGCGACGTAGGAGCCCTGGTCGGTGATGTAGGACAGCTCACGCAGGCCGCCCAGGTCGATGATCACCTCGGGCGCGGCCAGCCGCAGCTTCATCAGCGGCAGCAGCGAGTGGCCGCCGGCCAGGAACTTGGCGTCGTCACCGTGCTCGGCGACGAGCGCGAGGGCCTCCTCGATCGACCCGGCCCGCTGGTAGGTGAACGACGACGGGATCATGCCGGCACCTCCGAGCTCGCCTCGGCCGCCGTCAGCGCGGCCCGGACGATGTTGTGGTAGCCCGTGCACCGGCACAGGTTGCCTTCCAGGCCGTTGCGCACCTGTTCCTCCGTGGGGTGCGGGTTCTCCTTCAGCAGCGACACGATGGCCATCACCATGCCCGGCGTGCAGAAGCCGCACTGCAGGCCGTGCTGGGTATGAAAGGCCTGCTGCACCGGGTGCATCTGGCCGCCTGCGGCCAGGCCCTCCACGGTGGTGACCTCGTGCCCGCTGGCCTGGGCGGCCAGCACGGTGCAGGATTTGACCGACTCTCCGTCCAGCAGCACGGTGCAGGCCCCGCACGAGGTGGTGTCGCAGCCCACGTTGGTCGCGGTGAGGCCGGCCACGTCACGCAGCAGGTGCACGAGCAGCATGCGGTCCTCGACGTCCACAGAGATGTCCTTGCCGTTGACCGTCAGGTCGACCTTCACTGATGACTCGCCTTCTGTGCCTCGCTGATCGCCGCCCACACCCGCTGAGGGGTGGCCGGCATGTCGATGTGCCTGATGCCGAGGTGCGCGACGGCATCGATGACCGCGTTCTGGATGGCCGGAGTCGCCCCGATCGTCCCGGCCTCGCCGATGCCCTTGACCCCGAGCGGGTTCACCGTGGTCGGTGTCTCGCTCGTCACGAGCTCATAGCTGGGCAGCTCGGCCGCGGTGATGGCGGCGTAGTCGGCCAGGGTCGAGGTGAGCGGGTTCCCGTCCGTGTCGTACAGCACCTCCTCGAGCAGCGCCTGGGCCGCGCCCTGGGCGATGCCGCCGTGCCGCTGGCCCTCGGCCAGCACCGGGTTGAGCACGGGCCCGGCGTCATCCACGGTCACGTGGCGCAGCAGCGTCACCTTGCCGGTCTCGGTATCCACCTCTACCACGGACACGTGCGCGCCGAACGGGAAGGTCGGCAGGTCCGCGGTGAAGCTGACGTCCGCGATGAGGCTGCCGCCGCTGGTGTGCCCGGCCACCTGACTCCAGGACAGCGAGGTGTCCGGGTCACCGCGTACCTGCCACGTGCCGGTCACGGTGTCGAGGATCACGTCGGGCTCGGCCGCCTCGAGCATGTCCGCGGCCTGCCGTCTCGCCTCGTCCTTGACCTCGACCGCCGCCTTGTACACCGCGGAACCGCCGAGCTGCAGCGACCGGGAGGCGTAGGTCCCCACCCCGACCGGGATCAGGTCGGTGTCACCGTGGATGACGATGACCTTGTCCATCGGGATACCCAGCTCCTCCTGCACGAGCATGGCCCAGGCGGTGTGGTGCCCCTGGCCGTGCGGTGAGCTGCCGGTGTAAACGGTGGCGGTGCCGTTGTCGCTGACCTCGAGCTTGGCGGTCTCGCCCGCGGCGCCGTCGGCCGCGGTGATCTCGACGTAGGTGGACAGGCCGATACCGAGCTGACGGACGTCGCCCGCGGCCCGCCTGCGCTGCTGCTCCGCGCGCAGCTCGGTGTACCCGGCGGCGGCCATGACCTTGTCCATGGCCTCCTCGTACTCGCCGCTGTCGTACAGGGCGCCGGTCTTGGTCTGGAACGGGAACTTGTCCGGGGCGACGAAGTTGCGCCGCCTGACCTCGGCCGGGTCCATACCGATCTCGGCCGCGAACAGGTCGACCGCGCGCTCGATGGTGGCGGCGGCTTCGGGCCGCCCGGCGCCCCGGTAGGCGCTTATCGGGGTGCTGTTGCTGACCGCGACCCGGAACCCGGTCTGCACCTCGGGTATGTCGTAGACACCGGGGGCCATCAGGCAGGTGAGCGAGGGCAGGAAGCCGCCCATCCGCCCGTAGGCGCCGCTGTCCTGGATGACGTCGATCCGGTAGGCGCTGATCGTGCCGTCCCGGCTGCCGCCGATCTTGATGTGGTGCAGCTGAGCACGGCCCTGGGTCATGCCGACCAGGTTCTCGCTGCGGGTTTCGGCCCAGCGCAGCGCGCGGCCGGTCTTGCGGGCCGCCCAGGCCACGATGATGGCATCCCGGTCGATGCCGACCTTGGCCCCGAAGCCGCCGCCCACGTCCGGCACGATCACCCGGATCTGGTCCGGCGCCATGCCGAGCGCGCCCATGAGGATCAGCCGGCACAGCTGTGCGTTCTGGGAGCTGTGCCAGACGGTCAGCTTGCCGTCGGTGAAGACGGCGGCCGTCGCCCGGCCCTCCATCGGCATGCAGGCGACCCGCTGGTTGACGATGTCGTGCTCGACGACCACCTCACAGGCCTGGAACGGGCCGTCGTCGGTGGGCACCGGGCTGCTGGCCGCGATGTTGGTCCCAGCCGCGGGGAAGAGCAGCGAGCTGTCCGTCACCGCGTCCGCCGGGCCGATCACCACGGGCAGCGGGTCGTAATCCACGCTGACCAGGTCAGCCGCGTCCTCGCCCTGGTAACGGCCGTCGGTGATCACGACCGCGACCGGCTCGCCGACGAACCGCACCCGGTCCACCGCCAGCAGCGGCTCGGCCCAGACGCCGCCGAGCGGCATCGGCCCTTCGCCGCCGCCGTTGCCTTCCGTGTCATCGGGCGGCGGCGGGGCCAGGTCGTCCATGTCCGCCGCGGTCAGCACGGCCAGCACACCCGGAGCGCTCGCCGCCTCGCTGGCGTCGATCCCGGTGATGAGGGCATGAGCCAGCGGGCTGCGGACGAAGGTCAGCCGTGCGGCACCGTCCAGTTCCGGCGCCTGCAGGTCGTCGACGTATACTCCACCCGACGTCAGCAGCCGCGGGTCCTCGGTGCGGATGACGCGGGTGCCCAAAATGCTCATGCGTTGACCTCCAGAGCGGTCTCAGGCTCGCCAGAGAAGTGAACCTGCGTCAGCAGGCCCTCTTTCAGACGGCCTCACAAACGCTTGCAGCACATTATGACCGACGCTTGCTATTGCTCATCCAACCGGCCGCCAGTTAGCGGTTTTTAGTTTTGGTTAGGTTGCTGATGACTCACGGTTAGTTTGACCTCTATCGACAATGAGTTAACGTTCAATTCATGCTCAACGCCGCGAACTGGACGAACCGCCTGCGCGATCTGGCCACGGAGGCACACGTCACCGGGGCGGTCCTCGGCATCTGGCACAACGGGGAGGAGGTGCGGGCAGCCCATGGCGTGCTGAACGCCAGCACCGGGATCCCGGTCACCATCGACTCGCTCTTCCAGCTCGGTTCCATCACCAAGCTGTGGACCGCGACCATGATCATGCAGCTGGTCGACGAGGGCCTGCTGACCCTGGACACCACGGTCGCGGAGGCACTGCCCGGGGTCCGGCTCGGCCCGGCGGGCACGGCCGGGCAGGTGACGGTCCAGCACCTGCTCTCGCACACCAGCGGGATCGACGGCGACATTTTCACCGACACCGGCCGGGGCGACGACTGCGTGGAGCGCTACGTGGACCTGCTGGCCGGAGCGGCAACGGTGTTCCCGGCCGGGACCACCTACTCCTACAGCAACTGCGGGTACGTGCTGCTCGGCCGCATCATCGAGGTGCTGGACGGCCAGTCCTGGGACGAGTCGCTGCGCTCCAGGCTGGGTGGGCCGCTCGCGCTGACCAAGACGGTCACGCTGCCCGAGGAAGCGATCTTGCACCGGGCCGCGGTCGGGCACCACGGCAGCGGCGTCCCGGTCCGGACCTGGAGCCTGCCGCGCAGCGTCGGGCCGGCCGGGCTGATCACCGCGACCGTGGCCGACCTGCTCACCTTCGCCCGGCTGCATCTGGACGAGGGCATCGCACCGGACGGCAAGCGGCTGCTCAGCGAGGCTTCCGTGGCAGCGATGCAGGCTCCGGCCGCCGCGATCGGCGACTTCAGCTCGCCCGGCGCGGCCGTCGGACTGGGCTGGCGGCTCAGCCAGTGGGACGGCCGGACCGTCATCGGGCACGACGGGGACACCGTCGGCCAGTCCGCCTACCTGCGGATCGACCCGGCAACGGGGGTGGCCGCCTGCCTGCTGACCAACTCGGCGGAGTCGCAGGCCCTGTACCAGGGGCTGTTCAGCGAGGTGTTCGCGGACCTCGCGGGGGTCACCGTGCCGACCGTGCCGGGCCCGGCGGATCCCGTCCGGGTAGCGGGACCGGACTGCACCCGGTACGCCGGGCGCTACGAGCGAGCCTCCCGGCGCTTCGACATCCGCGTCCGCGACGGGCAGTTGCTGCTGGTCGTGACCATGACGGGCAACCTGGCCTCGCTGATCGAGTCAGAGCCTGAGGAGCTGGTCCTGCACCCCGCTGACGACTCGGGCGACCGGTACATGGTGCGCTCGCGCGCGGCTGATCCGTGGATCCCGGTCAGCTTCGGCGAGCTGGCCGACGGTACCGCTTATGCGTTCATGGGTGGCCGGGTCACACCACGGGTCCCCGGCTAATTCCGCTAAACCACATCTGCGGTCACAGCCATTTTTTTTAGCTCACCGCAAGCAATACTTGCGTCCGGTCACGGCAATATCCGGCTAGGGACAGCAACGAATTCGCGCGCACCGTGATGGGGCAGGGCGATAACGCGATGCGAAAGGCCGGGAAACGGCCTTCAGTCGCGGTCACTGCGGCTCTCGTGCCGCCAGTTCTGGCCGAGTTCGTTGTCGTGAAGCCGGCGGAGCTGGTGCGCGTAGTGGTCCAGCCGGTCGGCGGCCTGCTCCATCTCGCGGAAGTCGTGGCCGTGATCCCGGGCCGCGGTCTTCTCCTCAGCGCGCTTGCGTACGATGTGCAGCTCTTCCCGGCTCAGCTCGACGACCTTGGCCAGGGTCTCCTCGAGATCCACTGCACATCCCCTTCGCCCTCTGCCTGTCCGGCCCCGTCATGCAGAGGCGGAGCCAGCTCGCGACAGAGCCTACGGCATGTGTCCCAAGAGGAGAATCGTCGCACGTGCTCGGCCGCGCCTGCTGGGCGAACTCGAGGTGCCCGGGCTCGAGCGCCCGTGCCGTTCCGGATGCCGGTGTCGCGGTACGAGTACTGGAAGCACACCTACCTGACCGTCGACGTGGTCCCCAGCCGGGGCAGCGGCTTCTCGGTGGAGGCGCCGGAAGGAGTCCGCTTCCTGATCAGGTCGCGGCTGCTGACCGAGACCGAGGTGGCCCACTCCGGCTGTGACGGTCCCGGCCCGGGCGGCTGTGGTCACCGGGCCGGCCCCGGCCCCTTAAGGTGTTCGGATGAAGCCGTTCCTGCTGCTGTCCATCCGCGCCGAGGACGCCGCCGCCGACAACGAGTACTCCTCGTTCCTGGCCCTGGGCGGGCTGGCCGAGGACCAGCTGCGCCGGACGCGCCTGGAGCAGCACCCGCTGGGCCCGGTCGACCTGCGCGAGTGGTCCGGCATCCTGCTGGGCGGCGGTCCGTTCAACTTCTCCGACGCCGACGATCTCAAGTCGCCGGTGCAGCGGCGCGTCGAGGCCGACCTGCAGGCGCTGCTCGACCAGGTGATCCCGGCCGGCTTCCCGTTCCTGGGAGCCTGTTACGGGATCGGCGCGCTCGGCCACCACGAGGGCGCGGTGATCGACCGTAGGTTCGGTGAGCCGGTCGGGGCGGTCCGGATCACGCTGACCGAGGCCGGCCAGGCCGATCCGCTGTTCGGCGCGCTGCCCGTCAGCTTCGACGCGTTCACCGGGCACAAGGAGGCGATCAGCGTCCTGCCCGCGCACGCGGTCCAGCTGGCCACGTCGGCGCACTGCCCGGTGCAGGCTTTCCGGATCGGCCCCAGCGCGTACGCCACCCAGTTCCATCCCGAGCTCGACATGGCCGGGCTGCGCACCAGGACCAAGGTCTACAAGCACGCCGGCTACTTCGACCCGGACCAGGCCGAGGCGATCCAGGAGCAGGCGGCCCGGCATGACGTCAGCTCCGCTCCCATCGTCCTGCAGGGCTTTGTCCGGCGTTACGGCCAGGTCATGGCGGGGGCGGAGGCCACGCGCTGAACCCAGCAGCGGGCGAGACGATCTCGCTGATCGCCCTGGCGGCCGTGCTGGCCTGGGCCGTGACCAGGCCGCGCGGCTGGCCGGAGGCGGTCGCCGCGGTCCCCGCCGCGGTGATCGTGATCGCGGTGGGCGCCATCGGCGGCCGGGGCGCGCTCACCGAGTCCCGTCAGCTCGGTCCGGTGATCGGCTTCCTGGCCGCCATCTTGGTGCTGGCCAAGCTCTGCGACGACGACGGCGTGTTCCGGGCCTGCGGCCGGTGGATGGCCCGGGCCGGCGCGGGCAGCCCCGGCCGCCTGCTGGCGGCGGTGTTCGGTGTGGCCGCGCTGACTACGGCCGTGCTCAGCCTGGACGCCACCGTCGTGCTGCTCACCCCGGTGGTCTTCGCCACCGCGAGCCGGCTGCAGATGCGGGCCCGGCCGCACGTGTACGCGTGCACGCACCTGGCCAACTCCGCCTCGCTGCTGCTGCCGGTATCCAACCTGACCAACCTGCTGGCGTTCGCGGCCAGCGGGCTATCCTTTGGCCGGTTCGCCGAGCTGATGGCCGTGCCGTGGCTGGCGATCATTGCCCTGGAGTACGCGGTGAGCCGCCGGTTCTTCGCCTGCGACCTGCACGCCGGGCCGCCCCGGCCGGTAGCCGATGATCCCGGTGAACGTAACGGGCTGCCCACCTTCACCCTCGTCGTGGTGGCGCTGACGCTGGCCGGGTTCGCGGCCGCGTCGGCCGTGGGGGTCAACCCGGCCTGGGCCGCGGCCGCCGGAGCCGCCGTGCTGGCCGGGCGGGCGCTGACCCGTCGCCAGGTCACGCCGGTATCTCTGGTCAAGGCGGCCGACGTGCCGTTCCTGCTGTTCGTGCTGGGACTTGGCATCGTGGTCGCGGCGGTGACGGCGAACGGGCTCCGGCACGCGCTGGCGCCGCTAGTACCGGGCGGCACGTCGCTGCTCGCGCTGCTGGCTGTGGCCGCGCTGGCCGCGGCCCTGGCCAACGTGTGCAACAACCTGCCCGCCGTGCTGGTGCTGCTGCCGCTGGCGACCCCGGCCGGCCCGGGCGCGGTGCTCGCCGTGCTGCTCGGGGTCAACATCGGCCCGAACCTCACCTACACCGGCTCGCTGGCCACCCTGCTGTGGCGCCGGATCCTGGCCAGGCGCGGGTCAGCGCCGGATCTCGGGGAATTTACCCGGCTGGGCCTGCTCACCGTGCCTGCCGGGCTGGTCCTCACGGTGCTGGCCCTGTGGGCCGGGCTGCGACTGGTGGGAGGCTGATCACCATTGGGCGATGCTGACAACCCCGCTCGTTCGGTCTGTATCTGGGTGGCCGAGGGGACGTGGCCGGCCACCGTGGACGCGGCCCTGCGGCTGGCGCCCGCCGGCGCCCGGTTCACCCTGCTGCACGTCACCGAGCCCGGGCCCGCCGACGCGGTACGCGGCGCCCACCTGGGGCTGCTCGGGCGGGGCGGACGCGACCCCGGCCCTCAGATGACGGAACTGGGCACTACCTCGGCGGCCGCACTGCTGGCGGCGGCGGCCGGGCGCCTGGGGCGGCGCTGCGGCCAACGGGCAGTTCAGGGACAAGCCGAACGGGCGGTGGTGGCAGCCTCCGCCGACGCGGATCTGCTGATCGTGGCGCGAGATGGCGACCGGGCGCGGCTGGGGCCCCGGAGCCTGGGCCGGGTCACCCGGTTCGTCGTGGATCACGCCGCCTGCCCCGTGCTGCTGGTCTGGCCCGAGCCGGCGCCCGCGGTCGGCACCATGCCGGCGCCACCGCCACATCACCCTCACCCCCCGGAGCACTGACCACCGAAAGCCGGACACGGCGCGGCACTGCTTGTAGCATTCCATTCACGAAACGTAGCGAAGGGGTTGCTGGACGTGGCTGAAATGACCGGTGAGGCTCGCGTCGTCGCGCTTGACCGGCTGTGGCCAGCCGAGGCGGCTGACCGCGGCAGCGAACTGCTGGACATCGTCTTCGGCTGGGCCGATTTCGCGAAGCTGCGCAAGCTGGTCACCAGGCAGTGCGCGGCCGCGGGCCTGAGCGGGGCGCGGCTGGACGACTTCGTGCTCGCTGTGCACGAGATCTCGGCCAACGCCATCGTGCACGCGGGGACCGGCGGCCGCCTGGTGCTGCGGCGGGTGGCCAGCGGGCTGCGCTGCCTGATCACCGACACCGCATCCCCGGCCTGCCCGGCACCCCGCGGGTCCGAGCTGCCCGAGGTGGCCGACGACGCCGACCCGGACGTCCCGGCCGAGCCGATCGGCGCCGACAGCGGGCGCGGCCTGTGGCTGGCCGCCACGCTCGCCGACGAGCTCCGCATCACCTCCGGGCCGGACAGCACCACCGTCGCGCTGTACATGCGCCTGGACTAGCCACGCACCCAGACGCACTCCGTGACCGCTGGCGCTAGCCGAACAGGTCGGCCATGGTGGGTGCGAAGGGCACGTCGATGACGAACCGCGACACGCGGTGGGCCGGGTAGTACACCACCACCCGGGCCGGGCCGGCGCACAGCGCCTCGAGCCGCCGCGACCTGCGGCCGGACAGCCGGTACCGGCGCTCCCCCAGGCAGTGCGCACCGGTAGCCGGATCCTGCCAGTGA
>Ga0213875_10002770_pt1 | contig 10348 bp, 8 predicted proteins | sample BarmaccomBMRX_R8_FD_160105 | JGI IMG/M metagenome (GOLD analysis project Ga0213875, IMG submission 160105) | Root-associated microbial communities from Barbacenia macrantha in rupestrian grasslands, the National Park of Serra do Cipo, Brazil - RX_R8 | ecosystem: Host-associated > Plants > Roots... | reverse complement strand
CCCACGCTTTCGCGCCTCAGCGTCAGTTTCGGTCCAGAGAGCCGCCTTCGCCACCGGTGTTCTTCCCAATATCTACGAATTTCACCTCTACACTGGGAATTCCACTCTCCTCTCCCGAACTCAAGCATATCAGTCCCAAACGCAATTCCCAGGTTGAGCCCGGGGCTTTCACGCCTGACTTGATACGCCGCCTACGCGCCCTTTACGCCCAGTAAATCCGAACAACGCTCGCCCCCTTCGTATTACCGCGGCTGCTGGCACGAAGTTAGCCGGGGCTTCTTCTGCGGGTACCGTCATCATCGTCCCCGCCGAAAGAGCTTTACAACCCTAAGGCCTTCCTCACTCACGCGGCATTGCTGGATCAGGCTTGCGCCCATTGTCCAATATTCCCCACTGCTGCCTCCCGTAGGAGTCTGGGCCGTGTCTCAGTCCCAGTGTGGCTGATCATCCTCTCAGACCAGCTACGGATCACTGGCTTGGTAGGCCGTTACCCCACCAACTACCTAATCCGACGCGGGCCCCTCCTGCTGCGATAAATCTTTCCCCCGGATCACTCCGGGGCGCATGCGGTATTAGCCGAAGTTTCCCTCGGTTATCCCCCACAACAGGGCAGGTTCCCACGCGCTACTCACCCGTGCGCCACTCCCTCATGACCGAAGCCATGAAAGCGTTCGACTTGCATGTGTTAAGCATGCCGCCAGCGTTCGTTCTGAGCCAGGATCAAACTCTCAAGTTCATCCCAGCAGACCCAAAACCCCAAGCCAATCCGCACAAAGCCAATCAGCCCAAAGCCCCAGGCCCACCTTCAAGGGCACCAAACGCTCACACTACTCAGCGCAAGCGAACAACGCCCACAGCGCCGCCGCCCACGCATCCCTTCCATAACCCTACAATGCCAATCAACAAACGGATCTTCGAAGCGAAAACCTGCGCGCCGTCGTTGAGACGGCCTCATCGGCGTCATCGCTCGGAGAACGCCCGCGCCCAAATCGTCGGGGCCCGAGCGGATTGCTAATCTAGTTCGCCGCACGGGACCTGTCTAGAGGCGGTCGCATGAAAATTAACCCGCGGCGATCACAGCAATCCGAGGCTCCGCAGCTCGGCGATCATCGCCTCCGGCATCTCCGTCCCGTACGCGCGCGTGTCGGGGTCGGGCACGTCCGGCGGCGCATCGCCGGCGGGCAGGTAGCGCCACCCCTGAAACGGGCGGCACGAGCGCGTGAGGGTCGGGACCAAATCCTCGTCCACCGCGATCAGGCAATAGCCGCGCCCGGCCTCGTCCCGTTCGCTGCGGAAGCCGAGAACCCGCTGGCGAACGCGGATATGGCCGCGGATCACCCAATAGATCGAGCCGCCGGCCAGCACCGCTTCCGCGCGCCGCGGATGATTGCGGGTATAGACCCAGCTTGCGCCGCGCTCGGCGAGCCGCGCCGCCCGCAGCTGCCGCAGGTGCTCGATATCGGCGACCCCGACCGCCATCTTGACGAGGTGGAGGCAGCCCGGCCCGATGCTCGGCGACGCGTCCGGATGCGGCCCGGAATTGAGCGGAGAATGGTTTGGCCGCGTCGGCGTCATGGGCGATCCGGCACAGCGGCCGAGACGACGAGCAGCTCCGCCGCCTCCTCGACATTGTCGCCGACCTCGTACCGGATGCGCTCTACCACCCCGTCGCGCGGCGCCGCGATCGTGTGCTCCATCTTCATCGCCTCGATCACCATCAAAGGCTGGCCGCGCCGGACCGCGTCGCCCGCCGCCACCAGCACCTGAACGACCCGCCCCGGCATCGGCGCGGTCAGAGGCCCGCTTGCGGCATCCGCGTCGGCCGGGGGCGCCAGCGGATCGAGCTCGGTCAAGAACCAGGTCTCGCCGGCGACGCAGACCGCGAGGTTTGCGCCGTGTCGCTCGACCAGAGCCGGCCGATAGGCGCCTTCAATCGTCAGCGCGAGGCTGCCGTCGTCGTCACCCCGTGCTGCGGCGGCGCTCAGCTGCCGGTCGGCAAAACGAAGCTGCCAGGCGGTGCCGCGGCGCTCCGCCTCGACGACATGCTCGGCCTCGCCATGCTGGAACACCAGGCGGCGGTATGCTGCCCCGCCAAGCCGCCAATCCGGCAGCGCGGCCCAGGGGCTGAACGGGTCCTGCGATGCCGCCGCCCGGCGCCCTGCGCCTTCGTCCTGCCGCAGCAGGCTGTCGAGCACGGCCGCGGCAAGCGCCGCATCGCTCAGATCGGGCGGGGGCGCGACCAGCGCTTCGCGACGGCGCTCGACAAAGCCGGTATCGACCGCGCCGGCGCGGAATTCGGGGTCCGCCATAACCCGGCCGAGAAAGGCGAGGTTGGTCGCGACGACGAGCACGACGGTCTCGCCGAGGGCGCGCGACAACCGCGCCAATGCGGTGGCCCTGTCCTCGCCCCAGACGACGATCTTGGCGATCATGGCGTCGTAGAACGGGGTCACCGCATCGCCCTGCCGCAGTCCGGTTTCGACCCGCGCGCGGTCCGGCGGCGGCAGGCGGAAGGCGTGCAATGTGCCGGTCGCCGGCAGGAAGCCGCGGGCCGGGTTCTCGGCATAAAGCCGCGCCTCGATCGCATGGCCCGACAGCGCCAGATCCTGCTGTCGTGCCGGCAGCCGCTCGCCGGCGGCGACGCGCAATTGCCATTCGACGAGGTCGAGCCCGGTGACCGCCTCGGTGACCAGATGCTCGACCTGCAGCCGGGTGTTCATCTCCATGAAATAGAAGCGGTCGGCCTCGGCGATGAACTCGACCGTGCCGGCGCCGACATAGCCGACCGCACGCGCGGCCGCGATCGCCGCCGCCCCCATCTGCTGGCGCACGGCCGGGTCGAGACCGGGCGCCGGCGCCTCCTCGATGACCTTCTGATGGCGGCGCTGCACCGAGCAATCGCGCTCGAACAGATGGACCGTCTCGCCGTGACGGTCGGCGAAGATTTGGATCTCGATATGGCGCGGCCGATCGAGGTAGCGTTCGATCAGCACGCGATCGTCGCCAAAGGCGCCGGCCGCCTCGCGTTGCGCGCCGTCGAGCGCGCGGGCAAAGCCCGCCGCGTTCTCGACCACCCGCATGCCGCGACCGCCGCCGCCGGCGGACGCCTTGATCAGGACGGGGAAGCCGACGCGCTCGGCCTCGGCGAGCAGCCGGGCGGGGTCCTGCTCGTCGCCGTGATAGCCCGGAACCACCGGGACCCCATGGCGCTGCATCAGCGCCTTGGCGGCGGATTTGGAGCCCATCGCTCGGATTGCAGCAGGCGGCGGGCCGATGAAGACGAGCCCGACCGCTTCGCAGGCTTCCGCGAAATCGGCGTTCTCCGACAGGAAGCCGTAGCCGGGATGCACCGCCTCGGCGCCGCTCTGGCGCGCCGCCTCGATCACGGCCGCGATGTTGAGATAGCTCTGCCGCGGCGGCGACGGCCCGATCGCGCGCCCCTCATCGGCCATCTCGACATGCAAGGCGCCGGCATCCGCTTCGGAATAGACCGCGACGGTCGCGACCCCCATGCGGCGCGCGGTGCGGATCACGCGGCAGGCGATCTCGCCGCGATTGGCGATCAGGATTTTGGCGAACACGTCACATCCGGAAGACGCCGAACCGGGTCCGGCGGATCGGCGCGTTGAGGCTCGCCGAGATCGCGAGCGCGAGGACGTCGCGGGTCTGCGCCGGGTCGATCACGCCGTCGTCCCACAGGCGGGCGCTGGCATAATAGGGATGGCCCTGGGTCTCGTATTGGGCGCGGATCGGGGCCTTGAAGGTTTCCTCCTCGTCAGTCGGCCAGTCCTGGCCGCGCGCCGCCATGCCGTCGCGCCGGACCTGCGCCAGGACCGAGGCGGCCTGCTCGCCGCCCATGACCGAGATCCGCGCGTTCGGCCACATCCACAAGAAGCGCGGCGAGTAGGCCCGGCCGCACATGCCGTAATTGCCGGCCCCGAAGCTGCCGCCGATGATGAGTGTGAATTTCGGCACGGCCGCGGTCGCGACCGCGGTGACGAGCTTGGCGCCGTCCTTGGCGATGCCGCCCGCCTCGTATTTGCGGCCGACCATGAAGCCGGTGATGTTCTGCAGGAACAGGAGCGGGATGCCGCGCTGCGCGCACAACTCGATGAAATGCGCGCCCTTCAGCGCGCTTTCCGAGAACAGGATGCCGTTATTGGCGAGGATGCCGACGGGGTAACCCCACAGCCGGGCGAAGCCGCAGACCAGGGTCTGCCCGTAGAGCTGCTTGAACTCGTCGAGCTCGCTGCCGTCGACCAGGCGGGCGATGACCTCGCGCACATCGTAGGGGCGGCGGGTATCGGCCGGCACGACGCCGTAGAGCTCCTCGGGCGGGTAGAGCGGGTCGCGCGGCGGCTCGAGCGCAAGCGGGACCCGCTTTACGCTGTTGAGGTTGGCGACGATGCGCCGCGCGATGCCGAGCGCGTGGCGGTCGTCGAGCGCGTAATGGTCGGTGACGCCGGAGGTGCGGCTGTGCACATCGGCGCCGCCCAGCTCTTCGGCGCTGACGACTTCGCCGGTGGCGGCCTTCACGAGCGGCGGGCCGCCGAGAAAAATCGTGCCCTGCTCCTTGACGATGACGCTCTCGTCCGACATCGCCGGGACGTAGGCGCCGCCCGCCGTGCAGGACCCCATGACGACCGCAATCTGCGGGATCCCTGCCGCGGACAGCTGTGCCTGGTTGTAGAAGATGCGGCCGAAATGGTCGCGATCCGGGAAGACCTCGTCCTGTGCCGGCAGGAAGGCGCCGCCCGAATCGACGAGGTAGAGGCAGGGAAGCCGGTTGTCGCGCCCCACCTCCTGCGCGCGCAGGTGCTTCTTGACCGTGAGCGGGAAATACGTGCCGCCCTTGACCGTCGCGTCGTTGGCGACGACGACGCATTCGCGCCCGGCGATGCGGCCGATCCCGGTCACGATCCCGGCCGCCGGCACCTCGTCGTCATAAAGGTCGAGGGCGGCGAGGGGGGACAATTCGAGAAACGGTGCGCCGGGATCGAGCAGGGCGCGGATGCGCTCGCGCGGCAGCAATTTGCCGCGCGACAGATGCCGCCGGCGCGCCTCTTCGCCGCCGCCTTCCTCGATATGCGCCAATTTCGCGCGCAAATCCTCGACCAGGCCCCGCATACACTCAGCATTGGCCCGAAACGGTTCGGAACGCGGGTCGAGGACGGTGGCGAGGACGGACATCCCGGGCGCATCCTGCCGCCCGCTTCACCCGGCTGCAAGGCGGGCCGCACGGACCGTGACACCGATAGCGGCCGCGGCCTGCCGCGCCTTGCCGGAGGCTGCGCTGCGCAGCTGCAAACTTCGGTTGCCGCCAGTACCTCGCTTCGCCAATCTATGCGCATCGGCTTCGCCGCCCGGCGCGGAGCGACAATCAAATCGGGAGGCAACGCGTGAAGACCGGCACGATCGTCAAGCGCCGCACCCTGCTTCAAACCGGCGCGGCCGCGCTGGCCGTGCCGGCGGTCATTCGGACGGCGCGCGCCGCGGGCGGCGCGATCCGGATCGGGGTTCCGACGGCGTTGACCGGCACCTACGCGAATATGGGCGAGATGGTCCGGCGCACCTGCAACATGGTGGCGAAGGAGGTGCAGGCACGCGGCGGCGTGCTCGGCGGCCGACAATTGGAGTTCCTCTTTGAGGACACCGGCGGGGTGCCGGCCAATTGCGTGCGCAAGGCGCAGGAGATGGTCGAGCGCGGCGAGGTGACGCTGTTCACCGGGATCATGGCGTCATCGGAAGCTCTCGCGGTCTCGGCGAAACTGCCGGAGTGGAACGCGCTGTTCATGTCGAGCATCAATGGCGCCGGCGAATTGACCGCCGAGAAATTCGTGCCGAATTTTTTCCGCGCGAATGTTTCGGCCCCTATGGGGAGCCGCGCTATCTCCCTGTACCTGAAGAACGCGCCGCAGAAGCGCTTCTTCGGCATCGCGGTCGACCAGGCCTGGGGCAATTCGAGCCTCAAGGTCTTCGAGGCGGAGACGCAGAAGAACGGCAAGGAATTTGTCGGCAAGGTCACCGCGCCGACCGGCACGCGCGATTATTCGACCTATATCGCACGCATCCGGCAGGAAAACCCGGACGGGGTCTATGTCGTACTTGCCGGCGACGACGCGACGACCTTCTACCAGCAGGCGGCCGAGTTTCACCTGACCGAGAAGGTCCAGATGTTCACGGAGCTGGTCGACCTGATGAGCATCCGCCCGCCCGGCGACGCGACGCTCGGGCTGATCGGAGCGAGCCGCTATTGCTTCACCATCGACAATCCGAAGAACGCCGCCTTCGTCAAGAACTTCCGGGCGATCAACAACGATGTGCCGGATACCTATGACGGGGAGCAATACAACGCGCTGCAGATGCTGTTGGCAGGCATCGAAAAGGCCGGCTCGACGGACACCAAGGCGCTGATCACCGCTCTCGACGGGCTAGAGATCGACGGCATCAAGGGCAAGGACCAGCTGCGCGAATGCGATCACCAGGGCGTGCAGCACGTTTTCGTCGTGCAGGTCGTCAAGGGGGAGGATGTGCCAGGTCCGGCGCCCAAGATCATCGAGACCTTCGCCCCCGATCAGGTCGTGCCGCCCTGCCGCAAGAGCAGCTTTAGCTGAGAAGCTGATACGAAATGAACTCGGCCGTGACGATCGGCCCGGCGCAGCTTGCGTTCTCCGCCCACCAAACACTCGCCTTGCCCGGGCTTGTCCCGGGTATCCACGCCTCTGGCGAACCTGCGAGTTGCCGCCGGATAAAGCCGTGGATGGCCGGGACAAGCCCGGCCAAAGGGTGGGAATTGATTTGCGGAAGGGATGCGCCACTGCGCTCCGCAGAGCAGGACAGCGGCGGGCTTTCGCGGGAATCAGCAGTGAGCCTAGGAACGATTGAAACGCCGCGAACTGGTTCCAGCCGGTCGCGAAGCCGTTCGGCGGCGGCGGAATGCGGCCCGTTATCGGTGCAATGAGCAACTCGGCCTTTATCGTCCTTCAACTCCTCAATACCTTCGCGATCGCCGGCTTGCTGTTTCTGATCTCGGTCGGTCTGACCCTGATCTTCGGGATCATGCGCATCGTCAACTTTGCGCATGGCTCGCTCTACATGCTGGGTGCCTATGTCGGTTTTTCGCTGACGGCGTGGACGGGCAGCTATTGGGTCGGGCTCGTCGTCGCGCCTGTCCTGGTCGGGTTGGCGGGCCTGGGGATCGAGGCGACTGCCTTGAAGCCGCTCTACCGGCGCGATGCCGGGGCCTTCCTGCTGGTGACGTTCGGCTTGGCGTTGGTGGTCGGCGAAGCCGTCCGGCTCGGCTGGGGAGCCGACGCCCGCAAGCTGGAATTGCCGGTCGTCTTGACCGGGTCGGTGCGGGTCATGAGCGAGGCCTTTCCGGTGTACCGGCTGTTCCTCGCCGGCTTTGGGCTCGCCACCGCCGCCGCATTGTGGCTGTTCCTGGAGCGAACCCGGCTCGGTCTGCTGATCCGCGCAACGGCGCAGAATTCCGAGATGGTCGGCGCACTCGGCACTGATGTCGGCTGGGTGCGGTCGGGCGTCTTTGCGCTCGGTTGCGGGCTCGCCGCGCTTGGCGGGGTCATGGCGACGCCGCTGGTCACCGCCAATCTCGGCATGGGGTCCAACGTCATCATCGACGCATTCGTTATCGTGATTATCGGCGGGCTCGGCAGCGTCGTCGGTTCGGCGATCGGCAGCCTGCTGGTCGGCGCGGTACAGACCTTCGGCAATTTCTTTTTGCCCGATTTCGCGCTCGCCGCGAGCTATATCGCGATGATTGCGGTCCTCGTAGTGCGGCCGCAGGGCCTATTCGGCGCAGAGGAATAATGGGGCACAACGCGGCGCGGCTTGCGGTGCTGGCCGCGCTTATCGCGGTGCCCTGGGTGCTTCCGGTCTACCTGACCACCACCGTTACCGAGGTGCTGATCTTCGGCCTTTTTGCGATGAGCCTCGATTTGCTGGTCGGGTACACCGGGCTGTTCTCGTTTGGGCATGCCGCGGGGTTCGGGATCGGCGCGTATGCGGCTGCTCTGCTGTTGTTGAATGCCGACATGCCGTTGCCGTTCGCGATCGTCGCCGGGGCGGTCGCGGCGGGGCTGATTGCGCTGCCGGTCGGATGGATTTGCACGCGCGCGACCGGGGTCTCTTTTGCGATGCTGACCGTCGCCTTCGCGCAGCTTGCCTACGCGATCTCGATCAAATGGGAGAGCCTGACCGGAGGGTCGGACGGGCTGGCCGGGGTGCCGCGTGTTGCCGGCCCGTTCGGGATCGACTGGTTCGCGGCAAGGCCAGGCTTCTATTGCCTGGTCCTTGGCTGCCTGGTCGGGACCTACCTGCTGTGTCGCTCGCTGGTTCGGTCCCCATTCGGGACCGCATTGGAGGCGATCCGTGAGAACGAGCGCAAGGCGCGGTCGCTCGGCTATGACGCACAACTGTACAAGATCGCGATCTTCGCGATTTCTTCGCTGCTGGCCGGGTTGGCCGGCGCGCTCTATGCACCGTTTCGCGGCTACGCTTCCCCGGAGCTTTTGTATTGGCTGTTTTCGGGCCAGGTTCTCGTGATGGTGATCGTCGGCGGGGCGCGCACGCTCCTCGGGCCGGTGCTGGGGGCGGCCTTCTTCATTCTCGCCGAAGACTATCTGAGTTCGATAACCGACTCCTGGGCGCTGATCCTCGGGCTGGTCTACATCCTGTTCGTGATCTTCTTCCCGGAAGGGCTGTGGGGAGTTGGGCATCGGCTGCGCGGCGCAAAGGGGAGCCCGGTCCTGCCGGTCGGGAGCGCGGAGCCCGGGCTGTGACGCCCTATTTCGAATGCCGATCCTTGTGGCGGCAGTTCGGGGCGCTGACGGCCGTCGCCGATGTGTCGATCAGCGTCGAGGCGGGCGAGACCCGCGCCATCATCGGCCCGAACGGGGCGGGCAAAAGCTCGCTGTTCAACCTGATCACAGGTTTCCTGAAGCCGACCTCGGGCGAGGTGATGTTTAAGGGCGAGCGGCTGACCGGTCTCGCACCGGAGGCGATCGCGCAGCGCGGGGTGGCGCGCACCTTCCAGATTACCGCGATTTTTCCGAACCTGACGGTGCTGGAAAACCTGCGTCTGGCGGTACAGGCGCGTGAGCGCCGGCGCTGGCTGTTCGTCGGCGGCGGGCGGGTCCTCGGACATACCCGCGAGCGGGCGCGGTCGCTTCTCGGCGAGTTCCGGCTGGCCGATTTGGCCGAGCTTCCGGCCAAGCTGCTGTCGCATGGCGACCAGCGTCTTCTGGAAATCGCGATGGGGATGGCGCAGGGCTCCGAAATCCTGCTGCTCGACGAGCCGACCCAGGGGCTGTCCATAGACGAGACCGCGCGGATGGTCGAATTGCTGAAGGCCGTGCTGCGAACCGGCACGACGACAGTGCTGCTGGTGGAGCACGACATGGAGGTCGTCTTTTCATTGGCCGACCGCATCACGGTGCTTCAGCAAGGCCGGGTCATTGCGGATGGCGCTCCCGACCGAGTCAGGAACGATGCGGCGGTACAGGCCGCTTATCTCGGCGGCGTCGAGTGATGCTGCGGCTCGACGCGATCCATACTTACTATGGGCCGAGCCATATCCTGCACGGCGTCTCGCTCGAGATCGCGCCGCACCGCGTTGCGGCAATGGTCGGGCGCAACGGCGTCGGCAAGACGACGACCTTGCGGTCGATCATGGGCTTGGCGGCGCCGAGCGGCGGCCGAGTTCTGCTCGAAGACGGCGACATTACCGGCTGGCGGCCGCACAGGGTGGCCCGAAGCGGGGTCGCCTATGTCCCGGAAGGGCGGCAAATCTTCCCGTTCCTGACCGTCATCGAGAACATCCGGGTTGCCCAACGGCGGCCGTCTCGGCATTGGAGCCTCGACCGGCTCTTCGCGCTGTTCCCGCGGCTGCAGGAGCGGCAGGCGCATCGCGGACAGCAGCTGTCGGGCGGCGAACAGCAGATGCTGGCGATCGCGCGCGCCCTCGCCAGCGATCCTCGCCTATTGTTGCTCGATGAGCCGACACAGGGCCTTGCGCCGCTCGTCGTGCGCGAACTGGCGCAGGTCGTACGCTCGCTGCGCGAGGCAGGGGTAACCGTGCTGCTGGTCGAACAAAATTTGGGTTTTGTCGAGGCCGTCGCCGACGGCATCTCGGTCATGGCGAAGGGCCGCATCGTTTACAACGCGAGTCCCGAGCGGTTCCGCGCCGATCAGGCTGATATCCGGTCCCGTTACCTGACGCTGTAGTAATGTGCTGGAATTGATCTAGCATCCTGAACCATAAGTTCGTTAGATAGTTATTGTTGTCATTCCGGGGGCCGCGCAGCGGCAGCCCGGAACCCAAGGACACAGG
>Ga0213875_10002769_pt1 | contig 10348 bp, 13 predicted proteins | sample BarmaccomBMRX_R8_FD_160105 | JGI IMG/M metagenome (GOLD analysis project Ga0213875, IMG submission 160105) | Root-associated microbial communities from Barbacenia macrantha in rupestrian grasslands, the National Park of Serra do Cipo, Brazil - RX_R8 | ecosystem: Host-associated > Plants > Roots... | reverse complement strand
ATTACGCAATTCGACTTTGAGCTGGCTAAGGATAAAGTGATGATGGGCGTGGAGCGCAAATCGCTGATCATCAGCGATGAGGAAAAGCGCAACACCGCGTATCATGAGGCCGGTCACGCGTTGGTAGCGGCCATTATTCCCGAGGCCGATCCGCTGCACAAGGTGACCATTATCCCGCGTGGGATGGCGCTCGGGCTCACTATGCAGTTGCCTCTCGACGACAAGCATTCCTATAACAAGGGATATCTCGAAGCGCAGCTCGCTATCTTGATGGCCGGGCGGATAGCCGAAGAGATTTTCATGCACCACATCACCACCGGCGCCGGCAACGACATTGAACGCGCTACCGACATGGCGCGCAAGATGGTTTGCGAGTGGGGGATGAGTGAACTGGGCCCGATGAGCTTCGGCAAGAAGGAAGAGCAGATCTTTCTAGGGCGCGAGATCGCGCAGCATCGGGACTACAGCGAGGCCACAGCGATCCTGATCGATGAACAGGTTCGCAAGCTGGTGGATATGGGCTATGATCGGGCTCGCAAGATTATTGAGCAACGCTCGGATGGCTTGGCGCGGATCGCGGAGGCGCTGCTCGAGCGCGAAGTTTTAGACGGCGCCGAGGTCCGGCTGCTGATCGAGGGCGGGACACTGACCACGCCGGTGCGGCCCAAGGTAATGCCACCTGACGGCGGCGAGAAACAACAGGTGATTCGTCCGGAAGGCGGCAAGCCACCGGTCACGGGTTTACTGGGCGGCGAGCGGCCGCAACCCGCATAGAGCTTGGTCCCGGCATTCCCGTCTACCTCTTCGACGCTACCGGCAACAGGAATTCAGTGATGAATTTCGCTTCGGGATTCAGCCTCAATGCCCCGGTTGAAGTGACCGGGCCTAATCAGGTCCTGACAATTCGCCTCAGAGCGTTTCCCCTTTTAATGCCTGTAATGACCGAACGTTTTGATCCCGTGGATCACATAATCTCGGTTGTTACTTTACTGGGCCATCCGCTGGCAGGCTGGCGCTATCGGCACGTGTATTCCATTGGAACGAATGATGTGGTAGTTGAGACCGGTGGTTACGACCAGCCCGCTCCCGGAATTTTTTCCTACGCCGTTTACTTCATCTTCGAGGGCACGGTAAAGAGGAGTTGGATGGAATACCTGGAGTACATACAGAAGGCCTTAGGGGTATCACAGGGGACCCACCTAACAACCTCGTTGGGGGACAAACGTCTAGGGGACCTGCGGCCCCGGCAACGGACCTCTCCTCAACGGCTATTGGGATTACTCCGGAGCTTTCACGAACTACATTCTCAACCATGTGTGCCCATCGACTCCCTGCAATTAGCAAAACTCGGATAATAGAAGTGGGCGCGGCAATAGTCGTCGTTCTGATTATTGCGGCCATTGCTGGGGTTGCCAAAGTTCACTTGCTTTATGACGGTATCGGTGGAACCGCATTGTGGAACCCCAACGAGGCGGACTTCTTTATCGAGGTTCGACACCGCGGTCAGGTGATCAACTCCCTTCGGTTTCCGTTATTCGTGATTAAGAATCACCTAGGTGGAGTCGAAGATCTTGATGCCGAGCGTGGATCATTGGTTTTCATCCGAATAAGCGCTACTGGTGTCAAACGGCATGTTTTACCCCTGGACTACACGGGCATGTATACACCTCTGTATGGCCAAATTTATGCGAACAATCCAGATCTCGGTGGCCTCTGCCGATGGTCAGGAGAGCGCTTTGTTCCGGCAACCCCGGAAGAAAAACGAAGATTGGACGGCATTAATCGTCTGACCAACCAAGATATTCCCGAGAGTAGGAACGGATGGTACAAACGCTCGTTTCAAGCTGCGCCAGGTGATGACGACAACACTTTCACAATAGCTGAAGAACCAAGTTTTCGGATTTCCGGAACCGATATGGCAGCTCAGAATGGCGATCGGTTAGTCTCTATTATTTTGCAGCGGCCCGGCCGACCTTACGAGAAGATATGGGACATAAGACTAGTTTCGGGAAGAGTCACGAGCAAACAATACCAGGAGACGTTTGGGAAGCCTCGGTGAAGGCCAATAGTTCCATTCCGGACGTGGCTTGAGCTTGCCCGAACAGCGGTCCTGTCTCAGGGCCTCATTCGTCTCCAACGCGGGCGTCGGGACCGACATTGTCCTGGCAGGGCTAAGCCCTAACGGAGTTGCTGCTAGCGGTACATTCTCGGACGGCAGCATGCATGATGTTACCGCCACTGCCACATGGACCTCTTCCAATACGAGTGTTGCAACCCTGAGCAATGCGGCTGGGTCTCAAGGGCAAGTGACCGGCGGACCTAGAGCGGGTAGCGCAACCATCACCGCAACGGTTGACTCTGTATCAGCAAGCATATCGATGACGGTCTTAGCAATCCTCACCATCAACTCTATTTCACCCACAAGCGGGCCTGCCCGTACCCAGGTCATACTTTCGGGATCTGTTTTCGGTACAGCTCCTGGCCAGGTGTGGCTAGGTACGAAGCCCGGGTCCGTCCTGGGTTGGAGCGACACACAAATCGCGGCTACTGTCGCCAATGGTTCGCAACTGGATTCGCACAAGTTCTACAAAATGGATTCGGATCGAACCAGGTGACCTTTAGTGTGGGGACACCGAACATCACGAGCGTCGCGCCGAACAGCGGTGTGCCTGGGACCACGGTAATAATAAATGGATCTGGATTTGGTGCTGCTGCTGGCCAAGTGTGGCTAGGTTGTGAAACTCGGCAGCGTACCGGGCAACGTGATTAGCTGGACTGATACACAGATCGTAGCTTCCGTGGCCCCAGCGTCGGTTACCGGTGTTGCTGCGGTCGAACAGTAAGCATCCGGTAAACACCACTGGCTCGCGCGAAGGCTGCGGTGCATAGTGGTGGCATGACCAAACGAGAGCGGCAAGCGGAGCGGCGGAAGTTCTGGACAGAACTGATCGCCCGGCACAAGCAAAGTGGCAAGACGGTAGAAGCTTTCTGTCAGGAGAACGGCGTGGGCGGCCCGTCGTTTTATGCGTGGAGGAAGCGGTTGGCGGAAAAGGGTCAGCCGATCGGGTTCGCACTGGTCCAGACTCCAGCGCTCCGCCAGCAACTGGTGAGCCAGTCGAGCTGATCTTGTCCTGCGGTGACCGGCTTCATATTGGACGGAACTTTGCTCGATTCCGCGGCGGATATTTGTGGGGCAATTCAGGCCGTCCTTGCGAGTACTCCGCAACGTTACCGACGACGCGTTGCGGCTGTATATCGGGCGACATCTCTACGTTCTGTTTGAGGAGCTCTTTCCAGAGCATACTCGCGGTCAGATGGATGAGATGATCGCCGATTATCGCACGCGCTATCTGGCGCGAAGCCATGCTGGTACGCGCCCCTTCCCGGGAGTGGCCGAGGCGCTGGCAGCACTGCCGGGAAAGAAATCGACCGCTACCACCAAGGGCACGCCGACCACACGCGCAGTGCTTGAAATGTTTGGGCTGCTTCCCTACTTCGATCACGTGCAGGGAACGGATGGTTTCCCTGCGAAGCCGGAGCCGGATGTGATCCTGGCGTCGCTCAAAGTCTTCGGCGCGAAGCCTGAAGATTGTTTATTTGTCGGCGATTCCCCGGCTGACATGGAAGCGGGACGCCGTGCGGGCGTCAAGACGTGCGCGGTTCTGTGGGGCTATGGACGCCGCGGGGACATGGCGCGATGGGAGCCCGATTATTGGGTGGATCAGCCAGGCCAGTTACGAGTTTAGCCGCGCCAGTTCATCGAGGTTTAAGCGCTGGGTATAAATGGCCATGCCAAGCGCTGCATGGATGCCGAGCTTATCGAGCACCTGAATTTCTTCGGTCGTAGTGATGCCGCCCGCCGCAGTCAATTCATGATTGGTGGCCGCGCGCAGGCGCCGGAACCATTCAAGATCGGTGCCTTCGAGCATGCCCTCTTTGTCGACATAGGTGCATAGGAAGCCGGAGCAGTAAGGCTCGAATTGATGGATGACTTCTTCGGCGGAGAACTCGGTGGCTTCCTGCCAGCCATGAGTAACTACTTTGCCGCCTTTCGAATCGAGCGCGATGACGAGGCGGTCCGGGCCAACCGCGCCGGCGATCTCTGTTAGCTTCTCCCGATCGAAGGCCGCCGTTCCGACGATCACACGATACGCGCCGTGAGCGATTAGCGCGTGCCCGCGCTCGGCGGATCGAACACCGCCGCCTACCCGGGCGATGGCTCGCGTGGTAATCAGTTCAACTAAGGCGTCATTCGAGCCTTTGCCCATCGCAGCGTCGAGGTCGATCACTTGGATCTGCGGGAAAGCCGAGAATCGGGCGAGCATTTCAAGAGGCGATGCGCCCTCGAGCGCTTTTTCGCGCCCCTGAATCAGTTGGACCACCTTGCCATCCATGAGATCGATGCAAGGGATGATCATGGGGCAGGTCTTACCGCAATCGCGCGTGAATGGAGGTAGTCTTTGAGATCTTTCACCGTATAAGTACCGTAATGAAAAATGGAGGCCGCGAGCGCCGCGTCAGCGCAGCCTTCGGTGAGCACGCGCTCGAAATCCTCGGGGCTCCCTGCTCCGCCTGAGGCGATTACTGGAATGTGGGTGACCTGGGAAACTGTATGCGTTAACGGGCAATCGAAGCCGGTTTGAACTCCGTCGGTGTCCATGGAGGTAAGCAGAATTTCGCCCGCGCCCAACATTTCACCTTCGAGCGCCCACTCAACGGCATTCATGCCTTCGTCGTCGCGGCCGCCGCGCGTGAAGACATTCCAGCTGTCCGAAGTGTTCCGGCGGGCGTCGATCGCGAGCACGACAGCTTGCGCGCCAAACTCCTCGCTCAACTCGGTAATCAGCTTAGGTCGGCGCACGGCGGCCGTGTTCACGCTTACCTTGTCGGCGCCCGACATCAGGATCTTGCGGGCATCGGCGATGGAACGGATGCCCCCGCCGACGGTGAGCGGAATGAAAACTTTGCGCGCAGTGCGCGCGATAACATCGGCCATGGTTTCGCGCGCGTCGCTCGAGGCGGTGATGTCGAGGAAAACCAGCTCATCGGCGCCTTGTCCGTTGTAGCGCTCGGCCAACTCGACGGGATCGCCCGCATCGCGGAGCCCAACGAAGTTTACCCCTTTGACGACGCGGCCGCCGGTAACGTCGAGGCAAGGAATTATGCGCTTGGCCAGCATGCCTAGAGGTCTACAAAGTTCCGTACGATTCTTAATCCCAAGGGCCCGGATTTCTCGGGATGAAATTGCACGCCGAAAATGTTCTGGCTCTCGAGCACCGCCGTGTAGGGGACGTTGTACTGGCAGACCGCGGCAGTGGCATCGTTCAATGGCGCGTAATAACTGTGCGCGAAATAAAGATATGGGCGAGGCGCGAGATTCGCGAGCAGCTTCGTGCCATTGCGCGGCTCAATTTCGTTCCATCCCATGTGCGGCACGCGGGCGGTGGCTGGAAAGCGAAGGATCCGGCCTTCAAAGAGACCGAGCCCCTGTCGATCAGGCGCTTCCTCGCTCGATTGGAACAAAGCCTGCAGGCCAAGACAGATCCCCAGGAAGGGAACACCGGCGTGAATGCGTTCGAGCAACGCATCGCGAACCTGCATTTGATCGAGCGCGCGCATCATCTGTCCAAAATGGCCGACGCCAGGAAGAATGATTTTATTAGCTTTGCTCAGCGCGGATGCATCGCGGACCAGCTCATACTCGGCACCGATCCCGGCGAGCGTGTTCTCGACTGAACGAAGGTTTCCGGCGCCATAATCCAGGATCGTAATCATAAGAAGGCCATCTTTAAAGCAAACCCTTGGTGGATGGAAGCTGCTCCTTCAGGCGCGCATCTTTGGAGCAGGCGTAGCGCAGCGCACGCGCGAAACATTTGAAGACCGCTTCGATTTTGTGATGATTCGACCGGCCATAGCGAACCTCCGCGTGCAGGTTCGCGCCTGCGTGGTTGACGAAGCCGCCAAAGAAATCCTCCACGAGTTCCGCTTGCAGATCGCCGACGAGCCGCACCTTGACCTTGTCCTTGTAGACCAGCGCCGGCCGTCCGCTAAGATCGAGCGCAACCACGGCCAGCGTTTCATCCATGGTCATCACGAAGTATCCCGCGCGATTGATTCCCTTGCGGTCGCCGAGCGCTTTCGACACAAGCTGCCCCAGCACGATTCCGACGTCCTCCACGGTATGGTGCTGATCGACATCTAGGTCGCCAGTGGCTTGCAACCTCAGGTCGAAGCCGCCGTGCTTGGTGAATAGCTCCAGCATGTGGTCGAAAAATCGAATGCCGGTTGAAATTTCATAGCGGCCGCGTCCTTCGATCTTCAAAGTGCCGCTGATCTCGGTCTCTTTGGTCTTGCGCTCAAGGCTAGCCGATCTCATTGACGTCCTCGATCACTTGGATCGCGCCCTCCAATTGCAATAAATCCACCAGCTCCGCACGGCGCGGGCTGTGGCGTGAGGCGATGCCGATGAACGGCACGTACGCGGCTTTGGCGCAGCGGGCATCGTCCACGGTGTCGCCAATGTAGAGCAGCTTCTTCGATGGATGCATGGCGGCGATCTTTAGAAGGCCGTCGGGCGCGGGCTTTTCAAGCTCGACATCGTCAGCGGAAACTAACAGGAAGCGATCGCGCAGACCTTCCCGATTCAGCGTGATCTCGGCTTCTTCGGTAGTGCGTCCGGTGAAGATAGCCAATTCGAAGCGTTCAGCCAAACGATCGAGCAGCCCGTCACGCGGCAGCCAGCGCTCGCGGTGAATCATGCCTTGATTAAGAAACAGGTAGGTGAAATATTCGACGATGGTGGCGTAGGGTATCTCAACGCCCAGATCGCTGCAAATCTTTTGTGAAAGCAGCCAATCATTGTTCCAGCCGCCTTGGTTCTTGTAATCCTGGATCGAATCGCGCGAAATCGTTTGGCCTGTGAAATGTTGGACAGTTAGCACGATCGTTTCGCGATAAGATTCCGTGACGTCCACCAGCACGCCGTCCATATCGAACACCAACATTTGCCCGCCGTCGCCCAAGGCAGAGGAGCCGGTCACCAGATTTGCTCCAATTCGGAGAGGAATCGCCGGATCTGATCGCGGGTGCCCACCGTGACACGGACACAACCGGGAATCTCATAACTTCGATCACGGACCAGCACTCCCCGATGGCGCAGTTCGTCGCGCAACATGATGGCGCGCCTGCCCGCTTCGAACAGGACGAAATTTGCTTTGCTCTCGTAATAGGGGATGCCGAGTTTTTCCAGTCCCACGTACAACAGCTCGCGCGCTGCCAGCACTTCGGTGACGTATTTTTCGATATAGGCTTTGTCCTGGATTGCGGCGTGGGCGGCCAGCGCCGCGAGAGTATTTACGCTGTAAGGAGATTGCGCCTTGTGGAGGAACTCGACGTTGCCGGATTGCGAGAACAGGCAGCCGAGCCGCATCGCCGCCATACCGTAGACTTTCGAAAATGTTCGGCTGACAAATAGATTCGGATAATCGTTGAGCAACGGCAGCGCGGTGACGCCGGAAAATTCGTAGTAAGCTTCGTCGATTAAAACAGCTGCGCCCGTGGCTTTTTCAAGGATCCGTTCAAGGCCGGCGCGGGACGTTCCGGTACCAGTGGGATTGTTTGGGTTCGCGATCAGGATAGCGCGCGTGGAGGGACGAATCGCGTCCAGTAGCTCTTCGAGCGGGAATGCTAGCTTTTGCGCACGATAGGGAATCTCGCGAATGCTCGCTCCGGCTACCTCGGCATAGAAGCGGTACATGGCGTAGGACGGGCGCAATAGAAGCACCTCGCCGTCGTCGTCAATGTAAGTATTCACGAGGACCTGGATGGCTTCATCAGTGCCGTTGGTCAGGATGAAATCGTCGGATTCGACGCCGAAGAATTGGGCCAGCTCACGTTTGATCTCGCTGTATTCGGGATAAACAGCGAGAGCTCCCTCACTCAAATGGTCGCGAAGATATTCGATCACTTTCGGCGATGCTCCAACCGTGTTCTCGTTGAAATCGAGACGCAGCTTGCCCGCGCGGCCACCGGTTGGGGGCGAATAGGGAGCCATATTGAGCACCGCATCGCGCGGCTGCAAAACACCGGGCGGCAGCTCGATTTTCTTACCTGCCAAGTCGCACCTCAACTGAGCGAGCGTGTGCTTCCAAGCCTTCGGCGCGAGCGAGCGTTGTAATAGCGGGCGCCAACTCCCGCAGACCAATCGGAGTGAGCTCTTGCACCGAGATGACCTTTACAAAATCAGCCGGCGAGAGTCCACCGCGAACCCGGGCCGCGCCTGAAGTTGGAAGCACGTGATTGGGTCCAGTGGCGTAATCGCCCGCCGCTTCAGGGCTGCTCGGGCCAATGAAGACGCTGCCAGCGTGCCGAATTCGTGGGAGCAGACTGGCGTCATAGATCGCGAGATGTTCGGGCGCAAGCTCGTTCGATGCTTCCAACGCCGCTGCCGTCGATGGACACAGGATCACGGCGCTATGGTTGCGAATGGCCTCGCAGGCTACCGGCGCGGTGGGAAGAGCCTCGATCTGGCGCGACACTTCTTTAACCACCATCTCAGCGAGAGATCGGGACGTCGTAAGCAGGATCGACGACGCCTCCACATCATGCTCAGCCTGTGCGAGCATGTCGGCGGCGATGTACCTTGGGTCTGCGTCATCGGCAATGATGACGATCTCGGTGGGTCCGGCGACAAAGTCGATGCCAACTTCGCCCGCGAGCAATTTCTTAGCGGCGGCAACGTAAATGTTCCCGGGACCGACAATGCGATCAACCTTCGGAACCGTGGCCGTGCCAAACGCCAGCGCCGCAATGGCCTGCGCCCCGCCCAGGCGAAACATATTTTCAATCCCCAAGAATTTCGCCGCTGCGAGAATTTCGGCGCTCGGATGCGGTGACGTCACACAAATGGTTTGAACACCCGCGACTTGCGCTGGAATCGTCGTCATCAGCAATGTCGAAGGCAACGGATAGCGGCCGGAGGGAATGTACGCGCCCATCGATTCAAGCGGCCGCACGATATAACCCAGCCGCCCGCCGGCGGCAGATTCGGCCCAGCTCTCGCGGGGCAATTGCAACGCCGCGTAATCGCGAATGTTTTTCGCCGCGGTCTCGATGGCTTGCCGAAACTCGGGCGACACCCGCGATTCGGCCGCCTGCCAGTACGAAGGCGGGACCGTCAGGCTGTTGCCCTCCAGACCGTCGAATTTGCGCGCATATTCGAGGACCGCCTCATCGCCACGTTTTCGAACCGCTTCCAAAATCGGCGCGACCACTTGCTCTGCCTCGGCGAGCCGGACGGTCTTGCGCGTAATGAAGCTTTGAGCTTGGTGCAATGGAAGAATACGGAGCATGATAACGGCCCGGCTACATCACAATCTTATTCAACGGATACTCGACGATTCCCTGACCGCCGGCTTCCTTCAAGCGCGGAATTATATTACGAACGGTCATCTCTTCGAGGATGGTGTGAACCGCCACCCATTCACTATCGCTGAGGTTGGAGATGGTGGGATTCTTGAGCGCCGGAAGAATGTTCAGCACGGCTGGCAGGCGCTCCTTGCGCACGTTGAGCATTAGTCCCACACGGCCGAGAGCGTTGATGGCGCCGTCCAGCAGCAAACGAATGTCTTCCATTTTGCGGCGTTTCACGGCATCGGTCCAAGAGTGGACGTTTGCGATTAGCTGGGTATTGGATTCGAGCACGGTCTCGATAATGCGCAGCTTGTTGGCTCGCAATGACGATCCTGTCTCGGTTACTTCCACGATTGCATCGGCCAGCACGGGAGGCTTCACCTCGGTGGCACCCCAACTGAATTCGACTTTGGCCTTCACGCCGTTCTTGGCCAGGTACCGCCGCGTTGTGGCGACAAGCTCGGTCGCGATAATCTTGCCCTCCAGATCTTTGACGCTCTCAAAGGACGAAGCTTCGGGCACAGCCAGCACCCAACGAACTTTACCGAAGCTCTGCTTGGCGTAGATGAGGTCGGCGACGGCGTGTACGTTGGCTTCGCTCTCTTCGATCCAATCGCGGCCGGTGAGTCCCGCGTCGAGCACGCCGTCTTCAACATAGCGCGCCATCTCCTGAGCGCGGATCATCATGCACTCGATTTCAGGGTCATCGATGGCCGGAAAATACGAGCGCGAACTGGTGGTAATGTTGAAGCCGGCGCGCCGAAAAAGATCGATGGTGGCATTTTCGAGACTACCCTTCGGAATGCCGAGCTTCAGCTTCACGAATTGCTCCCGTACACGGTCTCTGGATCATAAGTGCGCGTCTCAGATTCTTCCCATTCGCCTCCAACCAGATTACGGAAGAAACAACTCCGATAGCCTTCGTGACACACGCCTG
>Ga0213875_10002768_pt1 | contig 10351 bp, 10 predicted proteins | sample BarmaccomBMRX_R8_FD_160105 | JGI IMG/M metagenome (GOLD analysis project Ga0213875, IMG submission 160105) | Root-associated microbial communities from Barbacenia macrantha in rupestrian grasslands, the National Park of Serra do Cipo, Brazil - RX_R8 | ecosystem: Host-associated > Plants > Roots... | reverse complement strand
TTGACGCCTCCTCGGCGGTGGCGTTGAGAGTGGCGATGCCGATCAGGTCCCACAGCGCCTCGACGGCGCGCCGCGACTGGCCATGGCTGCGCAGCCAGTCGGCGAGGGTGATGCCGTCGAGCGCCGGGTCCTGCGGGTCGAGCCCGCGCAGTGCCAGGGCGGCGCGGCCGGCCTTGGCGCGCTCGGCGGGGCTCAGATGTGGGTAGGTGGCGAGCGAGGTGGCAAGGTGCATAGGTACCGGCAGGGACTGACGGCGCAGCCGCCCGAGCCGGCCGCCGGCTCCGGCGTCGAGCACCGGCACATCGAGCCGGTCCTGGAGGGTGACGAGCGCCGAGGCGTCGATCCGGTCCAAGAACCACTGGTATGCGGTGCAGCAGCGCAAGAAGACGTGCTGGCCGTTGTCGACCGTCAGATCGCCGCAGGCGCTTTCGCGCGGGAAGGAGAAGGCGAGGCCGCCGAGGCGGGGGCGTCCCTCAAGGAGCGTGACACGCACCCCGGAGTCGGCGAGGGTGAGTGCCACGGTGATGCCTGCGAGGCCGCCTCCTACGACCACTGCGGCCGCCCCTCCGGGGCGGCCCGCGCGTTCGCTGCTCATGCGTCTGCCTCGCTTCGCTCGACCGCCCTTTTGCACGGTGCGCCGCCCAGCCCGGGATGCCTGCTCTCTGCATACATATTCGTCACGCTCGCCCCCTCGCCGCCTGGCGGGCGTCGAAACCGGTGAGCCCGCGCAGCGCAACGTACGCCTTCTCCCGACCCGGCAGCGAGACCCGGCCGCGCAGCACGGCTTGGGGGTCGGCGGCGATCCGTTCCAGCAGACGGCGGTAGATGCCGGCCATTGCCGCGACACAGGCTCCGCTGCGCCGGTCGAGCATCGGCAGCAGTCGGTAGCCTTCCGCGAACAGTTCGCGGGCACGCTCGACTTCGAAGTGCACAAGGCCGGTGAAGTCAGCCTCGGCGGGCGACCCCGTGTCCGGGAAACCCGCAGCGCAGCTGAACTTGGTGAGATCGTCGGTAGGCAGATAGGTGCGGCCGTTGGCCGCGTCCTCGCGAATGTCGCGCAGGATGTTGGTGAGTTGGAGCGCGAGGCCGAGCGTGTCGGCGTACCCTGGCGCGCGATCGGCATCGGCGCGCCTCGGTCCCACGGTGTTCACGGTGCCGAAGATGCTGAGCGAGAGGCGCCCAATGGCACCCGCGACACAGCGGCAGTACACGGCGAGGTCGTCCCAGCTCTCGTACGTCTGGCCGCGCACGTCCATCAGGACACCGTCGATGAGCTCGTCGAGGCCACCGAGCGGGATGGGGAAGCGGCGCGCGGCGTCGGAGAGCGCAACCGCGACCGGGTCGGTGTCGTCCTCGGCGACCGCACCGGCACGAATGCGACCGAGCATCGCCCGAGCCGCCTCCAGCCCGGCCTGTTTGGCATCGGCGTCGAGCGTGCCGTCGCCGATGTCGTCGATGTGCCGTGAGAAAGCGTACAGAGCCGACATCGCCTGCCGCTTGTCGGTGGGCAGGAGTCTGATGCCGTACGCGAAGTTGCGGGCCTGCTGCCCGGTCACGGTCTCGCAGTAACGGTACGCAGCAAGCACCGGCGCGGACGTGTGCGCGGAACCGTCCACGGTCCGGCTCACCCCTCTCTTCGCAATGTGGACCCCACCTCACGCAGCAGTCCGAGCTTGGTGGCTTTCGGCGGCCCGGGGAGTACGTCGTACCCGGCGGCTGTGATCGCCGCGAGTGCGGCACGGCCGCCACTGACGAAGCCGGCAAGCAGGAGCTTCAACCTGCCGTGGACGCTACCCACCAGGGGAGTGCCTTCATTCAGCAGATCGCGGGCACGTTCCGCTTCGAATTTCACCAGCGCGCGCAACCGTGCGCCCCCCGTCGGGGCGGTCAGGTCGGCTTCCGTGACCCCGAATCGGGACATGTCCTCCTCGGGCAGATAGATGCGGTCGCGAACGCGGAGGTCCTCTGCGACGTCTTGGAGGTGTTCGATGATCTGCAGGGCCGTGCAGATCGCGTCGGAGCTGCGGATCCGCTCGGGGGTGGCGGTGCCGGTGATTTCGAGCACCAGGCGGCCCACTGGGTTGGCAGACAGCTCGCAGTAGGCGGCCAAGTCCTCGTAGCGGGCGTAACGGCGGATCTTTTGGTCCTGGCGGTTGGCCTCGATGAGACCGAGGAACGGCTCGGGGGTGAGACGGCATCTGCGCACGGTCGGTCGGAGCATCCGTAGGATCGGGTGGCCGGGTCCCGTCGCCGGAGGTGACTGACCACAAGGATCAGAAGAAGCAGTGCCGAAGACCTGTCGCAGATCGGCCTCGAAGGCGTCGAGCATGGCGAGCCGGTCGTCGGCGGAGTCCGGAGGGACGCCGAGCCATGCGGCGTCGTTGCCGCCGGGCGGCAGATCGCCGTCACCGATGTCGTCCACAAGCCTGGCGTAGCCATACACGGCCATGAGGTCTGCGCGCCAAGCGCGGGGCAGGAAGAAAGGGGCGACAGGGAAATTCTCCCGGACGGCCTTGTTGAGAACCGCTCGAGACCCTGCCGAGTCCCTCGCGGTCACCACCGGCTGCCCGGCGAGCTGACGGCGGTCGCGCCTCGGAGCTGGACATTTCCAGTAATCATGGCCGCCACATCCCCCGTTCTACACCGATCCCCACGATCTTCTCATTTCGGACACGCCGCGCCTCGGAGCGACTCCGCCCCGAGGACAGCCGCATCGCTCAAGCGTACGCTGTGCAGCAAGCCATCACACGTCCGGGTGACCCCTTGTCGTCACCCGATGACGCGAACCTCACTTGCCGCCAGTGTGCTCCTCATACGCCTGGAGCACTTCTTCGGTCGGACCGTCCATCAGCAGCTCGCCTTTCTCGAGCCACAGCACCCGCTCACAGGTGTCCCGGATCGAGTTGTTGTTGTGACTGACCAGGAAGACCGTGCCGGCCTCCTTACGGAGCTCGCGGATCCGCTGCTCCGACCGCTTTTGGAACCTGCGGTCACCCGTCGCCAGCGCCTCGTCGATCATCAGCACCTCATGCTGCTTCGCCGCCGCGATGGAGAACCGCAGCCGTGCGGCCATACCCGAGGAGTAGGTCCGCATGGGCAGGGAGATGAAGTCGCCCTTCTCCTGGATTCCGGAGAAGTCCACGATGGACTGGTACTTCTCGTAGATCTCGTCCTTGCCCATGCCCATCGCAAGACCGCCGAGGATCACATTGCGCTCCCCGGTCAGGTCGTTCATCAACGCCGCGTTCACGCCCAGCAGCGACGGCTGGCCGTCGGTGTAGATCTTGCCCTTCTCGGCCGGCAGCAGCCCGGCGATCGCCCGCAGGATCGTCGACTTGCCCGATCCGTTGGAACCAATGATCCCGATCGCCTCACCGCGGTACGCGACAAAACTCACTCCGCGCACCGCGTGCACCTCGCGGATGTTCGGCGAGGTCTTGCGCTGCACAATCCGGCTGAGCGCTGCCGTCGCGCTGCCCTTTCCGCTGCCCCCACCGTGGACCCGGTAGACGATGTGCACGTCGTCCACAATGACTGTCGGCACCCGCTCGCCGTCGCTGTTCGTGGTCTGCGCCGAAGCGGCGCCCGTCTGCTCAGCCACGGCCGTACCGCTCCTCAGCCTTCCAGAAGAACACGAACCCGCCGATGCCCACGCCCAGTGCCCACAGCAATGCCGCGAACCACACGTGATGCGGCAGTTGCTCAGCGGTGACGCTGCTCATCAGCGCATACCGCATCAAGTCGATGTACACCGCTGCCGGGTTCAACTCCAGGATCAGTCCAGCGAAACCCGGCAGGTGCGTCTTGACCTTTTCGATGGAGTACATGACACCGGACAGGTACATCCAAGTCCGCAACAAGAACGGCATCAGCTGGGCGACGTCGGTGACCTCGCTTCCCAGCCGCGCCACAAACATCGCACAGCCGACGTTGAACACGCACTGCAGCAACAGCGCCGGAATGATCAACACCCATCGCATACCCACCGGCTCGCCGGTCATCAGCACGATCGAAACCAGCACGATCAGCGAATACAGCAGCTGCTGCAACTGGATCAATGTGATCGAGATCGGCAGACACGCCCGTGGGAAGTGCAACGCACGGATCAGGCCGAGGTTGTCCGAGATGGAGCGGGTCCCGGCAAGGATCGCAGACTGCGTGAAGTTGAAGACGAAAACACCGATGACCAGATACGCGAGGAAGTTGTCGATGCCGCGGCTCTGCTCCATCAGCACGCCGAAGATGAGGAAGTAGACGGCCGCGTTGAACATCGGCGTCAGCACGTTCCAGATCTGACCGAGCCGTGCGTTGGTGTACTGCGCGGTCAGCCGGGCTACCGAATACGCGACGATGAAGTGCCGTCGGCCCCACAGCTGTCGTACGTACTCCGGCAACGATGGCCGGGCGCCACTGACCGTCAGACCATGCTTGGCGGCCAGCTCGGTCGGGGAGAGGCCGTCGCCCGGCGAAGGCGCCGGCCTGGTGCTGACGGCGACCGCGCTCTGGTGCGTGGTATCGCTCACAGTTGACACTTTCGTCCTCTTGGTGCGGAGCCGGGGCGGGATCCCGGCCTGCGCCCGATGGTCTTAAGAATCGAGCTTGTCAGATGATCGGCGGGCGGCCCAGCCGGGTCAGCTGCCAAACCGTACGCCACTTCATCGGACGACGCGGCCCACAAGGCGTGGCCCAGCCCTCCTTGAACCCTCCCAGCCAGGCTTTCAGGGCCGGACGCGACGGACGGCGGGCCAGGGTCAGCACGATCCAGGTACCCAGGTACAGCGGGATCAGCACTGCCGGCAGATTGCGCCGGGCCAGCCAGACGCGGTTTCTCGCCACCATACGGTGATAGACGGCGTGCCTGCTGGGAGCGGTTGCCGGATGCTCGAGCACCATGTCGGCTCTGTAATCGACCAACCACCCGGCGTCAAGGGCGCGCCAGGCCAGATCTGTCTCCTCATGAGCGTAGAAGAACTCGCCCGGCAATCCTCCGACCTGCCGGAAAACGGCGGTACGCACAGCGCTGGCACCGCCGAGGAAGGTCGTGACCCGTGAGGAGCGCATCGGGTCCGAGGCGCGCAGTCTGGGGACGTGGCGGCGCTGGGTGGTGCCGGTGACGGGATCGGTGATGCGGAAGCTGATGATGCCGAGCCGCGGATCGGCGGCGAATGCCTCACGCACCAGCTCCGCAGTCTCCTCGCTGGCCAGCAGCCCGTCGTCGTCGAGGAAGAGCAGCGCGTCGACCTCGCCGCCACCAGGGCCGAACGCTTCGATACCGGCATTGCGGCCGCCCGGGATGCCGAGGTTCTCGGACAGCTCGACGGTACGGACGCCCTCGGGGAGCTCAGGCAGCGGTGACCCGTTGCCGACTACGGCGATCTGCACCGCCTCGCCGCGCTGCTTGGCGACGGAGTCGAGCAGCGCACGCAGCTCGGCAGGGCGGTTTCCCATGGTCAGCACCACCGCACCCAGTTTCATCGGCTGCACATTCCTCGCATTTGTCGCGTTCACGTCCACCTTTACTGCAGCCTTCCGTTCGCTTCTCCGCGTGCTCGCGCGCTCCGCGGACAACCTCGTCCCTCGGCCGCCCACTCCGCGTGCTCGCGCGCGTCGCTCACCGCAGCCTGCTCGACGCGAGGATGCTGACCAGGTGCAACAGGGTCTGCACCACCGCGATCACAGCGAGCACGGCGACCGCGATCCGGGAGAAGAACAGCCCGCCGTGGACGGCGTCGGCGATGGCCACGGCGAGGATCATCAGTGATGCCTCCACCCCGCCGACCAGCCGGTGGAACTTGAGCGCGGCTGCCGCCTTGCGGGCAAGGGCGAGCCCCGAGGAACGCGGCACGGACGCCTCATCCGCGACCGCGGGCAGACCGCTGCGGGAGCGGGCCACGTCCACCAGGTCGGTCTCGGCTTTGATCAAGATCGCGCCGAGTGCTGCGAGCGTCCCGATGAACGCGTAGCCCCACTGGGTGGAGGGGCCCGCCCGCTGGAAGACGTCGGCGGTACGAACGCCGAAGCCGACCAGCAGCGCCGCCTCCGACAAGTAGTGGCCGATGCGGTCGAGATAGACCCCGGTGATCGAAGTCTTCTTCGTCCAGCGCGCCAACTCGCCGTCCACGCAGTCGAGCAGCAGATAAAGCTGGATCAACAGGGCGCCGATCACAGCACCGGTGATGCCTGGCACGAGCAGCGCCGCGCCCGCCGCCACACCGGCGACAATCATCAGTCCGGTGAACTGGTTGGGTGACAGACGGGTGTTGACCAGCAGCCGGGTGCACCGTAGCGAGATCTCCCGCATGTAGTAACGCCCGGCCCAGTGTTCACCGCTGCGACGGTCCTTCAACCCCGCAGGGTGAACGACCGGCCGCAGTTCAGCTACCGATGGCTTTGGCATAGTCCGCGTATGCATCCCTGATCGCGTCGGTGTCGAGAGCCAAGTGCTCCAGGATGGTGTAACGCCCGGGGCGAGTCTGCGGAGCGTACGCCACCGCCTTGAGAAACTCCTGTTCGGTGAAGCCGATATCGCCGGGGAGCACCGGCAGCTGGTGACGGCGCAGCACCTCGGCGATGTTCCTCGCTTCCGCCTCGGCACCCCGCAGGAACATCGCAAACGCGGCACCGAGGCCGACCTGTTCGCCATGCGATGCGGCACGCTGCGGGTAGAGCAGGTCGAAGGCGTGGCTGATCTCATGGCAGGCGCCGGAGGACGGCCTGCTGTCGCCGCTGATCGACATGGCGATACCGGTGAGCACGAGCCCTTCGGCGAGGGTGACAAGAAAATCGTCGTCGCTGATGTTGCCGGGGTGACGCAACACCGATTCCCCGGCCGAGCGCGCCATCGCAGCAGCAAGGCCGTCGACAGGCTCTTTGGTCTCCCGGTGGGACAGTTCCCAGTCCGCGATCGCGGAGATGTTGGAGATCGCATCGCCGATGCCGGAGCGTACGAAGCGCTCAGGGGCCTCACGGATCACATCGAGATCAATGACGAGAGCAATCGGCGCGGGAACGCCATAGGAGCCGCGGCCGTTGTCGTTGTCAAGGGTGGCTACCGGCGAGCAAATGCCGTCGTGAGCGAGGTTGGTCGCGACTGAGACGAGCGGCAGGCCGACGCGGGCGGCGGCGTACTTCGCCGCATCGATGATCTTGCCACCGCCGAGGGCGACCACCGCCTCGTACCGATTGCCGCGCATCGCGTCGGCGAGCTTGACAGCGGCGTCGATACTGCCGCCCCCGACTTCGTACCAGTCCGCACCGGGCAGCGCGGGAGCGAGCCGGGCGCGCAGCGCCGCACCGGATCCATTGCTGATGGCGAAGGCCAACTTGCCCGAGCTGGAGATCCGCTGGTCGGCAAGGAGGCTGGCCAGGTCGTCGAGGGCACCGGAGCTGATGTCGACGACGACTGGGGAGGGGATGAGCCGGGTCAGTACTGGCACGCGATCTCCCGGGCGCGGTTGAGGTCGTCGTGGTTGTCGATCTCGACCCAGTCGACGTGACCGATGGCCGCGGTGTCCACCTGGAAGCCTCGGTCGACGAGCTCTTGGTAGCCGTCCTCGTAGTACAGCTGCGGGTCGCGCTCGTACGTGGCCTTCAGCGCATCGGCGAGCGGTGCCGCCGCGCCTGGTTCGATGAGGGTGACGCCAATGTACTCGCCGCTCGCCTCGGCCGGATCCATCAGCTTGGTGATGCGCCGCACGCCCTTGGCGGGATCGGCGATGACCTTCATCTCCTCTTCGGCCAGGGTCTTGACCTTGTCGAGGGCAAGGATGATCTGCTGACCGTTGCCACGGGCGGCGAGCAAGCTGTGCTCGACGGAGACCGGGTGGACGGTATCGCCGTTGGCGAGGATGACACCCTCCGCCATGACGTCACGGGCGCACCACAGTGAGTAGGCGTTGTTCCACTCCTCAGCCTTGTCGTTGTGCACGAGGTGCAGTGTGACGCCGTACTTCTTCTCCAGTGCCGCTTGGCGCTCGATGACGGCCTCGGCGCGGTACCCGACGACGATGGCGGCGTCCTTCAGACCGACCTCGGCGAAGTTGCCCAGCGTCAGGTCAAGGACGGTGGTGGTGCCCTCTCCCGCAGGGTCCACCGGCACCAGCGCCTTCGGCAGGGTGTCGGTGTAGGGGCGAAGGCGCCGTCCGGCGCCAGCCGCCAGCACGAGGCCGATCATGTAGTTCTCCTGTTTCATCGTCTACTGCGAGCGCCCAGGTCGAGATCCGTCACAACGGATGTCTCGGTGACAGCCGCCGGCGCTTGGGAAGCGAGGGCCCGCGGGGCCGCACCGGTGCCGCCGCGGATGCGGCACACCGTGTCGTAGCGATGGTAGGCGACGAGCAAGGCTATCGGAGTCCGTCCAGCTTGCGGAGAGGTGCTGTTCACCGCGCTCGCATCGTCCGGCGCCGGCCTACTGGGAACCGGCTGGCATCAGCCCAGGTCATCGGCGATGGCAACGGTTATCCACAGCGAGTTGCCCTCATCCGGCGAGCGATGTTCCACTGAGCCGAGCCGGCGTGTGCCGGGCAGACGTCATATCGGGGATCAAGGGCATCAGGGGCTCGGAAGGGGCATGACCAATGGGGGCAGGGCACGGACACGGGCACGGGCACGGCCCGGGCGCGAAGGGCACGGCGGCTGCCGCGTACCGTGGACAGTTGCGGATCACCCTGGGCATCATCCTCACGGTGCTGCTGGTGGAGATCGCGGGTGCCGCCACTACCGGCTCTCTCGCGCTGCTCGCCGACGCCGGTCACATGGCGACCGACGCCATCGGCGTCTCCATGGCTCTGTTGGCGATCCACTTCGCCAACCGTCCGGCAAGCGAGCGCCGCACCTACGGCTACGCACGCGCCGAGATCCTCGCCGCCGTCCTCAACTGCGTCCTGCTGTTGGGCGTCGGCGGCTACATACTCCTCGAAGCCGTCGAGCGATTCATCACCCCGACCGATGTGCCAGGCGGGCTGACAGTCGTCTTCGGCTCGGTCGGCGTCATCGCCAATGTGATCTCACTTTCGCTGCTGCTGCGCGGACAGCGGGAGAGTCTGAACGTCCGCGGAGCCTTCCTCGAGGTGCTTTCTGATGCGCTTGGGTCGCTCGCAGTCGTCCTGGCGGCCGTGGTCATCATGACGACCGGCTGGCGGCGGGCTGATCCGGTCGCCTCTTTGCTGATCGGCATGATGATCGTGCCCCGGACGGTCAAACTGCTGCGTGAGGCACTCGATGTCCTGCTGGAGGCTGCGCCGAAGGACGTCAACCTGGCGGAGGTGCGGGCCCATATCCTGGCGCTGCCGGGTGTGCTGGGCCTGCACGACCTGCACATATGGACAATCACCTCGGGGCTGCCGGTGCTGTCGGCGCACGTCGTGGTGGCTCCCGAGGTGCTGGACGCCGTGGGGCACGAGAAGCTGCTGCACGATCTGCAAGGCTGTCTGGGATCCCACTTCGATGTGGAGCACTGCACGTTCCAGCTGGAGCCTGGCGGCCATCAGGCACACGAGTCCGGGCTGTGTCACTGAGGCGAGTGAAGGATCCCTGAGGGAGATGAAGGCTCGGCCCACCGCATTGTGCGGATTTTATCAGTAGATTCCCGGGTAGTGAGGCAGACTAAAGACTGATGTGCCTCACCAGCGAAGGATGACCATGTCGATCAGTTCAGCTTCCGGCTGCACCGCCGACTCCCTGGGTGAACAGCCCGCTTCCGAGGGGGAACAGCCCGCTTCTGGCGCCGGAGCGGAAGTCATCATGCTGGAGCTGGTCGACGAGAGCGGCGTGACAATCGGCACCGCCGAGAAGCTCTCGGCTCACCTACCGCCGGGCCGACTGCACCGGGCGTTCTCCGTCTTCCTCTTCGACGACGACGGGCGTGTGCTGATGCAGCGTCGGGCGCTGGGCAAGTACCACTCCCCCGGTGTGTGGTCGAACACCTGCTGCGGGCACCCGTACCCGGGAGAACACCCCTTCGTGGCCGCTGCCCGCCGTACCTCGGAGGAACTGGGCATCGCGCCCGTCTTGCTGCGAGAGGCCGGCACCGTGCAGTACAACCACCCCGACCCTGCCTCGGGCCTCGTGGAGCAGGAGTACAACCACCTGTTCGTGGGACTGGTACGGGCGGAGCCGCGGCCCGATCCGGCGGAGGTGGCCGAGACCGCCTTCGTCACCCCGGAAGAGCTGGAGAAACTGCGGGTGAGCACCACGCTGTCGTCCTGGTTCTGGACGGTGCTTGACGCGGCGCGGCCTGCAATGCGGGAGCTGATCGGGCCCTCAGTGCGCTGGTAGCCCAGAGCGCATACCGCGCTGAGGGCGTGGCGGCGTTCCTGGAACGCCGTCCGCCGCGCTTCACCTGGACTTTCAC
>Ga0213875_10002767_pt1 | contig 10354 bp, 8 predicted proteins | sample BarmaccomBMRX_R8_FD_160105 | JGI IMG/M metagenome (GOLD analysis project Ga0213875, IMG submission 160105) | Root-associated microbial communities from Barbacenia macrantha in rupestrian grasslands, the National Park of Serra do Cipo, Brazil - RX_R8 | ecosystem: Host-associated > Plants > Roots... | reverse complement strand
TTTCCAGGGGCTGGCGCAGCGCCTCCAAGGTCTGGCGCGGGAACTCCGGCAACTCGTCGAGGAACAGCACGCCGCGATGGGCCAGGCTCACCTCGCCCGGCTTGGCCCGCATGCCGCCGCCCGCCAAGGCCGCCTGCGAGGCGCCGTGGTGCGGCTCGCGATACGGGGGGCGCATCACCAGCCGGCCGCCCTCCAGCAGCCCGGCGACGCTGTGGATCATGCTGACTTCGAGCGCCTCGATGGGGGTGAGGTCCGGCAGCAGCGGGGCCAGGCGCGAGGCCAGCATGCTCTTGCCCGCGCCGGGCGGGCCGACCAGCATCAGATTGTGGCCGCCCGCGGCGGCGATCTCGAGGGCGCGCTTGGCGGTCTCCATGCCGCGCACCTCGGCCAGGTCGAGCCCCGACGCCGGGTCCGCAGTCCCCCCGGGCTCGGGTGGCGCCAAGACCTGGGTGCCGCGGAAGTGGTTGACCAGGGACAGCAGGTCCGGCGCGGCCAGGATCTCGATGCGCCCCGCCCAGGCGGCCTCGCCGCCCTGGGCTGCGGGGCAGATCAGGCCCACTTCGCGCGTGCTCGCGGCCATGGCGGCGGGCAGCACGCCGGCGACCGGGTTGACCGTGCCGTCCAGCGACAGCTCACCGAGGGCGGCGAACCCGCCCATGTCCTCGCGCGGCAGCACGTCCATCGCGGCGAGCACGGCCAGCGCGATCGGCAGGTCGAAATGGCTGCCCTCCTTCAGCAGGTCGGCCGGCGCCAGGTTGATCAGCACCCGCTTCGGCGGCAGGGACAGGCCCATGGCGGTCAGTGCGGCGCGCACCCGCTCGCGCGCCTCGCCCACCGCCTTGTCGGGAAGGCCAACGACTAAAAAAGCGGGGAGCCCGCTCGAAATTTGGACCTGAACCTCGACCGGCACCGCTTCGATTCCGCTGAATGCGAAGCTGCCGATCCGGGCGATCATGCGGTGTCGGTGGCGGGGAAGGGGCTCAAGGCTGGACTGCGCGCTAGCGAGCGGGGGTCACCACGACCGTGCACGGACCGAAGGTCCAGCCATCTTCGCGCCGAGTCGGCCGATACTGGGTAATCCTGAAGCGTGCGTTGGCAGGAAGCATGTTGCCGTTGGCGACCAAAAGTCGTCCGTCATCCGTGTTCTGCTGGCATTCCATGTTCATCTGCATGGGCTGCGCGGCAACCGCGTAAGGCAGTGCTCCGAGCAGGATTGCGAGCAACCAAGCGTAGCGCATCCGAACAGCATCCTTCGTTTCGCGGCATCAACCCGAACATGCGGCGTAGGCCGTAAGGAAGCACCTCAGCAAGGTGCCGAGCGTCTCGAGATTGTAGCCGCCTTCCTGCACGATGGCCGTAGGGAGACCGAGGGAGGCGATCCGTTCGGCAGCCCGACTGAAGCCTTCGGGGGTCACCGAAAGGAAGTTCAACGGCTCCTGCGCCGAGGCGTCGAACCCGAGGCTGAGGACAAATGCTTCGGCGCCGTACCGCTTTATTGCCGCCAGACCATGATCCAGCGCCACAAGCCAGACCGGATCGCCGCTGCCGCGAGGCAAGGGAAGGTTCAGGGTGCAGCCCTCGCCATCGCCATCGCCGCGCTCATCGCCGTATCCGACATACCATGGGTAGTATCCGGCCGGGTCGCCGTGGACGGAGACGAACAGGACGTCGCCGCGGTTCCAGAACGTGCCCTGTGTGCCGTTGCCGTGGTGGCTGTCGATGTCGAGCACGGCGACGCGCGTGGCGCCGAGCGCCCGGAGCCGCTCGGCCGCGAGGGCTGCATTGTTGAGGTAGCAATGCCCGCCCGCCCGCGCCGGATAAGCGTGGTGACCCGGCGGGCGCGCCAGAGCATAGGCGGTATGCCCCGAAGCGGCCGAGTCGGCCGCGGCCAGGGCGCAGCGTGCGGCGGCCCGCACGGAGGGCCAGGTCTCGGCTGCGATCGGGCAGGCGGTATCCGCCGTGAACCAGCCGGCGCGGCCGATCACCGAGCCGCTCGGGCGCGCGCCGTTGGCCAGCATTTCCGGCGCCGGATGGAGGTTTGCAACGACCTCCGGCCCCGCTCCCGGCAACGTCGCCCAGTCGGCATAAGCGCTTCGCAGGAAGTCGAGATAGGCCGGGGTGTGCACCGTCTCGAGCGCACTGTCCGGAACCTCAGCCGGCAGCTCCGGGTGGAGTCCGAGGGCGGCGACCCCGTCCAGCAGTGCGAGGGCACGGCCCGGCACCTCGAAGTTCGGCCGCACCTGGCCGCGCTGCAGAAAGAACCGCGGGGCGTGCCGGAGCTGCACCGGGTCCCAGAATACCTTCAAGCCCGCACCGCCCGACGCCGTTTTGGTTCGCTGACCCTAAAAACAATTGTTTCGCTTGTCCACCCGTCCTCTAGCTCCAGAGCCGGACCAGCGCGCCATCTGGACCTTCGAGAGGGTCGGTCTTCGGTCGCGCAACGGCGGCGATGGCCTGCGCTGCGGCGGCGTGCTCGGCCGGGTCGCCGCGCTTGATGTCGTAATCGGCGCCCCCGGGGTAAGCGCCCACGACGAGCAAGTCTTCGGTTTGACCTTTGTTGCAATGCGCGACGCCGGCCGGGATGACCACGACGTCGCCGGCGCGAACCATCAGCACCTGGCCGTCGGGACCGCCGAACGCGACCCGGACCTCGCCGGCGGCGATCCCCAGCACCTCGTGCGCGATGCTGTGGAAGTGGTGGTAGTCGAAGATGCCGTTGCGCCAAGAATTCGACCAGCCATTGGCGGCGAAGGCGCGCTCCATCGCCGCCGCATCCTCTGGCAATGCTGCTCGGTAGAGCAGCAGCGGCAGGCGCGAGTTCGGAAATCGCCCGTCATCGACGAAGCGATAGGTCTCCGGTTCCGTCACGCGCCTGCCGGGCGCTCAGTAGTTGGGCCGGCAGCCCCAGGGCGTGGGGTGGAAGCCCGGCGGGCAGAACCGGTGATAGTAAACCGGGGGCGGCGGGGGCGCGTAGGGCTTGCGGTAGCAGAACCCGTTCGGCGCCCGGAAGAACGCCGGGCCGCAACCGCCGTCCACCAGCGTGATGGAGGGGGACGCCGATACCGCCGGCGCCGGCAAGGTCACCGCGCCCGCCGACTGAGACCCCAGGATGCCGGCACCAGCCACCAGCGCCGCATACAGAAACTTTCGCATCGCGTGCTCCTCCAAAACAGTCGCTCGTGCAATCATAATATCGGAACCGTTAACCGATAGTTACGCCCGAGCAGACAATACTTACTCAACGACTCAACCTTGACCGAAGTTTGGCAACGCTCCACTCACGCGCTTGTGTCAAAAAGTGCACGATCTGCGCCATCTCCCGGTCCCGGTCCCAACCGGCGACGGCGCGCACCACCCCGTCCTGCACGTAGAACGCCAGGAACTCCGGCTTTTCCAGGTCGCCATCCACCACGATCTCGTCCCACCGCTCGGCGTGGCCGGCGTAGTCGAGGCGCTTCATGAAGTGTATGGTCCAGAAGAACGGCACGGCGTCGTAGGCGACCCCTCGGCCGAGCATGTTGAGCGCGGCGACGCGCCCATGCTGCTGCGCCACGCGCCAGTGCTCGACCCGTATGCGCGCCCCGTCGCCGTAGAGCGGAAAGGCCGCGATATCGCCCGCGGCATAGAGGCCGTCCTGCACCCGAAGCTGGGCATCCACGTCGAGGCCCTGGTCGGGCCGCAGCTCGATGCCTTGCAGCAATCGGGTCGCGGGCGCGATGCCGAGCCCGGCGACCACGAGGTCCGCCGGCAGGTCCGCACCGCTCGCGAGCCGGACGCGCTCGACCTTGCCCTCGCCCTCGATGGCCGCGGTCGCCTCGCCCAGATGGAACACCACGCCCTGGCGCTCGTGCACGCGGCGGAACGCATTGCCGATTTCGGCGCCGAGCTGCTTCTCCAGCGGTGCACGCTGCGGCGCCACCACGGCGACCTCGAGCCCGCGCTCGCGCAGGCTGGCGGCCGCCTCCAGGCCGATATAGCCGGCGCCGATGACTACGGCTCGCTTGGCGCCGGCGGCGCTGCGGACGATCGCTTCGGCGTCCGCTTGGGTGCGCAACAGGTGCACGCCGGGCAGGTCGGCGCCGGGCACATCGAGCGGCTTCGGGACGCCGCCGGTCGCCAGCAGCAGCGCGTCGTACGCGAGTTGGGTGCGGTCAGCGAAGGTTACGCTGCGCGTCGCCGGGTCCACCTGCACCGCATCGGCGACGAGGCGCTCGATGCCGGCGTTCGCGTAGCAGAACGCGTCCTGCAGCGGCGACTTCTCGCCCCCTTGTTTGCCGGAGAGCGCGTATTTGCTGAGCACGGTCCGGTCGTAGGGCAGCCGGTCCTCGCGCCCGACCAGGACAACCCGCCCGGCGAACCCCTCTTCGCGCAGGGTCTGCGCGGCGGCGGCGCCGGCCGCCCCTGCACCCAGGATGACGAAGCACTTGGAGTCGCTGCCGAGCCGCGCCGGCGTGTGCCGACGAGGCTCGGGCGTCGCCAACAGACGGCCACCGTCCTCGCGTAGCGTGTAGCGAGGCAGGTCATCGACGGCCGGCGGCTCGACCCGCTTGCCGGTGGTGACCTCGAACGCGGCCTTATGCCAGGGGCAGGTGACGACGCCCTCGTGTAGCACGCCCTGGTCCAGCGGCCCGCCCGCGTGCGGGCAGCGCGCGCCCACCGCATGGCACCGCCCGGCGTGCCGGACGAGCAGGATCTGCTCGCCCGCGACCTCGACGGCGCGCATGCCGCCTTCGGCAAGCGCCTCCGCCGGGCCGAGGTCGTGCTCCATGCGGGTCAGTGCACCTGGCGGACCTTGTCCTCCCGGGCCCAGACCCGGCCCGCCTTGGCCTGCTCGATGAACGCGGCCACGCTGTCCTTGTCCAGGCGCACCACCCCGGGCTCGCCCGCCGGCACGTCCGCCTTGTCCAGCAACATCGCGGCACCCGCCGTGTAGCCGATGACCTTGGCGTGGTCGTAGGCGTCGGCCACGAACGACTTCGCCACGCCATCCTTGGTGAGCTTGGAGGTCGCCTCCGGCGCGATCACCAGGGCGACGGCGTCGAACAGCACCGACGGGCCGCCGGCGAGCTGGAAGTCTGCCCCGCCGTCCACGGCCCCCACCTTGGGTGCGACCGTCTTGAACACGCCGCCCTCGGCGGTCACCGCCGCACGCAGCGCCTCGACCAGCGCCATGTCGCCGCCCTCGGAGACCAGGCAGCCGACCATCCTTCCCTGCAGGGTCGGCTTCTGGTTGGCCAGGATGCTGAGCTTGGGCGAGGCCGGCAGGTCGGTGCGGGTCCGCACCTTGGCCGGCGCCGCTTCGATCTCGCCCTTGAAGCCGAGCCCGTCCGCGACCTCCTGCGCCAGGCCGCGGTCGATGTTCAGCAGCCGGCTCAACATCCGCGCTCGCACCTTCGGCGTCTCGCATTTGGAAAGCTCAAAAGTGAGCGCTTTGGCGATGTGGAACTGCTCGGTCGGCGTCTGGCTGATGTAGAATTGGCGCGCCTGGCTGTAATGGTCGGCGAAGCTCTCCGAGCGCACCCGCAGCTTGTCGCCCTCGACCCGCTCCGGGAAGCTCGTGTAGCCGCCCTTCGGATCCTCGCGCGGGCCGTCGTCGTCGAGGCCGCTCGGCTCGTAGCTCACCCGGCCCGGCTGCAGCAGCATCTGCATGTGGCCGTCGCGCTGGAAGTTGTGCATCGGGCAGCGCGGCGCGTTGATCGGAATCTGCGCGAAGTTGGGGCTGCCGAGCCGCTTCAATTGCGTGTCCAGGTAGGAGAAGTTGCGCCCCTGCAGCAGCGGGTCGTTGGTGAAGTCGATCCCCGGCACGACGTGCGAGGTGCAGAACGCGACCTGCTCGGTCTCGGAGAAAACGTTGGCCGGGTTCCGGTCGAGCACCATGCGGCCGACGATGCGCACGGGCAGGACCTCCTCCGGGATCAGCTTGGTGGCGTCCAGCACGTCGAAATCGAACTTCTGCGCGAACGCCTCATCGAAAAGCTGCACGCCCAGCTCGTATTCCGGGAAGTCGCCCATCTCGATCGCGTTGTAGAGGTCGCGCCGATGGAAGTCGGGGTCGGCGCCGCTGATCTTCAGCGCCTCGTCCCATACCACCGACTGCATGCCGAGCTTCGGCTTCCAGTGGAATTTCACGTATGTGCTCTTGCCGGCGTCGTTGACGAACCGGAAGCTGTGCACGCTGAAGCCCTCCATCATGCGGAAGGAGCGCGGGATGGCGCGGTCGCTCATGATCCACATGATCATGTGCATGGATTCCGGGGTGAGCGAGACGAAGTCCCAGAACGTGTCGTGCGCGCTCTGCGCCTGCGGAAAGCCGCGGTCCGGCTCCTCTTTAACGGCGTGGATGATGTCGGGGAACTTGATCGCGTCCTGGATGAAGAACACCGGGATGTTGTTGCCGACCAGGTCCCAGATCCCCTCCTTGGTATAGAACTTGGTGGCGAAGCCGCGCACGTCGCGCGCGAGGTCCGTCGAGCCGCGATTGCCGGCGACGGTCGAGAAGCGGACGAACACCGGCGTCTTCTCGCCCTTGCGCTGGAACAGGTCGGCCTTGGTCACGTCGGCAAGGCCATCGGTCACCTCGAAGTAGCCGTGCGCCCCGGCCCCGCGCGCGTGCACGACGCGCTCCGGGATGCGCTCGTGGTCGAAGTGGTGAATCTTCTCGAGGAGGGCGAAGTCCTCCAGCAAGCCCGGCCCGCGCGGCCCGGCGCGCAGCGAGTTCTGGTCGTCGGCGACCGGGACACCCTGGTTCGTGGTCAAGCGCGGATGGTTTTGGTCATGGCTCTGGTGGATCTCGGCACCGGCGCCGGTCTCTTGCGGGGTCTCGGGCTTCAGGGCGTCCATGCATGGCTCCGCGCAGCGGCGCCGGCCAGCCTGAGGCTGGGCATCGGCGCCTCGGTGAAATTGTAGGACAGGGTCCACAAAGCAGAACGCGGCTCGGCCGCGGGCGGTATGCGCCGCTCAACGCAACTGTGAACGTTACCACGGGGCACGGCCACGCGCCCTGGCCCGTTTTGGGGCAATCCCGGCAATCAAGAAGGCTCAAGCCGTGCCCGCACGCTCCGATACCACTCTCAACCGCCGCGCCCTGCTCACCGGAACGGCGAGCGGCGCCGCCCTGCTGCCGCTGGCGGCCGTGGCGCAGAACGAGCCGCCCCGGCCGCCGCCGCCCGACCCGCGGCAGAAGGCGAACGTCGCGCTCGACATCAACGGGCAGCATTATGCGCTGGCGCTCGACGCCCGCACGACTCTGCTGGACACGCTCCGCCTGCATGTCGGCCTGACCGGCTCCAAGAAGGGGTGCGACCACGGCCAGTGCGGCGCCTGCACCGTGCTGATCGACGGCAAGACGGCGCTCTCCTGCCTGACGCTGGCGGTCATGGTGCGCGGGCCGGTCACTACGATCGAGGGCCTGGCGAAGCCCGACGGCACGCTGCACCCGATGCAGCAGGCGTTCATCGACCAGGATGCCTTCCAGTGCGGCTACTGCACGCCCGGCCAGATCCTCTCGGCGGTGGCCTGCGTGCAGTCCGGCCACGCCGCGAGCCCGGACAGCATCCGCGAATTCATGAGCGGCAATCTCTGTCGGTGCGCCGCCTATCCGCACATCGTGGCCGCGATCGAGCAGGCCGAGCCGGCGATGGGGGCCTGAGCCATGTACCCCTTCGTCTATCGCCGCGCCGACGCCGTCCCCGACGCGATCCGCGCCGCCGCTGGCGGCAACCTGCCGCCCACGTCCGCCCCCGCCCAGTTCATCGCCGGCGGCACCCAGTTGCTCGACCTCATGAAGCTTGGAAGCTGGACCCCGCAGACGCTGGTGGACATCAACGGCCTGGCGCCGAGCCTTTCCGCCATCGAGGCGGGCCCGAAGGGGCTGCGGCTGGGCGCGCTGGTGCGGATGAGCCAGCTCGAGACGCATCCGACTGTTATCCGCGACTATCCGGTGATCGCCCAGACCATGGCGCTCGCCGCCAGCCAGCAGCTCCGCAACATGGCGACACTCGCCGGCAACATCCTGCAGCGGACGCGCTGCCAGTATTTCCGCGAGGCGGACTGGCCCGCCTGCAACAAGCGCGCACCCGGCTCGGGCTGCGCGGCGATCGAGGGGCTGAACCGCAAGCACGCCGTGCTGGGGGTGAACGACAACTGCATCGCGTCCTATCCGGGCGACTTCGCCCAGGCGCTGGTGGCGCTCGGCGCCGAGATCGACACCGCCGGCGAGGCGGGCGCGCGGACCATCCCCTTCGAGCAGCTCCATACCGGCCCCGAGGACCCGGCGCGCGAGACCGTGCTGCTGCCGGGCGAGCTGATCACCGCCATCCGCGTGCCCGCCGGGCCGTGGACCCGGCGCTCGACCTACCTGAAGGTGCGGGACCGGCAGTCCTACGCCTTCGGCCTGGCCACCGCGGCGGTGGCGCTCGACCTGCGCGACGGCGTCGTGCAGGAGGCCCGCATCGGCCTGGGCGGGGTCGCCTACAAGCCGTGGCGCGCCCACGCCGCGGAGGCGGCGCTGCGGGGCAAGAAGCTCGATGAGAGTACGGCGGCCGACGCCGCCCGCGCCGCCTTCGCCGGCGCCAAGACCCACGGCGAGAACGCATTCAAGGTCGAGTTGGGCCAGCGCACCCTCGTGCGTGCGCTGCTGCAGGCCGGCCGCATGGAGGTATGACCGTGTCCGACACGCAAGCCATTCAGACCTATACGCAATCCGGCCCGGCCAGCGCGGCCCATCCCGGCTTCGGCCAGCCTGCCTCGCGCCTCGACGGGCGGCTCAAGGTAACCGGCGCCGCGCGCTACGCCTCCGACCTGTTCGGCGGACCCAACCCGGCGCACGCCTACCTGCGGACCAGCGCCATCGCGCGCGGCCGGATCACGGCGATCGACGACAGCGACGCCCGCCGGGTCCCGGGCGTGCTGGATGTCCTGACCTACCGCGAGGTCGGCGACCGGGTGAAGCCCGGCAACATCGTCATGAAGCAAGGCCATATGGGGTCCAGCATCGCCCCGCTGGCCTCCGACCAGGTGCTGCACGAGGGGCAGATCGTCGCGGTCGTGGTCGCCGACACGTTCGAGGCGGCGCGCGAGGCGGCGTATCGGCTGAAGATCACCTATGCCGAGCAGCCTCCCTCGGCCAGCTTCGACAGCGCGGGCGTCAGCTCGGCAAGCTCCAGCGGGTCGAGCCAGGAGGATCCAAAGGTCGGCAACGCGGAGGCGGCGCTGGCGCAGGCCGCCTTCAAGGTGGACGTGCAGTACGAGACGCCGACCCAGCACCACAACCCCATCGAGCTGTTCACCACCGCCGCCGCCTGGGACGGCGACCAGCTCACGATCTGGGAATCCTCGCAAAACATGTGGGGCTTCGCTAATGGTGTCGCCGAGCAGCTCGGCCTCGATCCGGACAAGGTGCGGGTCATCTCGCCCTTCGTGGGCGGCGGCTTCGGCTCGCGCGGCACGCTCACGCAGCGCACGGCACTCGTCGCGCTGGCCGCCCAGCGCGTCGGCCGCCCGGTGCGGCTGGAGGCGACCCGCAGCCAGGGGTTCACGATCGCGACCTACCGCGCCGAGACGCGGCACCGGGTCCGGCTCGGCGCCGGGCCGGATGGCAAGCTGCAGGCGCTGATCCATGAGGGTTGGGAGGTCACGTCGCGGCCGGACGACTACAAGGTGGCCGGCACCGATGCGAGCACGCGGCTCTACGCCTGTCCAAACGTCAGCAGCGCTGTCACCACGGTGCACGCCGACCGCAACACGCCGGGCTTCATGCGCGCGCCGCCGGAGGTGCCGTACCTATTCGCGCTGGAATGCGCCGTGGACGAGCTGGCGGTCGCGCTGAAGATGGACCCGGTCGAGCTGCGTCGGCTCAATGATACGCAGTCCGAGCCGATCAAAGGACTGCCCTATACCTCGCGGCACGTAATGCCGTGCTTCGACGCCGCGGCACAGGCGTTCGGCTGGCCGCAGCGCAATCCGCAGCCGGCCTCGATGCGCGATGGCGAGTGGCTGGTCGGCTGGGGCTGCGCCACGACGATGTACCCGACGCAGATGGGCCCAGCCTCGGCGCGCGTGCGGATGACCCCGCAAGGCACGGTGCGGGTGCAGACGGCGGCTCACGAGATCGGCACCGGGGCGATGACGGCGCTCGCGCTCACCGCCGCGACCGGGCTGGGCGTGCCGGTCGAGCAGGTGCAGGTGGAGCTGGGCGACAGCAACCTGCCGCCGGCGCCTGGGGCGGGTGGGTCCAACAACACGGCCAGCATCTGCACCGTGGTGGCCAAGGCGTGCGACCAGATCCGCGACAAGCTGGCGCTCGCGGCCGTGGCGGCGGAAGGGGGCAAGCTGCGGGGTGCGGATCCGGCGCTGC
>Ga0213875_10002766_pt1 | contig 10354 bp, 9 predicted proteins | sample BarmaccomBMRX_R8_FD_160105 | JGI IMG/M metagenome (GOLD analysis project Ga0213875, IMG submission 160105) | Root-associated microbial communities from Barbacenia macrantha in rupestrian grasslands, the National Park of Serra do Cipo, Brazil - RX_R8 | ecosystem: Host-associated > Plants > Roots... | reverse complement strand
AAGGAACGGTCTTCCTTCAGACGCCGTGTATGCGTTGACCTTTGACACCGACGGCAATCTGTGGCTCTTCATGGATTGCGGATTGGTGGAAATCTCGAGCACAGATGCGCAGCGATGGTTGACGCACCCGAACGCCACGGTGCCCATGAGGACTTTCGACGCGTTCGATGGAGTACGCGCGGGCCGGCCGTCATTTGATGGAGCCGTAAGATCCCCTGACGGACGGCTGTGGTTCGTGAACGGTCAGTTATTGGAGATGATCGATCCCGCTCACCTGCGCCGCAACTCAGTCCCGCCACCGGTGCATGTGGAACAGGTCATCGCCGACCGCAAGAGCTATGCGGCCATAGGCCCCGTTCGCCTACCTGCGCGCACTCGCGATCTCGAGATCGACTACGCCGGACTCAGCTTCACCGCCCCGCAGAAAGTCCGCTTTCGCTACCGCTTGGAAGGCCGCGACGAAGCCTGGGAGGAGCCGGGAACCCGGCGTCAAGCGTTTTACACCGATCTCGGCCATGGTGCGTACCGGTTCCGCGTGATTGCGTGCAACAATGACGGTCTCTGGAACGATCAAGGAGCCGCGCTCGATTTCGTCATTGCCGCCCCGTTCTATCAAACCGTTTGGTTCCGAACGTCGTGTGCTCTTGCTCTTTTGGCATTGCTGTGGGAACTTCACCGTTACCGCCTTCGGCAGCTTGCTCGTGTGTTTAACTTACGTCTGGAGGAGCGCGTCAACGAGCGAACCCGCATCGCACGCGAGCTGCACGATACGCTGCTCCAGGGTTTTCAGGGGCTGATGTTTCGTCTGCAGGCTGTGGGAGATTTGCTGCCACAAGGGAAAGCAAAGGACCAACTCGAACGGGCACTAGAACGTGGCGATCAGGCCATTGCGGAGGGACGTACCGCTGTATACGATTTACGATCGTCCTCTATAACGACGAATGACCTAGCGGAGGCAGTGAAGTCTCTGGGGGAGGAACTGGCGACAACGGATTCGGTGTCCTTCCGCTTAGTGGTGGAGGGTGTAGCTAGAGATCTGCACCCGATCGTTCGCGACGAGATCTACCGGATCGCGCGCGAGGCTCTGCGCAATGCCTTCAGCCACGCCGACGCTCATCGCGTTGAAACAGAGATCGCCTATACAGATCGGGCGCTCAGGTTACGCATCCGGGATGACGGAAAGGGCATTCCGCCAGAGTTCCTGGAAGAAGGGCGCCGCGGTCATTACGGTTTATGCGGAATGCGTGAGCGAGCCCGGCAGATCGGTGGCAAGTTGGACATTTGGAGCCGGCCAGGAGCTGGCGCCGAGATTGAATTAAGCGTCGCAAACGCAACTGCCTATCGTACGCCGGTTGGCCGCCTGTTTTTCGGGATCTTCCGGAAGAAAAGGGATATTGTGTGATTCGAGTGTTGTGTGTAGATGATCACCCTCTGCTCCGTGAAGGCATTGCCGCGTTGATCGGAAATCAGACCGATATGGAAGTTGTCGCGGAAGCTTCCAACGGGCGCGAGGCACTCGAGCTGTTTCGCGCGCATCGTCCTGAGATCACGTTGATGGATTTGCAAATGCCGGAGGTAAACGGCATTGACGCGATAAGCGCGATTCGCTGCGAGTTTCCTGACGCACGCATCGTCGTTTTGACAACCCACGCCGGCGATGTTCAGGTTTCTCGAGCTCTAAAGGCCGGGGCGCGGGCTTACCTTCTGAAGGGCTTAGTGCGCAAGGAGCTACTGGAGACAATACGAGCGGTCCATGCGGGCAAAAGGCGCCTATCGTCGGAGGTCGCTGCTGAAGTTGCCGAGCACGCGGCCGACGATGCTCTGACCCCCAGAGAAACCGATGTGCTGCGCTTAGTTGCGGGCGGTAATGCAAACAAAGAGATCGCCGCAAGGCTGTCGCTGACTGAAGAAACCGTGAAGAGTCACGTGAGAAATATCATGGCCAAACTCGGAGCGAACGACCGGACCCACGCCGTCGCAATCGGCGTAAAACGCGGAATCATTGACCTATAGTGTGGCCCCATCCCTCAAAAGAAGGACGCAGAAGATATCTTTTCTGAGTGTCGTAGATCCGCGCGACCCAATAGGATCGAACAGGGATGAACTCTGCAACGCCTCTTCTCCACCTTCCCTAACCACTGGCCCGGCGTTGGCCTGCTCCTCCTGCGCCTTTGTCTCGGAATAACTTTGATGTGGTTCGCGATCGCCGAATTCTTGGGAACGCCTCCCAACTCAATCGGCCCCGTATCAGCTTTTGCGGCCGCAATTGCCGGGATGTTGCTGATCGCCGGTTTGTGGACTCCAGTTGTGGGAACACTCACCGCCATCGGAGAGGTTTGCATGACTGTTTCTCTCCACGATTTGCGAACAGGCGATGCAGAGATACGTGCGATCTTGGCACTTTTATCTCTCAGTATTGCGATGCTCGGCCCGGGTGCATGGTCACTCGATGCCCACCTGTTCGGGAGGAAGCGCTTTGATATTGATCGGAGGAAGTAACCATCCCTCTAAAGAAGGACCGATCACCTAACCAACAGGGGATATGATCCGTATCGATCTCGGGACGACTTCTCGGTGAGAAAAGCCCAAAATCAGAACAAAGGAAAGCGATTCGGACTTCGACTCCGAGTCGGATAATAGCTGCTCTTAAAATCAATTGCGGCATGGGCCGCAATCGAAGTTTCTGTTTTCAGCTTATTAGAGATGAGTAATTAGCTGGATATCTACCTGCAAATTTCATTCACCAAAGAAAGGAACTACGATGAGTCAATCGAACAATCTGCTAAATGCCTATCTGCGGCAGCCCAGTGTTCGCACCAGCATCGCACGCTGCTATCATGCTGAGTCGGCACGTTACTGTACGCATTTCCTGGCACGGTTTCATAATTCCGCAAAACGGAATGGGTCGTTAGCCATTGCCACAATAGCCGCCATCGCGAGCGTTGCGATTATGTTGTGCGCACCCTCCGGCTATGCGCAAACGGCGAGGGATGTCAAAGGAGCGACGCCGCTGGTTGCAATCCAAGATGAAGCGCCAGCAAGACTGATCGTTGATCCACCGATACCCGAACAGTTGGCGCTCGGACGGGTATTCATCCAATACAGAACCGAAAATCTGCGCATCCTGCCGGTGTTCGGCAAAGCCGCCCTCGCCGTATCGCCACGCGTTGGACACCTGCATTATTACGTAGATGATCAGTCCTGGGCTACGGTGGACACCAGCGGCGAGACCATCGCCCTTGTAGGGCTGTCACCTGGTCCACACAAGGTGCGGCTCGAGCTGGCGGATGCGGCGCACAAACCGATTCCAGGCGCCTCGAAGGTTGTGGAGTTGACGGTGCCTGCTACCACTGCAACGCAGCACTAGGAACAACGACCGGTAATTGCGTCTTGGGATCGACGAGATGGGAAAGAAGGCCAAGCTGAGATGGAAATGTCAACAACAAAGATGAAAGTCAAGACCGCCGAAGTTGCGGGTCTTAAGATCTTCTACCGTGATGCCGGAGACCCGTCGAAGCGCACCATCGTCCTGCTGCACGGTTTCCCTTCGTCTTCTTATCAGTTCCACGACCTAATTCTGCTTCTGGCAGACCAGTTTCATCTCATCGCGCCCGACTATCCCGGTATGGGCCACAGTGATGTGCCGGACCCCACCGTCCTGCGACCGACCTTCGACGATGTGGCCGCGGTCGTCGACGCGTTCATCGCGGAGCACGCGCCCGGGCAAGTCATCTTGTACTTGCACGACATCGGCGGCCCCATCGGAATGCGAATCGCGACGGCTTATCCCGACCGGATCGCCGGTTTGATCTTTCAGAACTTCACGATGACAGTGGACGGTTGGAACCCCCAGCGTCTGGAGGTCTACAAGCGGCTGGGCGGCCCTGAAACTCCAGAGAAGCTGGCCGAGACCCAGCAATTTGCCACCGTGGAGCGCGACATCTTTGTCCACAAGACGGGTGCGCGTCATCCCGAAGCCCTGAACCCGGACAATTGGGCGATCGACGCCTATGCGTTTTCCAATGCGGCGAAGCGGGTGTTTATGTCGAGATTGTTTATGAACATAACGACGAACATTCCGCGCTACCCGGAATGGGCTGCCTATATGACCGGCCAGCAGCCGAAGACACTCATTGTGTGGGGGCGAAATGACCCTCTCATCCTGCCGCCCGGCGCGGAATTCGTGAAACAGATTGTGCCGGCGGCCGACCTTCGCTATTTCGACGGTGGTCACTTCGTGCTCGACGAGTATGCTCACGAGATCGCCGAGGCGATCATTCAGACGTTCTCCCGATAGGACACGCGGACCATGAAGGCGACGTCCACACACGCATCTGGAGTCCTTACAGCGAGATTTCGAAGGATAGATGGAAATGTATCGAGAAGCACTCCATAATCGACGCTGGTTTCTTGCGGTGAGCGCGAAAACAGTTGCGGCCGTACAGGCCCGCGCTGTCGCCTCGAGTGCTTCACAATTAGCTGTCGAAGTTGATCTGCCTTCTTTCGGCGGCGCCACGGGCTGGCTCAATTCAGAACCGTTGACACGGGCGCGCTTGAACGGGAAAGTCGTCCTGGTCGATTTCTGGACGTACACCTGTATCAATTGGCGACGCACACTCCCATACGTTCGGGCTTGGTCAAAGAAATACCGAGATCAGGGATTGGTGGTGATTGGGGTGCACACCCCCGAGTTCGCATTTGAGAAGAAAGTCGAGAACGTACGCCAAGCTGTGACGGCAATGAATATCGATTATCCGATTGCGATCGACAGCGGCTATGCGATATGGCGAGCATTTAACAACGAATACTGGCCTGTACTCTATTTTGTCGATGCGCGAGGACGGATTCGCGCACACAAGTTCGGTGAGGGCGAGTACCGGGATTCGGAGCTGGTGATTCAAAACCTGCTGGCGAAGAACGGAGCGAGCGGGTTTGAGCGTGAGGCTGTTTCGCTCGACGCTAGCGGCGCGGAAGCTGCAGCCGATTGGGCTGACCTTAAATCAAAGGAAACCTACGTCGGTTATGAACAAACCGAAAATTTCGCTTCTCCGGGCGGAATGAGACGGCACAAGTGTCACAGCTATGTGTTTCCGACAGAGTTAAGGCTTAATCATTGGGCTCTCGCGGGCAACTGGACAGCGGGAGAGCATGCAACTGTGTCGGCCGCTGCGGATGCGCGTATCGCCTTCCACTTTCATGCAAGAGATCTTCATCTCGTCATGGGAGCCGCCTCGCAAGGGTCACCTGTCACATTTCGCATTGTCATCGACGGGCAGCCGCCAGGCAGTGCGAGCGGAGTTGACTCAGACGAGAAAGGCCGGGGCACGGTTTCTCAACCGCGGATGTATCAGCTGATCCGCCAACAAAGACCTATTCTCGATCGAAGATTTGAGATTCAGTTTTTCGGATCGAGCGTCGAAGTCTTTTCCTTCACATTCGGGTGATTCATGGAACAGAGTCGCTGTGTACAAGGACAATGCGCACTGTCCTTGCGTAGGCTGGCGGAGCGCGAACTGAGTGCCTTCATGAGCGCCGTGACCGAACTATATGGCCCAGAGCAGGCCAGGATAGCCGCGGAAGATTGGATTTACAGGTTCGAGTCGACGGACGAGCCGTTCGAGTTCACAACCGGCGAATGGCGAAGGATCACGATTGCGGCTGCGAGCCGACTTGCGACTCGAGTCGTTGGGTCAGGCTACAAAACAACGCGCCTGAAGCAGGCGCTGGCATAGGTAGAAGGATTAAGGCGATGACAGAAGAATCGAACAAGGTTCTCCGAAGAAGAATACGGATACTCGGGGCCGCGTCCGTGTTGGCTCTTTCCGTCAATGTCGCCGTCACAGGCCAAAACGCCAATCCGCTCAACTATTCAATCGCTACCCCGCGACCCATCAATCCAGCCGAAGGCACCACAACTCCCAGCGCACAAGCAACGCAACAGCAAAACCCGTTTTTGGGAAGCGTGCCAACCAAGAACACGGGAACGAGAATCAACCTCACTCTCAAGATCGCGATCGAGCGCGGTCTTCGCTATAACCTTGGACTCGTAGAAGCCACTCAGTCCAGTGCCGATGTGCATGCCGAGCGCCTTCGCGCTCTTTCGGCGTTGCTGCCGCAGTTGTCGGCCGACGCTCGGCAGGGTTATGAAAATCTGAGCTTTCGAGAAATCGGGATCAAACTCCCAGCGATTCCTGGTTTTCCTGGTCTGCCACCGACAAGCGGCGCGTTTGGATATCAGGACGCCCGTGTCACGCTTGAGCAGTCCGTTTATAACGCCACGCTGAGGAATCAGTATCGCGCTCGCAAGAGTGAGGAACTAGCTTCTAGCCTCACGATTCGGGACTCGGGCGACATTGTCGTTCTCGCGGTGGGCACGGCCTATCTGCAAGTGCTTGCGAGCGCCGCTCGTCTCGAAACCGCGAAAGCCCAACTCGCTTCAGCCCGTGAATTGGATCAGCAATTACTCAATCAGGTCAAGAATGAGGTCTCACCGGAAATCGATTCCATCCGAGCGCAGGTGGGGCGTCAATCTGCTGAGCAACAGTTGACGAATGCAATCAATCATCTCGAAAAAGACAAGCTGACCCTCGGCCGCATTGTCGGACTCGCGATTGATCAAGATTTCGATGTGGCCGACGCACTGACTTACCACGCAATTTCGGGAGTTACTCCAGAAACTGTGTCGGAAGAGGCATTGCGTTCTCGCTCGGACCTCCGAAGCGCAGAAGCCGCTGTGGAGGCCGCATCTTTCATTCTTCGTGCGCAAAAGGCGGAGCGGCAGCCCGTAATTTCAGTCACTGCAAATTATGGCGGGGGCGGGGGCAACATTGGCAATTTCAATCAGGTTTATACGATTGTTGGCAACGTCTCGGTTCCCATCTACACTGGCGGCCGGATACGAGCTGATATTGAGCGGGCACGGTCGGAACTGGCACGCCGTCAAGCTGAATATGAGGACTTGAAGGGCCGGGTCGCTTACGATGTGCGAATCGCCTGGCTGGATGCGAGCGCCTCGCAATCAAGCGTTCAGGTGGCGGAGCGCAATAAGTCCCTAGCGGAACGGGCGCTGCTTCAATCCCAAGACCGCTACAAGAATGGCGTCACTAACTATCTCGAAGTTGTTCAGGCGCAGGAAGCAGTAAGCGAAGCAAGCGAGAACTACATCGAGAGCCTCTTCTCATACGACCAAGCGATTATCTCCCTGGCGCGGGCGAGCGGTAACGCCGAAACGAAGCTTCCTAATCTTCTAGGAGAAAAATGAAATGCCACAAAGTGTTGAAACAGAACTCATCGACTCGCGGCCAAGTGTTAGTTCGGAAGCGCCGGCCGAGGACCACGCATCAGACCAGTCTCACCGCAACGAGACCGGCACGCGAACGAAAGCACCCAAGATCTCCCCGAGGCGCTGGATTTTGCTGGCGGCTTTGGCAGTCGCGGTAGTTGCTATCGCGCTTTGGTGGCTGCGCTCGTTGAATTACGAATCCACCGACGATGCCCAGGTTGAAGGGCATTTAGATTTGGTGAGTCCGCGCGTCAGCGGAACCGTCACCTACATCAATCCGCGCGTCGAAAATAACCAGTTTGTCAACGCCGGAACTTTGCTGCTCGAGCTCGATCCCAGAGACTACGACGCAGCGCTGGAACATGCAAAAGCAGATCTCGATACCTCTGTTGCCGAAGCACGCGCGGCAGGTGTTTCGGTTCCAATCATTGACGCCAGCTCCTTTGGGCAACTCCATGCGGCTCAAGCGGCCAAAGCACAAGCTGTCGCCGGCGTCGATTCGGAAGAGGCCAACTTGCTTGCTGCGAAGCACAAGTTGCAGCAAGACGAGGCGATCTATACGCGGGCTGAGCGCGACCGCGTTCGCTATGAAGCTCTGGTTGAGAAGCACGAGATCTCACGCTCCGATTACGACGGCCGGCAAACAGAAGCGGTAGCCGCGGCTCAGGCGCTGGAAGTCGATCGTGCAACGGTGAGTGCGACCGAGCAAAAAATAGCCGAAGCACGCAATCTTGTTCTGGAGCGTGAGGCGCAAATTGAGTCGGCCCACATTGCTCCGCAACAGGTAAGCGATGCCCGCGCCAAGTCCGATTCTGCCAAAGGGTATGTGGAGCAGGCGCGCGCCGATTTGCACACTGCACAGCTTAATCTCAGCTACACAAAAATCTGTGCACCGGTAAGCGGCGTTATCGGAAGAAAGACGGTTGAACTGGGGCATCGCGTCCAGCCCGGCCAAAGCTTGCTGGTGATTGTTCCCCTGGATGACATTTGGATCACTGCCAACTTCAAAGAGACCCAGCTCAAAAACATGCGCGGTGGCGAACCGGTCACGATTCGCGTAGATACGTTCGGGCGCGACTACAAGGGAAAAGTCGAAAACCTTCCGGGCGCTGCCGGCCCCCTGTTCAGTCTTTTCCCACCAGAGAATGCAACCGGGAACTATGTCAAGGTCGTCCAGCGTTTCCCAGTCAGGATTCGCTTGGATAAAGATCAGGATCCTGAGCACAACCTTCGCCCTGGTATGTCGGTTGAGCCAACCGTGAAAGTTCGCTAAGTACCTCGATGTCGGCCCTAATGCAGTCGAATGCAGTTCGAAAGGCTCCGGTCAACTCGTGGTTTATCGCTGTCACGGTGACCCTGGCAACGTTCATGGAACTGCTCGACACCTCAATCGCAAATGTTGCGATCCCGTACATCGGCGGAGGCCTTGGACGCAGCTATGACGAGGTCACTTGGATTCTGACTACTTATCTCGTCGCAAACGCAGTCGTCCTGCCTATGTCCGCGTGGCTCAGCCGCGTCTTTGGAAGAAAAATCTATTACTTGGGATGCGTGGCGTTATTTACGTTAACTTCTTTCTTTTGCGGATTGGCGCCCACGCTCGAAGTGATGCTGTTAAGCCGCATCTTGCAAGGGATCGCTGGCGGCGGACTCGCGCCTGTTGCGCAAGCTATTCTGGTTGACACCTTTCCGCCAGCCAAACGCGCTGCCGCGTTCGCTCTATACACCATCGTCATCGTGACTGCTCCTGCCATCGGTCCCGTTCTCGGCGGATGGATCACCGACAACTACAGTTGGCGCTGGATATTTTTCATCAATATCCCGATTGGAATCTTGTCGTTTGTCTTGAGTAGCAGGTTGGTTAAGGATCCGCCCGGGTTTGCTGCTGAACGAGCGTCGATACGGCACAATGGCAAGCTGACCATCGACGGGCTGGGAATCGTCCTCATCGCCCTGGCTTCGGCAAGCCTAGAGGTTGCGTTGGATCGCGGCCAAATCGATGATTGGTTCGGCACCGCTTTGATTTCGTGGTTGCTCGCGATTGCGGCCATCGGCTGGATTGCGACGGTTCTTTGGGAGTTGCGCGCAAAGGAGCCAGTCATTGACTTTCGATTGCTGACAAGCCCCAATTTCGCGATTGCAAGCGTTCTGTTTTTTGTATTTGGGTTCAGCTTGTTTGGCAGTACGACTCTCATCCCGCAGGTCCTTCAGATGCTTTACGGATATCGCGCCACGGACGCCGGGCTCGTATTAGGCCCCGGCGCTCTTGTGATTACATTCCTCGCGCCGATTGCCGCTCAACTACTCCAGCGCCGGATTGTATCGGCGCGCGTACTGCTCACGATCAGCCTCGCCATCGTCGGCGCGGCGCTGTGGCACTACAGCACCTTCAATCTCGCAACGGATTTCCGGCACTACATGCTGGCTAGATGTTTTCAAGGGTTTGGATATGGATTCTTCTTCGTGCCCGTCAACATCCTCGCGTATTCACAGCTCAGGCCGGACCAGAACAATCGGGCGTCGAGTCTGACGAACCTCTTTCGTAACTGGGGTGGGAGCTTTGGCATTGCCTTCATCACGACGGCCGCTCAACGCCGGGACCCCTTGCATCAGACGAATGTGGGCGCGGCGATCGGCGCAACGTCTCAGCAACTAATGGCTCGGGTCAACGAACTTGCCAATTACCTGGTTAGTCGAGGGTTCGCCGGGCTGGATGCGCAGGCCGCAGCGAACAGCTATGTGTACCAGCAACTGCAACATCAAGTAAATTTCTTGTCTTTTATGGACTGCTTCCGAGTTATCGCCTGGTTGACTTGGGGCGCGCTTCTGCTGATGTTACTCATTCGACCTTTTAACGCCGCTGGAAAAGCGCCCGCAGGGCATTGAAAAATGGTCGATCGCCGTAGATTACAATCGTTCAACTTTCGACGGCGTTCAATTTACTTCAACTTCCAAAGGAGATGAGATGAATGTCTTATCGACTGGCGCGCGGTAGGCTCCGGGAGAGAACTTCCGGAGTAGACAGGTCACAGGCTGTATTCGTGTGTTGGGGCGATCGACCCCGTAAAGGAG
>Ga0213875_10002765_pt1 | contig 10357 bp, 10 predicted proteins | sample BarmaccomBMRX_R8_FD_160105 | JGI IMG/M metagenome (GOLD analysis project Ga0213875, IMG submission 160105) | Root-associated microbial communities from Barbacenia macrantha in rupestrian grasslands, the National Park of Serra do Cipo, Brazil - RX_R8 | ecosystem: Host-associated > Plants > Roots... | reverse complement strand
TGCATGCGCGCGCGCTGTCCGCCCTCGACCAGCACCTTGACCGTGCCGTCGGGCAGCTTCAGCAGTTGCAGCACCGTCCCGACCGTGCCGACGGTATAGATGTCGGAGGTCGAGGGATCGTCCTGCGCGGCATTCTTCTGGGTGACGAGCAGGATCTGCTTGTCGTCCTTCATCACGTCTTCGAGCGCGCGCACGGATTTTTCGCGGCCGACAAACAGCGGCACGATCATGTGCGGGAAGACGACGATGTCCCGCAGCGGCAGGACGGGGTAGAGCGCACCTCGCGCGAGTTCGAACATAGGCCCTCTTTTTTGTCAGGGACCGCCCGCGACAGTCACGGGACGGCCGGACGACAGCCGTGTTTAGGTTGGCCTCCGCCGGGCGGCATTCAAGCCGATTGCCGAGCGGTGCAAAAGGCGGGCCGACCGGGGCGGCGAAGCCCGCGACGATTTAGTCGCCGGTGCCGACGTCGCCGCGGCGGTCGGAATAGATGTGCAGAGGTTTCGCCCGCCCTTCGACGACCTCCCGGTTGATGACGATTTCGCTGACCCCGGCGAGGCTCGGCAATTCGAACATCGAATCGAGCAGGATCGACTCCATGATCGAGCGCAGGCCTCGAGCGCCGGTCTTGCGCAGAATGGCCTTATGGGCGATCGATTTGAGCGCTTCCTCGTTAAGTTCGAGGTGGACGTCCTCCATCTCGAACAGGCGCTGGTACTGCTTGACGAGGGCGTTCTTCGGCTTTGTCAAAATGTCGACCAGCGCCGACTCGTCGAGATCGTCGAGGGTCGCGACCACCGGCAGACGACCGACGAATTCGGGGATGAGGCCGAATTTGAGCAGGTCCTCCGGTTCCAGATCCTTCAGGATCTCGCCGGTCTTGCGCTCGTCGGGGCCCCGCACCTCGGCGCCGAAGCCGATCGAGGTGCCCTGCCGCCGCTGCGCGATGATCTTTTCAAGCCCGGCGAAGGCGCCGCCGCACACGAACAGGATGTTGGTGGTGTCGACCTGCAGGAACTCCTGCTGCGGATGCTTGCGCCCGCCTTGCGGCGGCACCGAGGCGATCGTGCCCTCCATGATCTTCAGCAGCGCCTGCTGCACCCCCTCGCCCGACACGTCGCGGGTAATCGATGGGTTGTCGGATTTGCGCGAGATCTTGTCGACCTCGTCGATATAAACGATGCCACGCTGCGCGCGCTCGACGTTGTAGTCCGCCGACTGCAGCAATTTCAGGATGATGTTCTCGACATCCTCGCCGACATACCCCGCTTCGGTCAGCGTCGTCGCGTCCGCCATCGTGAACGGCACGTCGATGATGCGCGCCAGGGTCTGCGCCAGCAGCGTCTTGCCCGACCCGGTCGGTCCGACCAGCAGGATGTTCGACTTGGCCAGCTCGACATCGTTGTTCTTCGCCCCGTGCGCGAGCCGCTTGTAGTGGTTATGCACGGCGACCGACAGCACGCGTTTCGCGTGGTCCTGGCCGATCACGTAATCGTCGAGCACGCGGCAGATGTCGCGCGGGCCCGGCACCCCGTCGCGCGACTTGACGAGGGTGGTCTTGTGCTCCTCACGGATGATGTCCATGCAGAGCTCGACGCACTCGTCGCAGATGAACACGGTCGGACCCGCGATCAGCTTCCTGACCTCGTGCTGGCTCTTGCCGCAAAACGAGCAGTAAAGCGTGTTCTTCGAGTCGCTGCCGCTGGATTTCGTCATGGCAACTCCGTCACCGGCCGATTGCGCACCCGGCCGGAACACTGAAGTATATGTGCTCCCAGCGCCTCAACAACAGGTAAATCATACCATTCCGTCGCAGTTCCCCTCGGCCTCAAGCGCGCGCCCGGTCTTCTTCGCGGCCGGGCCGGTTCTCGACGACCTCGTCCACCAGACCGAATTCCTTCGCCTCGAGCGGGGACAGGAACTTGTCGCGTTCGACGGCGGCGGCGATCACTTCGAGCGGCTGTCCGGTATGCTTGACATAGATCTCGTTGAGTCGGGCGCGTAGCGCCAGGATCTCGCGGGCCTGGATCTCGATGTCGGTTGCCTGGCCCTGCGCGCCGCCCGAAGGCTGGTGGATCATGATGCGCGAGTTCGGCAGCGAAAAGCGCTTGCCCTGGGCGCCGGCCGCCAGCAGCAGCGAGCCCATCGAGGCGGCCTGGCCGATGCATACGGTCGAGACCGGCGAGCGGATGTACTGCATCGTGTCGTAGATCGCGAGGCCCGAGGTCACGACCCCGCCCGGCGAGTTGATGTAAAACGCGATGTCCTTGCTCGGGTTTTCCGATTCGAGGAACAGCAGCTGCGCGCAGATGAGGCTCGCCACCGCGTCGTGCACCGGGCCGACCAGGAAGATGATCCGCTCCTTGAGCAGGCGCGAATAGATGTCGTAGGCGCGTTCGCCGCGGTTGGTCTGCTCGACCACCATCGGCACCAGGTTGTTCATGTATTGCTCGAACGGATCGGGCATTGTGCGGTCTCCTGCAGGCGGCGCGCTATTGCGCACGCCGATGTCGAACGAATCACGCCGCGGCGGTCTCGGCGTCGTTCCCCTCGGGGAGCGCCATCAATTCCTGCGGGGTGACCTTACGCTCCGCGACCTTGGCCAGTTCGATGATGAAATCGACGACCTTGTCCTCGAAGATCGGGGCCCGCAGATTTCCGACCGCGTCGGGGTTCTTGCGGTAGTAGTCCAGAACTTGGCGCTCGTAGCCGGGATGGCGGCGCGCCTCCCGGGTCAGCGCTTGATTCAGCTCGTCCTGGGTCACCGTAATATTGTGCTTGCGTCCGACTTCCGCCAGTAGCAGGCCGAGGCGAACGCGGCGCTCGGCGAGTTTACGGTACTCGGCCCTCGCGGTCTCCTCGTCCTCGGGTTCGGCCGCTGCGCTCTGCTCGGCATCGGTCGGTGGCGCGGTCGGATCGGCTGCGGCCGCCGCCTCGACAGGGGGCTCGCCTTCGGCGGCCGGTTCGAGGGGCGGCGCGCTCTCGCCCTGGCTCTCGCTCGCCGACTCGGCGACGCGCGCCTTTTCCGCCTGGTATTGCGCCCAGATGTTGTCGAATTCGAGATCGACCATGCCCTGCGGCACCGCAAAGTCGTACCGCTCGGCGAGCTTGTCGAGCAATTCGCGCTTGATCCGCTGGCGGGTCAGTTCGGCGAAGTTGCGCCGCATGCTGTCCCGGACCTCCTGACGCAGTTCCGCCAGGGTTTCGAGCCCGACCGCCTTCGCGAGCTCGTCATCGATGGCGGTCGGCTGGCGCTCCCGCACCTCCTTCACGCTCACGTCGAAAACGGCCTCTTTGCCGGCAAGCTCCGGGCTCGAATAAGCCTCGGGAAAAGTGACCGTAACGGTGCGCTGCTCGCCGGCGGCGGCCCCGACCAGCTGGTCCTCGAAGCCCGGGATCAGCACGCCCGAGCCGAGCTCGACCTGCCTGTCCTGCCCGCTGCCGCCGGGGATCTCCTTGTCGTCGATGCGCCCGGTGAAATCGATCACGACAACATCGCCGGTTTGCGCTGGGCGTTCGACCGGTTCCGATTTGCGCTGCTGATCGGCCATGCGCTGGAGCGCCTTGTCGATATCCTCCTCGGGCGGATCGGCGACCAAACGCTCGAGGCCGAGCTCGGCAAAATCGGGCTCCGGCATCTCGGGCAACAGCTCGACGGACATGTTGTATTCGAGATCCGCCCCCTCCTCCGCCCGCACGATCTCGATCTTGGGCGGCATCGCCGGGCGCAGATTGTGCTCGCGGATCGCTTCGGCAGAGCCGCCCTGGACCGTGCTTTCGAGCACCTCGCCGCGAACGGCGGTCCCGTAGCGCTTGCGCAGCAATTGCAGCGGCACCTTGCCCGGCCGGAAGCCCGGCAGCCGGATCGAGCGGCCGATCTCGCCGAGGCGGCTGACGATCTTGTCTTCCATCTCGCCGGCCGGCACGACGATCTTGAATTCCCGCTTCAGCCCGTCGGCGCTCGTTTCCGTGACTTGCATCGCAAAAAACTCATTTCCGAGGAGGATGTCGGCCCGCCCTTCCGGGGCAGGCCTGCGGCTCGGCCGGTTGGTGCGGGCGGAGGGATTCGAACCCTCACGATTTGCATCGCCGGATCCTAAGTCCGGTGCGTCTGCCAGTTCCGCCACGCCCGCCAGTCCGGGCTGGGACGGTCCCGTAAGGTCCGGCCCGCGCGGGTTCTAACACAGAGCATGCGCCGAACATAGCCGCGCTCGCGGCAACGGCTCCCGCATGTCCGCCTCCCTCGACCGCGCGCGCCTACCTCGCGGCGGCTGCCACCCGCGCCGAGTCGCGGATCAGATTGCGCACTGCGGACGAGGCCGCGACTCGGCCGATGCCGCGATACGCCTCGTGATTGGCTTCGATATCGGCCAGCCTGTAGAGATAATTGACCATGATGCCGGCCGATTGCTGCAGCCCTTTCGGCGAGACGTCGCCGAGCCAGTTCAGCCGCTCGACCCGCGCGCCGTTACTGAGGTGAAATTGCGCGACGGGGTCGAGGGCTCGCCCCGAGCGCGCCCTCTCCTGCAGCAGATAGCGGGCGCACAACCGCAGCAGCGGCTCGCGCAGCGCACCGGCAAGCGCGGGATCGGCCGGCCAGCCGACCCGGTCGAGTACGCTCAATGGCGCGTCCGGCTCGTCGAGCAAGGGAGCGAGCGAGCGCGCCTCGGCCGGCAACAGCAGCTCGGAACCGCTCTCGGCGCGCGCAAGCCAGGCGCGGAAGCCGGGCACTGGCGACAGCGTCGCAAACACCTTTAGTCGCGGCAATTCGGCGGTCAGCGCATCGACGACGCGCTTGATCAGGAAGTCGCCGAAGCTGATGCCGGCGAGGCCGCGCTGGCAGTTCGAGATCGAATAGAACACCGCCGTGTCGGCGCGCTGCGGGTCGCCGACCGGCGCGGCCTCATCGAGCAGTGCCTGGATGTTGTCCGCCATGCCCGAGACCAGCGCCACCTCGACAAAGATCAGCGGCTCGTCCGGCATGCGGGGGTGGAAGAAGGCGAAACAGCGGCGATCCGCCTCCAGCCGGTTCTTCAAATCGTTCCAGCCGCGGATTTCGTGTACGGCCTCGTAGGCGATCAGCTTTTCGAGCAGCGCCGCGGAGGAATCCCAGGTGATCCGTTTCAGCTCGAGAAAGCCGATATCGAACCAGTTGGCGAGCAGGCCCTTCAAATCCTGCTCGAGCCCGGCGAGAGCGGCATCGTGGGTCGCGAGGTCCATCAGCTCGGCGCGCCGGTCCACCAGGAACTTGACCCCCTCGGGGAGCGCGTTGAACTGGCGCAGCAACGTGACCCGGCGCGGCAGCAGCGCGGCGCGCAGCTCGTTTTCCGCATGCTGGCGGTCTGCACGACCCTCTGCCGCCGCGAGCGCGGCGCAGCAGCGGTCGATCTCGGCGCGATCGACATCGAACTCCTCGGCCAGCAGGCTCAGGAAGCGCTCGCGCCCGGACGGATCCAGCGCGAGGTAGGTGCGGCCGAGATCGGCGGCGCGGGCCCGAGCGGTGACATCGCCGCCGCGGCTGGTCAGGCAACGCAGCATCTGCCTGCGCCACCCCTCGACCTCGTCTTCGGGCAGTTCGGGCCGCCCCGATCCGGTCAGCACGCCGAGCGCGGAATCGGCGATCTCGCGCCAGGCGCTGCGCAGGTTCGACAGCGCCCGGTCGAAGACCCCGTCGAGCAGGCCGCCAGGGGTGCGCTCGTTCATGGCGTCGCGCCGGCTGTAATTTCGCGCGGCAGCAAAGTACGGAGCGCGGCCGCGGTCAATCTCGACGGCGACAGAGCGGCGCCGCGCTTCGCGAAAACCGGCCGCCCAGGTCTTGCAGCACGGCTGGAAGGGCCTCGACGAGGTCTTCCGCCACCAGCCCGGAGCCGATCAGCCGCGCCGCCGCGCCGTGCATCCACACCGCCGCCGAGGCCGCCGCGAACGGCTCCATGCCCTGCGCCAGCAGACCGAGCGCGATGCCGGCGAGTACGTCGCCGCTGCCGGCCGTGGCAAGCTCCGGTGGCGCATTCGCGTTGACCGCGGCGCGCCCGTCGGGCGCGGCGGTGATCGTGTCGGCACCCTTCAGCAGCACGGTCGCGTTACTGCGGCGGGCCGCCGCGCGGGCGCGCTCGATCTTGCTCCCGGCCATGCCCGCCTCCTGCGGGAAGAGGCGCGCGAACTCGCCCTCATGCGGCGTCAGGATGCAGGGCCCGCGGATCGCCGCGAACAGGCGAGCCGGCGCATCCGCAAAGGAGGTCAGCGCATCGGCGTCGAGGACGGTGTGCTTGCCGGCACCGAGCGCCGCAAGCGCCTTGCCGCAGGTCTCCTCGCCGACTCCGGCACCGGGACCGATCAGCGCGGCATTGCGGCGCGAATCGGCAAGCAGCGCGCGAAAGCCGTCGAGCCCCTGCTCGGGCTGCACGATGATGCCGGTCAACGCCGCCGCATAGACCGCGAAGCTCGCCTCCGGTGCCGCGACCGTGACGAGCCCCGCGCCGCTCCGCGCCGCCGCGCGGGAGGCGAGCCGGGCCGCGCCGGTCATCACCGCCCCGCCCGCGACGAGGGCATGGCCGCGCTGGTATTTGTGGCTCTCGGGCGTCGGCCGGGGAAACTCGTGCCGCCACCAATTCGGCTCGTTGGCGACCGTGCCGGGGGTGATGGTGTCGAGAACGCTATCGCGAATGCCGATCTGCGCCAGCAGCGTCTCACCGCAATAGAGGCGTCCCGGCAGCAGCAGGTGACCGGGCTTCCTGCGGAAGAAGGTGACCGTCAGCGCGGCTCGCGGGGCAGCACCGCGTATCTGCCCCGTCGCGCCGTCGATGCCGCTCGGCACGTCGACCGCCACCACCGGGATGCGGCGCTCGCCGAGCGCTTCGATCGCCGCGCGCGCTGCGCCCTCGACCGGCCGCGCGAGACCGGCGCCGAAGATCGCATCGACGACCAGCACGGCACCCTCCAGGGACTCGAGCGACAGCGGCGCCACCGGACCCGCCCAGCGCTGCGCCGCTAGCGCGGCATCGCCACGCAACGCGCTGCGCTCGCCGAGCAGGGAAAGGCATACCGGCCAGCCACGCTCGGCGAGGATGCGCGCCGCGACAAACCCGTCGCCGCCATTATTTCCCGGACCGCACAGGACTGCGATCGGCTGCACCGGCCAGCGACGCGCGACAGCGTCGGCGACGGCGCGTCCCGCCGCCTCCATCAACGCAATCCCGGCGACCCCGCCGGAAACGGTCAGGCGGTCCGCCTCGCCCATCTCCTGCGGGGTCAGCAGCGCATGCCGGTGCCATGCTTCCCGCCGATGCATCGCGCATGAGATGGGAAGCACGGCCCGGCGACGGAAGTCCGCGCCGCCGCGAGCCGCAACGCGTCGGCTTGACGCGTCGGCGCCGAATGGCTACGACCTGCCGCGACGGCGGGTGTAGCTCAGTCGGTTAGAGCGCCAGATTGTGGATCTGGATGTCGCCGGTTCGAATCCGGTCACTCGCCCCAGCTTTTTCGCCGCGCAGCCCCGTCTTAGCGCCCGTAATAATAGGGCTCCGGGTTGCCGTAATAGGCCGGCGGCTGCTGGTAGTAGCTTGCCGGCGGCCCATAGCCTTGCGGCGGATAATAGCTGCCTTGCGGCGGATAATAGGGGGCCGGCGGCGGCCCGTAGGCCGGCGGCGGAGCCGGTGGCGGATAGGCGGTCGAGGCGATCGCTGCGCCGGCAACGACACCGCCCAGAATGCCGAGACCGACGGCCGCGCCGACATCGCCCCTGTCTCTCGCGCTTGCGGGCGCCGCTGTCGAAGCGAGCGCGAGCCCGCCGATCGCCGCTGCGGCAACGAGCCCGCGCGCGGCACGCCATCCGAATGTACTCATGATCGGTTCTCCCAAAACAAAGCCACGCTTTGCGTCGCTGGCATCATATGGTGCGGTAAACCCCTCGCGCATCCCTGCGGAATTGGCTAATCGCGCCAATCCCCGCAATCGCGCCGGAACTCGCCGCGCGCGGCGTCGAAATCGCGATCCAGTCGCTCGCGTTCCCAGGGGGGCGCATTGTCGCGCCGGGCGCGCAGATCCTCCGCCCTATGGCGCAGCCCTTCGCAGCGCTCGCGCTGTTCAGGGCGCCATTCGCCGGCACCCCGGTATTCATCGCGGCCGGGCGGCGGCCCGGGAGGGGCGCCGTAGGCCGGCGGCCCGCCATATTGCGGCGGCCGCTGCGGCGGCCCGCCGGTGTAGTTGCATTGCAGCTGGCCGTTGTTATTGCCGATGCTGCCGCGAGCGCAGCGGCCGAAATCGGGCAGCGCGGTCTGGTCGTAGCCGCCGCCCCCGGCCCTGCGGCAACGCGCGGTCAGGGTATTACCCTCGACAGCGACATCTCGGCAGGTCTGCAGATACGAGCCGGGCGGCGGAGACTGCGCCGCCGCGGGATAGGCAAGCCCGGCAATGGCGGCCAGGGATAACGCAGCAACCAGGGATTTCATCGACGGCTCCATAACGGTCACGTCTGCAACGGCGGCCGGGGCCGAATCATTCCGCCGTCGCGACATCGCGCAACCTGCGGGACGCAGCTCCCAAAATTGTCAGTGCAGAACCTCGTCGGCGTAGACTTCGGGCAGATGCCCGCCGCGCTGGTGAAGCGAGGTGACCTGCGCCAGCACTTGCCGGTGGCCCGTCTGCCAGCTGATCGAATCGTGAGGTGCGAGTTCCGGCCCTTCGTGCTGGATCGTGACCGCGCCGATGTGGCGGTGGTCCTGCGCTTGGCCGTGCCGCAGATGAAGATCGACTTTGAGCTGCATCACTAGCTCCGTCCCGGTCGTAAACGAGCGAACGCGCAACAGGTTCAGGGCATTACGAAACTGCCGACGCGCCCCCGACCGCACCCTCTATTGCGGCGCGAGCCCTTTAGAACGCGTTTACCCGGATGCTCGGCGAATAGTAGCGGGCACCTGCCGGGGCTGCGGCGGCGGGCGGCTGCCGCGCGTCGGCGGGATGCAGCGGGATCGGGGCCGGAGCAGCCGCCGGAGTGCGTGCCGCTTGGGACATCAGCGGCGGCGGGGCTGCGGCCCCTGCGCATGCCGCGACAGCGAGCGACAGGGCGGCGGCCACACAGGCTCGCGGCGCCTTCAGCCGATGCATCGCACATGCCGGCGCCCGCGGCCTTGCCGGCCAGCGGCTTTCAACTCCATGCTGAGTGCCGGCCCCCGAATCATCCCGCAACGATAGCAGGAGTCCGTGATGCGTCTCGAAGGAAAGATCGCGGTCGTTGTCGGGGCCGGGCAAAGCCCCGGCGAAGGGATCGGCAACGGCCGCGCGACAGTGCTCCGCTTCGCTCAGGAGGGCGCGCGCATTCTCGCCGTGGACCGGCTGCTCGCCGCAGCCGAGGAGACGGCCGCGCTCGTCCGCGAGCAGGGCGGCGACTGCGTCCCGTTCGAGGCCGATGTCACGCGCGAGGCGACCCTGGCCGCCGCAATGGCGGCCGCGGTCGAACGCTGGGGCCGAATCGACATCCTGCACAACAACGTCGGAGTCAGCATCGCCGGCGGCGACAAGCCTTTGCTGGAGTTGACCGAAGAGGCCTTCGACCGGGTCAGCGCGATCAATCTCCGCGGCACGATCATGGCGTGCAAGCACGCGCTCCCGATTATGCGCCGGCAGAATTCCGGCGCGATCGTCAACATCTCGTCCGTCGCGGCGCGCGAGAACAGCTATCCGCTCGTCGCCTACAAGGCGACGAAGGCCGCGATGATCGCCTTTACCGAGCAGCTCGCGTTGCAGAACGCGCCCTACGGCGTCCGCGCGAACTGCATCCTGCCGGGGTTGATGGATACGCCGATGGCGGTCGATACGAGAGCGCGCGCGACCAATCGCAGCCGGGCCGAAATCGCCGCCGAACGCGACGCCAAGGTGCCGCTGCGCGGCCGCATGGGGACTGGCTGGGATGTCGCGAATGCGGCGCTGTTCCTCGCCTCGGACGAAGCGAATTTCATTACGGGGGTGGCATTGCCGGTCGATGGCGGCGCGCTCGTCCGCGTCGGCTGACGCGGAGGGCGGACGATTGCCCGCCGCCCGCTCAGCGCAGCCGCAATAACGCCGCGAGCGGCGCCCCGCTGCCCCGCTGACGTTCATGGATGACCTGCACGACCCGCGCCCACACGTCGCGCCCGTGCAGATCCCCGTCGTCGATCGATTCGTTAAGCCGCTCGACCGCGGCGCGCGCCGCCGCCTCGCCATGCTGTCCGATCATGACCAGCGCCAGGCAGTCGATCTCGGCGTCGCCGACCAGCGACAGGCATGTTGCCTCGACGCCCATTCTTTCCTCCGACCGGGTAGTACCGTTCCGGCAACCCAGTCTCAAGCGGCGTGCCAGCCCCCGCCGCCGTCGGATATGATA
>Ga0213875_10002764_pt1 | contig 10358 bp, 9 predicted proteins | sample BarmaccomBMRX_R8_FD_160105 | JGI IMG/M metagenome (GOLD analysis project Ga0213875, IMG submission 160105) | Root-associated microbial communities from Barbacenia macrantha in rupestrian grasslands, the National Park of Serra do Cipo, Brazil - RX_R8 | ecosystem: Host-associated > Plants > Roots... | reverse complement strand
GGGGCAGAGCCTTGCGGCGCCCCGCGATCGCGCGGCTCGCGAGGGCCCGCGGCCCTCCGGCCGCGCGATGCTACGGCGAGCACCCCAGCGGGCAACCGGGGGTTCCGGGGGGTCGTCCCCCCCCCCGGGCCAGCACGTCCCCCCGGGCCAGCACGTCCCCCCCGGCCAGCACGTCCCCCCGGGCCGACACTTCCCCCGGGCCGACACCTCCCCCCGCTTTGGCAACACGCCGCGCTAGCGAGTATGCTGTATTGGCGTCATGCGCGACGAGCGTGCGGTAGAGCTACGGACCAGTCGCGGATGCTCACCGGCAGGCGGTCCCATCTGCGGGTGAACGCCCCCGGTACCGGGTCCCATGAGATCACGAACCACATGCGAAGGCTTAACGACTGTGCGCACTTTCAGCCCGAAGGACAGTGACATCACGCGTCAGTGGCATGTTGTGGATGCCACCGATGTCGTGCTCGGCCGGCTGGCCAGCCATGTGGCGGTGCTGCTCAGGGGCAAGCACAAGCCGATTTTCGCGCCGCACGCCGACACCGGCGACTTCGTGATCGTCGTCAACGCGGAGAAGGTCTCGCTCAGCGGCGGGAAGCTGGACCAGAAGCAGGCTTACCGCCATTCCGGCTACCCCGGGGGCCTGCGCTCGGTCAGCTATGCCGACCTGATGGCGCGACATCCCGAGCGTGTCGTGGAGAAGGCGGTCAAGGGAATGCTGCCGAAGAACTCGCTCGGCAGGAAGACGCTGCGCAAGCTGAAGGTGTACGCCGGGCCGGACCACCCGCACCAGGCGCAGCAGCCGCAGCCCTACGAGATCCGGCAGATCACCCAGTAGCGGCGACGATTCGAGCTCTAGGAAAACGAGGAATACAACGTGGCCGAGCCCACTGGCGTAGAGACGTCGCCGTCAGACGCGGGTCTGGACGACGCTGGCTACTTCGACGAGAACTATGCCGACGAGGGATTCGACGCCGAGGCCCCGTCGGAATACACCACCGAGTCTCCCGAGGAGACTCCGGCACGGCGCATCACGCGCCGCCCGGTCGTCACCGGTCACGGCGCGGGCACCGGGCGCCGTAAGGAAGCGATCGCGCGCGTCCGGATCGTTCCCGGTAGCGGCCAGTGGACGATCAACGGCAGGTCGCTGGATGTGTACTTCCCGAACAAGGTGCACCAGCAGATCGTCAGCGAGCCGTTCGTGACCCTGGGGGCGGAGAACAAGTTCGACGTCGTCGCCCGGATCGCCGGCGGCGGTGTGACGGGCCAGGCGGGCGCGCTGCGGCTCGGGGTCGCGCGCGCGCTCACGCTGGTCGACCCGGAGAACCGCCCCGGGCTGAAGAAGGCCGGCTTCCTGACCCGGGACGCCCGGGTCAAGGAACGGAAGAAGTACGGCCTGAAGAAGGCCCGTAAGGCACCGCAGTACTCCAAGCGCTGATACGTCCGCGTACCGGTAAGGGCAGCGAGATGGGCCGCATGTTCGGTACTGACGGTGTCCGCGGAATCGCGGGCCGGGACCTGACCGCCCAGCTCGCCATGGACCTGGCCACGGCCGCGGTTCCGGTCCTGGCGGGAGACCCTGGTGATGCCGCGGACGCGCGCCGTCATACACGTCCGGTCGCCGTCATCGGCCGCGATCCGCGGGCGTCCGGCGACTTCCTCGAGGCCGCGGTGGTCGCGGGCCTGGCGGGCTCGGGCGTCGACGTGCTCCGGCTGGGTATCGTCCCGAGCCCCGGCGTCGCCTACCTCACGGGCGCGCTCGGCGCCGATTTCGGCGTCGTGCTGTCCGCGAGCCACAATCCCGCGCCGGACAACGGGATCAAGTTTTTCGGCCGCGGCGGCGTCAAGCTACCGGACGAGGTCGAGGACCGGATCGAGGACCAGCTCCGTTCGGGCGCGCCCGCGCACGCCGAGCCGGGGTTCGGCCGGGTCACCGACGCGCAGCCGAAGCAGGAAGGCTATCTGGAGCACCTGCTCGCCACGCTGCCCGGAACTGACGGCCGGCCGCCCCTTGCTGGCCTGCGGGTGGTCGTGGACTGCGCGCACGGCGCCGCGTACAGCATCGCGCCCCGCGCGCTGCGCCAGGCGGGCGCGGAGGTGATCGCGATCGGCGCGGCGCCAGACGGGCTGAACATCAACTCCGCCTGCGGGTCGACCCACCTGGACGCGCTGTCCGCGGCCGTCGTGGACCATGGCGCCGACGCCGGGCTCGCGTTCGACGGTGACGCCGACCGCTGCCTGGCGGTGGACGCGGACGGCGCCCCGCTCGACGGAGACCAGATCCTCACCGTGCTGGCGGCCGAGCTCAAGGAAACCGGGCGGCTGGCCGGCGACGCGGTCGTCGTCACGGTGATGTCGAACCTCGGTTTCCGCGCCGCGATGCGGGACGCCGGGATCACGGTCATCGAGACCCCGGTCGGTGACAAGCACGTGTACGCGGCCATGCGCGAGGGCGGCTACGTGCTCGGCGGCGAGCAGTCCGGGCACATCATCCAGCTTGATCACGCGACGACCGGCGACGGCGTGCTCACCGGCCTGCACCTGCTCGCGGCCGTCAACCGGCGCGGCGTGCCGATGGCCGCGGCGGCGAAGATGATGACCAGGTACCCGCAGGTGCTGATCAACGTGCGGGGAGACAAGTCCCGCGCGATGGCGGCGCCCGGGCTCGGCGCGGCCGTCGAGGCGGCGCGGGCACGTCTCGGCGGCGCGGGACGGGTGCTGCTGCGCCCCAGTGGCACCGAGCCCGCGATCCGGGTGATGGTCGAGGCGACGGACGCCAGGGAAGCCGAGCGCGTCGCGAACCAGCTCGCGGACGCCGTGCACGAAGCCATGGCCGGCTCGGCATGATCATCGGCGTCGGAATCGACGTCGTCGAGATCGCGCGCCTGGAAGTCGCCCTGAACCGTACGCACGGACTTGCCGGCCGGTTGTTCGCCGCTGGAGAACGGAACCTGCCGATGCGGTCGCTCGCGGCCCGGTTCGCCGCGAAGGAGGGGGTGGCCAAGGCCCTGGGCTGCCCCGCCGGGCTGCGCTGGACCGACGCGGAGGTGGTGACCGACGCGAGCGGCAGGCCATCCCTCGTCGTGCGCGGCACCGTGGGCGCCGCCGCGGCACGCAGCGGCGTTCGGCGGTGGCATCTGTCCCTCAGCCACGACGCGGGCATCGCGACCGCGGTGGTCATCGCCGAAGGCGAGAGCGGCGGCCCCAGCGGGGGACTCGGCTGGGTCTAGGCGGCCGGCGCAGGGGACACTAGGGGCATGCGAGACGCTTACGCGGTGCCCAAGATCCGGACGGCCGAGGCCGCGCTGATGTCGTCGCTGCCCGAAGGCGCGCTGATGCAGCGGGCGGCGGGCGGGCTGGCTTCGGTGTGCGCCCGGCTGCTGACGTCGGGCCATGACGGCCGGGTCTACGGAGCCCGGATCGCGGTGCTCGCGGGCACCGGTGACAACGCCGGCGACGCGCTGTACGCGGGCGCGGCCCTGGCCGGCCGCGGCGCGGCGGTGACCGCGGTAGCGGCGGGAGGGCGCGTCCATCCCGGAGGCTCCGGGGCGCTGCGCGCCGCGGGAGGCAGGATCATCGCCGCCGGCGCGGCCGAGGCGGGCGGCGACCGGCTTATCAGGCACGTGATCAGCCACGCGGACCTGATCATCGACGGGCTTCTCGGCATCGGCGGCAAGGGCGGCCTGCGTGAGCCGTACGCGACGCTCGCGCGGTGGGCCGGCCAGGCGCGTGGGCTCGTTGTAGCGGTGGACCTGCCCAGCGGAATCGACGCCGACACCGGCGCGGTCGAGGGGCCCGCGGTGCGGGCGGACGTCACCGTGACGTTCGGCGCCTGCAAGCCGGGCCTGCTCATCGACCCGGGCGCCTCGCACGCGGGGGTGGTTGAGCTCGTCGACATCGGGCTCGGCCCCCATCTGCTCGAGCCGCCGGACGCTTCCGCGCCGCAGCGAGACGACATCGACGCGCTCGTCCCCCGCCCGGATCCGGAATCGGACAAGTACCGCAGGGGCGTCGTCGGCCTGGTGGCGGGCAGCGACCGCTTCACCGGAGCCGCCGTCCTGGCCACCGGCGGGGCGGTCCACGGCGGCGCCGGGATGGTGCGCCTCGTCACGGCGCCGGAGGCGGCGGCCGCGGTGCGCCAGGAGTGGCCAGAAGCGGTGCTCACCGTGATCGGGGATGAGGAGGCCGGGGGAGGAACCACGGCCCGTTCGGAAAACATAATTGAGGCCGCCGGCCGGGTCCAGGCGTGGGTCGCCGGGCCGGGGATGGGTGTGACGCCGGCCGCGGCGGGCCGGCTGGCCGCGGTGCTCAGCACGAACCTGCCGGTGCTGGTGGATGCGGACGGCCTGAGCCTGCTCGGTCAGCGGCCCAGCCTACTGCCGCGTCCCGCGCCGACGCTGCTGACGCCGCACGCCGGTGAGCTGGCGAGGCTGCTCGGCGCCGAGCCGGCCGCGGTGGCGGCGCGGCGGTTGGAGCACGCTCGCCGCGCGGCCGGGCAGTTCGGCGCGTGCGTGCTGCTCAAGGGCTCGACGACGGTCATCGCGGCGCCGGACGAACTGGATCCCGTGCTTGTCAACACGACCGGAACGCCGTGGCTGGCCACGGCGGGGACCGGGGATGTCCTGTCGGGGCTGGCGGGCGCGCTGCTCGCGCAGGGCCTGCTGCCGCCGCAGGCCGCGATCGTGGCCGCGTACCTGCACGGGCTGGCCGCGCGGCTGGCGGCCACCGGGGACCTGGCTCCCGCCCGGCCACCCGGCCGGAGCCTCGGCGGAACCGGCCGGGCGGCCGGCGGAAACGGAGAACCGCTCCCGCCGGCCGATGGCCCGGCCGTGGCGCCGGCAGGCGCGCCGATCGGCGCGTCGGACGTGGTCCGGGCGCTGCCCTCGGCGTTCCGTGCGCTGTAACCCCGCTCCGCCTAGCAGGGGTTGCTGCCGAGGATTCTCCGGAAATCCTCGTACTTGTACTGGGCGGCCGGCTGGCCCTTGCTGTTCACGGTCGCGTAGGGCAGCGCGAGCGGGCTCGTGCCGTACTCCGTCCTGGAGGAGCCGCCGAACTTGAGCCTGGTGCCCGGTATGCTGGCGCCGCCGAGCTGCCAGAGGCAGGCCCGGCCAAGGCCGCGCGTCGTGTAGAACGGGTAGAACTTCGCGCCCGGCGGCGGGTTCACGCAGTTCTTTCCCGTTGACGGGTCGCAGTACGGGCCGGGGCCGCCGAGGTTCGCGTACTCGATACGCGGCATGTCGGTCTCGAAAGCGACCCGTGAGTACTGGCGGAAGCCGTCGAACGTCGGGCTGGTGAAGATGTAAGGCTCCGCCGTGAGCCGCGGCGACGTGGTTCCGGGCCAGTCCTTCAGGTAGGGCGGCCCGTCGAAGTCGTTGTCGGCTCCGGTGCAGCCGCCGATCGGGTAGAGCAGGCTCTGCGCCGCGCTGAAGCAGCCGATGTCGTCCGGCGACGGGTTCTTGCCATCACCGGGGTCGGGTGTGCTGCAGGTGCTGTTGGTGGTGTTTACCTTGGCGCAGTACTCGAAGTGGCCGATCTCGTCGGAGAACGCGATGTTGTAGGAGTGCGCCGCCCACGGGACGCGCGTATTCGGGCTCGACGTCGAGTACATGGGGTGGAAGGCGTAGGGGGTGATGCTGCATTTCGCGGCCTTCGGCTGGAAGTCGACCTCGGCGAACTGGTTCGCGACGCTCGCGGTCATCGAGCCGCTGGTGTGCGCGGTGAGGTCGTTGACGTTGACCCTGAATCCGGTCGGCGTGTCGAAAAGGCTGACCGCGAGGATGTCGCCCGGGTTCATGAACAGGTCCTTCGCCCGGTCAGGGGTGTAGGTCGCCGCCGTCGCCTGGAGCGGGTTGGCCGGCGCCTGCGCCTTGCCGTTCTTCGTGATGAAGGCGAAGTTCACGTACTCGGTGCCGACCGTGTTCACGCAGGCCGCGTTGTTGCTCACGCCCGCCGGGTTGGAGCTGTAGCTGTCGATGTTCAGCGCACCGCACCACTGCCTGGCCGAGCAGCTGGGGCCGGCGGCCATCGAGGCCCACCCGGGCGGGTAGAACTGCATCTCCATGAACGCGGTGCCCGGGTGCTTGCCGATGTAGTGCGGCGACGCGGGGTTCGGGCTGTTGAAGATGTTCTTGTCGGTGTCCGGGGAGCACTTCGACGTGTAATTCGGGAACGACTGCGTGTCGCACAGCGCCATGCCCAGCCAGAACGCGGGGTGGAGCATGAAGTTGTCCGTGCCGCCGGTGCCGTTCTGCTTCGGCTGGACGGGCGCTTCCTTCGGCAGCCTTACGAAGTACGTGTCGTTGTTTCCCGAGCCCGGGCGGTTGCTGTAGAACAGCAGCGACGGCTCGTCGTGGCCGACGTAGCTGCCGCCCCATCCGACGTTGGGGTACTGATTGGACACGTCCGTACAGTTGGCGGCGTGGCTGATGTCGCTGCAGAATCCCCATTTGTACGGGTTCTGTGCGGCCGTGCGCGCCGGGGATGCCGCGGCCGCGCCGGAGACCGCGGCGGCGGCTGTGCCCGCCATCGCGAGAACCACGGCGGGGGCCGTGATGGCCAAACGCCATTGTTTCCATAGCATGATGATGCTTGCTCTCCCTTTCGTGGGTGCCAGCGGATGCTCGAACCAGTTTGATACTGGTGACAGCAGGTTTTAAAGATGGAAACTGCATTGTTTACGGACCTTTGACGATTCATGGCGTGATATTTGTGCTGATCATCCCGGATGTCCGCTTAAGGGCGCATCTCGTGCGAGCCATAGATCGTCGCTGGCCTGGCAGAATGAAGGCCTATGGAGAGCCATGCGGAGGCGGCCGTCGACCTGGACGTGATCGCGGGCAACGTCACGGCGCTTCGCGAGCGGTCGGCGCCCAGCGAGGTCATGGCGGTCGTGAAGGCCGACGGTTACGGTCACGGGATCATCCCCGCGGCCCGCGCCGCGGTTCGCGGCGGGGCGCGATGGCTGGGCGTGGTCCACGTGGCAGAGGCCCTGAAGCTGCGTGCGGCCGGGATCGGCGCGCCGCTGCTGTGCCTGATGGCGATCGGCGAAGACGCACACGCCGCGGCGATCCGGGCTCGCGTGGACCTTGCGGCGGGCTCGGTCGCGATGATCCGCCGCATCTGCGCGGCCGCCGCCGAGGCCGGACAGCCGGCGAGGGTACACCTGAAGGCGGACACCGGGCTGAGCCGCGGGGGCGCCACCGCCAGGGAGTGGCCGTCCGTCGTGGACGCCGCGCTGGCGGCGCAGGCCGGCGGGCACCTCCGCGTGGTGGGGCTGTGGTCGCACTTCGCCTCCGCCGACGAGCCAGGGAACCCGTCGGTCGGCGGACAGCTCGCCGCCTTCCGCGACGCGACGGATTACGCCGAAAAGGCGGGCATCACCCCCGAGCTCAGGCACATCGCGAACACCGCCGCCGCGCTCATCGTGCCGGAAGCACGGCTGGACCTGGTGCGGCTGGGCGGCGCGATCTACGGCCTGTCGACGCTGCCCGGTGGCGCCCCGGGCTGGCTGCGGCCCGCGATGACGCTGCGGGCGCGGCTGACCCAGGTGAAACGGGTGCCGCCCGGAACCGGGGTCTCCTACGGGCACCGGTACGTGACCAGTGCGGAGAGCACGCTGGGCCTGGTGCCGCTTGGCTATGCCGACGGGGTGCCGCGCGCCGCCTCCGGCGCTCTCCTGACGTACGCACGCGGCGCCCGGTGGCCTGTCGCGGGCACCGTGTGCATGGACCAGTTCGTCATCGACTTCGGGGACGAGCCGGTGGCCGAGGGGGACGAGGTGGTGCTGTTCGGCCCGGGCGCCGACGGCGAGCCCACCGCACAGGAGTGGGGTGAGGCGCTCGGCACGATCTCCTACGAGATCGTCACCGGCATCGGCGCCCGGGTGCCGCGGGTGTACACAGGGGACGGCGCGCACGGGGCGGCGCGAGCCTCTGGGAGAGTCCGGTGAAAGAGACGGTGCGGGTGGAGACCGCGGCTGGGATGCGGGCGCTCGGGCGGCGGCTCGCCCGCCTGCTGCGCGCGGGAGATCTGGTGATCCTGAACGGGCCGCTCGGCGCGGGCAAGACCACCCTGGTTCAGGGCATCGGCTCCGGCCTGCGGGTGCGCGGGCCGGTGACCTCGCCGACCTTCGTCATCGCGAGGGTGCACCCGGCGGCGGCCGGTCCCGCCCTTGTGCACGCGGACGCCTACCGGCTCGGCAGCGTCAGCGAGGTCGACGACCTCGACCTGGACGCGGACACGGCCAGGTCTGTCACGGTCGTCGAGTGGGGTGAGGGGCTCGCCGAAGAACTCGCCGAGGACCGGCTGGAGATCTCGATCGCTCCGGACCCGGGTCCCGGCGCCGCGGCCATCCCGGACGTCGGCGGCGACGAGGATTCCCCGCGCACGGTCCGGCTGTCCGGGATCGGGCCGCGGTGGAGCGATGTGGCGCTTCCGCCCGCGGAAGCGGGCTGATCTCGTCTATAGTTCCGCCTGTACAGTTCCGGTTTGTACGAACACTCCGGCTCTCGCCAGTCTCCCGTGCCGTTCCACCCTTCCCCGGAGGCGTGCCGTGACTCAGCAGGAGTCCTACCCGGCCCGGCGGCCGGGCCGTCGGCTGTTTCCCGACGACGACGTCCCGCCGTGGGCCACGACGGAGGGCGCCGGGCCGCCGTCCGGCGAGGAGACCGGCTTTGGCGGCCCCCCGCGCCGCTCTCGCGGCGACCGGCTGGCGGACCGCCGCAGGCGGCGCCGGCTGATCGCGGCAGGCTGCGCCGTCCTGGCGGTGATCGCCGTCGTCACTGTGGTGCTCTCGCAGCGCGGCAGCTCCAAGCCGGGCGAGGTGGTGCCCGGTTCGCTGATCACGACTTTCCTGCCGGGCGAGATCCAGAAGGTGCCGAATGCCTGCACAGTCGTGCCTGCGGCCAGCCTGCAGCAGATCCTGCCCGGGCAGGCCAAGCAGGCGGCGCCGCCGCTGGACGGCGGCCAGGACAGCCAGTGCAGCTGGACGCTGGACCGGCGCCCCGTTTACCGGCTCCTCGAGGTCGATATCGACGCCTATTCGCCCAGCGGGCTGGCGAGTGGTGACGGCAGCGCCACGTTCGCCGCGATAGACGCCTTCAGCGAGGCGATGCAGGTAAAGCAGAACCCCGGGCCGCGCAGCGGCGAGCCGCCGGCGCAGGTGACTTCCCTGCCCGGGCTGGGCAGCGCGGCGTTCAGTTCCGTGCAGGTGTTCCGCTCCAGCACCGTGACGGACGTCGCGACGGTGGTCGTCCGGTACCGGAACGTCCTGGTCAGCGTGGTGGTCAACGGCATCGATCACTCTCGCGACGGGCACTACGGCCCGGTGTCCGCCAGCGAGCTCGGTGCCGCCGCGCAGACGGTCGCCCAGCAGGTGACCGCCGCCCTGACCCGCTGACGGCGCCTGCCCTACCGGGTGCCTTCCGCACTGGGTGCCTTCCGCGGCTCTGAGAACGGCGGGCCGCTCCTCGTCGCGGCTCCTCAGCGAGGATCGCTACGGCATCCGACGTACTCACGTCTTGGTCGGCAGTATCGGCCGTGGGCTCGCAAGGCTATTCGGAAATCTCCATCCGCGATGCCTGTTCAGCTTGCGCTTGGCCGAGGCCGTGTTATACTCGAACTGAGCATCGAGCAAGCGCCGGCGGAGTATCTGGGTGACAGGGCTCTTCCCGGCAAGGGACTTATCCCCCCCGCAGTGCGGGCCTGCTAAAGCGTGACGGATTTCAGCGTTCAGGCCCACACGTGCATTCTGGGAGGGGGTGTCCGCCCGGTGGCTGCCCAGCCTGAAGACTTCAGCCAGGAAAACGAGCCTGGCCAAAGCCGCGAGTCCGGCGACTGCGCCCCCGGTGCGGTCGCCTATCCGGGTGCGGCCGATGGCGCTGATGCTTCTGCCATGTGTGCTGCGGTTGCGGCGGCCGCGCCTCCCGCGACGGTGGCCGAGGCGCTGGGGATGATCCGTGCCGGGCTCGGGTTCTTGAACGCCACCGATGTGGCGGGGTTGCCGTCGGCGGCGCAGGCCGGGGTGCTGGCCGCGCTGGGGCAGGTGCAGGCGATGCACACCGCGGCGCACGCCGGGGTGCTGGCGGCGTTCACCGCGGGCGGCGGGTATGAGTCCGGCGGTCATGGCGGCCCGGTGCCGTGGCTGATGCACGTGACCCGGGTGACCAAGGGCGCCGCCCGCGGGGCGGCCGGGTGGATGCGCCGCCTCAACGCCCACCCCGGCGTCGCCCGGGCGCTGGCTGCCGGGGGTATCTCGGAGTCCTGGGCCCGGCAGTTGTGCGACTGGTCCGACCGGCTGCCGGAGGGGAACCGGGCGGCGGCGGATGCGATCTTGCTGGCTGCGGCGGCGGGCGGGGTGCCGC
>Ga0213875_10002763_pt1 | contig 10359 bp, 5 predicted proteins | sample BarmaccomBMRX_R8_FD_160105 | JGI IMG/M metagenome (GOLD analysis project Ga0213875, IMG submission 160105) | Root-associated microbial communities from Barbacenia macrantha in rupestrian grasslands, the National Park of Serra do Cipo, Brazil - RX_R8 | ecosystem: Host-associated > Plants > Roots... | reverse complement strand
GCGCGATTGCGCCCACATTCCCGAGGCCGCCGGAGAGATTGTAAATGCCGCGAGCCGCTTCTTCCCGCTTTCGCGTATCCCCGACCATGTCCAAAACCGGCAGCAGTTCTTCCCGCGCATTCAGCGTGTTTAGGTTGATGAGCTGCCGTGAGGCGAGACCTTTCTCGATGGCGGGAAAATCATGGGATTTGGCGAGATATGCGAGGTATAGACCGGCGCACACAAAAAGCATACCGGCCAAGGTCCAAATCAGCTCTTCGGTGCGCCACTGCAGCACTCCCCGCGCATTGACTACTCGTTGGATTGCGGGGCGTTCCGCCGCGCGGCTACGCGTAACCGCCACTACTGCGCGCTCCCCAGTTGGTTCAGCCGGAAGTCCACACTCTCGAGGCTCTTCTCTATCTTCACAATGCCGTCATTGGAGTTACCGTAAGGAGCAATCTGCTGATAGAGCTGCAGGGCCCGCTTGTAATCGTCCTCGGCGTGCTGAATTTCATCTCTCTCTTGCGGTAGGCCCCGCACATTGCGCGAATCCCACCATAGCCGGTCCGCTCGGGAGCGGTAGCCATCCGCCAGTTGCGCCCGCTCGCGATTCCCCAGATCAAAACCCAACTTGCGCGCCTGCTGCATTGCCTGGTAGCCACGGTCCGGATCGCGCAGCCCGTAGATGTACACACGCGCCAGGCCGAGTTCCGGGTCGGGCGATTTCGGCATCAGATGCTGCGCCTCATTAAATTTCTCTACGGCCAGCTTCAGTTCCGGGAGCGAGCCGTGAACTGTGCCGTTGATACGATCGATGTGGCCCTCCGCCAGACGCAGGTCGCCGCGGGCCGCATTGTCCGGATCCACCGCCAACGCGCGCGCGGCCATATTCCGCGCGCGTTCCCAATCCTTCTCATAAACCGGCTGACCTTCGTTATCGCGATAGGTGAGGATCACGTGATTGGCCGCCTCGAGAAACTTCTGCCGCACCACTTTGCGCACCCCGTACAAAAGCAAAGACGAGGGGTTGCCCTTCGAAAGTTCCGTCCAGCGGCTCCAAATCTGGTCCGGATCGGTGATCTGTTCCGTCTGTATTTCGCGCTCAAACTGTTGGCCGTGCTTCCAAAGGAAGTACTCTGAAACGACGCTCCACAAGCCATAGAAGATACTGGCGAGAGCAACTACGGCGACAGTGCGCATGGCGTAGCCGAAAACGCTCGGGCGAGCCTTCGCGGGCGGCCACTTCGCGGGCGTTTGAAGGGGCTTAGTTCCGCGCCGGGTGGCATCATCGACGCCGCCGCCCGCCGCCGGAAACGTGCGCAGGGTCGCATCATCAGCGCCGCCACCTGCCGGAAAAGTACGGCGGGTGGCGTCCAACTCCTCGTCACTGACGACCACGCGATCGCCGCTGCGGAACGCCCGGAGCGCACCCGCAAACTCGGCCGCGCTCTGATAGCGTGCTTCGGGCGCGGGCGCCATGGCTTTGCGAAGAATGCGGCGGAGTTGCTCGGGACAGGGGTCGGGAGCCGGCGGCGGAGGAATGCGCGACCGTATCATCCGCTCCAGCCGGTCGGTCGAATCGGCCTGATACGGCTGCATGCCCGCTACCATCTCGTAAAGCATCACGGCCAGCGACCAGAGATCCGAGAGCACGTTGACCTCGCCCGTATCCAGGCGCTCCGGAGATGCGTAAGGCACGCTGCCGAACTCGTTGCGCGTAAGCCGCCGCGAAAGCGAGAGAGCCTTCGCAATTCCGAAATCGAGTACGCGCACCCGGCCCTTGCTATCGATCCGGATGTTCTTAGGCTTGATATCGCCGTGGACGATGCCGCGGAAGTTTTTGCCTTCGATGGTTACCTCAAGCGAGTGGGCATGCTCCAGCGCTTCCGCCACTTCAAGGGCCACACGAACGCCAAACTCCGGTGGCAGGGGACCGCGGCGCACCAATTCCGCCAGATCCTGGCCATCCACATATTCCATCGATACGAAGAAGAATCCGTCCAAGTCACCCGAATCGTAGATGGGTACGACGCGCGGATCCTTAGCCGCAAGACTTGCCTGCAAGACGGTGCCGCGCCGCTCCGCATCGATGCTCTCGCGAATGTCGGGATCGGCGCTATGCTCGATGATCTTCAAAGCGACCTGGGCATTGCGTTGGGTGTCTTGAGCAAGATACACGTCGGCCATGCCGCCGCGCCCCAGCTTCTGCCGTATCTCATACTTTCCGAGCTTGCGGCCCGCCGGTGCAATCATCGCTTCTGTCCCGCGCCGGCCGGATTTGCAGACTGCCCCGCCCGCGGCTTGGTATCAAGAAAAAAGTTCATCTCCCGGATGGCGTCCAGGTTGCCGCCATCGAGTTCTAACGCATTCTTTTCGAAAACGTTCCCTACAAGAGACGGGTGCGCTCCATCGCGGGCTGCCACGCCCGCGCGGCCATTCCGAAGCAGCGAATTGTGAGAGAGCCAGGGAGTGGAAGAACCAGAGATCAAAATGCCTTCCGAAACGCAATCGTGGATGGCGTTACCAATGAGCACGGCCGGAGCCGCCCCGCGGATCTCGATGCCGACGCCTGTACCCTCGACTTCCAGATCCTCCAGCTCCACCTCGGAGTCCGTGAGGCTGATTCCCTCCGGCAGCGGCAGTTGTGGGTCAGCGGCGATCCGAAAGCCCGCCATCTCGGCGCCTTTCACTTGCTCCCCAATCACAGCGGGTCCGCTTCCCGTAGCAGGCGCGCGCAACACGGCCTCGCGCGGTACTCGGCTACGCAAAACAACGCCGCTTTTGAGATGAACCTGCTCCCGGTATTCACCGGCGGCTACTTCCACTACATCGCCCGGCCGCGCTTCCGCGAGCGCATCCCCAATACTAACAAAGGCCGCGCCCGGACCAACCGCCAGCACTCGCGGCGTAACGAGAACCGCCGGCGGCCGCCACAGCGCTCGCGAAAACCACGCTCCCACGCCCGCAATGAGGAGACCACAACAAAACCATGCAGGCCGGCTGCTCCAGAATGCGAGTCCGGCTCGGGCTGCGGCCGGCCGCGGCGGATAGAACTGCTCGCCTTCAATAAGGACCACCGTAACGTTGTCCTTGCCGCCCGCGAGATTAGCCGCATCGATCAGTTCGTGCACGGCTGCTTCGGGGTTGCCGGCGTGCCGTTCCACCGCGGCGCGGATGTCCTTCGATTCAACCTGATCACTCAGTCCATCGCTACATAACAGCAGCGCGCTATCGGGTTCGAACGGAAATGATTGGACCTCGATGAAGCCCGGATCATCCGGCTCATGAAGCTCCGAACCGACATCGCGAAAAACTTCATTGCGGCGCGGATGGCGCATCGCTTCGATCTCGCTGAGTTCGCCCGCGTCCTCGCGTTCACCCACGGGGGAATGATCGTGCGTAAGCTTTCGGATACTCCGGCCGCGAATCTTATAGAGCCGGGAATCTCCCACGTGCGCTGCCAGGGCGGAGCCGTTCTCAAGCAGCACCAGCGTGAGCACACACGCCATGCCGGCCCACTCGGGGTGCAACTGGGCGGCTTCGAAAATTTCATTATTGGCGACCGCCACAGCTTCCCGAATACGCTGCTCCGTGGTTCCGGTCTGCCGTTCCAGGCGCGCGCGAATGCGGGCCAGAGCGATCTCCGTCGCCTTCTCGCCCGCAGCCTGACCCCCGATTCCATCCACCACGAGGTAGATCCCGCGGTCCGGATCGCAATAGAACCCGTCTTCGTTGTTCTGGCGGATCAAGCCCGGATCCGTCGCCGCCGCGCTCTTGAGCACCGTCTTAAGCATTCGAGAGACTACGGAAATCCAGATACACCACGCCGGCCAAGCCGATGCGAGCGGTCTCGGGCAGGGGCGCCTCCAGGTCGCGGTCGCGCTTATCCCCATCCACGACTTCCACGCTCGATGGCGCGGGTTGCCCGTTAATAGTGGTGCCCAGGCGGCTGAGGTCCTTTAAGAAGAACTTGCCGGTGGCCGGATCGCGGCGCAAACGGAAGTGCTCCCGGGAAACATCAGGAAGCGTGTCTAATTTGATGTCGGTCCAATAATCGCGGCCGCCCCGGCCGACTACGATCTGGTCCTTGGTCATCCGGTAGGTCTGCCGCCCGCCATTATCCTGATATTCGATAACTGCGTAGGCTTGCGGCGACGGAGCGGCGTCTGGTGCGGCGGAGGGCTGATACGTCTGCGAGGTGGATTGCGTGCCGCCCATGCGCCGCGTGGCAATCCGTTTCGTCATGCTGCCGGAGCCGAGTTCGGCTTTTTGTGGAAGCCCCAGCTCGGAATAGATCACAATATCGCCGGGCCCGACGTCGTCATCCGTGTTCTCCAGAATATGGATCTGCCAGCCTCCTTCAGGCGGCGAAACCTTGGGCTCCACGCGCCGCGACAGCTTGATACGCTCCGTAAGTGAGGCGCGGTTCAGCGATTCCAGTTCGGCGTCGAGCGCGCGCCGGGCCTCGTCAACAATGCGCGGCACGATTCCGCGCAGCCGGTCGAGATCGCTCGGATGAACGTAGACGTGGTAAACGGCCGGGGGCAGAGTGGAATAGTGCAGCGGCTCCAGACCTTCGCGCATATTGCGAACGATCTCGATAATAATGTCGCGGGCGGTCGCGGAGGCACGCTCCATAAGGTGGGCCTGCCTTCGATTTTACCAGTGGGGGCTTCGGCCCACCGCCGGTTTGTAGCCGGCGTGGTGCTGCCCCACCCTATTTCTGAGCGACGGCTACCCCCGTCACGGCATTCCAAGTGAACTCCGCAAAACGATATAGCGACGATTCCGCCAGCCGTTCCACATCGCTGTGCGCGCCGTAATTCGTTCCGTCGTGTTCGGTCCGTACGGGGCCGATCCCGTAGCATTGAATTCCCTTGGCGCGAAGCTGCGCCATATCGGTGGCGCCCGTAGACATCTCGGGCAGCACGGTCACACCCGGATACATGCGCTTACTCACCTCTTCGAGGGTCCGGTACATTTCGGTGTCCAGACGCGAAGGCGCTCCCGCCGGCCGCTCGTTGCCATGAACACGCTCGATTTTCACCGCGGGGTCACCGATCACCTTCTGCATCTCGGCAAGGAATTTAGTCATGTCCTCATCCGGAAGCGCGCGCACGTCGAGTGTGGCCTCCGCTTCCGACGGAATTACATTCACGCGGAAGCCGGCCTTGAGAATGGTCGGCACAACCGATGTGCGCAGCATGGAGTAGCTTTGCGGCTCGTTCGCCGCGAGATAGCGCTGAATGCCCGGCGCCTTTTCGGGATCGAGCAAGCCTTTATAACGCGCAGCCCTCTCCGGAGAACTGATGGTGGCAAGTTTTTCAAAGTAAGTGCGCGTGGTGTCGTTCAGACGCATAGGCGTTTCCCAGGTGCCGACCTTAGCCACCGCCGCGGAAAGATGCACCAGAGCGTTGTCGACACGCGGAACAGAGCCGTGGCCCGAAGTTCCGTTAACTACCAGGCGGGTCTGACGCGGCACCTTCTCCGTCGTCTGGATGTGCACCACGGTCACGCGGCCATTTTCGAGAGTGCCGCTCCCACCCTCCGTTAACGCGTATTCGGCCGAGATCTCATCGAAGTGCTGCGCCACCATGAAATCGATGCCCGGACCGGTAGTGCCCTCCTCGCCCGCTTCCGCGAGAAAGATCACATCGCGGTCAAGCTTCGCTCCGGTGCGCTTCAGCAGCAACATCGTCATCAGATTAGAGGCCAGTTTGTCTTTGTCGTCTACGCTGCCGCGCCCCCAGATGTAGCCGTCTTTCAAAACCGCGCCGAACGGGTCCACAGGCCATTTCTCGCGCTGCACCCCCACGACATCTGTATGGGCGAGTATCAGGAGCGGTTTCTTGCTGCCGTTTCCCTTGAGCCGCGCCACGATGTTCGCGCGCGCAGGGTCGAGAGCGTATGTCTGTGCGGGAATGCCTTCGGCCTGGAAAACTTTCGCCAGGTATTCGACTACCTTCGTCTCGTTGCCTGGAGGATTGCTGGTATCGATCTGGACCAGGGAGCGGTGGTGGTTCAGAATTTCGGGTTTCTGTTTCTCCCAATCGATCGCCGGGACCTGAGCCATAGCCGCGGAAACCAGCAAGACGGGTAGCATTAATTTGGTCATGAGCCGCTCCTGTCGAATGAACTCATATTCGCCGATGCGCGCCGGAAGCTGCATTCCAGCCCACGGTACCAGAAGTGGCGTGCCGCTACAATAAACAGATGAAACAGTGGGCCGGTTTTCTGTTCGTGTCCCTGCTGGCCTCAGTGGTGCTTTCGCAGCCGGAACCGCGGGAAAGGGTGGGGCCACTTCCCAATGGCGGCTTTCTTCTGAATAGCGGTTGGCGGCTCGAACCCGCGGGAAAACAGATTCCGCTCGATACGCTCCCGCTTTCGTCGGCCCTCTCGCGCGACGGCAAATACCTGCTGGTGCTCAATGGCGGTTATAACCCGCCGTCCATCACAGTAATCGACACCGGCTCCGCCGCGGTCCTTGGGAGCACGCCCGTCGAAGATGGCTGGCTTGGATTAACATTTTCAGCCGCCGGCGATCGCGTCTATGCCGGCGGCGGTTCCCGGGCCGCAGTTTTCGAATTCGCCTTCAGCGGCGGCAAGCTTCAGCCCGCGCGAACGTTTCCCGTCATCCCCACTAACCAACGCACCGGCCGCGATTTCGTAGGCGATGTCGCCTTCTCCCCCGATGGCCGCCTGCTCTACGCCGCCGACATGTTTCACGACTCGGTAGCTGTCATCAATCCGCAGTCGGGCATAGTGATCCAGCGCTACAAAACAGGCCGCCGCCCATACCGCATTCTGTTTCATCCCGACGGTAAATCGTTCTTTGTGACTCATTGGACGGACGGCTCCCTGGGCCAGTACGATACCGCGTCCGGCAGTCAAGTGGGACTCCTGCGTCTCGGCGCGCATCCGACCGATATGGTCTGGCGCGCCGGAGGGCCTGCCGAACCTGAAGAAGGCGAGGCCCCGTATGTTGCGCGCCTCTTTGTAGCTGCCGCCAATACCAATACGGTATACAGCGTAGCCGTGAGCGCCTCCCGGGAATTAAAACTAAACGAAGCCATTAATGTTTCCATGACGCCGCAGCAGCCCCTTGGGATGACGCCTTCGGCCCTGGCATTAAGCACCGATGCCAAGCGGCTCTACGTAGCCTGCTCCGATGCCAATGCGGTTGCGGTGGCCGATGTGTCGGGCGACCGCACTCGCGTAGAAGGGTTCATCCCCACCGGCTGGTATCCCACTGCCGTCCGCGCGCTGGCGTCGGGAACCCTGGTCGTGCTTAACGGCAAAGGCGTGGGCTCCTACCCCAACCCAAACGGGCCCAACCCAACCAAAGCGGGAAAAGACTCGACGCAATTCGTCGCTCGGATGCAGAAGGGCACGGCGTCTTGGATCGACTCTTTCTCGGACACCCAACTCGCCTCCTGGAGCAAAACCGTCCTCGCCAACTCACCGTACACCGATGCCAAACTGGACGAGCCCAATCCGCTGCCGTCGATTGAGCACGTCGTTTACATCGTTAAAGAGAATCGCACCTACGATCAGGTGCTGGGCGACGTGAAAGAGGGCAACGGCGATCCCTCGCTGGTTCTGTTCGGCGAGAACATCACGCCCAACCATCACAAGCTGGCCCGCGAGTTCGTGCTGTTCGACAACTTCTATGTGAATGCGGACATCAGTCCTGACGGCCACCATTGGTCCACCGCGGCCATCGCCAATGATTACGTGGCCAAGCTGTGGCCGAACAACGCCGCCCGGCGTCGTACCGAATACGATTTTGAAGGCCAGGAGCCCACGGCCGCGCCGCCAGCCGGTTACCTCTGGACGAATGCCGCGATGGCGGGTCTCTCGTTGCGCAACTTCGGCTATTGGGTCGAGAACAGGCCGAATGCGCCCGTCGGCGCCGAACAGATCATGAAGGTCTACGACCCTGTGCTGAACCGTGTCACCAACCGTTTCTTTCGCGGCTACGACCAGGGTTTTCCCGATGTGGAACGCGGGAAAGTGTTCGCGACCGAACTGGCCGACTACGAAAAGAACGGTTCGATGCCGCGGCTGATCGTAATGCGTCTGGGCAACGATCACACCTCCGGAACCACGCCGGGTGCAATTGCGCCGCTATCCTCCGCGGCCGATAACGACGCGGCCTTGGGCAATATCGTCGAAGCGGTTTCGCACTCCCGGTTCTGGTCCTCGAGCGCCATCTTCGTAGTAGAGGACGACGCGCAGAACGGCCCTGACCACGTGGATTCCCACCGTTCGCTGGCCTTCGTCATCTCGCCGTTCGTCAAACACCACCTGGTGGACAGCACCATGTACAATACGGCGTCTGTGCTCCGCACCATGGAACTGCTGCTTGGCCTGCGCCCGATGACCCATTTCGATGCGGGAGCGCGCATTATGAGCGCGTCCTTCCAGGCAAATGCCGATACCACCCCGTATACGGCCGAGAAGCCGCGCATTCGTTTGGACGAACGTAATCCAGGCAATGCGCCCGGTGCCCGCGCCTCCGCCCGCATGGATTTTCGCGAGGCCGACCTGAACGATGATGACGAGCTGAACGACATACTCTGGCGGGCCATCCGCCACCAATCCCCGCCGCCGCCCACACGCAGCTACTTCGCACGATAAGCCACATGCCCCAAATCTATCTCTGCTTTCTTTGGCACATGCATCAGCCTTTTTATAAGGACCTGGTCTCCGGTGAATACAAGCTGCCGTGGACCCGCATGCACGCGCTCAAAGACTACTACGGCATGGCGCGGATTCTTGAGGAGTTTCCCAAGGTGCGCCAGACCTTCAATCTGGTGCCTTCGATGATGGTCCAGGTAGAAGAGTATGCCGCGGGAAAGGCGGCCGACCCTTTTCTGGAGCTGGCCCTCAAACCCGCCGAATCCCTGAATGCCTCCGAGCGTGCGTTCCTGCTGCGCCACTCGTTTTACGCCGATCCGCAGCAAATGATTTATCGCTATCCGCGCTACGGAGAGTTGTTCGATATCTGGCAGGCACAGAAATCCGGCACGCGCGCCGCATTCTCAATTCAGGAACTGCGGGATCTGCAGATGTGGTCACAGCTTGCCTGGTTCGACGAGGAGTTTCAGGCAGAGGATCCGGAGGTGCTCGAATGGGTTCGCCGCGGCCGCAACTTCACGGCCGATCATCAGCGCCGGATGGGCGAGAAGCAGCGTGAGATCGTCGGCAAGGTAGTTCCTGAGTATGCGAAGTTAGCGGCATCCGGGCAGATCGAAATCTCCACAACGCCTTACTATCACCCGATTCTGCCGCTGCTTTGTGACTCTAATATAGCGGCCGCGGCCCACCCCAATGTGCCCCTGCCTCCCCGATTTCGTTACCCGCAAGATGCGCGCCGCCAGCTCTCTATGGCGCGCGAATATATCGCTCAGCGCTTCGGCTCCGCGCCCGTGGGCTTATGGCCTTCGGAAGGCTCTGTCTCCGATGAAGTATTCGGAATTGCCGCGGAGCTTGGGTTCACTTGGGCCGCCACAGATAGCGGTGTCCTCAGCCGTACGCTAAATCGCATGGTCGGTGTCGACGGACTCTACCGTTCTTACCGGTGGAGTCAGGCCGATCAGAGCCTGAACTTAATTTTTCGTGATCACTTCCTCAGCGATCTGATCGGCTTTGTTTATTCCAAAATGGATGCGGTGGTCGCAGCCGAGGACTTTCTCCGGCGCATTCGCGAAAACTGCTCAGGAATCTTAAACTCCGGACGTGACGCGCTGGTCCCGATCATTCTTGATGGCGAAAATGCCTGGGAGTATTATCACCGCAACGGCCGTCCGTTTCTGCGGGAGCTTTACGGCCGCATCACTGCCGATCCCCGGATGACTGCGGTCACTCTCAGTGAAGCCCTGAGCCGCTTCACCCCGGAAGGGCTCGACCGCATTTTCCCGGGCTCCTGGATTAATGCGAACTTCGACGTGTGGATCGGCGCGGAGGAGGACAACCAGGCCTGGACACAACTCCTGCGCGCGCGCCAGACCTTCGATGCCGCGGCCAGCACCTCCGAGGAGCGGCGTAACATGGCGCTTGAAGAGTTACTGATCGCCGAGGGCAGCGATTGGTGTTGGTGGTATGGCCCGGAGCACGATTCTGCCAACCGCGAAGAGTTCGACCAGCTTTACCGCAGTCATTTGGCCAATGTTTACCGCTTCCTCGATCTCTCCCCGCCGGAAGAACTCTCGCGGCCCATTCTGCGTGTCAACCTGCCCGAAGTGCAGATCGAGTCGAGCGGCGCGATTAAGCCCATCATTGATGGCCAGGTGACTTCCTATTTCGAGTGGATGGGCGCGGGACTGTACCAGGTAGACGGCCGCAGCGGCTCCATGCACGGCAAGAAGTTCCTGA
>Ga0213875_10002762_pt1 | contig 10359 bp, 8 predicted proteins | sample BarmaccomBMRX_R8_FD_160105 | JGI IMG/M metagenome (GOLD analysis project Ga0213875, IMG submission 160105) | Root-associated microbial communities from Barbacenia macrantha in rupestrian grasslands, the National Park of Serra do Cipo, Brazil - RX_R8 | ecosystem: Host-associated > Plants > Roots... | reverse complement strand
CAGCGGCGGCGTCTGGTCCTGCCCCAGCGTCCAGGGGTCGGCGATGGGCGACATCAACCGCGTCGCCCAGGCCGGCGGGGCGGTGACGGCGCGCTACTGGATGTGGCGCTTCAACCGGTACTTCAATCTCACGCCCGGCGACGGCGGGGTGTTCGCCGAGAATTGCTGGGGCAAGACCGATGAGCAGTGCGTCTCCGACGTCGCCGCCTACAACACCCCGGTCATCCAGGACACCACCATTCTCCCGCCGCGCCCGCAGAGCACGGCGGAGCTGGAGGAGGCGGTGGACCCCTATTTCCCGAATGTCCCATCCGTGCCCGTCAATCTGCGGGGCCTTGCCGTGCATTTCGGCGGGCGCAACCGCCTGTTCTTCGACGGCCACGTCAAGTACCTGCGCGACGTCCGCACCAACAGTTGATCCGGGGCGAATCGGGCCGATCCCGGCTCATCACGCGGCCGGGTCACTGGGCCGGCCTTCGGAGGGCCGCCGGAGCAGGCGTGAGCAGCCCGCGCCCCCGCAGCCACGCCTCCAACAGCACCGGCCATAGGTCGAGGGCCGGGTAGCCCAGCCCCAGGCCGCTGCCGTGCCGGCCGTGGGCGAAGAGGTGCATCTCGGCGGGCACCCCGGCCGCCCGCAGGGCGCGATAGAACGCGACGCTCGCCTCGACCGGGACGGTCTCGTCATCCGTCGTGTGATACAGGAACGCCGGCGGCGTCTGCGCCGTGACGTGCTCATCGGGCGAATACCGCTCGAAGGCCTTACGCTGTGCCGGCGCGATGTTCAGGGCCGAGTAGTAGGTCAGGATGCCCTCCTGGCCGGGCTTCATCGCGTTCAGCCACGGGTAGGCCAGGATCAGGAAGTCGGGGCGGCTGCTGACGCGCTCGACGGGGTCGCTCGAATCCGCACGGCCCGCGTCGAACATCGTGCCGGCGGAGGCGGTCAGGTGCCCGCCCGCGGAGAACCCCATCATCCCGACCCGATCGGGGGCGATGCCGAACTCTTGAGCCCGTGCGCGCACCAGCCGGATGGCGCGGTGCGCGTCCGTGAGCGGGATCGGATAGAGGTAGTTGCGCCCCAGCCGGTACTTGAGCACGAACGCCGTCACGCCCCGCGCGGTGAACCAGTCGGCGACCTGCCGCCCTTCGAGGTTCGCGGCCAGACCCAGGTACGCGCCGCCGGGGGCGATGATGACCGCCGTGCCGTTCCCCGCGCCGGGCTGCGGGCGGAAGACCGTCAACGTCGGGATGTCGGCCGGCCCCTGGCCCAAGGCTCCGGGCGCATCCCCCTCCCACAGCCGGATCGTGGCGACGCCCAGAAAATCGTCCGGCGGGGGCAGCGCGGCCCGTGCCGTCTGTGGCGTCGGTGCGGCCGACGCGCCGGTCGCGCCCGCCAGTGCGAGCAATACTCCGAGCGCAGCGATGACTCTCATTCTCACGTTCTGCCTCCGGGTGAGCTGTCAGTTGTTCCCAGGCTCATTCGGCGTTCGCACTGCGAAGACCTCTCTGGGGCGGACGGACTGCAGAGTCATTCAACTTTTGCCTGACCTCGGGCGCCCTTTGTCAACAAAAGGGCCGGCGGCCTCCTCCAGGAAGGAGAGGCCGCCAGCCTTTGCTATGCCGAAGGGGGGACTCGAACCCCCACGAGGTCGCCCTCAAAGGTTTTTGAGACCTCCGCGTCTACCGTTCCGCCACTTCGGCATGAGGGGTGCAGCCGGGGCGACGATATTATAGCCCCTGCGCGGCGGGCCTGTCAAGCCGGAAACGCGAAAGACCCTCGCGGGCCGCGTCACGTGCGCGCGGCGGCGAAGGTCTCGGCGGCGGCCGCCCCGTCGACGGGGGCGGCTCAGAGCGGCTGGTGCCTGCGCCCGAAATGCGTCTTTGCATCTCGCTACGGCGCGGGCCGCGCGGCGGGCATCGCTGGCCCGCCGGAACCGCTTCAAAAGGGTTGCCGCCCACCTACGCCATTGTGGACGGGCGGCTCACCTAATGATTAGAACGCTTTCCATGCCTGTTTTGTTCCCGAACATTCGTTGGCATTTTTGCGGGTTTATTCAGCTCCCAACTGCCCATAGAACCGGGGCAGGATGACGGCGCGGACGGCGGACATCCGGGCGGATAGCTCGTCGGGCAGCACGGGCGGGGCGTCGGTCGGGACGCCGCTGTGCAGGTACAGGTGGTTGCGCAGGCGGATCAGGCACACGTAAGTCTCAGACAGCGTCTCCCACTCGGCCTGAGTGATCAGGGCGTCGTCGCGCAGGGCGCGCAGGGCGGTCAGCGTGCCGGGGACGCGCAGGCGTCGACGTCGTCCCCCGTGCTGCAGCTGCAGCAGCTGCGTGGTCCACTCGATGTCAGTCAGGCCGCCGGGGGCCAGTTTCAGGTCGCGCGGGGTCTTCAGCCGCTCGGTCTCGATCCGCCGCTTCATCGTCCGTACCTCCTGCGTCTCGGCGTCCGCCCAGGGGCGGCCGTAGACCATCTCTCCGGCGAGCTGGGCGAAGTCGCTGCCCAGGACGGCGTCGCCGGCGACGGGCCGCGCCTTGAGCAAGGCGTGCCGCTCCCAGGTGGCGGCCGAGGTCTCATAATAGCGGCGGTAGGAGGCCAGGTCCAGAACAAGCGCGCCCTTGCGGCCTTCGGGGCGCAGGCGGGCGTCCACATCATAGCGGAAGCCATGGCGGGGCAATTCCTCCCCCAAAACCCGCTGCAGGCGTTCGGCCAGGTGGGCCGCGCCGGTCAGTTCCCCGGCCTCGGCGACGTACACCACGTCCAGATCGGAGGCATAGCCCAGCTCGCCGCCGCCCAACTTGCCGAGGCCGATCACGGCGAAGCGCCCGCCGAAGCCGGTCTCGCGCGTGGCGAGGCGCAGGGCGCCCTCCAGGGCCAGCTCGGCCGCCCGCGTGACTTCCTCCATGACCTGCGGCGTGTCGGCCAGCCCCCAGATGTCGCGCGCCCCGGTCCGCAGGCGGGCGCGCCGCGCGGCGGCGGCCAGCGCGTGTACGGAGTCGCCCCCCGGCCCCCAATCATGGGGGAGCAGAGGCACGTCCATCGCGTCATCGTCGGCCAGCAGGTCCAGATATTCCATATGCTGGAGCAGCATCTGCCAGAGGAAGGGGCTGTCGGCGGCGAGGCGGGCGAGGCGGCCCAGCAGGGGGCCGCCATCCTCCAGGGTGCGGAACAGCGCGGCGCGCGAGGGGACGGCGTCGGCGAGGGCGGACAGGCCGCGCAGGGCGGCATCGGGATCGTCGGCCTCCGCGCAGGCGTCCGCCAGCGCCGGGACCAGGGCGGCGAACGCGGCGCGGGCCTCCGGGGTGATGCCGCCGTACTCGGAGCCGAGGACGCTCCGGCGCAGGATGTCCAGCGCCGCGTCCGGTCGGGCGAAGCCGCGCGCCGCCAGGGCCGCGCGCAGGCCCCCTTGGGCGGCAGGGTCGTCCGGCGTCAGCGCCCACGTGGATAGCTCCCGCTGGGACGCCTCTTCCGCCGTCGCCTCGCCGTAAAACAGGCGCTCGAACAGGACGTGGACGCGGGCGGCGCGGCGGTCGTAGTCCCGCCGAAACGTCGGGCCGTCCGGGTAGCCCAGCCGTCGGCCGAACTTCTGCAGGGCACTGGGGTCGGTCGGGAGGCAGCGCACGGGCAGCTCGTCCAGAATTTGCAGGCGGTGCTCGACCGTGCGCAGGAACTGGTAATCGTCCGCAAACAGGTCGCGCTCGGCCTCTGTCAGCAGGCCGTGCTCGGCGAGGCGCGGCAGCGCCTCCAAGGTGCTGCCGGTTCGCAGGTCGGGATGCCGGCCCCCGGCGATCAGCTGCAGCAGCTGGACCGTAAACTCGATGTCCCGGATGCCGCCGCCGCCCTCCTTGACGTTGACCTCCGCCTCGCCCGCCCGCGCGATCTTCTGCTCCAGACGGCGCTTGTTGCCCTGGATGCTCTGCACGAATGCCTCGTCCACCCGGCGGCGGTAGACGAACTCCTCGGCCAGCGTGACAAATGCCTCTCCCAACGCGGCGTCCCCGGCCACGAAGCGCGCCTTGAGCAGCGCCTGCCGCTCCCAGGGTTCGGCCCAGGACTCGTAATAGGCCCGGCACGACTCCAGGGAGCGCGAGATCGGGCCGAAGCGCCCCTCCGGGCGCAGACGCAGGTCCACGCGGAACACGAAGCCCGCGCCGGTGGCCTTGGCGAGCGTGTCCCGAACCGCCTCCCCCAGTCGGATCGCCGCGCGGGCGTCGGCCCCGTCGCCGTGGACGAAGATCAAGTCAATGTCGGAGGCGTAGTTCAGCTCCCGCCCGCCCAGCTTGCCCATGGCGATGACCGCGAGGGGCAAATCCCCCGCCTTCTGCTCCTCCGCGCAGATCTGCAGGGCCATCTGCACGCAGGCGTCGGCGAAGTCGCTGATCTCGCGGGCCGTCTCCGGCATCGGGGCGAAGCCAAGAATGTCGCGGACGCCGATCCGCAGGATTTCCGGCGGCTTGAACCGGCGCAGGGCGTCCCTCTTCGCATTGGGCGTGGCCGCGATGGCGACGCGGCGCGACAGATCGGCCTGGAAGGCGGCGAGGTCACGCCCCCGGTCGCGGATGGTGGGGTTGAGCAGGACTTCCAGGTACTCCGGCGTCTGGATGAGCAGGTCGGCGAAGAACTGGGAGGCGGCGAAGACGGTCACGAGCATCCGCGCGGCGGCGGGGTGGCCGGCCAGCAGGCCATACGCCGAGACACGGTTGCCCGCGGCATCCGCCCAGCGCCCTAGATTAGCGACCGCCCGGTCCGGGTCGGCGCACTGGGCCAGCGCGGGCATCAGTACGCCGAGCAGCGCCTCAAAGGCGGCGTCGGGGACATTGTGCCCGGCCATGTTCCGCAAGATGCGGCACGCCTGCGCCGGGTCCTCAAAGCCGAGCTGCCCCAGCGCCTCCGGCGTCAGGTCAGCATAGGTAGCTCCCATGTATTCTAAGCTCAAGTTGCTGCCGTGTGAGGGTCTCTCAATGTTTGTCCGGTATGCATGGCCGAGCCTTCGGGAAAGTGGAAGTGCCGCCTACCACGAACCCAGGCCCGGCAAGCCAGAATAGGTTGCCGCCATCTATTGCGTCTGCAACGGCGCCCTGCGCGCTGTGGTCCGGAGTCCCGCCGCTCATGGCCCGAATGCGGCCCAATGGACGCGGCTCCCCCACGGGATTGACTCGCCGTGGTCGTGGTGCCATCGTCATATCTCCTCGCGTTGCTCTTGCTCGTCGAACTCAATCAGTGCGTAAACGTCCGCCAGCGCCAGCGTCACGTCCACCGACGGCAGGTGAACGGCGCTGCCCAGGCCGGAGACCAGGCGCGTCTCCCAGTGGTCTCCGGCGCGCGAGTGCAGGATCGCCCGAGGCGCGTCCTGCGCCACCAGCAGGTAGTCCGCCAGCGTCGGGATGGTCTGGTAGTGGGCGAACTTGTCGCCCACATCGTAACCGGCGGTGGACTCAGACAAGACTTCCGCAATCAACACGGGGTTGATCAGGGTGTCGTTCCGCCCCCGATGATACTGACGCGGCCCGCAGACCACGGCCACATCCGGGAACGTATCCTTGCCGCTGCCCGTGTGAACCCGCATGTCAGAAACATATGTCCGGCAGCCTCGGGGAACAAGCGCGTTGCCGAGGGCGCGGGCGACGTTGCCGATGATGGCGGCGTGGTCGTCCGTCCCCCCGGCCATCATTCGGATACGTCCCAGGCGGCTCCCATCCGGCCCCGGCGGCCCGACCGGCGTGAACTCCCACCGCTCCTCCGCCGTCCGCGAGAACTCGAAGTACTCGTCTTCGGTGAACAGTTCTTTCTCGGGATGTTCAATGTATCGCTGCGGCAGGGCCATCTGAATACTCCGTACAGGCTTCTGGAATTTATCTCACGCAGTAGTGCCTATTCGCCATTACAGAAGAGGGAGTATAAACTCATTGAGCGGCAACTGGCTTGCACTCTTAGGCAGGTGTAAGGTGTAAATGCCCGGCTCTGGTTCGAGTATATTTAGGTGCCAGTATATACTTCCATCTTCTTTGCCGGTGGTGTTGAAGTCGCCTAGATGCCTTTTGACAGTGGCCAGAGGAAGGGCAAACGCAACCCTCAGATCCATACATCCCAGAACTAATTTGCCTACTTCACCGTCTCCAAGAAAAACATTCCAGGTAGGGTGATAAGCATACCAATATGGAGGAGCACCCTTTTTGGTGTAGCGTTTTGATATAGTACAGGCTACGCGGTATGCATGTGTAGCATCCCAGTATAGCGCCATGCTCCGCTTGATTAGCTTCTTGTCGTCACGACGGCCCAATGCCATGAGTATTTCGTCATGCTTCCCACGCAGCAACTCCTGATCAGTGAATTGCCAACCCGTGGTCTTACTTTCTACGGTACCGTCGCTTCCGGGTGGTAAGGGCTTTTCGGTCCCTGCGGTAGTCTCGACGTCTTTCGCAGTAGTAAACATTACGTCAACAAGAGCGTCGAGACGAGTAAACTCCATCGGTATCAGAACGCTACGAAGTTTGGATCCTGTGACGCCCGCTTCCGTACTCTCTTTGAGTTTCACCAGCGTGATGAGCGCGTCAATGCTTATCAACCGCATGTCCCACGCATGGCGTGATCCGCGTACCTGCGCCTCAAGTTCACCCGTATCCTCGCGCCCAACAACAATCAGAATGGAGGCGTGTCCTTTCAACTTGCCGGCGGCCTGAAGTTTGCTCCGGTATGTGGCAACTGTATCAAGGGCTATTCTGTATGCATCTGTCGTCTTCACCTCAACGACAATATCATTGCTTTCCGGGCTGGACCAGATGCCATCAAAACCGATACTTCCTACAACGCCTTGGTAGCGGCCGTTCTCTACCTGGTAATCAAGACGGCGACCAAGCTCATTCACAATGTCCTGCAGAACAATGCCACTCTTGGGAAAAGAGTTTGACAGACAATGCTCTGCATATTCGGAAAGCCGTTCACCTGGCACTTGGGTGAGAAACGTCCGTAATTCATGCGAGCATGTACTTTCGTCCTTTAACTTGCCATCGCCGGCATTGGCAACGACTTGTTCGATATTGAGTTGTAGGATTGCCTGGGGATTAGAAGCCCAGAGTGAGAGTAGTGGCATGTTTGTACTTGTCGGAATTAGGCCGTTATTGCCTGCGCTGAGTTGATCTGATTACGAATCTTCGCCTCAGTCCGGCGGCAGTTCGTCTTGCAGTTTGCCCGGCGGTAACTGCCGTTCGGAGCGCAGCTGGGAGTTTTCCAGGCGGAGGATCAGGTTCTCGCGGTCGCGGGCTGCCATGTCGCGGTCGTGCCGCATCTCGGCCTGTATCTGCTGAATTGTCTGGGTGAGCTCCCGTAGCTCCTGCCGCATGGCTGCCAGTTCTTGTTGCAGGAGAGCGCCGTCACGTCGTTCCGCATCGGGATCGCCGACTTCCTGCATGTGCCGCATATCCGCCAGCAGGCTGTCAACGGCGGCTTCATACTCGGCATCCGTCCGGGTCTCGGGTTGCATCAAAGCCGGGTTGTCCATTGCTCCTGCCTCCATTCTCAGTATAGCATACGCGAAAAGCGGCGGAAATCAGTACCCACGCAACAGGCCGATGACCTTGCCGATGAGGGCGGCGTTGTCGGTCTTTCGGAGGGGGATGGGGGCGTAGTTGGGGTTCTGGGGCTGGAGCTCAATGCGGTTGCCGTGACGCCAGAAGCGCTTCACGGTGGCCTCCTCGCCGATGCGGGCGGCCACGATGTCGCCGTTCTCGGCGGTCTCCTGCGGCTGGATGATGACCAGGTCGCCCGGCAGGATGTGTGCGCCCGTCATGCTCTCGCCCCGGACGCGCAGCAGAAACCCGGTGCGGGCGCCGTGCAGGAGCTGCAAGGGGACGGGGACGAAGTCCTCGATGTTCTGCGTGGCGAGCAGGGGAACGCCGGCGGCGATGGTGCCCAGCAGGGGCAGGCGCAGCACACCCTTCTCCTCGTCCCCGCTGCGCGGGTTCAGCCGGGCCAGGATGCGGATGCCGCGCGCCTGCCGGGGCGGGCCGCCCTTGCCGGAGAAGCGCTCGATGAAGCCCTTCTTCTGCAGGGCGTCCAGGTGGATCGTGACGCCGCGCAGCGAGCCGATGCCCAGGCCCTCCTGCATCTCGCGGATGGTCGGCGGGTAGCCCTTGTCCTCGATGTAGCCGACGATGAAGTTGAAGACTTCCTGCTGCCGTTCGGTCGGTCCCTTAGCCATGGGTCATTCGTCCTTGCCAGGTCGGGGCACTCTCGGCGCGGGCGGCCAGACGCGCGGCGGCGTCTGCGGCGCGTCCCCCGCCTCCCGCTCCTGCATCAAGGCGGCGACGGCGGCCCAGGGCGCCTGCGGGTTGCGCGCCATCTCCTCCTGCACCTCGGCGATACGCGCGGTGAGGGCACGGACGCGCCGCACGGCCAGCATCGTCAGCCCGACGATGGCGGGGACGCCGAACAGGAGCAGCAGAATAGTAACGACCATGTGTTTGTATCCTTGTTCCTAGTATACCCGAATTCGCACGGGGTTAGAAGACTCCCTCCCGTGCGGGGTGCGCTTCCCTTCCGCCCCGGCGAATAAGCAAGTCCCTCACTTCAGCGGCCGGGCGAGCGAACGGGATGATCCTGATTGCCACAGCGAATGGGGAGATTAACGGGATCCGAGTACCGAATCCTGGTTGATCTGGTCGGTGATCTGATTCAGGGTTCGGCAAAACGAGGCGGAGCGTCAGAGGGCCAGGTTCGTCACCGTGTCGTACCAGTGGACGAAGGGGATGCCGTCAATGACAAGCCGCTCCGTCTCATCCAGGATCACCTCAGACTCAGCGACCTTCGGGAAATCGGGGCGGCAGTAGTGGCGCACCAGCACGGTGCGGCCCTCGCGCGTCAGGTAACTGGCCGTCATGGCGTCGGACTCCACCGTGACGTCGATCTGGAGGACGCGCAGGCATGGGAAACACTTGCCGCCGATGGTGACGGCGAAGTGGCCGCAGCCCGCGCCTCGGGCGGCGTCGGCGCGGTCCCGCACGGTCAGCGAGCCATCGGCCTGGCGCGCGAACTGCCCCCGGTCCGCCAGCGCGCGGGGCATTGTGCCCCAGTCCCAGTCAAACGTGTCGTCCAGGAATGTCTGAACCTGCGTGAGCTGCTCATGCGGCAGATGCACGGCCAGGTACTCGGCCTTCTCGTCGGTCAGCCGCCCGTAGAGGGTCCCGACCGGCTGCCATCCTGACTCCGGCTTCCACGTCCGCACCTCCATCTCCACGCCCGCGACCTTGTGGACCGTCGCCGGGCGCAGCGCCCGCAGTTCGTTCACCTCCCGCAGCGTCCAGTCGCGCGGGTGGTAGTCCGCCCAGGCCGCCTGCGCGCCGACGCGGGGGATGATGGACCAGCAGCGCAGTTCTTGACAGTCCACCGCGAACGGCGGCTCCGCAAGCTCCGTGATGTCAATGGCTGGCCGATCTGCAGGGAATGCGGGCGCTTTCACGGCCTCTGTCTGAGTCTCGGTAGTCTCCATGTGTGAACTCCTTGGCTGAACGGGAATGCCCAGGGAGGCGCGGGCGGCGCTGCGCGCCTGGAACAGACGGCGCTTGACCGTCCCCGGCGGGCTGTGGGTCTCGGCGGCGATCTCCGCGACGGTCAGACCCTCCAAATAGAACCGCCGCGCCGCCTCGCGCGCCGCCGGGGGCGCGGTCTCCAGGGCATCCAGGGCATCCAGGACATCCGCGAAGACCTGCCCCTGGCGGTGCTGATGCAGGCCGGATCGCGTGGCGGCGTCCTGAAGGGCCTGTTCGTCCAGCGGCACGTCCTGGCGTCCGCGGACCCGAAAGTAATCCCGGCACCGGTTCCGGGCCACGTGCATCAGCCAGGGCCGGATGCGGCCTGAGTCCCGGACCTGGCTCAGACCGACCCAGGCGGCGATCAGGGTCTCCTGAAAGACATCCTCGGCGTCATCGGGGTCGCCGATCCGCCACCGGACGTAGCGGATGAGCGGCTGCCGGTAGCGGCGGACGAGTTGGACGAAGGCCGTTTCGTCCCCCCGCACACAGCGGAGAAGCAGAATCTCATCGCCGGCATCCATCAAGTCCAATGACCCTCCATGAAGAAAGGCGACGGTGCCCGGCAAAAGGTTCGCCTGTCGTGCAGGAATTTCGCCCGCGCTGTGCGAATAAGCGTCAGGCCGGAGCGAGCACCGTCAAACGACACATGGCCCGTCAAGCATACTTGCCTGACCATCTGGCAAGAAAGTTCGCACAAGATTGAGCAGCAGACATCCCCCAGACGATACGGAAGAAATCGTCACGCCGTTCACAGAGGCGGCCACGGCCTTCAGGCCGTGGCCGCTCGGCAACGTGGGTGCGGCACACTGAGGAGGAAGGCGCGATGCAGGGC
>Ga0213875_10002761_pt1 | contig 10365 bp, 7 predicted proteins | sample BarmaccomBMRX_R8_FD_160105 | JGI IMG/M metagenome (GOLD analysis project Ga0213875, IMG submission 160105) | Root-associated microbial communities from Barbacenia macrantha in rupestrian grasslands, the National Park of Serra do Cipo, Brazil - RX_R8 | ecosystem: Host-associated > Plants > Roots... | reverse complement strand
TCGTCGGCCGATCTTCAAGCGGGTCAGACCGCCACCTTCGCGATCGAACTGAGCCGCGGGGTCACGATCGACACGACGAACGGTTCGCCGACCTTGCTGCTCAGCAACAGCGCCAGCGCCACCTTGGCATCCTCGCAGCCGAACCCGGACGCGCTCGCGTTCACCTATACGGTGGGTGCCAACGATAGCTCGACCGTCGATCTCGGCATCGCGGCAGTCAATCTGAACGGCGCGACCGTCGTCGACCAGAACGGGGTCGCCGCCGATTTCAGCGGCGCGGTCGGTCTGGCGACCGGCGACGAGGTCGGCCCCGCACCCGATCCGGTCACGATCGTGCTCGCCTCCCCGACCGGGGAGGCGGATACCGGAACCGCCGTCACGCTGACCTTGGCGGCGATGACCCCGGTGCAGGTCGACACCAGCAACGGCACCCCAACCCTGACGTTGAACGACGGTGCGACGGCGACCTACGACGCCGCCGCGTCGAGCGCCTATCGCTATACGGGCAGCGGAACCGCCAAACTCACCGCCCTGGTATTCGACTACACGGTCGGCGCCAACGACCATGTCGGCAATCTGGCAGTGTCGAGTGTCGATCTGCACGGCGGATCGGTCACCGACGCCGACGGGACCCCGCTCAACTTCGCCACCGCGATCGGAGCCGGCACTGGATTGCAGATCAATCCGTCACCGCTGACGCCGACCGCGATGACCGTGTCGCCGGGAGGCGTCGCCGAAGCCGGCGATGCGCTGCAGGTTACGTTGGCGATGAGCGAAGCTGTGACCGTCGGCGCCGGCAACGATCTGCCGGTGCTGATGCTCAACAACGGCGACAGCGCGGTCTTCGATGCGGCCGCGTCCGACCCATCATCCGGTTCGCTGGTCTTCGATGACGCGGTCGGCGGCGGCAGCGCTCACGATTTGGTTGCGACGGGCATCGAGCTGCACGGGACCAAGATCACCGACATCAACGGGTTCAACGCCGATTTCTCGAACCTGCCCAACATCGGCAGCGGCGCGGAAGTGACCCCGCTGACCGTCCAGTATGTAGTGTCGTCCCCCGGCGACGAGGTCAACGGCGATGCCACGGCGCAGGTGACCCTTGGGCTGAGCGAGCTGACCAATGTGACCGGAACGCAGAGCCTGGAGCTCAGCGACGGTACGACCGCGCCGTTCGACCCCGTCGCGTCAGATCTGCCCGATGGCCAGCTCGTCTTCGATTATACCAGCCCTTCCGCCGATATCGCGCCGGGTGTCGTGATCACCGGCGTCGATCCGCCGAGCACCACCTCGATTACTGACGCCAATGGCTACGATGCCGACTTCGCCGACGCGATCGGTCAGGACGTGATGCCATGCTTCCTGCGCGGCACGATGATCCTGACCCCCACCGGCGAGGTGCCGGTCGAGCAGCTGAAGATCGGGGACATCGTGGCGACGCTGTCTGGAGCGGCGCGGCCGATCACCTGGATCGGATCAGGCCGCAGCCTGGTCACCGCCGCGAACCAGCGCTCGCGACCGATCATCCTGCGTCGGAACGCAATAGAGGATGGCGTGCCGTGCCGCGACCTCTACGTCACCAAAGGGCATTCCCTTTATCTCGACGGGGTGTTGATCCCAGCCGAGTCGCTGGTGAACGGCTGCTCGATCGTCTGGGAGGAGGCGGCACGCGTCGTCGAGTTTTACCATATCGAATTGCCGAGCCACGATGTGCTGATCGCCGATGGCGCACCGGCCGAGAGCTACAAGGAGGACGGCAACCGCGACCAGTTCCATAACCCCGACCGCCCGGCCATTGCTGCCGGAGAAGCGAAATGGTTCGCGCCGGTCCTGGCCAACGGTCCCGAAATGGAGCGGGTCTGGCTGCGGCTTCTGGAGCGCTCTGGCTTCAAACCGCCACCGCTGACCCGCGATCCCGACCTGCACCTTGTCGCCGATGGCCTGCGCATCGATGCCTTCGCGGTCGAGGCCCGGGCCTACCGCTTCCGGCTGGAAAAGCCCCCGTGCGAGCTTCGCATCGCCTCGAGCAGCGCCGTGCCGTGCGCGATCGGCCGCAATCCCGATCAGCGGCGGCTCGGGGTCGCGATCCGCTCGATGTCGTTGCAGGGCAACGGGGCGAGCGTCTCGCTTTCTCATGACCGGCCTTCGCTGAGCGACGGCTTCCACGCCGCCGAGGCCGAGCTCCGTTGGACGAATGGCAGTGCGCTGGTTCCAGGCCAGGCTTTGCTAGCCTTCGGTGGCGGCTTTGAGCTTATGCTTTGCCTTGGCGCAGGGATGGAATACCCGCGGCCCGCAGCCGACATCCCCGCGGAGCACGCGGCGGCATCGCCTGTGCTCGGTATCGTCACGGCTTAGCGGGAGGCGTCTGTTGCCCCCGCGCAACGACGCTCGGTTGATCCGCCAGCCCTAGCTATAGCTTAGCCTCGCATGGAATCCGCCGAGATGATCAGTCATTGGTAATCGCGCGGACTGCCGTCGTTTCGCGGCGCAGCCAGTCGTACCACGCCGCAAAACCGTCGCCGCTACGGGCGGAGAGGCACAGGGCCTGGATCTCGGGATTGACCTCGCGGGCAAGGCCGATTGCCCGTTCGACACTGAAATCGACATGCGGCAGCAGGTCGGTCTTATTGATCAGCATCAGCGAGGCGGCGGCGAACATGTGCGGGTACTTAAGCGGCTTGTCCTCGCCTTCGGTCACCGAAAGGACGACGATCTTCGCGCGCTCGCCGAGGTCGAACATCGCCGGGCAGACGAGGTTGCCAACATTCTCGATCATCAGCACCGAGCCGAACCCGGGCCGCAGCTGGTCGAGGCCGCGCGCCACCATGTCGGCTTCCAGGTGACAGCCGGTGCCGGTGTTGAGTTGCACGGCCGGTGCGCCGGCTTCACGGATGCGGTCGCGGTCCAGATCGGTCTCCTGATCGCCTTCCAGCACGCCGATCTGCAGCTCGCCGGCGAGATCGCGGATCGTCCGTTCCAGCAGCGTCGTCTTGCCGGCGCCGGGCGAGCTGACGAGGTTCAGCGCCAGCATCTCGCGGCCGGCAAACCAGGCACGGTTTTGCGCGGCTCGCGCATCGTTTTTTTCGAGGATGCGCGCCTCCAGCTCGATCACCGTCACGTCCTCGTGGCCATGATGGTGCTGGTGTTCGTGGCCGTCGCCATGCGCGTGGTCGTGCGTATGAACATGGCTGTGGCGCGTACCGTCGGCATGGATGTGCTCGTGTGGATGCGCGCGGCCGCCGTGAACCGCGCTGCTGCAACCGCAATGTCCGCACATCACGCGGCCTCCTTGTCTGCGAGCTCGATAGCCCTGATCTTTAATTCCTCGCCCGCCAGCCGTTGCACATGGCGCGAGCCGCAGGGGCAGGCGGCGAACAGCGTTTTGGCGACGAATTCCGCACCGCATTCGCGGCATTGCCCGCGCCCCTCGATGGCGCGGATGTCCAGTGCGGCGTCACCGAGTGGCGTTCCGGCGACGACGGCTTCAAAGCAGAATGCGATCGCCTCGGCCATGACGCCGCTGAGCTTGCCGATCTCCAGGGTCACGCGGGTCACGCGCCGGCCCTGCGCCGCTTCGCCCACAATGGCGACGATGTTGCGCGTGATGGCCAACTCGTGCATCAGCAAATCCGCGGCAGCTGGTCGCCGACCAGCATGTCGACGATGCGGGTGCCCCCAAAGAGCGTGCGCATCAGCACGCGGCTTTCGCACTGGCGGCTGACGCGGCCAATCATCCGCGCTTGCCGGCCGAGCGGGTGCGCGCGCATCGTTGCGAGCGCGCTCTCGGCATCCTCTTGCGGGACGATGGCGACGAACTTGCCTTCATTCGCCAGGTAGAGCGGGTCGAGGCCGAGGATCTCGCACATCCCCCTGACCTCTTCCCGGATGGGCAGCGCTTCCTCGTCGATGAGGATCTCGACCGCGCCGGCCTGGGCCACTTCGTTGAGCAGGGTGGCGACCCCGCCGCGCGTCGCATCTCGCATAAAGCGGGTCGCGGGGCAGGTCTCCAGCAGCGCCCGAGTGAGGCCGTTGAGCGGTGCGCAGTCGCTGGCGATATCGCCGTCGAGCGCGAGGTCGCCTCGGGCGGCGAGGATCGCCGCGCCGTGGTCGCCAAGCATCCCATTGACCAGCACCGCATCGCCCGCCCGCACCAAGCGGGCGTCGAGCTCGGTACCGCGGCGGATCGTGCCGACCCCGCTGGTGGTTAGGAACAGCTTGTCGCAGGCGTTGCGGTGCACGACCTTGGTGTCGCCGGTGACGATCTTGACACCGGCCTCGCGCGCCGCATCGGCCATCGAGCGCGCGACGCGGCGCAGCAGCTCGACCGGGCAGCCCTCCTCGATGATCGCCGCGCAGGACAGATAGAGCGGGGTTGCGCCGCCGACCGCAAGGTCGTTGACCGTGCCGCACACCGCCAGCCGGCCGATGTCGCCGCCTGGAAAGAACAGCGGATCGACGACATAGGAATCGGTGGTGAAGGCGAGGCGGTCGCCGTGTCCCAAGAACTCCCCGAGAGCAATGCGTGCTTGGTCGTCGAGCGGGGCCAGCAAGGGATTGTCGAAGGCACTGACGAAGACGTCGTCGATCAGATCCTTCATGGCCTTGCCGCCGCCGCCATGCGCCAAGGTTACGGTGTTGACGGACAAGACGCCGCGCCGGCGGCGCGTGCTGGGCGTAATGTCATTCATGCCGCATCCTTCGCGCGTCGCGCGCCGGCATAGCGGTAATACGCCGCGCAGGCGCCTTCCGATGACACCATCAGGGCGCCGACCGGCGTCTCGGGCGTGCAGGATGTGCCGAACACCTTGCACTGCCATGGCTTCAACACGCCTTTCAGCACCTCACCGCACTGACAGGATTTCGGGTCGGCGATGCGGATGCTCGGCACCGCAAAGCGCATTTCCGCGTCGAAGCGTGCATAGCCCGCGCGAAACCGAATACCGGAGTGGTCGATCGAGCCAAGCCCGCGCCACTCGAAAAACTCGCGCAGCTCATAGACCCGCGCCACCGCACGGAGGGCCGCGTCATTGCCTGCTTTGGGAACAATGCGCGCATATTGGTTCTCGATCTCGGCACGGCCCTCGATCAGCTGACGCAATACCATCCAAACCGATTGCAAGATGTCGAGCGGCTCGAACCCGGCGACCACGAGCGGCCGCCGGTAGTGCCGGGCGACGAATTCATAAGGCTTAGTGCCGATCACCATCGAGACATGACCGGGACCGAGAAAGCCGTCGATGTGCAGATCGGGGCTGTCCAGGATTGCCTTGATCGTCGGCACGATCGTGATGTGGTTGCAGAAGACCGAGAAGTTGGTGATGCCCTCGCGCTCGGCCTGCAGCACGGTGAGGGCGGTAGACGGCATCGTCGTCTCGAAGCCGAGGCCGAAGAACACCACGTCGCGCTCGCGATGGGTGCGCGCGAGCGCCAGAGCGTCCATTGGCGAATAGACAATGCGGATGTCGGCGCCATCGGCCTTCGCCTGCATCAGGCGCTTTTTGGAGCCCGGCACGCGCAGCGCGTCGCCAAATGTCGTGAAGATCACCTGCGGCCGTTCGGCAATCGCGACCGCATCGTCGATCCGGCCCATCGGCAGTACGCAGACGGGGCAGCCCGGCCCGTGCACCATCTCGACGGCCTTGGGCAGCAACCCCTCAATGCCGTAGCGGAAGATCGAGTGCGTGTGGCCGCCGCACACCTCCATCAGCCGGATTGGATGCGCCGCCGTCGCGCCGAGCGTCGCCACGAGCCCGTCGATCTCGCGGATTAGCCCGCGCGCCGCCTGCGGATCGCGGAATTCATCGACGTATTTCATATTGCCGCCCGCGCCGAACCGCGCATGTCGGCGAGCAGCGTGTGTACGAGATCCCACAGGATGTGGTAGGCCGCGACATGGCACTCCTGGATGCGGTGGATCGACGTCGACGGGACCACCAGGCAATGCTCGACAAAGCCTGAAGCACGCATTTGGCCGCCGTCCCCGCCGGCCAGTCCGATCGTCTCTAGGCCCATCTCCTTGGCTTTGGCGAAGGCTGCAATCAGGTTCGCGGCATTGCCGCTCGTCGAGACGCCGAGCACTGCATCCCCGGCGCGCGCTACCGCAATGAGTTGGCGGACATAGGCGTGCTCGAAACCGAGGTCGTTGCCGATCGCCGACAGCATCGCGACGTTGGCTGTGAGGTCGATCGCCGGCAGCGCCGGGCGCCCTGCCGTTACTGGGTGCAGGAATTCGACCGCAATGTGCCCCGCATCGCAACTCGACCCGCCATTGCCCATCGTAAACAGCCGTCCGCCGCTGGCGAAACTTTTGGCGAGAGCTCGCGCCGCACCAAGCAATGCGTCGCCTTCCGCGGCGAAAAACCGGGCGCTGGTGTCGCGGCCGTCCGCGGCCTTATCGGCGATTGAGCGGCTCAGCGCTTCAGCGAGCGACGCGTCATCCTGGGGTACGCCGTGCAGGAAAGGGTAGAGCGCAGCAAGAGCGTCTGGTGACATCGTCCGTCCCTCACGCACGCATGGCGGCGAGTTCGGCTTGCGCCTCGCCGATCTCGTTCAGCACACGCAGCGTCTCCGCCGCTTCCGCTTCATCGATGCGCGCCATCGCGAAACCGACATGCACCAGCACCCAATCACCGAGGCAGCTTTCGGCAGGATGCGCGTCGTCGACGATGCAGGCGATGTTGACCTGGCGGCGAATGCCGGCGACCGAAACGGTTGCCAGCTTCCGCTCGGCATCGTCGATCGCGACGATTTGGCCGGGAATACCGAGGCACATCGGGTCAGCTCTCGATCAGCCGCGCTGCCGCAATAGCGGCCTGGCCGAGTGCCAGCCCGCCGTCGTTCATCGGCACCTGCGCGTGCGAGAGTACCGTGAAGCCGGCGGCGCGCAGCCGCGCAGCACTCGCTTCGAACAGCACCTTGTTCTGAAAACAGCCTCCGGACAGCGCGACCGTGTCGAAGCGTCGCGCACTTTGGTCCACAGGGCCCGCGAGCTTGACGGCGATCGCTGCAATGGCTTTGGCGAGTCCTTTGTGGAAGCGCGCGGCAATCACCGGGGCGGGCGTCTCGAGGATCAAATCGCCGAGCAGCGCGCGCCACATCGCCAGCGGCTCGAGATACGGCAGCCCCGAATTGGGGAGGTTGGGGATCGTGAACGGGTAGGCGAGCCCTTCGTCCTCCTCCCGCAGCGTGCTGTCGCAAACCAGCGCTTCGAGGCGGCACGCGGCGTCACCCTCGTGGCCCTGACGGTCGCGGCAAATTCCCAGAGCGGCCGCGACCGCGTCGAACAGTCGCCCGCAAGAGGACGCCTTCGGCGCGTTGAGGCCGCTCTTGATCATCGCGTCGAGCACGTCACGCGGCCGCGCCGCGAGGTCCCGATACAGTTCCAGTTCGGCGAAACCCATCTGGAATTCGGCCCAGCCCATCTCGGCCATCAAATGGGCGTAGAGGTTGCGCCACGGCTCGCGCGCGGCGGCGTCACCGCCCGGGAGCGCCACCGGCTTGAAGCACCCGAGCCGCCTGGCCTTGCGGTAATCGGCAAGGAGGAATTCGCCGCCCCAGATGGTGCCGTCCTCGCCCCAGCCGAGGCCATCGAGAACGATCCCCAGCACCGGCGGCGCCTCAAGCGGCCGGCCGTTCTCGGCAAGACAGGCCGCTACATGCGCGTGATGATGCTGCACCTCGACGAGCGGAAGGGGCACTGCCTCGGCGCGAGCGCGCCCGAGCTTTGCCGACAGATATTCAGGATGTTTGTCGATCGCGATCGCGGCGGGCCGGTGATCGAACAATGCCGCGAACCCATCGATGCCGCGGCGATAATCGTCATAGGTCGCCGCGTCATCGAGATCGCCGATATGAGGCGACAACACCGCGTTGCCCCCGCGCAACAGGCAGAACGCGCTTTTCAGCTCGCCGCCCATCGCGATTAAGTCGGGCGCTGCCGAGAACCCCGCAGGGAGTGTGATCACGGCTGGCGCGTAGCCCCGGCTGCGGCGGAATACGCGCGGCGCGCCATCGATTACCCGCGCGACGGAGTCGTCGACTCGCGCCGCGATCGGCCGGTTGTGGACAAGGGCAAACTCGGCAGCCCCACGCAGGCGCTCCAGCGCCTCGGCGTCATCGATGATCTGCGGTTCCGCCGAGACATTGCCGCTCGTCATGACCACTGGCCGGGTCATCCGCCGCAGCATCAGGAGATGCAGCGGTGTGGTCGGCAGCATGAAGCCGAGCGTCCGCAGACCGGGTGCAACGGCGTCGGGCAGCACTTCCGGGCCGACCGCATCCAGCAGGACGATAGGCGCCGCCGGGCTTTGCAGCAGGCGGACCTCCTCCATGCTTGGGGCGCAATAGCGCGCTATGACGGCGAGATCGCGCGCCATCAGCGCTAATGGCTTTGTTGGCCGATGTTTGGCGGTGCGCAGCCGGGCAACGGCCTCGGCGCTGGTCGCGTCGCAGGCGAGCTGATAGCCGCCGATACCTTTAATCGCGACGATATGGCCGCGCTGGATCAGCGTGCAAACCGCGTCGACCTCGTCGAGCATCGAGAAGCACTCGAAGCTCACAGCGCGGCCGTCAAGGCGCACCAGCCGCGCCGTCGGGCCGCAGACATGGCAGGCAGTTGCCTCGGCGTGGAACCGGCGGTCGGCTGGATCACCGTATTCGGCCTCGCATGTCGGGCAGAGCGGGAATTCCGCCATCGTCGTCGTGGCGCGGTCATACGGGATCGCGCGGGCGATGCTGAGCCGCGGGCCGCAATGCGTGCAGGTCGCGAAGGGATAGCGGAAGCGCCGCTCGTAGGGGTCGAGGATTTCGGCCGCACAAGCGCCGCAGACACCCGCGTCAGGGGCAATCTCGGTCGAGGTGCTGCCCGCGCCGCTTTCAACGATGCGGAAACCCGGCGCGGCCTCGAACGTCACGGTACATCTCTCGATCCCTGCAACACGGGCCAGCGGCGGCGCCCCGTCGCCCAGCCGGGCGATTAAGGTGTCGATCGCGTGCGTGTCGCCGGCGGCGCGGATCAACACGCCCTCGCCGTCGTTCAACACCTCGCCCGAGAGGTTCAGTTCACGCGCGAGGCGCCATACGGTTGGCCGGAAGCCGACGCCCTGCACCCGGCCGCGCACGCGAATTTCGGCCATGACGGCCGGGCGTTCCGCATGATCGAGTGCACCGCTCATGCCGCGTCCCACAGCAGCACGCGGTTGTTGCCGGAATCTGCGATGACCGCGGTGTCGCCCCTTATCGCGACCCCGTAGGGCCAGCACAGCGTATCGCGTCCCGGCCGCTGCCAGCGGTTTTCGCCCTTGCTGTGAAACCCCGGCTGGCCGGCAATCCGGTCGGCAGCACCTCCCATGTCCAGCGTGGCCAGGTCATACCCGAGCAACCGCGAGTTGGCGGTGTCGGCGACCATAAGCTGCCTGGTCTTCACCACGAGGCCATAGGGCATGTTCAGCGAGGTGGCGGTGGGCTCGTATGAGCCGCAGTTATGGTCGGTGCCGGTGAAACTCGGTTGGCCGACCACCATGTCGCACAGCGCGCCATTGGCTTCGGGCAGATGGTGCCAGACCATGATGCGGCTGGTGCCGGCATCGGCGACAAAGAGCTGCTTTCCATCAAAAGCTGCGGCGTGGGGCCAGCGCATGCCGGCGGCGGCGATGGCAATGCCGCCACCCTCGTGGCGAGTTTGGAAATCGCTTTGGCCGAGCACCAAATCGGCCGGCGCGCCGTTGATTTTGGGCAGCCCGTTCCACACCAGCGCGCGGCGATTGCCGGTATCGGTGACGATCAGCTTTCCGCTGCCGATAGCCACTCCGTACGGCCAGTTGAGCGTATCGGCATCGGGGTTGTCGTGCCCGCGATTGGCGAGCCCGGAGGTGAAATCGGCCTGCCCGAGCACGATGTCGGGCGGCTGCCCGGCGCTCATCGGCAGGCCATGCCAGATCAGCACCCGATGGTTCCAGGCATCGGCAACCGCGAGCACTCCGTCGGAATCGATCGCGACGGCGGTCGGCATGTTAAGCGTGTCGGCGCCGATCTCCCGCTTCGCGTTACGGCCTTCGCTTACAAAGTCGGGCTGCCCGAAAACCAGGTCGGCAGGGGTGGTGTCAGTGCGCGGTGCCTTGCGCCAAACGAGGAGCCGATGATGCCCGCTGTCGCAGACAAACAGCGGGCCGTCGTCGCCGGCGAGGGCCACACCGCGCGGGCCGAACAGCGTGTCGGGAGCAGGGCGCACCGGCGCGGTGAGCTCGGATTGGCCGAGCCCGCCGAGTATCACGCGGGCTCCGGCTGTAGCAAGCAGGGGACGCGGAGGCGGCTCGATGAAGGGCGGCACGCGGTGCGGCTGGACGAGGGAGACCAGCATCGCTACGC
>Ga0213875_10002760_pt1 | contig 10366 bp, 5 predicted proteins | sample BarmaccomBMRX_R8_FD_160105 | JGI IMG/M metagenome (GOLD analysis project Ga0213875, IMG submission 160105) | Root-associated microbial communities from Barbacenia macrantha in rupestrian grasslands, the National Park of Serra do Cipo, Brazil - RX_R8 | ecosystem: Host-associated > Plants > Roots... | reverse complement strand
GCGTCGTTCGAGGCCACATACATGATCAGCGCCGCGACCGGCGACGGGGTGGAGGACATGCTGGACGCGCTCGCGGCGGCGATGCCGGAGGGTCCGCATCTCTATCCCGACGACGAGCTGACCGACCTGCCGGACCGCCTGCTCGCGGCCGAGCTGGTGCGCGAGCAGGTCTTCCTCCAGACGCATGAAGAAGTGCCGTATGGCGCGACGGTGGAGACGGAGAACTACGCCGAACGCCCGGACGGCTCGCTGCGCATCGAGGCGACGATCTACGTCGCGCGCGCCGGCCACAAGCCGATCCTGATCGGCGAGGGCGGACGGCGCATCCGCGACATCGGCGCCCGCGCCCGCGCGGCTCTGGCCGGACTGCTCGACCGGCCGGTGCATCTGCTTCTGAACGTGAAGGAGCGTCCGGGCTGGGATGAGGAGGCCGCCCGGTTGCGGGCGATCGGGCTGGACGATGTGGGCTAAATACTTTCGTCCTCGGGCCCCTGTCACCTGATTCGGGTACCCCACCCGCGGCGGGAACGGCGCGCACGTCCGATCCTGAACGTGCAGGAGCGTCCAAGGTCGGCACGGGGGCGCGATTCGGTTCGGGCGATCAGACGCTGTCGGCGAACCGCTCGGGGATGCGCCATAACCCGTCTCCCGAGACCATGACATCGATTTCGTTTTCGGAGTTCCCGGCCGCCTGCGTCCGGAACATCTTCGCAAGATGCGCTGCGCGCACCGGGCAGTCTCGACCGAGATCGACGCCGTCGAATCGCGGCATGTCCGACCACGACTTCAGATGCGTAAGAAAAGCATCCTCCTCGGCGTCATGATGTCCCCCGCCGGTCTCTTCCACGCGTGATGTCGCGCGCCTCTTGCGTTGCCGCCGCCGCACGATGTCGAGGTCACAATAGGCGATATGGAACAGGAAGAGGTCATCGAAGCGGGAGGGTTCCCGGGAATAGTGAAAGCCGGCGGTCCATTGAACCGGTCGGCGGATCAGCGTCGGCTTGGACATGCTTCCCACGCCAAGCGCCCATTTCCGCTGTCGCAGTATCTTTCCCATTGGCGCGAGTTCCGGCTCGTCAGGCACGGAGTGGGCAACGTGCATCCCGAATGCGGTCGTGATGTCGTGTTTGGCTTCGGCGCAAAATGCAATCAGGCTTTCGTGGTGCCGCGGGTCCGCAACCAAGATCTCATCGACATCGGTGTAGGCGACATGCTCATACCATGTCAGAAGCGACCCACAGAACGCGGATATGAAATTGGCGCGGGCATATTCATCGAGCGGCGATCGGGGAATTCGTATGATATTGGCTGGCGCAAGCCCGAACGTGCTGCGGTCATCAGATCCATGGTCGACGATGTAGCACTGTTCCAGCCCCACCTGTCCGGCGTAATATTTGAGCCAAATAGGCAGGAAGTCGGGTTCGTTGTAGGCCATCGTCACGATTGCCAAGGGGCTTTTGCTCATCAGTGCTCCAATCGGGTCGGCGGTGAGCGAGTAGCCAAGTGATCCGGACAAAAAGTTTCGGTGCCAGCCGCCGACTTTTCAGTTTGGAAGGACGTAAAAGCCTGCCTTTACGCTCACAGCGAAAGCGGCACGACCATGGATGCATGCTCAAACGGCTTCTCATCAGGGAGCATCCAGGAAGCCCGCCGTGTCAACCCACCAAAATTGCGGCGTGCGGCTCGGCAACGCAGTTACGATGTCGTGCTGCCGATTTCGATAGAATTCGCGTGCCCCGATTGGTTCGCTTGCATTCGCGCCACTGCACTCGGCCATCGGCTAGCAGTCACAACTGGGGCAGCAGGGAGCGATTGCCAACGGTCGCGCGCCAATTATGAAATTGGATCAGTTCCAAAACGTGACACTCAAGGGAAATGTAGGCTCTTCGGACCTGTTTCAGGCACTTCTTTGAGATTTTCAAGCGTTTCCACGATTTGCGGTTCGGGCTCGTTCTCCCCGAATTCGCGTCCAGCATGGTGCAGTTGGCCCCGAAGTGTTGAGCACGATTGCCTGTGCCTTGAGCAGGTGCGAACTTTTTGCGGGGAGTCGCCCGATCCGTTGCCGCCCGGATCGGGCTGACCGCCATGGACTGGAACGCTCCCGCCATCATCCTCGAAGCAGCCGCCTACGGCGAAGGCGATGCGCTGGCCTCGGTGCTGACCGAGGAACACGGCCGGCATCGCGGCCTGGCGCGCGGCGGCGCGTCGCGGCGGCACGCGGCCGTCTGGCAGGCCGGCAATGTCGCAAATGTGCGCTGGGTCGGGCGGCTCGCCGAGCAACTCGGCAGCTTTTCGGCCGAATTGCTGCATCCCGCGGCGGCCCTCGTGATGGACGACCCGCTCCGCCTCTCGCTGCTCGCCGCCGCTTGCGCCGTCACCGTTGGCGCGCTGCCCGAGCGCGAGCCGCACCCGCGCGTCTTCGTCGGCCTGATGCAGCTCATCGCCGTCCTGGAGACGCCGGATGCACCAAAAACCCTGGTGCGCTGGGAAGTGGGACTGCTCGCCGAACTCGGCTACGGCCTCGATCTGTCGCGCTGCGCCGTCACCGGCCGCACCGAAAATCTTGCTTTTGTGTCGCCGAAGACCGGCCGCGCCGTCTCGGAGCAGGCCGCCGGCGACTGGAAACCGCGGCTGCTGCGCCTGCCGCACTTCCTGGCCGGCGAGGCACCAGCCGGCCCGGCCGACTGGCGCGACGGCCTGCGTCTCACCGGCCATTTCCTGGCGCGCGACGCATTCGGCCACCAGCACCGGCCGCTTCCCCCGGCGCGGCTGCTTCTCTATGACCGCGTCGCGGACCTCGCGCGAGCGGACGAGACATGACCGACGATTCCCTCAATATCCAGGACACGCCTCTCGCCGATGCGCTGAGCGAGCGCTATCTCGCCTACGCCCTCTCCACCATCATGTCGCGTTCGCTGCCCGACGTGCGCGACGGGCTGAAGCCGGTGCACCGGCGGCTGATCTTTGCGATGCACCAGCTCCGGCTTGATCCGACCGCGGGCTTCAAGAAATGCGCCCGCGTCGTCGGCGACGTGATCGGAAAATTCCATCCGCACGGCGACGCCGCCGTGTACGAGGCGCTGGTGCGGCTCGCCCAGGATTTCGCCGCCCGCTACCCGCTGGTCGAGGGCCAAGGGAATTTTGGCAACATCGACGGCGATAACGCCGCGGCGATGCGCTACACCGAAGCGCGGCTGACCGAGGTCGCCCGCGCGCTGCTCGCCGGCATCGAGGACGACGCCGTCGATTTCCGGCCGACCTATGACGGCGAGGAGCAGGAGCCGGTGGTGCTGCCCGGCGCCTTTCCGAACCTGCTCGCCAACGGTGCGGCCGGCATCGCCGTCGGCATGGCGACCAGCATTCCGCCGCACAACGCCGGCGAGATTTGCGCCGCGGCGCTGGCGCTCGTGCGCGACCCCGACGCGGATACCGCCGACCTGCTGCGCCACATGCCCGGCCCGGATTTTCCGACCGGCGGCATCATCGTCGAGGATGCGGCGACGATCGCCGCCGCCTACGAGATCGGCCGCGGCGGCTTTCGCGTGCGCGCGCGTTGGGGGGTGGAGAAGGGCAAGCACGGCACCTGGCAGGTGGTCGTCACGGAAATTCCCTATCAGGTCGGCAAGGCCAGGCTGATCGAGCAGATCGCCGAGCTGCTGGAGGCCCGCAAGCTGCCGTTGCTCGGCGACGTCCGCGATGAGAGCACCGACGTCGTGCGCCTGGTGCTGGAGCCGCGCGCGCGGGGCATCGAGCCCGACGCGATGATGGAATCGATGTTCCGCGTGACCGCGCTGGAAAGCCGCTTTCCGCTCAACATGAACGTGCTGGATGCGACCCGCACGCCGGTGGTGATGGGCCTGCGCGACGTGCTGCGCGCCTGGCTTGACCATCGGCAGGAGGTGCTGATCCGCCGCTCCCGCCATCGCCTGGCGGCGATCGAGCGGCGGCTGGAAGTGCTGGAGGGCTACCTCGCCGTCTACCTCAACCTCGACGAAGTGATCCGCATCATCCGCGAGGCCAAGGAGCCGAAGCCTGCGCTGGTCGCTCGCTTTTCGCTGACGGACGCGCAGGCCGAGGCGATCCTCAACATGCGCCTGCGCTCGCTGCGGCGGCTCGAGGAGATGGAGATCCGCCGGGAGCACAAGGCGCTCACGCGCGAGGGGCGCGATGTGCAGGCGTTGCTGAAAAGCGAAACGCGGCGCTGGGAGCGGATCGGGACGGAACTGGAGGAGACCCGCCAAAAATTCGGCGGCGGCACGCTGGGCACGCGGCGCACCACATTCGCCGGGGCGCCGGCGGCCGATGCCGCACCGGCAGAAAGCTATGTCGAGCGCGAGCCGATCACCGCGGTCCTGTCGGAAAAAGGGTGGATCCGTGCGGTGCGCGGACACGTGGAGGAGACCGCGGAGCTGAAATTCAAGGAAGGCGACCGGCTCCGCCTGCTGCTGCCCTGCGAGACCACCGACCGGCTCTGCCTGTTCGCCACCAACGGCCGCGCCTACACGCTGAAAGCGGCCGACCTGCCGCGCGGCCGCGGCGACGGCCAGCCGGTCCGCCTGCTCGCCGACCTCTCCAACGAGGACGACGTGACGGCGCTGTTCGTCTGGCGCGAGGGCACGCGGTATCTGGTCGCCTCCTCCGGCGGCCGGGGTTTTCTGGTCCGCGCCGAGGACATTTCTGCCGAAAAGCGCACCGGCAAGCAGGTGCTGAACCTGCGCGCCGACGAGGAAGCGGCGGTGTGCGTCCCGGCCTCCGGCGATCACGTCGCGGTCGTCGGCGAGAACCGCAAGCTGCTGGTGTTTCCGCTCGACCAGGTGCCGGAACTGGCGCGGGGCGCCGGCGTCATTCTGCAGCGCTACCGCGAGGGCGGATTGCGCGATGCGCGCGTGTTCCATCTGGCTGATGGCCTGACCTGGCGGCTCGGCGAAAAGACCCGCACCGAGGTCGATCTGCGCGACTGGCTGGGCGAGCGCGCCCAGGCCGGCCGCCTGCCGCCCAACGGATTTCCGAAGTCCGGAAAGTTCGGATAGGCGGGCTTGCCCGGATGCGGCGCGGCCGGCATTGAAGATCGCCACCTTCAACATCAACAATGTCGTCCGCCGGCTGGGCAACCTGCTCGCCTGGCTCGGTCAGGCGCAACCCGACATCGTCTGCCTGCAGGAACTGAAGGCGATCGACGCCGCGTTTCCCGCTGCCGCGCTCCGCCAGGCCGGGTACGGCGCGGTCTGGCAGGGCCAGGCGAGCTGGAACGGCGTCGCCATCCTCGCCAAAAACGCCGAGCCCGTCCTGACGCGCCGACGCCTGCCCGGCGAGCCGAGCGACGAACAGAGCCGCTATATCGAGGCCGCGGTGAACGGCGTCCTCGTCGCCTCGCTCTATCTGCCCAACGGCAATCCGCAGCCCGGTCCCAAATTCGACTACAAGCTGGCGTGGTTCGAGCGGCTGATCGCGCATGCGGCGGAGCTGCACGCGACGGACCTGCCGGTTGTACTGGCAGGCGACTACAACGTCGTGCCGACCGACGCCGACATCTACCCGTCAAAATCCTGGGCGAAGGACGCGCTGCTGCAGCCGCAGAGCCGCGCCGCGTTCCGCCGGTTGCTCGACCAGGGCTGGACGGACGCGCTGCGCACGCGCCATCCCACCGGCCCGCTCTATACGTTTTGGGACTACAAGCGCGACCGCTGGGCCCGCGACGCCGGCCTGCGCCTAGACCACATCCTGCTCAGCCCGGCCCTCGCCGCACGCTTGGCGGATGCCGGCGTCGACAAAGAAATCCGCGGCGAGCCCGGGGCGAGCGACCACGCCCCGGCCTGGGTCCAGCTGTCCGCCGCCCCGCGACGCCGCCGGCCCGCAGCGCCGGCCGCCAAACCCCGATGATCTGATGCCTGATGCTCAGTCGGGGCGGGCGCTGCCGCGCATCAGCGAGGCGAGGAGCTCGTCGCGGTCGAGCAGCCGCTCCGCCAGTCCGCGCTGCATCGCCCGGTGGAAGGCGAGCGCCGCTGCGGGGTGGTCGCGCTCCAGCCGGTGGAGCGCCTCCCGAGTCAGCCGCAGCACGCGGCAGGGTTCGTCGGCGCGCACCGTCGCGCTGCGCGGTGCCTCCAGGCAGAAGCCGATCTCGCCGAGCATCGTGCCGGGACCGTAGCGGCGCACCCGTATCGGTCGGCCGCCCTCGAAGCGCGCGCTGACGCTGGCGTGACCGCGCTCGAGAAACAGCAGGTCGCGCGAGCTCTCGCCCTGGCGCAGCAGCACCGCCCCCTGCGGCAGCTCCTCGGCCTCCAGCATCGCGCCCAAGGCTGCCGCCTGGTCTGGCCCGAGTTCGCGACTGAGCTGCGCGGCAAGATCGGGAGCCGCGCCGGGCGGCAGCTCCGCCAGCAGCGCCGCCTCGCACCATTCGAGCCCGGCATCCAGGCTCTCGGAGAGCCGCGCGTCGCCGACCGACAAGGTCAGCCTGGCGGCGATCGCGGGCGCCATGCCGGTCAGCACGAGGGCGATATGCTCCGCCTGCGCGAGCCCCTGCAGCCGCGTGAAGCCGGCGATGGCGGAGCCGTCGAGCCCGTCCACCGCCGCGAAGTCGAGCACCAGGAAGCGCAGGCGGCCGGGGGTCGCATTGATCTCGCGGCGGATTTCCTGCAGCAGGCGGCTCGCCGTGCCGAAGAAAATGAAGCCCTGCAGATACAGCACCAGCAACGCATCCGCCCGGGCGAGCAGCGCCGCCCGCTCCGCCTCCGGACGTGCCACGTTGCTGCGCGCGACGTCGCCGCGGCAGCACGCGCGCAGCGGCGGCAGCCGGCTGTAGATGACGACGAAGCTGGCGCAGCCGAGCAGCAGGCCGGCGAAAACGGCCGCGACAACGCCGAAGCGCACCGCGACGGCGAGCACGGCGAGCACCGTCCACCACTCCGAGCGGGACAGCAGCTTTCGCGACCCCACCACCCAGCGCAGCAACAGCTGCATCCCGGTGGCGAGCAGCAGCGCCGCCATCACCGGTCGGGGCACCATCGTCACCAGGCCGGGTACCAGCAGCGGTAGGAGGCCGCAGATGAGGCTTGCCGCCACTCCGGCGGTCCGCCCCACCCCGCCGGCCTGGCGCAACAGCAGGCTGCGGCTCACCATGATGTTTCCGGGAATGCCGCCGAACAGGCCCGAGAGCAGAGCCGCAAGGCCCCCCGCCCGCAGCTCACGGTCGAAGTCAAGATCGCGCCCGGTGCTCGTCTCGAGGCCGCTGACGTTCATCAGCACGGTGACCAAGGTTACCATCGCCACCGCCACCAGGCCGGGCAGCCGGGCGGCAAGGGCGGGCCAATCGATCAGCGCGAGCGCATCCGCTCGCCAGGGCGAGGCGAGGCTCAGCTGCCGCGGAATTTCGAGCAGCCAGCCGCGGGCGCGCAGTGCCGGCATGTTGAATCCCAGCGCCGCGGCGACGAGATGGAACCCGGCGAGGGTCACGAGCAGCAACATCGGCAGCGTCGCCGGGTGGGGTAGCCGAACCAGCAGCGGCACGAAGACGCCGGCGAGGGCCAGGCTCAGGCCAAGGCGCACCAGACCACCGGGATCGGCGAGCAAGCTGGGCACCAGCGGTCCGCCGGTGCCCAGCGCGGCGCCGCCGCGGCACAGCGCCCAGCCCGTCGCGGCAAGAAATCCGGCGATCACCGGAAAAGGCACGAACCGGACCATCCGGCCGATGCGCGCGACACCGAGGCAGAACAGCAGGACTCCAACCGCAAGAGAGGCGAAGCTGATCCCGGTGAAAAGGGTCGCGGCCAGCGCCGCCGGGCTCGCGGCCGGTCCCATGGCCGTGCCGATTGCCGCCGCCATGCTCGCCAGCACGGCGACGCTGTTGCCGTCCGCCGCGGCAACGGCAAACGGCAGCGAACTCAGCAGGGCGGTGACCGTGCCAATCAACACCGAGCCGGTGAGCACCACGACGAGACCGGCGCCCTGCACGGCAGGCGGCGTCCCGGCGAAAATGAGTGCCGCGTAGGAGAGCGCGAAGATCGGCCCGATGCAGCCGATGAAGGCGCCAGCCAACAGGTCGGCGGCGAAGCGCGGTTTTGGGCGTGATCGCCAGGATCGGAACCGGCCGAGGTGGTGAATCACGCGTCCAAACGAAAGAACGGAGCAGGATACGTGAGCGGTGGCGAACGCATCCCGCTCCTATCGATTGCCGGCGAGCGGCTGGACGGGGCGCGAGGTCGCCTCCGGCATGCCCCTCTGTATCAGAGCCCAGATCCGCTCGGGCGTCGCTGGCATGTCGATATGCCGCACGCCGTACTCGGCAAGCGCATCGACCAGCGCGTTCATCACCGAGGCGATCGAGCCCGCGCAGCCGGCCTCGCCGCAGCCTTTCACGCCCAGGATGTTGCTGGTGGCGGGCACCGGATGCATCGCCATGTTGAACGAGGGCGAGTCGTAGGCATGCGGCAGCGCGTAGTCCATGTAGCTGCCGCTGAGCAGCTGCCCGTCCGCGTCGTACGCCACGGACTCATGCAGCGCCTGGCCAATGCCCTGGACCACGCCGCCATGCGCCTGGCCTTCCACCAGCAGCGGATTGATGACGGTGCCGAAGTCGTTGACCATCGTGTACTTAACCACACGCGCGACCCCGGTCTCCATGTCCACCTCCACCTCCGCGATGTGGCAGCCATTCGGATAGGCCGATGGTGCGGACTCATGGATATGCTTCACGTCGAGCGTGTGCGGCACGTCGCCGGGCAGGTTTTTTGCCGTCCGCAGCGCTTCCGCCAGCTCCATGATGCCGATCGCGCGGTCGGTGCCGGCGATCGAAAAACGCCCGCCGGCCGGTCCCACGGAAAACTCGATGTCCACGACGGCCGCTTCCAGCACATGCGCGGCGCTGCGCTTGCCCTGCTCGACCACCTTCTGGCTCGCCTCGACGATCGCCGCACCGCTCGCCATCATCGACTTCGAGCCGCCGGTACCGCCGCCGGCGATCAGCTCGTCGCTGTCGCCCTGCAGCAGGCGGATGCGCTCGAACGGGATGCCGAGCCGGTCCACCAGCACCTGCGCGAACGGCGAAGCGTGGCCCTGGCCGTAGTCGAGTGTTCCGGTGATGATCGTCACCGTGCCGTCATCCTCGAAGCGGATGCCGCCCATCTCGTTCTGTGGCGGCGCCGTCACTTCCAGATACTGTCCGAGGCCGCGCCCACGCAGCTGGCCGCTCGCCCGGCTCGCGGCACGGCGGGCAGGAAATCCGTCCCAGTCGGCCAGCGCCAGCGCGTCATCGAGCACGGCCGGGAAGTCGCCGCTGTCGTACAGCGAGCCGTTCGGCGCCTTGTAGGGCATCTGCTCCGGCCGGATGTGGTTGCGCCGGCGCAGCTCCACCGGGTCGATGCCGAGCTCGGCCGCGGCGGTGTCAATCAGCCGCTCCATGTAGTAGTTGCCCTCCGGCCGCCCGGCGCCGCGATACGGCCCGACGGGAGTGGTGTTGGAGAACACGCACTTCGTTGACACGTCCACCAGCGGCGTCGCGTACACATCGATGATGTTCTTCTGCGCGTTGATCGTCGGGGGAATGGTCGTCGCATTGGACAGATAGGCGCCGAGATTACCGTAGCCGGTCACCCGCACGGCCAAAAATCTTCCCTGCGCATCCAGCGCCAGCTCCGCCGTCATCTCGTGGTCGCGGCCGTGGCTGTCGGAGAGAAAACTCTCGGAGCGGTCGTCGGTCCACTTCACCGGCCGGCCGAGCACGCGCGCGGCGTGCAGCAGCGCGATGTACTCGGGATACGCCGACGCCTTCATGCCGAACGAGCCGCCGACATTGCCGGTCAGCACGCGCACCTTTTCGGTGGGCACGCCCAGCACGCTCTTCAGCAAGCCGCGCAGGCCGAACACGCCCTGGCAGCCGACATGCAGCGTCCAGTGATCGGCGGCCGCGTCATGCTCGCCGATGGCCGAGCGCGGCTCCATCGCCGAGACGACGATGCGGCTGTTGCGCAGATCAAGCTTCGTGACGTGCGCGGCGCCGCGGAACGCCGCCGCGACTTGTTCGGTCTGGCCGTAGTGGAAGTCGAGCACGAGGTTGCCCGGCGCGTCGTCGTGCACCAGCGGCGCGCCCTCGGCCGCCGCGGCGCGCGCCGTCGTCACCGCCGGCAGCGGGTCGATGTCGGGCATCACCGCCTCGGCCGCGTCGCGCGCCTGCCTGACGGTCTCGGCGACGACGATCGCGAGCGGGTCGCCGACATAGCGCACCTTGTCGGTGGTCAGCGGCGGCTGCGGCGGGATCTTCATCGCGCTGCCGTCGCGGTTCTTCTGCACGACACCCGGCGGCATGGCGCGCAACCCGGCCGCCGCGAGGTCGGCCCCGGTATAGACGCCGAGCACGCCCGGCATCGCCCGCGCC
>Ga0213875_10002759_pt1 | contig 10368 bp, 14 predicted proteins | sample BarmaccomBMRX_R8_FD_160105 | JGI IMG/M metagenome (GOLD analysis project Ga0213875, IMG submission 160105) | Root-associated microbial communities from Barbacenia macrantha in rupestrian grasslands, the National Park of Serra do Cipo, Brazil - RX_R8 | ecosystem: Host-associated > Plants > Roots... | reverse complement strand
CCACGGTTCCGGCGCGGGTTCCGCATCGCTCACCGGCGAGAACCGGCGCTGGTACAACGAGCCGTCGAACGTGATGCCGGGCGTCGTTCACGTGTGGGCGCCGTATCCGTACCGCAGCCCGTTCTCCACGACCGATCCGCTCGAGGAGACGCGCCGCGCGCTGCAGCACGTCGCCGACGTGATCGCCGCGGAGAATCCGCAGCAGGTCGCCGCGATGCTCATCGAGCCGGTCGTCGGTTCGAACGGCGTGATCGTCTTCCCCGACGGATACCTCGCGGGGCTGCGCGATTTGTGCGACGCGCACGGCATCGTGCTGATCTTCGACGAGGTGATGACGGGATTCGGTCGCGTCGGCGCGGCGTTCGGCGGCGAGCGCTTCGGCGTCGTCCCCGATGCGATGACGTTCGCGAAGGGCGTCACGTCGGGATACGTGCCGCTGGGCGGGGTGCTGCTGCGCGAAGAGCTGGCCTCGGCCTTCGACGCGAAGCCGTTGCCGGCGGGACACACCTACTCCGGCCACCCGCTCGCGATGGCGACCGGCGTCGCGACGCTGCGGGCGTACCGCGACGAGCAGCTGTTCGCCCGAGCGAGAGACGTCATCGAGCCGCGCCTGCGCGCGGGCCTCGAGCGCGTGCGCGACAAGCACCCGATCGTCGGCGACGTGCGCGGCGCCGGCGCGTTCTTCGCGCTCGAGTTCGTGAGCGATCGCGCGAAGCGAACGCCGCTCGTGCCGTGGCAAGGCACGTCGCTCGGCCCGATGCCGGCGCTGTTCGCGGGCTTGAAGAGGCGCGGCGCGTACGGCTTCGGCCGCTACAACGTGATGCACGTCGCGCCGCCGCTCGTCATCACCGAGGACGAGCTCGACGAAGCGATCGCGATGATCGACGGCGCCGTCGCGGACCTCGAAGGCGCGGTACGCGCGAGCTGAGCGCGCGCGTCCGCATTAGCCGAGATCCAGGAGCGCCGCGATCAGGCGCTTCGCGTTGCGCACGTCGGCGGCGTCCGCACGCGCGGCGAACTCCGCCGCGCGTTCCCGCCAGTCCAGACTCTTGACGTGATCCGCAAGGATCGCTCCACGCACCGTGGTTTGCGACGCAAGCCCGACCTCGAAGGGATAGCCCGTGAGCTGCGAGGTGATCGGGCACCCGACGGCGAGCGATGTGCGCGCGTTGTACGCACGCGGCGTGAGCACGAGGAACGGCCGGCGGCCCGATTGCTCTCGCCCGGCGCGCGGGTCGAGCGACAGCCAGACGATGTCACCGGCGTCCGGGACGTACCTGCTCACCAGCGCTCGCGCGGCGCGAGCTCGTCGAACTGCTCGCCGTGCACATTGTGCGGCGTGATGCGCTCGACGAGGTCGTCCAAGCGCGGCGCCGTGGAGCGCGCGACGCGCATCGCGCCGTTCGCGACCGCGATGTCCACGGGCGTTCCCGCGCTCAGCGCCAGACGTTTCGCGATCGCGTTCGGGATGCGGACGGCGAGGCTGTTGCCGGTCTTGAACACGCGCGTCTCGTGCGCGGGCACGTCGGACGTCTTGGCCACCGTGGATATATTATGTATATACAGAGCCGTGCCCTTCCGCGAGATGCGGTGCCCGTTCGCGCGATCGGCGATGATCCCGTGTTGACGACTGCGCGATCGCCGATGACCCCGTGTTGACGACTGCACGCGGTAAGCGTACACTAACGGTAAGTGACGACTCACGCAACCATGTTCGACGCGCTCGGTGACCCGACGCGTCGCGCCATCTTCGAGCGGCTCGCGCTCGGGCGCGCGTCCGTCGGCGAGATCGCGAGCACGTTGCCCGTCAGCCGGCCCGCGGTCTCGCAGCACCTCAAGGTGCTCTCGAACGCGCGCCTCGTGCGCGCCCACGCGGAAGGAACGCGGCGGGTGTACGAGGTCGACGCCGACGGCGTGGCGTCGTTGCGAAGCTACTTCGAGCGCTTCTGGGCCGGCCGGCTCGACGCGTTCAAGCGCGCGGCGGAAGGCCGCAGGGGGAAGCGATGACCGGTACCGGGTCCGTCGTGCGCGTCGAAACGACCGTCGAGACGCCGCGGGAGCGCGCGTTCGACGCGTTCGTCGACATGACGTCGTGGTGGCCGCGCAGTCACCATACCGGCGATGCGCCGTGGGAGGCGGTCGTGCTCGAGCCGTCGGCGCCCGGGCGCTGGTTCGAGCGCGACGCGAACGGCGTCGAGTCGCCGTGGGGACGCGTGCTCGCGTACGAGCCGCCGGCGCGGCTGCTGCTCGACTGGCAGCTCGGCACGGAGTTCGCGTACGACGCCGCGCTGCACACGAACGTCGAGGTGACGTTCCACGCGCTCGCTCCCGATCGTACGCGCGTCGAGCTCGCGCACGATCTCTCCGGTTACGGCGAGCACGCCGCGCGGATGGCGGAGATCTTCACGCAGCCCGACGCGTGGCAGGGCGTCCTCGACGCGTACGGATCGGTGGCGTCGCGCGGATGACGTTCGTCACGGTGATCTACGGACGCGGCGAACGCTGGGACGCCGCGAACGCGTTCAACGACCAGATCGGCATCATGGGACACGCGGAGTTTCTCCGCGCGCGCTACGCCGACGGCACGCTGTACTGCGGCGGACCGTTCGCGGACGACGCCGGCGGCGTCGCGATCTACCGTTGCCTCGACCGGGACGCCGTCGCGGCGCTCGTCGCGACGGATCCGTGCGTCGCCGGCGGATTGCTGACGGCGGAGATCCACCCGATGTGGCTGCCGTTCCCGGCGACGACGGCGCACGCGACGGCGGCGTCCGACACCTGACGCGCGAGCAGTAGGCGCTCTGCGCCTCGTCCGCGTACCCCGGATCGATGCGAGCCGTCCGAATTCACGAAAGCGACCGCGAACGCGGTCCGAGCTTGTTCCGCGTCGAGCAGGTCGACGATCCGAAGCCCGGACCCGGCGAGACGCTGGTCAAGATCAAGCGGGCCGCGTTCAACCGCCGCGACGTCTTCATCAGCCAGGGACTCTACGCGAACATCGCGCTGCCGTGCATCCCGGGATCCGACGGCATGGGCGAGGTCGTCGCGCACGGGGACGGCACCTCGGGGCTCGCGCCGGGGACGCGCGTCGTCATCGATCCCGCCGTCGATTGGGGCGACGACGAGCGCGTGTGGAAGCCGACCTCGCACGTGCTCGGCATGCCCGAGCAAGGCACGTTCGCCGAGTACATCGCGGTACCGGCGTCGCAGGTGCATCGCGCGCCGGAGTCGCTCAGCGACGACGAAGCCGCGGCGATGCCGCTCGCGGGGTTGACCGCGTACCGCGCGCTCGTGTCGCGCGGCGGGTGCACGAAAGACGACGTCGTGCTGATCACCGGTGTCGGCAGCGGCGTCCAGACGTTCGTGCTGCTGTTCGCGAAGAAGATCGGCGCGAAGACGATCGTGACGTCGTCGAGCGACGAAAAGCTCGCGCGCGCGAAGGCGATGGGCGCGGATGTCGGCATCAACTACCGCGCGAACGAGAAATGGGAACGCGAGGTCGCCGCGATCGACGGCGGGCCGACGCTCGTCGTCGACGCCGCGGGCGGCGAGACGCTGTCGAAGGCGATCAACGTCACGCGCTACGGCGGCCGGGTCGTGATCTACGGCGGCACGACGGGCGAGTCGAAGATCCGGCCGTACTCGATCTTCTGGCGGCAGCTGGACATCCGCGGCACGTCGATGGGCTCGCCGCGCGACTTCAAAGAGATGCTCGCGATGTTCGACCCTTCGACGGGCTCAGGATCGACCAGCTCGGGACCTGCGAACGCTGCGCGGTCGATCAAGCCGGCCGTCGACAAGGTGTACGCGATGGACGACGTCGTCGCCGCCGCGACGTCGGTCGCGAAGGGCGACCAGTTCGGAAAGGTCGTGCTCGCGATCGCGTGATCGCGCGCGAGCGGCGTCAGGCCGCGAGGTAGCGCACGAGCGGCTGCGCGCCGCCGAAGCCGAGCTCCGCGCGCACGACGTCCGCGCCGGGTCCGCGCTCGATCGCGGACATGTCGGGATCGAGCAGCGCCGCTTCATCGCGGCTCGGCTCGCGCGCGAGCGTCTCACCGCGCACGCGCCCCTCGCGCTCGAGCGCGATCAGGTGCGCGAGCACCTGCCGTCCGGCGGCCGGCCAGAGGCGCCGGTCGACGTCGGCGTATACGCGCGCGACGATCTCCGGCACGGTCGCGCCGTCCTCGCCGATCGCCGCCAGGATCGCGCGTTCGCGCGCCTCGCGGTGCGCGATGTACTGATCGAGCTTCGCGCGCACGTCGCGCACCTCGGGCCCGTGTCCGCCGTAGATCGCGCGCGCATCGCCGTACTCGTCGCGCAGCCGGTGCAGCGTGCGCTGGTACGTGCGCATGTCGCCGTTCGGCGGCGCCACGACGACCGTTCCGGTCCCGAGCACGACGTCGCCCGTGAACAGCGCGCGCTCGTCGTCGAGCACGAACACGAGGTGATCTCGCGCGTGCCCCGGCCCGTGCAGCACCGTCACCGCGGCGTCGTCGAACGCGAGCACCTCGCCGTCGGCGAGTCCACGATCGTGCGCAAAGACGGCATCCGGATGCGCGTAGACGGGCGCTCCCGTCGCGGCGGCGAGCGGCGCCGCGCCCGGGTAGTGGTCGGGATGCCCGTGCGTGACCAGGATCGCGGCGTACGACGCGCTCTGCTCGCGTGCGACCGCCACGAACGCGTCGCGCTGCGCGTCGTCGAGCGGGCCCGGATCGATCGCGACGAGCGTACGCGGTCCCACGCGCACGACGTATCCGTTCGTGCCGTCGAGCGTGAGCGGCGACGGGTTGTTCGCGCGCAGGCGGCCGACACGCGGGCTCAGCGTCACCATGCGTTCTCGAGCTCCTCGATGAGGACGAAGCGCGGCCCCGGCTGTACGTCGGGCGAGACGGTCACGATCGCCTTCGTCTCCGCGAAGCGCAGCAGCGCGTCGACGCGGTCGAAGGGCGCGATGCGCTCGAGGTGCTTGATCGTCGGGAAGATCAGCGCCAACTCGCCGCGCGCGTGCGCCTCGAGCGCGACGGCCGGCCGCACCCAACGCCCGTCGAGCACCTCCAACGCGTCCGCTTCGGCGACTTGATTCCGCGGCGCGCGCGCGACGAAGAACCGCGCGTCGAAGCGCCGCGTGGCCATCTCGGACTTCGGCGTGATCCACCGCGAGAAGTAGCGCATCACGTCCGCGTCGATGCGCACGTCCAACCGCTCGAGCACGTCGGCGAACGTCACGTCACCGGCCTGGAGGTCGCGACGCAGCGGTGCGAGCGCGTCGGCGTGCACGATGCGGTCCGCGAACAGCAACCCCGCTTCCTCGAACGTTTCGCGCGCAGCCGTCACGGCGAGCGCGGGGTCGACATCGCCGGCGAGAGAGCCGTGCAGGCGGTGTTCCGCGATGCGCCGGTCCGACTCATCGAATCGTCCGCCGGGAAAGACGTACAAATCCGGCATGAACGCGGACCGCGCGCTGCGGCGCACCATGAAGACCTGCATCCCCTCGGCCGTATCGCGAGCGACGATCACCGTCGCCGCATCGCGGATTTCCGGCTCGCGTACGGCGTCCGGAACCGCCTGCTCGCTCACGATCGTTTCTTGCCTGCCATGCGCCGTCCGCTGATCGTCACGTCCGTTCTCGTTCTCGCTCTCGCCGCGACGTCATTCGCCGCGGCGCAGCAAGCCCCGGCGGCGGCGCCGACACCCGTTCCGGTGCCGACGCCGATCCCGGTGCCGACGGTCCAGCCGAACACCGTCTCGCCCGTCGTGCAGACGATCATCACCATCGGGACGCAGATACTCGAGCGCAACGCCGTCAACGCGCGCAACAACGTGCGCGGGCGCGTCGCGTACTTCCGCCGGTACGACATGCAGGTGCAGTGCGGCCCGAGCTGCTACCGCACCGTGCGCTTGCATCCGGGAACCGTGATCGACCCGCGCGGCGGCACACCCGGCGTCGGCGCCGTCGTCGACGTCAACGGCCGCACCGGCCCGGACGGAGCGCTGGAGGCCGACACCATCGCGATCCAGCAGTAGCGAGACGATGCGCTGCGCGTTCGGTGCGGACGCCGTCGGCCCGCTGACCGACGCGCTGCTCGAAGACCTGGAGCGGCGCGGGATCGCGGTCGAGCGGTTCGGCGCCGTGCGCGCTCCCGGCGACGCGGAGTGGGCGTCGACCGCGCGGCGCGTCGGCGACGCGGTCGCGTCGGGCCGCGCGGACGTCGGCATCGTGTGCTGCTGGACCGGCACGGGCGTGTCGATCGCCGCGAACAAAGTGCGCGGCGTGCGCGCCGCGCTGTGCGGCGATGCGACGACCGCCGAGGGCGCGCGACGCTGGAACGACGCGAACGTGCTCGCGCTGAGCCTGCGTGCGACCTCGCCCGCCCTCGGCCTCGAGATCATCGACGCGTTCCTCGGCACGCCGCCGAGCGACGATCCGTCCGACCGCAGCTCGATCCGCGCCGTCGAGTAGGCGCAATCCAACCTCCGCGTGCGGCCGTTGCGTCGGACGAACACACCCGGAGGAACCACGTGATCAAGAACATCTCGGCCCTGGCGGCCGGCGCGGCGCTCGCCGCAACGCTCTGCGCGCCCGCGTTCGCGCAATCATCGCCGATGCCGATGTCCGGCGGCGCGATGTCGGGCTCGATGTCCGGCATGGAGCACGGCATGCCGATGGGAACGAGCGGCGGCGACGGCAAGACGTACACCGGAGCACCCGACCTCGACGCCGCGATCTCGCTCGTCACCGCGGGCGGCGGTCCCGGCAAGTTTTCGCTCGTGAAGGCGCTGACCGCGATGGTCGGCGAGAACGCGACGAACGCCGAGGTCACGAAGCTCACGAAGCAATACGGCGCAGCGAATGTCGGCCAGTACGTCGCGGTGCAGAACTTCGCCGTCGACGACGCGGTGAAGCTCGCGCTCGCGGCGGGCGTGAAGTTCCCGTCGCCGACGCTGAGCGGATCGGATCTCGCGAAGCGCGTCGTCGGACTCGGTCTGATCGACGGCACGTACTACGAAGGCACGCAGCTCGACCATCTCGTGACGCACGGCATCCACGAGCACGTCATGGCCGACATCGACGCGAAGTTCGGTGCCGCCGCGGACGCGAACTACCATCGCATCTCCGACCAGGCGCACTACGACCTCGCGCAGGCGCTTGGCGTGACGACCGTCAAGTTGGCCGCGTACCACTGAGCGCAGCGCGCACCTGGAATGAACGAGGCCACGCCGTTTCGGCGTGGCCCGTTTCGTTTTTACCGCTGTGTCGCTTCGCCGAAGCGGCGTTACGACGGTGTTTCCTTCGGTGGATCTTCGGTCATCGCGATGATGCCGCCCTCCTGCCTTCGGATGTGGTGTGCGCTTCTGAAACGTTCGTCGTCGTCGTCACCGCCGGCGCGCAGTCAGCCGGTCGGTGGCTTGGACCCGGGTGGATCTTGCGACGTCAAGCCGCCCTCCCGTGTGTCGTGCGAAGTGCCTCGAGGTGCGACCATCGTACTGCGGCGCTCCGGGAGGGTCAACCCCAAAATCTCGGGTGTAATCCGCAGCACGGCACCTTGCTTGCACCGAAGGCGAACGGGGCATCGCCGCCAAGAAGGCCAGCGGTGTCGACCCGGCCGTCACGTCTGCTGCGCCGCTTGGAGGCGGTGGCGATCTTGCTCGCGTCGTTCGCGCTCGCTGCGTTCGTCGTCGCGCGCCGTCCGCAGGTCGAGCACGCGCTCGGTGCGCTGGGATGGTTCGCCATGCCGATCGCCGCGATCGTGTTCGCGATCGTCGCGTCGGCGCCGTTCTCCGTGACGGACGCGCTCGCGATCATGAACGGCGTGCTGTTCGGACCCGTGTGGGGATCGGTCGTCAACGCGGTCGGGCTCGTGCTCGCCGCGATCATCGGGTACCTGGTCGCGCTGCGCACGTCCGACGCGTTCGACGTGGCCCGGAGCGTCGAACGGTTGCCGTCGTGGGCGCGCCGCTTCCGGATCGGCTCGCCGATGTTCTTGATCGTCGTGCGCGTGATTCCCGGATTCGGCGGCACGATCGCCACGCAGACCGCCGCGGCGCTGCGCGTGCCGATGGTGCGCCAAGTCTACACGATGTGCATCGTGGCCGTTCCGATCTGCACGGTGCTCGCGGTGTTCGGCGACGCCGCGTCCGACTACATCGACGCGCGCTTCGTGCAGCCGACGCGCGCGTTCGCCGAGCGCCATCACTTCCGCTTTCCCCATCGCCCGCACGCGCACCGCACGCCGGAGCTCGCCGTTCCGACGATGCCGGTGCAGCCGTGACCTCGCCGGCGTCCGGCGAACCGCTCTCCGTCACGCTCGTCGACACGCCGGACGCGCTCGCCGCGCTGTGCGAGCGCGTGCGCGCGGCGGGTCGCGTCGCGCTCGACACCGAGTTCCACACCGAGCGTTCCTACACGCCGCACCTCATGGTCGTGCAGCTGCTGCTCGAGGACGGCGTCGCGCTGGTCGACGCGCTCGCGCTCTCCGAATCGAAGCTGCGGCCGCTCGTCGACGCGCTCGTGTCGACGCGCGTCGTCGGACACGCGCTCTCATCCGATCTGCGCATCTTCGCCGACGTGTACGGCGAGCTGCCGAGCGAGGTGTTCGACACGCAAGTCGCGGCGGCGTTCGCGGGCTACGGGCTGTCGATCTCGCTGCTCGACCTGGTGCGCGATCTGTGCGGGGTGACGCTGCGAAAATCGCAGACGGTCAGCGATTGGAGCACGCGGCCGTTCACGCCGAAGCAGGTCGAGTACCTCGTCGACGACGTGCGCTACCTGTTCGCGCTCGAGGACCGGTTGCGCGAGGTTCTCCGTTCGCGCGGTCGCGAGACGTGGGCCGCGCAGGAGATGCGCGCGCTGTCGGACATGTCCACGTACCGCGCGGAGCCGCGGCGGCTGTACGCGCGCGTCTCGGGCCATGCGCGCATGAACCGGCGCGAGCTCGGCATCTTGAGCGAGCTCGCATCGCTGCGCGACCGCTACGCGCGCGAGCGCAACATCCCGCTGAAGTACGTGCTTCCCGACGACGTGATGGTCGGGCTCGTGCAGCTGCGGCCGAAGGCCGTCGACGACCTCACGCAGCTGCGCCGCATCGACGCGGGCACGCGGCGCAATCTCGGCGAGCGCATCCTCGAAGCGGTGCGCCGCGGCGAGGCGATCCCGGACGAGGAGCTGCCGCCGCGCGCGCCGCGTCCGCTGGGACCGCAGCGCGAGTCGCTCGTGTCGACGCTCGCCGTGCTGATCGGCGCGATCGCGGCGGAAAGCGATCTGCCGACCACGCTCCTGCTGCCGCGCACCGCGCTGGAACGCATCGCGCGCGACGCGCCGCAGTCGCCCGAGGCGCTGGCCGATCTCCTCGACCTCACGTCGTGGCGCCGGGAGCTGGTCGTCGAGCCGCTGTGGGGGATGCTGACGGGCGAGTCGGTTCTGCGCGTGCGCGATTACGGGCGCGGCGACCCGCGCACGGCGATCGAGCCTCTCGACGCCGCTAGCGGAGCGGCCTCGTCGACGCGCTAGGCGCGGGCGGCGTCGGCGGCGCGACCGCCGGGCCGAGGCGCGGAGCCGGCGCGTTGGAGGACGCGGGCGCCGGCGACGCGGCCGGCGCGGGCGACGGCGCCGGTGCGGGCGACGGAACGGACGTGAAGCTCTTCGCGACGACGCCGTTGTAGCGGATCTGCGTCGCGCAGTTCTGCGCGACCGGCTTCCCGCGCAGTCCCGGCCACGCGGTGCACTGCGTGAGCAGCATGTTCGCGCGCGCGAGGTCGCGCTGCCAGTCGCCGAGGTGCAGATCGTGCTCGGCCGGCGCGCGCATCGAGAGCAGATAGCCTTCGTTGACGAGGTGCATCTCCGGGTCCGAGCAGTGCTGGTTCGCCGCGAGGCCCGCGACGGCCGAGTCGTAGCGGCCCTGCGCGCTCACCGAGTCTTGCGCCGCGGTCTTCTCGTAGGCGATCGCCTGCGCGCACCCGGGCTCGACGCGCGGCGCGGCCGCGGCCGGAGCCGCGCCGAAGGCGGCGGACGCCGCGGCTAGCGTCCCTGCGAAGGCGAGGGGGCGAACGAAAGCTCTCACACCGTTCCTGTTCCCACGGCCAAACCTTTACGGCGCGAGCAGGGCCCAGAAGCGCGCGATCCGGGCGGTGTCGTACGACGCGTCCGCGGCGACCTCGCGCTCGGTCCACGCGCGAAACGCCTCGACGTCGACCTCGGGTCGACGCGTGCGGGCGACGGCGACCGCGACGTCGAGGGCCGTGCGGTCGCCCCACGCCCAGTAGTGCAGGAAGCGGTCGCGCACCACGTCGGTCGGCGTGTAGACGTGCAGGAGCGCGTCGCCGCGCCGGTCGGTGCGCCACGCGGTGACGTACTCGCGACCGATCGCGAGC
>Ga0213875_10002758_pt1 | contig 10369 bp, 12 predicted proteins | sample BarmaccomBMRX_R8_FD_160105 | JGI IMG/M metagenome (GOLD analysis project Ga0213875, IMG submission 160105) | Root-associated microbial communities from Barbacenia macrantha in rupestrian grasslands, the National Park of Serra do Cipo, Brazil - RX_R8 | ecosystem: Host-associated > Plants > Roots... | reverse complement strand
AGCCCCTCGTCTCGTTGCGCCCGCGGGCCGGGCGGGCGATCCTGTCACATGGACGGGTTTCAGGCCATCGTGCTGATCTGCCTGGCTTCGGTGCCGAGCGATCGATGCACGGAACAAACGGCGGTCGATGTGCTGTCGATCGGCGTCGCCAACGAGCTGGCTTGCACGATGGGGTGGCAAGAGCTGATCGCGCGCTCCGCCCAGGCGGCGGATATCGGCAAGGACAGCTACATCCGCACGCTGTGCCGGCGCAGCGTGGGCCGCTAAGCCGGCCGGATTTTTTGGGTTGGAGGCGGGTGCGGCGTGCCGCAAGATGGCCCGCGACGGTCAAGAACACGCAGGGAAGAAACGATGCCAGGAAGACTCGCCGGCGCTCTCGTGCTGGCTGCACTGCTGCTGCCCGTCGCCGCCCGGGCAGACGGCGATGCGACGGCGGGCGCGGTGATCTTCAAGAAATGCGCGCTCTGCCACTCGCCGGACGCCGGCGTGAACAAGATCGGGCCGAGCCTGCACGGCGTGGTCGGCCGTCCGTCCGCCAGCCTCGCCAGCTACAGCTACTCGCCGGCGATGAAGGCGGCGAACAAGACGTGGGACGAGCAGGAGCTGAACGTCTATCTGACGAATCCGCGCAAGGAAGTGCCGAACACAAAGATGATCTTTCCGGGGCTGCCGGACGAGAAGGATCGGCAGGACGTGATCGCGTATCTGAAGACGCTCAAGTAGCGGCGCGGCGCTGGCGGCGTAGTGCGGGAACGACGCGTTCGGCGGCGATCCGCATCGGCCCGGCGGCGAGCAGCAGCACGCGGTCGGCGAGGGTGGCGGCTTCGGCGAAATCGTGGGTGACCAGCAGCGCCGCGACCGGGCGCTGCGACCAGCTTTCCAGCAGCAGGGCGCGGCAGCGCTCGGCCGATTCGGGATCGAGCGAGGCGAAGGGCTCGTCGAGCAGCAGCAGGTCGGGGTCGATCGCCAGCGCGCGGGCGAGGGCGACGCGACGCGCCATGCCGAGCGAGAGCGCCTGCGGGTAGGCGTCGGCGAAGGCGGCGAGGCCGAGCCGCTCAAGCAGCGCGTCCGCGATCTGCGCGCGGTCGGGCGGGACGACGAGGCGCAGGTTCTGGCGCACGGTGCGCCAGGGCAGCAGGCGCGGCTCCTGGAAGATGGTGCCGATGCGCGGTGCGCCGGCCGGCCAGTCGACGCGGCCGGAATAATCGGTGTCCAGGCCGCTGATCAGCCGCAGCAGCGTGGACTTGCCGCAGCCGGATGGGCCGACCAGCGCGACGATCTCGCCGGCGCCGAGGTTCAGCGAAAAATCCTCGATGACGACGTGTTCGCCGGCCGGGGAGGGAAAAGCCTTGCGGCGGATGTCGGCGGAAAACATCAGCGCCGCCAGCGCAGGGTGCGGCGCTCCAGCGGCTGCAGCGCGGCCCACTCGATTGCCTGCATGACCAGCAGGAACGCCAGCGTGTAGGCGAGGATCGCCGTGACGTCGAACAGCTGGAAGAACACCTGGATCTGAAAGCCGACGCCGCTGCTGCAGCCCAGCAGTTCCACGACCAGCACGATCTTCCAGATCAGCGCCAGCCCCGAGCGCGCCGCGGCGAACAGATAGGGCGCGAGTTGCGGCAGCACGACGTGGCGCAGCACGGTCGGGCCCGGCATGCGAAAACTGTGCGCCATCTCCAACAGCTCGCGGTCGAGCGCGCGCGTGCCCTCGCGCACCGTCACCGCCGTGTTCGGCAGCTTGTTCAAGGTCACCGCGGCAACCGCAGAAAACTCGTTCAGGCCGAACCAGATATAGATCAGCACGATCAGCACGACCGCCGGCAGGTTCAGCAGCGCGGTGAGCCACGCGTCGAGCAGCAGGTCGAGCTGCCGCCAGCGTCCCATCGCGAGGCCGAGGGCGCTGCCGAGCAGCATCGACAGCGCGAAGGCGGCGGCAACCCGGCCAAGCGTGATGGCGAGATTTTCCGGCAGCACCCCCGATGCGGTCTGTCGCACGAGTTCGGCGAACACGGCCGAGGCGGTCGGCAGCGCGCGGCTGTGCGCCATGCGGGCGGCAGCCTCCCAGACCAGCAGCAGCGCGAGCAGGGAGAGCAGCCGCGTCGGCCCCGCCCATCCCGTGCGCACCGGGCCCGCTATGCCGGCGAGGGCGGCCAAAATGTGCCCGGCGCGAGCGTGCCCGGAGAGCCGACGAGGTCGGGCCCGCCGATCGCGGCGAGGATGGCGAACAGCCGCGCGGTCTCCTGCCGCGCCGCCGCGTCCCACGGGCCGGGGATGCCGCTGCGATAGAAGTCGCGCAGCCGGTCGAGCTCGGCGGGACTGGCCGCCCCGGTCAGCGGCGCGAGGCGCTGCCATTCCGCGTCCGACGTGGCGAGGATAGCGCGGGCGCGGCCGCTGGCGTCGAGAAAGCCTCGCAGCGCCGGTCCGTTGCGCGCCGCCCAGTCCTCGGCGAAGACGTAGCCGATGAACGGCACATCGGCGCCGATCCCGAGGCCGCGCACCGCCTCCTCCACGCCGAGCACCCGGCGCATGCCCGCCGCCTCCGCGCGCGCGACGAAGGGCCAGTAGGTCAGCACCGCGTCGAGGCGCCCTCGCTGCAGCTCCGCATCGAGCAGCGGCGGCACCGCGAAGCGCTTGTCGGCCGTCGCGTCCAGGTCGAGGCCGTACTGCTTGCGGGCGTATGCGCGCAGGATGAGCCAGCTCTTGTCGAGCGGGCTGCCGGCGATGCCGAGCCGGCGGCCGGCGAGGTCGGGCACCGACCGGACGGGTGACGCCGGCGGCGCGACCAGGGCCCCGGCGGCATCCGAGAACGGAAAAAAAGTCCAGTCGGCGCCGGCATGGCGCTGCCGCGAGACCCACAGCCAGTCGAGCACGGCCATGTCCACACTGCCGGCCTGCAGCGCCACCTGCGTCGCCTGGCCGGAGGCGAACTCGACCGGGGCGACGCCGACGCCGGCCGCGCGGTCGAGGCCGTGGGTGCGAATGACGTCGATCTCCCAGGCCACCGTGCCGAAACGCAGGGTACCGACGCGGATAGCGGGCATTTCGGCGCGCGCGCGGCCGGCCAGCGCCGCGGCGGCGGAGGACAGCAGCACGGCGCGGCGCGCGACCGGCATCGCTGTTCCCCGTCTGTCCTGCGCGCGGCTCACGGGGGGAGGATGCGCTCCTCCAGCAGGTAGTCGAGCCCGCGGCGCCAGCTTTCGTCGGTGTTGCCGCGGATGTCGACGCTGCCGGCGCGCAGCCGATGGCCGCTCGCGTCCTCGATCACCAGGTTGATGTTGAGGATCAGGTTGCTGACCTTCTGCACCCAGCCGACCGCGGCGAGACCGGCGCCGAGCGACTGCGCGATATCGCGTTCGCAGCCGTTGCAGTGCAGCAGGTCCGTTTGCGCCAGCGTAGCGCGCGCCGGCGCGATATCGACGACCGTGTAGCGGCCCGAGCGTGCCAGCGCGGCGCGGAGCTGGCCGCCGAGTGCCGCGATCCGATCCTGTTCCTGGGCGGTGGGTGGCGCGGGCGAGGTGTCGATCAGCGCGAAATCGAACACCGCGATCCGCGGCGGCGCTTCGGCGGCGGCGGGCAGCGACGCCAGGATCACCGCGATGATTGCCGCCCGGACCTGCCGCATCCCGGCGTCCTCTCCCGTTCCCGGGGCGCAGCATAGGGGTTGGCGGCGGGAACGCCACGGCGTACATCTTCGATGCACCGTCGGCGCGAGACCGGTGACGGCTCGGGAGGGATGCGGCATGGCCTCGGCGTGGGGAGCTGGATGCGTCGCCGCCTGCGTGCTGCTGGCAGCGCCCGCGGCCTCTGCGCAGGCGCCGGCGCCGAGCGTAAGCATCGGCTATCTCTCGCTGCAGGTTAAGCGGAGCTATCCAAAGACGTTTCTGGATCAGCCGCCGTCGGATGAGGGTGTGCAGGGGGCGCGGCTCGGTGCGGCTGACGACGCGACCACCGGGCGCTTCATCAACCAGGCCTATCAGCTTCAGGAGGCGCTGGCTGCCGACGCGGCCGCGGCGCTCGACGCATTCCGCAAGCAGGCGGAGGGCGGGACGCGGCTGTTCGTCGCGGATCTGCCCGCGGCGCTGCTAATGAAGGTGGCGGACCTGCCGGAGGCGAAGGACGCGCTGATCCTGGACGCTACCAGCAGCGACGATGCGCTGCGCGGAGAAAACTGCCGGCGCAACGTGCTGCACCTGCTGCCGAGCCGCGCCATGCTGGCCGACGCGCTGATGCAATATCTGGTGACGAAAAACTGGCGGCGGATCATGCTGCTGGTGGGGAAAACGCCGGGCGATGCGCTGTATGCGGACGCAGTGCGGCGCTCGGCCAAGAAATTCCAGGTGACGATTGCCGCCGACCGGAACTGGACCTTCAATCCGGCGGCGCAGCAGGCGGATACCGGGCACTACGAAGTCAACGACGAGGTGGCCAAGGCGACCCAGGGCGTCAGCTACGATTTGCTGGTGGTCGCCGATGAGGACGACGAGTTCGGCGACGATGTCAGCTACCGCACCGATGCGCCCCGCCCGGTCGCGGGCACGCAGGGCATGGTGCCGAGCGCCTGGGCGCGCAGTTTCGACGAATACGCTTCCACACAGTTGCAGGGCCGTTTTCTGCGGCGCGCGAAACGCTGGATGACCGACCGGGATTACGGCGCCTGGCTCGCCATGCGCGCGATCGGCGAGGCGGCGGCGCGCAGCAACAGCACCGATCCGAAGGCGATCGCCGCGTATATGCGCGGGCCGGACTTCCAGCTCGCGGGCTACAAGGGACCGTCCTTCAGCTTCCGTCCGTGGGATGGCCAACTCCGCCAGCCCGTGCTGCTGGCCGATGGCCGCTCGCTCGTCTCGATCTCGCCGCAGGCCGGCTTCCTGCACCAGTACAACGACCTCGACACGCTCGGCATCGACCAGCCGGAGACGCAATGCCACACGCCCTGATCCGCCGATTGATGGCCGCGAGCTTGCTGGCCGCGAGCTTCCTGGGCGCGGCACTGGTCGCGAGCCGGCCGGCGCTGGCCTATCGCATCCTGGTGTCCAACGAGAAGGACAACACCATCACGGTGCTGGACGGCGATACGCTCAAGGTGGAGAAGACGGTGGAGGTCGGCGCGCGGCCGCGCGGGATCGTGCTCTCGGCCGACGGCAAGAGCCTCTACATCTGCACGAGCGACGCTGACCATATCGAGGTGCTCGATCTCGCCTCGCTGAGCGTCACGCGCATCCTGCCGAGCAATCCCGACCCCGAGTTCTTCGCCCTCAGCCCGGACGGCGCGACGCTGTACGTCGCCAACGAGGACGACAGCATGGTCTCCGTGCTCGACATCGCGCAGAGCCGGATCAGCACGGAAATTCCGGTCGGCGTGGAGCCGGAGGGCATGGCGGTCTCGCCGGACGGCAAGACCGTGGTCGCGACGTCCGAGACGACCAGCATGGCGCATTTCATCGACGTGGCGACCCACAAGGTGGTGGCGAACGTGCTGGTCGGCACGCGGCCGCGCTTCGCCGCATTCACCGCCGACGGCAAGCGGGTCTGGGTCTCCTCGGAGGTGGCGGGCACGGTCGCGGTGATCGACGCGGCGACCCATCAGGTGCTGAAGACGATCCGCTTTGACCTGCCGGAGGTACCGACGGAGGCGATCCAGGCGGTCGGCATCAACCTGACCAAGGACGGCAAGCTGGCCTTCGTCGCACTCGGGCCGGCGAACCGTGTGGCGGTGATCGACCAGCAGACTTTTGCGGTGAAGAAATACCTGCTGGTCGGGCAGCGCGTCTGGCACATGGATTTCTCGCCGGATCAGAAGACGCTCTATACGGCAAACGGGATCAGCAACGACATGTCGGTGATCGACGTGCCGGACCTGACGGTCACGAAATCGGTGCCGGTCGGGCAGTTGCCGTGGGGCGTCATCGTCGCGCCGTGATGCTGGCGCGAGTCGAGGAGCGGGCGGTTGCGGCTGCACAGACGGAGGCGCTCGCGGTCGAGCGCGTGAGCCATGCGTTCGGCGGGCGGCGCGTGCTCGATGCGGTCAGCCTGACGGTGCGGCCGGGCGAGTTCTCCGTGCTGCTGGGGCTGAACGGCGCGGGCAAGACCACGCTGTTCGCGCTGATCACGCGGCTCTATCACAGCGGCGCCGGGCGGATCGCGGTGTTCGGCCACGACATCAGGCGGCACTCCTCGGCGGCGCTGGCGCGCATCGGCGTCGTGTTCCAGCAGCCGACGCTCGATCTCGATCTGACGGTCGAGCAGAACTGCTTCTACCATGCGTCGCTGCACGGCATGGCGCGGCGGGTCGCGGCGCCGTGCATCGCGGCTGAGCTGGAGCGGGTGGGGCTCGCGGCGCGCCGGCGCGATCGGGTGCGGCAGCTTTCGGGCGGACAGCGAAGACGGGTGGAGCTGGCGCGGGCGCTGCTGCATCGGCCGAGCCTGCTTCTGATGGACGAGCCGACGGTCGGGCTCGATATCGAGAGCCGGCAATTCCTGCTCGATCACGTGCGCCTGCTGTGCCGCGAGCAGGGCTTGGCGGTGCTGTGGGCGACGCATCTGATCGACGAGGCGGACGCGGATGCGTCGGTGGTGATTCTGCATCGCGGGCGCATTCTCGCGACGGGGCCGCGGGAGCGCGTGGTGGCGCAGGCCGGCGGGGAGGACCTGAAGGCGGCATTCGACCGGCTGGTGCACGCGGAGGCAGTGACGTGACCGCGGTGCAATACGGGCGCTGCCTGGATGGCGTGATCCGGCGCGAGGGGTTGCGCTGGGTGCATCAGCGCGGCCGCTTCGTGTCGGCGCTGGTGCGTCCGCTCGTCTGGCTGGTGATCTTTGCGGCGGGGTTTCACTTCGTGCTCGGCGTATCGATCATTCCGCCGTACCAGACCTATGTTCCCTACGAGGTCTATATCGCGCCCGGGCTGGTGGCGATGATCCAGCTTTTCCAGGGCATGCAGAGCTCGCTGTCGATGGTCTACGACCGGGAGATGGGCAGCATGAAGACGCTGCTGGTCAGCCCGTTTCCGCGCTGGTTCCTGCTCACCGCAAAACTGCTGGCCGGCGTCGCCGTATCGGTCGTGCAGGCCTATATCTTCCTGGCGATCGCGTGGTTCTGGGAGATCGCGCCCCCGGCTTCCGGCTATCTCGCGGTGCTGCCGGCGCTGGTGCTGTCGGGGCTGATGCTGGGGGCGCTCGGCCTGGTGCTGTCGTCGTTCATCCGCCAGCTCGAGAATTTCGCGGGGGTGATGAATTTCGTGATCTTCCCGATGTTCTTCACTTCCTCCGCGCTCTATCCGCTGTGGCGGGTCAAGCAGAGCAGCCTGCCGTTGTACTGGGTCAGCGAGGTCAATCCGTTCACCCACGCGACCGAGCTGATCCGCTTCGCGCTGTACGACCAATTCAATGCGGTCTCGTCGCTGGTGCTGGCCGGATATCTGCTGGTGTTCATGGCGGTGGCGGTGCTCGGCTACGATCCCGGGCGTGGGCTGATGGCGCGGCGCGCGGGGGCAGAGTGATGGCGCGGCGTTGGCTGGTCTGGCCGGCGCTGTTGCTGCTCGGCGCGGCGGGGCCGCCTTCGAGCGATCCGGACTGGCCGTGCATGCAGCGCCTGGTGCCGGTGCTGACGGCGGGGACGTACTGGAGCGGCGATTTGCCGGCGGAGGCGGACTGGCACGCCGATCCGCGGCTGCCGCCGGTCGTGGCGGAGGTCTCGGCTTCCGAGGAGAGTGCGGAGCGGGGCGAGGCGCGGCTGGCGGCGTTCGCGTCGACGCTCGCCCCGGATGAGCGGCGGAAGGTGCTGCCGGTGCTGTTCGTCGGCCTTGTCGCCGCGACGAACGTGCAGCGCGGCGCGATGATCGCGCGGATCGACGAACTGACGCGCCGGCAACGCGGGGTCGCGCGGGTGGTGGACCGGCTTTCCCAGCAACTGCTGCAGACGCCGGCGGATGCGGCCGGGCCGGGCGGCGTGTCGCGCGACGACATTACCCGGCAACGCGACCTCGTGGTGCGCAGCTTTCAGGAAATCCAGGGTACGATGCGCTACGCCTGCCAAGCGCCGGTCGACCTCGAGGCGCGGCTGGGCGCCTACGCGCGGACCTTGCAGAAGGCGATGCAGTAAGGGGGCCTGGGGCATTGCCCCAGCGGGGTCCTGGGGGCGGAGCCCCTGGCCTATTCCGGCGGCTGCTCCGGCGTCGCCTCGGCGAGCGGCAGCCCGGCTTGCTGCCACCCGTCGGTGCCGTCGGGATACCAGATCGCGTGCCGATATCCGTAGCCGGCGGCGCGCTTGGTCGCGTTCCAGCTCATCCAGCAGTCGCGCAGGCAGTAGAAGACGACCGGTCTGTTCAGATCATTGCCGGTGAGTGCGGCGAGCCGATTTCGGAACCAGAAGTCGAGCGCGGGTGCGATGGCGCCGCGACCGACATCCGGCAGCCACACGCTGCCGGGGACGTCGCGGCGCGGCTCCGGCATCCAGGGTGTGCTGGGCTTCATGTTTTCGGGGCGGCGCGGGGCGGGGAGGACGTCGATCAGGATCACCGCGTGCCGGTCGAACATGGCCTTCAGTGCCGCCGTGTGGACGACGCTGCCGCCGGCGACCGTGTCCGGCACCGGGGCGCGGTAGTCGTCGAGACGGTAGCCCGGGGGCTCGGCGACGCCGGCGGCCAGAGCGGGGCCGGCGAGCGCCAGGACCAGCGCCGCCCCGGCCAACCTCACGGGGTATGGACCGTCGCCGGGTCGATCGGGCGGTTCTGCTCATCCAGCAGCGGCACGCCGTAGGAGACGAGGATGCCGGTGATGGCGTCCTGGTTGGTGCGGATCAGCTCGTTCAGGCGGCGGCGCCAGGCCGGCTCGTTCGGTCGTACGCCCATCGCGATGCGATAGTCGAGCCGGACCGGGCCTTCGGCCTGCAGGAAGGCGGCGTGGAACGGCAGGCTGTCGCGCTTGATGTAATAGCCGGCGAACGGCCCCCACAGCAGCGCCACGTCAATTTTCCTGTCAGTGAGGTCGTGCAGCATGTCGTGCGACGGCGAATCGTAGCGCGTGTCCACGGTCAGCGCGTAGGAGGTGACCTGCGGCATCAGGCCGTGGCGGAGCAGCAGGTCGGTCGGCGGCGTGGCGGCGATCAGGCCGAAGCGCTTCACCGCGAGCGAGGGGTCGGACAGCGAGGTCGCGGCGATGTCGTCATCGCTGCGCGTCACGATCATGTAGCCGGTGTGGTAGTAGGGGTTGGTGGTGTCCATCATGTCCGAGCCGGCCACCGTGCCCATCACGACGTCGCAGCGCTGGGCGTAGAGCGTGTTGCGCACGAAGCCGACGACCTGCGGGAACCAGACGTAGGTGACGGACACGTTCATCGCGTGTCCGAGCAGGTCGGCGATCCGGTTTTCGAAGCCTTCGCCCTTCTCGTTGGAAAACGGCAGGTTGGCGGGGTCGGCGCAGACGCGCAGTTCCGCGGGGGAGGCGAGGTCGGTGACGGATTGGGCCACAGCGACTGCCGGCGCCAGCAGCAGCGCAAGCGCCGCGCCTGCCAGCCATCCGACGCGGCGGGCTGATTCACCCGTTGGCTGCGATCCAAGCGTCGGGATCGGACCACCCCACTGCGCGGCGCATCGTTTCACGTGATCTTTTTCCCGCGCCGCTTGACCGAGGACCGGAATCCCGTAACCTTCTTCTAACGGAACAAATCCGGGGGGAGAAGCCATCATGGTCGCTGAGTGGCGTCTTGCGGGCGGTTCCATGCTCGCGCTGTCGTTGGTGTTGATGGGGACCGCAGCCCACGCAAGCCGATGCACCGATCTCACCAGCGACACCTTGCCCGGCAACGGCACGATCACCCTAGCGGAGGACATTCCCGCCGGCAACTACACCGCGCCGGACGGCAGTTCCTACAGCAACCTGCCCGCTTTCTGCCGGGTCGCCGCGACGCTGGCTCCCACGCCAGACTCCGACATCAAGATCGAGGTCTGGCTGCCGGATCCTGCGGTCTGGAACGGCGATTTCGTCGGCACCGGGAATGGCGGCTACGCCGGCGCGATCGTCTACAGCGAGCTCGGCACGACGCTGCCGCTCGGCTTTGCGGTCGCCAACACCGACATGGGGACCTCGCCTTCCAACGCGTTCAACGGCAAGCCGCTCACCGGCCATCGGCAGAAGCAGATCGATTTCGGCTACCGCTCCACCCATCTGATGACGACGGCCGGCAAGCACATCGTGGACACTTATTACCACACGCTGGCGGCATACAGCTACTTCACCGGCTGCTCGACCGGCGGTGGTCAGGCCTATCACGAGATCGAACAGTTTCCCGCTGACTATGACGGCCTGGTCGGCGGTGCGCCGGCCGAAAACCGCACCAACCTGCATGTCGCGGCGCTGTGGCCCTATGTCG
>Ga0213875_10002757_pt1 | contig 10369 bp, 11 predicted proteins | sample BarmaccomBMRX_R8_FD_160105 | JGI IMG/M metagenome (GOLD analysis project Ga0213875, IMG submission 160105) | Root-associated microbial communities from Barbacenia macrantha in rupestrian grasslands, the National Park of Serra do Cipo, Brazil - RX_R8 | ecosystem: Host-associated > Plants > Roots... | reverse complement strand
TTTTGTGGCTCTGTATGACAACGGCGACGGCCGCGAGACGAATGAAAGCGACCAGGCGTTGTGCGATTTGTTGGCATTTTGGACCAACCGGGAGTCAGCGCGCATTGACTCGCTGTTTAGAGGTTCTGCGCTTTACCGCGATAAATGGGAGCGTCGGGACTACCGCGAGAAAACTATCAACGCAGCGATTGCGCGGTGCACCGAGGGCTATGTGCCGCGGGCGAAGAGCAGGGCCGTAACGTTCGATGAACCTCCTAGTCAGTCAAAGGGGGTAGCGGTAACTGTAAAAGTGAGTGATATAGAAGAAAAAGACCTTAAGTGGCTTTGGTATGAACGCTTCGCGTTCGGCAAATTCAACATCATTGCCGGCGACCCTGACCGCGGAAAATCATTTGTCACACTGGATGTAACCACTCGCGTAACGCGGGGATGGGATTTCCCTGATGGCGCCCACTGCGAGGTGGGCCGGGTTCTGCTTTGCACTTCCGAGGATAGCTTTGCCGACACTATTAAGCCGAGGTTGCGGGCTCAAGGCGCGAACCTTGAACTTGTTGAGCGCCTGACTATGGAGGATGAGCACGGCAAGCCGCGATATTTGAATCTCGAAACTGACCTTCCAGCGATTGAGGCAAAGCTCAAAGAGCTAGGTGACGTTAAATTAATTATCTTCGACCCATTTACTGCGTATTTGGGAGATATAGATTCAAATAAGGACCCCCAGGTTAGGGCGCTGCTCACCCCGCTGGTAGAGATGGCCGAGCGCATGGGCGTAGCAATTATTGGCATCTTCCATCTGAACAAAGCGGCTACACTAGACATCATTTATCGCGTTCAAGGTAGCGTTGGCTTCGTTGGGCAAGCTCGTGGCACATGGTGCGTATTGGACGACCCGGACGTGCCTGAACGCCGGCTGATGCTGAAAATCAAGAACAACCTCGCGCGCAAGGATATTTCTGGCCTGGCCTTCACGATTAGGGAAGTGGATGGCCGACCGAAACTCGAATGGGAGCCGGACCCGATACTAGTTGATATTCGGCAGGTAATTGGCGGGTTCCAGAACATTAAACGGCGCGGGCCGAAGGGCGAGAAACTCGAGCGGGCAACCAAGCTTATCGACGAGATGCTGGCGGATGGCGCGCGGCCGATGCGAGACGTTGAGACTTGCGCACATGCCGCGCGCATTTCGACAAGTACCCTTCGGGACGCAGCGAACAAACGCGGTGTCGTGCCGAAAAAGGATGAACAGTATCAGGGGAAAGTGTGGTGGTCGCTGCCGCCGGACGCGCCAGAGGAAGGAGAAGGCGCTTGGAGGAAAACCATCAAGGAGGCCGTTTTTACGTACGCGCTTAAACAGCCTGAATGGTTTACCTCGGCTCAAATTGACTTGGCAAAGTTGGTAAAGGCAGAAACCGGCGAGCCTTATGGACTTCGCGATATTCAATGGGCACTGCGCTCGCTGGTCGAAGACGGGAAGCTGGGATACCGGCACTCCGAGGTCGAAGTAAACAGCCGCGGCAAACCGCCCTATGAGTACAGAGTTAAGGTGGGAAGCCCCGTGCCGCTGCCCGTACAGCCCGGTTTGCCGCAAATTCGATGACTCGCATCGAAATTGCGATTCAGTTGGAAAAGTTCTCCTGGAGCTTCGGCTCGTTGCCGTCGCCGCGCTGTGAAATCTGGTGGCCCCCGCCGCTGATGTTGCTGGACGAAGGACAAATTTACGGCGAGCTGCGCACCGATGAAAACGGGCAAGCAAGCTTTGGCGTTTGCGACGGCAGAGTTGGCTTGCTGTGCAATTGTTGCACCGGGCATCTGGTCGAAATTCTGGGCGATTTTAGCCGCCGTCTCTGGAGTAATTGGGCGAACACGCACAGGAATTAAATATGGCCAACAAAACACCAATCGAACCGCCGCCGCCGGCCAGTGTTCCCTTGTTGCCAAAGTTGATGGCCGAGACTGCGGACCCGCGCGACCAATGGGCTGAGCAGGTGAGAGTCGTTTGCTCTTCTTCGCGTGAGCTGCAGGCTTTGCAACGCGAACATCCCGAGACCGCCAAAGAACTGCTCGATATCATGCTGGCGGCGCTGGACCGGGCGCTGCTCGCCGCGTACCGCGCTGGCGATAGAGCCCGTGGCGATGAGCTGGTAGCCGGGTTTTCCAACGAGCTGCGCCGCCTGGCCGTCGCTAAAATGCGCGCGCGACTGCCTATGCAGCCCGCCGACATCGTTAAGGCCCGGCACGTCGAACTCGAGCGTAACGCCTGGAATGCGATGGAGCAGGACGCTCTGTGCACGATGTTGACGGCTGGCGAGGACATCAGCGACATAAGCCCTACTCGCATCGAGACGACGGGTAACCGCACGATAACCCGTGAGCAAATACGCCGCGCCAACCGGCCGGCATCATGGGCCAATGATGAAAGCTGGACGCGGCAATTCACGAGCGATGAACGTGTCCGCGAGCTTGCCGCACAAGCTGAGGCCCACAAGAACGCCCCGCCGCGCATCGCATCCGCTGGCCCGAGAGACCGAAACAATCAGCCGCTGGAATTTGATGCGAGCGGACAGGTTAAGCGGCGTTGGTGAGATTGCGCGGCGGAGCGACGACGATGCTGGTTTATGCCCCTATTCAGGGCGTTAATTTATGACCCCCGCCGCGCGATGGCCATCTAAGCCCAACGGTGATTGGGAGTCCACACTACCCCCGCAAGGCGGGAGCAGCGTAGAGGTATATTTCAAGCCGAGCAAATAGCCTAGCCGTCATGCTACCTTTTCCGCATGAGTATTAAACCGACTCGCGTTCAGCGCGAGATTTGCAAAAACTTGGGTGTGACGACCGAGCAGATGGTCCGCACCTTTTTGCAGCCGGGTAGAAATATTGAAACTGGCTCTTTCACCGTCAGCCACTTCAACACGACGCCATACGGCGATAAGTATCGCTCTGTCGGCTCACCGCGCGATGGGAAGGACCTAACGCCGATGGGCAGCCCGCGCTATGCCGCAAAGTCGTACGACGTGGATGAGGGTGAGGATGACGAGGATGAGGATGACGAGGACCAGAACGACGGTGGATACAAAGCCGAGGCCAGCCGACACGTTTCGAGAGCAATGAATGCCCTGGCCGGTCATGACGATGAGGAAACCGGCGCGCGCCGTATCGCCCGGTTGAGGCAGGCCCATGAGTGCATCAGAAAAGCGCTGGAATGCGAGCTTGGCAGCGCCCACAGTAACAGCTTGATTAAGTTCGTTTGACCCCCAGTGCCCAGCCGTCCCTAGCTTCGAGACCCATTACATATTCCACGACGGTGTTCCTCGGTCCGCCCGGTCTGATGTGCCTGTGGTGCCGCGGCGCGATGCGCTACCTTGGCCACTTCACCGCGGTTTGTGAGTGGTGCGGTTACTTTCGATGCTGGTGTGATTAAACGCCCACGCCGTCCCTCACCTCGCATCCATATAGTGCCCGACAAGCCCGACTCTGCCGTCATCGAGCGGGAAATCAATCACCTAATCGACGAAGTAATCGGCTTGGCACCTCACCTGGCGTCGCCGCTTTTCCGCCCGCTTTTACATTCCTTTTGTTCAGTGACCCGCCTGGTTCACAAGGCCAGCGCGAAGGTTGAGCAGATGGACATGCTCGACGTGGACGGTGAGTTGCGGCGTTCGTACGACACGCTGATGCGCATGGTGCTGACGCAAAGCCGGCTGGCGAACGAATTAGGCCTAACGCCGCGCTCACTGCGCGAATTGGCAATAGCCGCCAATGCTAAACCAATACTTGATATCCAGAGTATTCGGATGCTGACAAATGGCAGTGGACATTAGCCCGAACGTAGACCCGGTTAAGCTCGCCGAGACGCTGTATGACATTCGGCTGTGGGAAACGCAGGCAGAGATACTACGCGCGCTCGAAACAAACCGGCGCGTGGCCGTTCGCGGTGCCAACGCCGTAGGCAAAACGACAGTCCTGGCCGTCGCCGCGCTCAATTTCGCCATCAGGTATGAACGCGCGCGTGTGCTGGTAGTCGGACCCGGTTGGATGACGGTGCGGAGCGTCATCTGGGCGGAAATACACTCGCTGCTAGCCCGCGCTCGCTGGCGGTTACCCGCCGACAGCATCAACCAAACCGAGATACGGCTGAACAGCGGCAATTTAATTATCGTTTGAGCACGAACGAGCCCGGCCGCTTACACGGCCATCACAGCGAACGAATGCTGGTCCTGGTTGATGAAGCACCCGCCATCGAAGAAAGCTTCTGGCCACCACTCGAAGCCGCCCTGGCCGGCGGCGAGGCCCGTATCCTGATAGCCGGCAACCCGCTTTCGCCCGTTGGATACTTTCATGAATGCTTCACGCGAAAGCGAGCCAACTGGCGTTTGTTTAACGTATCCGCGTTTTCATCACCCAACCTTAGCGGCCTAACTCTCGATGCGCTTTTGGCCCTCAGTGACGAGCAATTGGACTATAACGTCGCACCATATCTTGTGACGAGAAGATGGACAAAAGAACGTTATAGCGAATGGCTCAATGGCAGCACCGAGAATAGCCCGCTTTGGCAAAGCCGTGTTCTGGGCGAGTTCCCATCGAGCGCCACGACAGCTTTAGTCGCCCTGAGCTTGCTCGAGGCGGCCCAAGAGCCAGCTATTGACGATGGCCGCTCGCCGGTCGATATCGGTTGCGACCCGGCTGGAGCTGGAAAAGACTTAACCGCTGTTTGTGCTGTCTCTAATGGACATATTTTAGCTATTGAGTGTTATCCGGACGCCCAGCCCGAAGGCCGCGTAATCGAATTCTGCCGCCGCTGGCGGGATAGGATTCGAATCGTCCGCTATGATAGCGCTGGCATTGGTGGCTTCTTCGGAAATGAATTAAGACGCTTAGGCTATCCTACGACAGGCGTGAACGTCGCCCAAAAGGCTAAGGACTCTAAGCGCTACGCGAGTCAGAAGAGCGAGAGATATTTCGCGCTGCGCGCCTGCTTTCAGGAAGGCAAGGTCCGCGGGCTCGACGATGAAACCCTGGCCGAGTTGAGCGCGATGAATTATGCCGTCGATGGGAGCGGCAAGCTCATCATCGAGGATAAGGCAACCGTGAAGTCGCTCATCGGCCATAGCCCCGATAAAGCCGAAAGCTTAATGCTGGCTATGGGCGAGCGGCACGTTCCTATCGAATACACGCCTGTGTCCACCTCCACCACCAGGCGTGATTACTCGGTGCCTGGCTTCGTGCCGTCTCGCTCTGCCTTCTATCAGGACGGCCGCACCCTCGACGAACGCGCCCCATACATGGACGGCCAAAGCTGGGAACGCGAGATGGACGCGGCGCCAAGCTCGATTCTGGTGAAGTCCCGCCGCTTTGGCAGCAGAGGTGCCTGGTAGAAGCTCGCCACAAGGTCGCTGTTATATCCGGAACTGCTGCTCGGCATCCCTGTACATCCGCTCTGCGATGCTGCCGGGAGGGTAGTCGATGCTAGTCTTTCTTGACTTCCAGAAGACGCGGGAAGCACTGCCTTTTTGACGTGCCAGCCGCAGACACTCTTCGACCCTTGAGAGCATGGTTTCGAACGTGTCGCCAGGATTGAGGTCGCAAACGCCCGCATGAAAGACAAGAGGCCACGGCTCGCCGAGGATTGTGCCGACATAGTTGCTCAGATCTTGGTCGAACCGTCGCTTCAGCCTGAGCAGAAAGCCGAGCGCCTCGTCCTCGCCTCCGACGACGATGAACACGAACTCATCGCCACCGGAATACTTGCGGTATATCCTGCGCCAAAGGTCATCGTTGGTGACATCACCAGCGAACGGACGCTTGTATGCCTCCTCGTTGCGACGCATCGTGTTATATATGTTTTGGGCGATATGCCTGATTACCAAGTCGCCCTTGTGATAACCGAACCTATCGTTGATCTGTCCGAAGCCGTCCAGATCCAGCATGATGGCTTGGTACTGATTGGTTGTGTTTATCTGTTTGACGATGTCCGCTACATCTTCCTGAAGCTTGAGTTGATTGGGAATACCGGTAACCACGTCGACATGCATTTTTTCCCGGTAGTGCCGCAACTCGCCTTCCAACGCGTCTACCCGAAGCGAGTAGTTGCGCCCCTTCTCACGTTCCCGCTGTATGGTGCTTCGGAACGAGAAAAACAAAATCAGAAAGATAGAGAGTGCGACGACGCCAGCGCCCACGATGATGTATCCAGGCTCTGACAGGCTGTAAGTTTTTTGCAGTACCTCGTGCAGCTCCGCGGTGTAGATCGCGATGATGATCGCAACCACACCGACAAGCACTCCGACGACAGCAATCAGCCTGTCGATGTTCACTACGATACCGCTGAAGCTTGGCGGGCCCCCGAGGTCTGCCGCCGCTCAGGCACAAGCAAAAGACACCTACTTAATACAAGCGACTGCCCCGCCACTGGTTTGGAACTTGTTGTGCCTCCAGATGTTCACGCAAGGGGGGCCGTTGCTTTCGAACAAATCGAACTGATTGCCCTCGGCAGTGTTGTTGGTAATCGCATTGCCGATAGCACCTTGGGCAGCCAAAATGCCGTAGCTGTTGGTGCTAGAATTGCTCTGGATAGTGTTGCCATTGACCACGTTAGAGTGTCCAGTGAGATCAATGCCAACCATCTCTGAAGCCGGGAAGTTACCTTCAGGCAGTGTCAGCGTAATAGTATTTCCCACGATCACCGTGTCAGAAGCCGTGCTGATCCCATATAGGGTATTTTGCGGGTTGATGGTGTTGTCACGAATGGTGTTGTGGGTCCCGTCAACGCTGATGCCTCCTATAGGGCTGCATTGAGGGCCAGTAGTGATGATATTGTGCGAGAAAAGACCGTTATCAACCGTGCCCCAAATGGCCGGATAACTGGCCCCGCAGCCGCCCGCCGTTATCGTGCTGTTAGTCACCGTGACTCCCTTCGACCCATTCAACTCCACAGCAATTCCATTGCCGAAATTGGCGCTCCCATTAAGGCTTAGATTATTGAGCGTGATGTTCCGCGAAGCACCAATGACCACTCCGGTTGCAAGACCCAGAAAACCACCGCCATCGATGAGGATGTTTGATAGCCCATCGTCTATCACCAGCGCAGGGGAACCCACAGGGGCGAAACTCTGACCGGAAGTGTTTAGATGGACGTTGCTGGCGCTAATCACTATCGGGCCAATATTACAGATCTCGTTATTGATTGCGGCGGACAGCACATAATATCCCGGCTGACTGAGTACTTGCCCGCATTGGTTGACCGGAATTTGGGCAAACGCGGGAGCGGCAAAGGCAACGGCCATTGCAACGACCAGAAGTTCAGCCAGAGTGTTTCGAACCTGTCTTGCGAAAGATTTTAACTTGACGACAGAATTGAAATGCTTGCCCATGGGGAGCCATGATCTCCTTATGCGCGAGTAGGCGCAGTTATCGTCCTAGCGGTAACTGCGCCGCATTTATTTACGGCGGTTAGCTCATTCACTGATTCTATTTCAATAAGGCAGCACGCGCCATTGTCACCGAGCTGCGCAAGCCGCTACGCCACCCTACTGCAAAGCCCGCAATCAGCGCGAAATGGCGGACCAGGAACTCCCTCAGGTTGCGTGCCCTGACCCTTCACTGTCGTGAAATTATTGCTTGACGCTATCATGTTGCTTTGGTAACAAGATTGCTTACTATCATTAGCCCAAGTTGCAGAGCGAACAAATGAGCTTTCAGCTATGAAAACTTTGGCGATTGTTAGCCGCAAAGGCGGAGCCGGGAAAACCACCATTGCGCTACATCTGGCCGTCGCCGCCGAGGCTCTAGGAATAGCGACGGCAGTGTTTGACCTCGACCCACAAGCTAGCGCCTGTCTATGGGCCGACCATCGCAGCCAACAATTCCCGGCAGTTGTGCCAGCCCAAGCGCCGCGTCTTCCAGCCTTGCTCGAACAGGCCCGCGCAAAAGACGCCAACTTCGTTATTATCGATACCGCCCCCCACGCGGACGGCCTCGCATCCGAAGCAGCCAACCATTCTGACGCTATCCTGATTCCTTGCCGCCCATCCGCCCTTGACCTTGATGCTATTGGAGCCTCAATCCGTCTTGCGCGCACCACGGCCAAGCCCGCCTATGTCGTCATCAATGCTGCCCCCGTTCAGGGCATCGAAACTACCGAAACACGAGCCGCGTTAGCCGGGGCGGGAGTAGAAATCGCTCCCACGGTTTTGCATCAGCGCAAAGCCTATTCCGCACGGATGCACGAAGGCCGCACGGCCCAGGAAATCGAGCCACAAGGCAAGGCAGCGATGGAAATCCGCGCGCTTAACTTGTGGCTTTGTAATAAAATAAGCTTGTTATCAAACAAACAAGTTACTAAGCTAGCAAGACAACACGCGCAATAGGTGCCCAGATGTCCACATCCCGCAAACCACTCACATTCGATGTTAACCGCAGCCCCCGGACCACGGCGGAAAGCAAACAAGAGAAAGGACAGCGGCAGCAAGTAGGGGCCCGCGTAACCACTGCCTCCTATCGGCAGCTCAAGGCGCGCGCCGCTTTGCAGGGCGTTACGGTCCAGACCTTAGTCGAACAGGCAATAACCGAATTTCTCACCAATCATCCCGACTAGTCACCGGCGCAGACATAATCGGACGCAACCTCCGATTGGAGCCGAGGTATCAACGGCTAGATTATACCCACCTCCAGACTGGAAAAGTGGTGCAGCGAACGATTAAAAATCCTTCAATGGCCAACTTAAAACACCTAGCCCAACTCGAGAAAATTGCTGAGGGGTGGAAGGTGTGTAACACGTCCAATTCTGAAGTTACGAGCTGGGAGGCGTTGAAGGCATGGAGAAGATGGAAGGCGTTAAAAGCGTGGCGCACGGTTAATTCTGAAGTTTTGAGATGGAAGGCATGGAGAACAGCCAATCCTGAAATAGTGCCTGATTTAAGCGGGGCAAACCTCCGTGGGGCGGACCTCCATAGGATGTATCTAATTGGAGCGAATCTCAACCAAGCGGACCTCAGTAGGACGAACCTCAACCAGGCGAACCTCAGTGGGGCGATCCTTTTCGAAACTATCTTTGGCAATACAAGCCTAAATGACGTACAAGGGCTAGACGCCTGTGTTCATCAGGGTCCAAGCACTATTGACTATCGAACTATGGCCATATCTGGATCTCTTCCGCTGGTTTTTCTACGTGGTTGCGGCCTTCCCGATGAATTTATTGATTATTTGCCTTCTCTGTTAAGTCAGCCAATCCAGTTCTATTCGTGCTTCATCAGTTACTCTACAAAGGACAAATTATTCGTCGAACGACTGCACGCAGACCTTCAAAACAAAAACGTTCGCTGCTGGTTTGCACCCCATGATCTTCCAATTGGTGCCAAGACTTTAGATGCCATCTATGAGGCCATACGGATCAGGGACAAGGTGTTACTAGTGCTCTCACAAGGGGCCATTGATAGCGACTGGGTTGAGGATGAAGTCAGCAAAGCTTTTGCAAAAGAGAGAACACGCGAGACAACCGTCCTATTCCCCATACGCATTGACGATAGTGTGATGACCACGAACGAAGCTTGGGCGTGCAAGCTCCGCGACATGCGCAATATCGGCGATTTTCTAAAATGGAACGAACCTTCCGAATACAACAAAAGCCTTGAACGCGTGTTACGCGACCTCAAAAATACCGAGTAGTGCAAAGTTTTCTGTAATCACTGGCCGAAGCTGTCAAAGCCGAAACTGCCTGCGGCGCCCGGAAGGGAACACTGGCGCGCGCGCACCCCATCAGCCGCCCCAACCCCTCCCATCCAACCACACCGCCACCCCCGCGAAGACAAAGAGGCTCGCCCCGCTCGCCGGAACCAGAGGCCGAAGACGGCCGGACGCTCGCCTTCGGCTCGCGGGCGAGCAGGCAGTTACAAAAATCCGTCACACTCCGTTAACATTCCCGTGCTAAGCTGGGCGGAAATGATTTATCTATTGCTAAGTTTGGTTGAAGTGGCGTTGATATTGGCGGCGTTTTGGGTTTAAACGCTCGCTGGCGAATCTACCGCGTATCACCCGCCCGAAGTGCGAACCGTAGCTCTACGGGCAAGGAAACCGCCTTCGCGAGGCATTCCTATCCGCGTGAGGCCGATTCGCGAGCGGCCCTGATAATGCCCGCACTCCACGTTTTCAGCGCACTCGTCGCACAGCCAAGGACCGCCGCAGTCCCGGCAGCGAGTCAGTTGCGGAACGTAATCAGAACAGCGGAAGCACTGGCGCGGAGCGATGGTCCATTCCGGGTTCACGGGTTTATCTCGAACCAGCGCCACGCGGCTCGCGCGAAGCTGAACAGTCCGGTTGGTTGCTCGTTTTCCTCGCGCCGCAATTCCAGCGTCTCGCGCAGCGCCACCATGCCCCG
>Ga0213875_10002756_pt1 | contig 10371 bp, 7 predicted proteins | sample BarmaccomBMRX_R8_FD_160105 | JGI IMG/M metagenome (GOLD analysis project Ga0213875, IMG submission 160105) | Root-associated microbial communities from Barbacenia macrantha in rupestrian grasslands, the National Park of Serra do Cipo, Brazil - RX_R8 | ecosystem: Host-associated > Plants > Roots... | reverse complement strand
ACACGCCCGTCACCCCGTCGCCGTACCTGACTCTCTGGCTCGCCCTCAACGACGCCACGCCGGAGAACGGCTGCATCTCCGTCCTGCCCGGCTCGCACAAGCGCGGCCTGGTCGAGCACCGGCCCAGCCCCATCGGCCTGGTCTGCCACAGTTCAGACGACCCCGACCAGGGTGTGCGCGTGCCCGTCAAGGCCGGCTCGATGGCGGTCTTCCAGTCCCTGACCATGCACAAGAGCGGTCCCAACGTTTCCGATAGCCCGCGCAAGGCCTACGTCATCCAGTATTCCCGTGCCGGCCTGCGTAACGCCAAAACAGGCGAGGTGCTGACCGGCAAGGTCCCCGTCGCCAGAGACGGGAAGCCTGTCGCCTGATCGCGCCGCCGGGCCCCTCATCCCCTGGCCCCTTCTCCCTCGGAGGGGCGAAGGGGGGACAGAGAAGGGCCGTGCGGCAACAACCCTCTCCCCCGCGAGGGAGAGGGTCGGCGGCTTGCCGCCGGGGTGAGGGGGCGACGCCGTGCCCCCACAGGCGATAGGCTTCTTCCCGGCCGATTCGGGGTACAATAGATCAGATGTTCTCACCCCGCCATGCCTCCTCGCGCGAGTGGTTCCGCGCCGGCTTCTTCGCCGCGCTCGGCGCGGCCGTCCTGGGCCTGCTCGCCCTCGCCGCCTGGCACGTGTCCGATGCCGCCCTCGCCATCGCCACCCCCTTCGTCATCGGCCTCATGCTCGCGCTGCTGCTCGACCCCCTGGCCGACAAGCTGGAGCGGCGGGGCCTGAAGCGCATGGGGGCCGTCGGCATCGTCTTCGGCATCTTCCTGCTGCTGCTGGTCGGCTTCGGCTACATCGTCATCCCCGCACTGATTGACGAGGCCGGCAAACTCAAGGACAGTGGCCCGCAGGCGCTCAATAACGTCCGTGTCACGGTCAATGGCTGGCTGACGACGCACAAACATTTCGTGGGCGTCAAGATGCCCAAGAACTTCGACACCCTCTCGGCCCAGTTGACGGCGAAGGCGTCGGACTACCTGCAGCAGTCCAGCGGCGGCATCCAGGGCTTTCTGTCGGGGACGGTCGCTACCGTCATCAACATCATCATTACCCTGATCGTGACATTCTTCCTGCTGGCCGACATTGACCGCCTGCGCGCCCGCCTGTTCTACCTGCTCCCGGACAAGGCGCGCGGCCCGATGGACGAGATGGGACGTGACATCGGCGGCGTCTTCTCCGATTACCTGCGCGGCTTGCTGATCGTCTGCACCCTGTACGGCATCACCACCATCGTGATGCTTTACGTCCTTTCCTGTACGCCCCATCACCACGACCTCGCCAATTATGCCCTGCTGGTCGGGACGGCGGCGGGGGTGCTGTACGCGGTGCCCTACCTCGGCTCGACCACCACGGCTTTGGTGACGTTCCTGGTCGCCTTCGCCGCCGGCGGCATCGGGTTTGGCGGTCTCGCCGTCGCCCTCAGCCTTGTGATCAACCAGGTGTTCGACAACATCGTCACCCCCCGCGTCGTCGGCGGCGGCGTCGGACTCAACCCGGTCATCGCCATCTTCGCGCTGATTCTGGGGGCGCACCTGTTCGGCATCTGGGGGATGCTGCTCTCCGTCCCCGTCGCCGCGAGCATCCAGGTGATCCTGTTCCGCCTGTTCCCCAAGCTGACCCAGCCGACCCCCGCCTCCTTCCTGCGTGCCCAGGGCGTCCCCCGCGACCAGATCGAGTCCAGCAAGATCGCTGAGGGTGAGAGCCCCAGCGTCCCTAAAGGCCCCTCCCAGCTCCGCGCGGCCCTCACCAAAGATGGCGCGGCCGCCGCCCCGGAGTATGAAGACGATGAGACGGCGGCGAAGAGATAGGGGTCGGGATTCCGTGAACGCCGGCGATATGGCTTAACTGTCCACGCCTGCCGCCAACTCACGCGCCCGCGCGACGATTCGTTGGGCGGACGCGTGCATGGTATAGTCTTCGGTGATGAAGCGCGTCGCCTCGGCGCATATCCGCACCCGCCCCGCCTCATCGCGCAGGTACGTCAGCACGGCACGGCCCAGGTCGGGCACGGCGGCCTGGACGAAGTGTTCGCCGGGGACGAACGGGAAGGGGTCGGCGACCGGCTCCGAGACGATCAGCGCCCCGTTGCCCATGCCCAGGCAGAAGCGCGTCCCGGAAAAGTCCTGCGCGTGCCGGTAGACGCTCAGGTAAATTTTGGAGCGCTGCAGGATGGCGTTGCGCTCCTCCCCCCAGAGGCCGTTGGGGTTGAAGTCGTGCATGGACTTGAGGGCGACGCCCTCCTTCTCCAATTCGGCGCGGACGGCCTTGACAATGCGCCCGCGCCGGTCCTCCAGCACTTCTCCCAGGAACAGCACGTCAATGTCCCGCTCCCCGCTCCCCGACGTTCCCCAGATGGGGTGGTAGCCGGCCGGCAAGTATTCCGCCGCGACGCCGTGCTTTTCCAGGAAGCGGGCCTTGCGCGGCGTGAAGACGTACACCTGATCGAACAGCCCCCGCCGCGCCCCCTGGCGAATCACATGGTAGTTGGCGGCGCGGGAATTGCCATAGTGCCCGCCCGCCCGCCGCGCCTCCAGCCAGTTCTTCAGCAGCAGCGCCCACAGCACCGGCTCCGGCGTCTCCAGGTCCGGCAGGTGCTCTAGGTGCCACAGGAAGACGCGGACGGCCCGCCCGTGCCGCCGGCGCAGCGTCGTCAGGTCCTGAAGCAGGTGCCCAATGTAGTTCGGCGTGCCGACGATCAGCAGCAGGTCATCCCGCTCCGGCCCGACATCCGCCACCGCCTCCACCATCCGCACCGACGCGCCCGCCTGCCGCAGCGAGTTGCGCAGTGCGGCGAAGATTTCCTCGTACACGGGGAAGCGGGTGGCGTACTGGAACAGCGCGACGCGCAAGGCGGGGGGCGTGATGGTGTCCGTCATGGCAACCCCATTGTGGCATCAGGCCGTCCCTTTGTCAACGGCGGCCCCGGGCCGAGGGCGTATCGCCGGTTTGATCGCCCTGTGCTACAATAACGGTCATGCTGCTGCAAATCACGACGACGGCGTGGCAGGCGACCGACCTGGGCTACCTGCTGCACAAGAACCCGGCGAATGTCTTTGAGAAAAGCCTGCCGTTCGGCACGGTGCGCGTCTTCTACCCGGAGGCGTCCGACGACCGCTGCACGGCGGCGCTCTGGCTCGATATTGACCCGGTGGGCCTGGTGCGCCGGGCGGGGGACAACGCCTTCGCGCTCGCCCAGTACGTCAACGACCGCCCCTATGTCGCCTCCTCATTTCTCAGCGTCGCCATCGGGCAGGCGTTCTCGACGGCCCTGGCGGGCCGGTGCAAGGACCGCCCGCAGCGGGTGGGGGAGCGCTGGCCGCTGGCGGCCTCGCTGCCCGCCGTGGACTGCGACGCCGGGGAGGGATTGATCCGCGACCTCTTCACGCCCCTCGGCTACCAGATCGCCGCCGAACGGCTGCCGCTGGACGCGCGCTTCCCCGAATGGGGCGCCTCCAGCCTCTACGCCGTCACGCTGGCGGGCGATCAGACGGTGCAGGACTTGCTCTCGCACCTCTACGTCCTCCTGCCCGTGCTGGACAACCAGAAGCACTACTATGTCGGGGCGGAGGAGGTGGAGAAGCTGCTGGACAACGGCGGCGCGTGGCTGGCCGCGCACCCCAAGCGGGACATCATAGCGCGCCGCTACCTGCGCTACAAGCGCCGCTTCATAGATGAGGCCTTGGAGCGACTGTCGCAGAGCAGCCGTGACGAGGCGCCGGTGCCGCTGGCGGAGGCAGGGGACGCGCAGGCCGCCGAGGAGGCGCTGGAACGGCCGCTGCGGCTGCACGACGTGCGCCTGCAGGCCGTCGCCCAGGCGCTCAAGGCCGGCGGCGGGCATCGGGCGTTGGATCTGGGCTGTGGCGAGGGGCAGCTCCTGCGCCTGCTGGCGGCCGACCCGCAGTGGACGGAGATCGTCGGCATGGACGTGTCGCCCGCCGCCCTCGCCGTCGCCGAGCGCCGCCTGCACCGGGACAGTCCGGGCGGGCGCATCAGGCTGCTGCAAGGCTCGCTGCTGTACCTGGACGACCGCCTGACCGGGTATGACGCCGCCGCGCTGGTGGAGGTGATCGAGCACGTCGAGCCGGACCGCCTGGACTTTCTGGCCCGCGCCGTCTTCGGCCACGCCCGCCCGTCCCGCGTCGTCGTCACCACGCCCAACGCCGAGTACAACCCGCATTGGCCGTCGCTCCCCGCCGGTAAGTTCCGCCACCGCGACCACCGCTTCGAGTGGACGCGCGCCCAGTTCGCCGACTGGGCCGGCGGCATCTCCTCCCGCTTCGGCTACGCCGTCACCCTGTCCGATCTCGGCGAGCCGGACGGCGATCTAGGCGCGCCCTCGCAAATGGCGGTGTTTGAAAGATGATCCACGCGAACGTCGAGCTGTATAACGTCCGGGAACTGCCGCCGCGCGAGGGCGGGGGTGGCGGATGAGCCGCCCGCCTTCGTCGTGCGGCGGGGACTGTGGGGGGGCCGTTGCGGAGCAGGGTGTCTGGCCGCCCCCGCCGCAGACCACGGCATGAAAGATGGGGCGTGGAGAACCTCGGCTGCAATGTCAAGGCAATGCAAGCGGAAGATCATGCGGCAGGCGCTGATTCCTCAAAGGAAAGCACGACGGCTTCGTTTTGAGGCCAATGGAACTGGAACCGGGTGCCGTCGTCCAGAGCGGCTCCCCGGCGCTCGTCGCGGACGCTGCGGATGGGCTTGGCGAACTTCAGCGTGATGTCTATCGTGCGGGTTTTCAGATTGGCGGCGTTGCCGCCGCCCACTTCCGAGCCGACGACCTCCGGGTTGCTGCAGACGAACAGCACCGTCCGCCCGTCCGGCTTGCGGAAGTACGTGATCTCGTACCCGAACGCCGCCTCACCCGCCCCCTCGATCTCCACCCAGCGATGGACGCCGCCCGCCGTGACGTGCCGCAGGAAGGTCTCGCGGCGCTGGGCGGCCTCGTACCCGGCGACGCGGTAGGCGTTGTACCATTGGGGCGAGAGATTCATCAGGGTCGCCGTGCCGCGCCCGACGCGGCGCACGTTCGCCGTCGGCATCGCCCGCACCGCCTTGTAAAATCCGCTCGGGTCCTTGAGACAGCTATTGGCGTTGGTCAGGAACTCCGTGTAGGTCTTCCAGCCGAAGTTGGCGTCCTGGTCCACCTCGCACCAGAGCTTGCCGCCGCCGAACACGTCGGCGGCGGTCATCGCCAGGTCGTGACGGACGCCGAACAGGGTGTCCAGCGCGCCGCCCGCCTCGCGGCCCCGCCCGTGCTGATCCCAGACGCCGGGCAGGTAGTCGGCGATCACCGTCCCGCCCCGGCGGCAGAACGCCTCCATCGCCCGCGCCTCGGCGTCCGACAGGCAGAGGCAGGCGGGCAGGATCAGCACCCGGTACTCGTCGGGGACGCCGTCCTGGATTACGTCTATGTAGCTGAGGAAGCTGTATTGCAGCCCGGCGTCCCGCAGCATGTTCTCCCAGGCGTGGCGGACCATGTGCGACGCGCCCAGCCGGTGGTCGCCGTCCCGATTGGTCCAGGTCGCGCCGTGCGCCGCCGCGTCCAGTATCCAGCCGAGCTGGATGGACGGGTGGCTGTAGTAAAGCGCCACGCCGTCGTGCCGCCACTCGCTGCCCAGCAGCAGCGGCCCGATCTTCCGGCCCGCCTCCAAATAATGCGGGGCGACGGCGTCGAGCCAGGGGCGCGGCGTCTGCCCGTCGAACCAGCCCTCGACCCAGCCGATGTGGCCCCGATTGCCGTGCGCCAAATAATACCAGACCTGCCAGATGTCATCATCGGCGGACTGGTGGAAGTGGCTCGTGACGGCCGGGACGGCATTTTTGGGGTTGAATGAGCGAATTACCGCCTGTGAGGAGCCGAGATTGTAGGCCTCGATGTACTGAATCTTCCGCATCAGCTTGGCGTAATCGTAGCCGCCGAAGGCGTTCGGGGCCTGCCCGCCGACGATGCCGCAGGGGGTGTCCGGGTCCACGGAGTTGGCGTACTCCACCAGATCGCCGAGCAAATTGCCCCAGAGGGAGTCATTGAAGCTCCACTGGTCCATCAGCGGGCTGGCGTCGAACTCCCGCACGGACCAGTCCGCGAGGTGTGGGCGGATGTCCTCGTAAGTCACCCAGCCCTCCCGCGCCGGGGCCGCCACGTGGCCGTAGATTTCCCCCAGCCATGCCTTGTAGGCGTCAGGGTCATCCGTGATGCGCCACATCGTCGGGTGGACGAAGTGGCCCCAGGAGATCTCATCGTCGAGCGCGTAGGCGGCGCGGACGGGCGAGGACTTCACCTGCGAAATATTATTTCGGATGAACCCGAACAGCTTCTGCTTGAGCGCGCCGTTGACGGGGACGGGGCGGACGCCGGTGCCGTGCAGCTCCGTCAGGTGTGCCTTCTGCTGGCCGCCGTCCCACAGATGCAGGTAGTGCTTGGCGGCGGTGTGGTCCATGTAGAAATGGAGGCCGAACTGGTTGATCCAGGCGAGTTTGCCCGGCGGCGAGTCCGGCGTCCCGCCATTGCCGTCGAGGAACGCGCCGTTGAGGCCGTGCCCCAGGCTCCAGCGCCCCGAGTCGGGGGTATAGCCGATCGTCCACTGATAGGTCCAGGGCATGTAGACCCAGCCGGGGAACGCCTTCTCGCACCACGCCTTCTCCTGCTTCACGCGCCGGAAGTCCCGCGAAGTCCGCACGTAATGCCCGTAGGCATCCGTATCCGCTCCCGATGGGTGTTTCCCAGGCGCGAGGGCGTAAGCGGATCGTCTCGCCGCTTGCAAGGCCCACGCCGCCCCGAAAACCGCAAAGAGAAACTGCCGCCGCCCCACGGGGGGTGTCCAGGGTTCTCTCGCCTCTGCCATGCGATCACTCCTGCCGCCATCGGTCTGAAAGCGGTGATGATGGTGCTCTATTTCGTCGTACTCGCCTTAATTCCCTCCTCCGTGCCAGAGCAGAGAGGAATGGCCGTGCCATGCAGGAGTCCCGCTTGCTGCTGCGGAACAGCATGGCTCAGAAAGGAACAGTGCAGGATGAGTTACTGGATGGCCCTCTTGAGCGCGGCCATCGCCGTCGGGATGCCACCGGTGGCCGCTGCATCAGACCAGGACATACTGGCCTACGTGACCGGCTCCACGAAGAAGGTCTGTCAACTGACGGGTGACTTCGACCGGGAGCTCGGCAGGCCGACGCTGAGCCAGACCGGCAGGCGGTACGGTGTCATCGCCACGGACCTGGGCAGTTCCTTTGAGCACAATGGCCGCCTCTTTTTCCTGTTCGGCGACACCTGGGGCCGGCCCGGCGACCGGGACGCCGTGGCCTGGACCACGAGCAGCAGCCCGGAAAAGATTGTCCTCCGCTTCCATCAGGCGCCTGACGGCAAATGGCTCCCGCTGACGGTGCCCGGCGTGGACCTGGGGGCGTTCGAGGTCCCCAGCGGCGGCGTGTCCGTCGGCGGCAAGATGTGCGTGGCGGTCACCACGGACTGGTCGGCCGAGAAGGGGCTGATGGGCCGGTCCGTGCTGGCCGTCTCCCAAGACGACGGCAAATCCTTCCAGGCGCTCTACGACCTGTCCAAAACGAAATTCATCAACGTGTCGTTCTGGTCATCGGACGGGTGGCTTTACATCTTCGGGAGCGGCGCGTACCGCAAGAGCAGCGTTTCTCTGGCCCGTGTGAGGCCGAAGGAACTCCCGGATCGCTCCCGTCTGCTCTACTTCAGCGGCTCCGGGCCGGAGGGGTCGCCGCTGTGGTCATCGCGGGAGCAGGATGCGGTCCCGCTCTTCCGGCACGACGTCATCGGCGAATTCTCGGTCGTCTACTGCAAGCCCGTCGGGCGGTACGTCATGCTCTACAACTCGTACAGTCCGCGCGGCATCATCATGCGCTCGGCGGCGACGCCGTGGGGGCCCTGGTCGGAGGGCACGGTCGTCTTCGACCCCTGGCGCGATGGCGGGTACGGCCATTTCATGCACGTCCCGACGAGCGTCAAGGCGGACACCCGCGACGCCGTCAACGATCCGGGGCGTGAGGCCGAGTGGGGCGGGGAGTACGGTCCCTACCTCATGGCCCGCTTCACGACCGGCGGCAAAGGGCACTGTCGGCTCTTCTACACCATGTCCACCTGGAACCCTTACCAGGTTGTCGTGATGCAAACTGACCTGAAACTTGAGACTCACGGGAGCCAACCGGACGATCCCGGCAAGCGGCGATAGGAAAGTAAAGGTCATCCATCGGGTGCCAGACCGTGAACGCGGCGCACCTGGGCCAGCAGGTCCGTCAGGTCGAGCGCGGGCAGGGAGCCGGGCGGGGGGCCGATGGGGTCGTCCACTTCGGCGTCGCCGAGCCAGACGCGGAGGGTGGCGAGGACGCCGTAGGCGAGGCTCTCCAGGTCGTAGCCGCCCTCCAAAATGCCCACCAATTGGCCCGGGCAGTGGGCGTCGGCGATGTCGCGCAGGCGCGCAGACAGGGCGGCGAAGCCCGTGACGGTGGCGCGCTCGTGGATGCCGGCGACGTAGGCGCTGTTGCGCCAGTGGGCGTCGTAGCCCGCCGAGACCAGCACCATCTCCGGCCGGAAGCGGTCGGCGAGCGGGCGCAGGACTGTGTCAAAGGCTTCCAGGAAGCCCGCATCGCCGACATCGGGCGGCAGGGGGACGTTCACGGTGTAGCCCGCGCCCGCGCCGAAGCCCGTCTCCTCCACGCGGCCCGTGCCGGGATAGGCCGGGTATTGATGCGTCGAGAAGTACAGGACATGCCCGTTGTCGTAAAAGATGTCCTGAGTGCCGTTGCCGTGATGCACGTCGAAGTCCACGAGCAGAACGCGGGACAGCCCATGCGCGGCGGCGGCGTGGCTGGCGGCGACGGCGGCGTTATTGAGCAGGCAGAAGCCCATCGCCCGGTCGGACAGCGCGTGGTGCCCCGGCGGGCGCACCAGGGCGAAGGCGGCGTCCACATCCCCCGCCATCACCGCGTCCACCGCGCCGACGGCCGCCCCGGCGGCAGCGATGGCCGCCCCCCAGGAGCCGGGCGAGGCGACGGTGTCGCCCCGGTCCAGCACCCCGCCGCCCTCCGCCACCACCTCCTGCACGAAATCCAGATAGGCCCGCGTGTGGACCCGCTCCAATTGCTCCCGCGCGGCGGGCGTCACCGGCAGGCGCGTCAGGCGATCTAGAAGGCCGCTCCGTTCCAGCGCCGCCATCGCCTCCCGCACCCGCGCCGGGCGTTCGGGATGATAGGCCGGCGGCTGGTGGCTCAGGACAATCGGATCATAGAGAAGGCCGACGCGCTTTGCGGGTGTCGTCATGGCGGTTCCTCAATGACTTAGGGGCGACCCGCCGGGTCGCCCCTACAACACGGGCCGGGTAGCCTAATCCTCCGGACGGTCGCCAGGGGGGATGCCTTTTTCGCTGGAACGGCCCCAGACCTGCACCGTCATGTCCTCGTCGGCGACGCGGATTTGGCAGGACAGCCGGTACTCGCCCAATAGCCCGTCCTCCTCCAGCGTCGCGCGCTCGGTGGTGCCCATGTGGGCCGGCTCGCCCTTCAGGAAATGCACCCGGCAGGTGGTGCAGCGGGCGAAGCCGCCGCACCGGTGCAAAATGTCAATCCCGGCATCTTCAATGCACAGCACCAGCTTCTTGCCGGTCGGGGCCTCAAACGACTTCTCTCCTTCGACAGTGACTGTCGGCATGTCTCTCCCTTTCTCGTCTTGCTTCTCTCGTCCTGCTCCCCCAGGATTGGGAGCTGGGGGGCTATTCTCTAGCGCAGCCACCAGGAGTGGCCGTCGCGGGCCGCCATCTGGTCGGCCTCCGCCGGCCCCCAGGTGCCCGCCGGGTAGTTCGCCGGCGGCGGCGTCTTCTTCCAGCCCTCCAGAATGGGCGTGACCAGGCCCCACTCCGCCTCCACCTCGTCGTCGCGCGTGAACAGCGCGGCATCGCCCAGCAGGGCGTCCATCAGCAGGCGCTCGTAGGCGTCGTGGATGCGCTGGCCGAAGCTCACGCCGTAGGTGAAGTCCATGTCCACCGGCTTGACCCGCGTGCGCTGGCCCGGCGGCTTGGCCCCCAGGCGCAGGGAGATGCCCTCGTTGGGCTGCACCCGGATGGTGATCACGTTCGGCCCGGTGTCCTTGCCGTCCATCAGGTTGAGCAGGATCGGCGGCACGTCCTTGAAGACGATGTTGATCTCCGTGACCCGCTGCGGCATCCGCTTGCCCGCCCGGACATAGAACGGCACGCCCGACCAGCGCCAGTTCTGGATCTCTAGCTTCAGGGCGACGTAGGAGTCCGTGACCGAGTCGGGCGGGACGTTCGGCTCGTCGCGGTAGCCTGGCACGGGCCGGCCGTTG
>Ga0213875_10002755_pt1 | contig 10372 bp, 9 predicted proteins | sample BarmaccomBMRX_R8_FD_160105 | JGI IMG/M metagenome (GOLD analysis project Ga0213875, IMG submission 160105) | Root-associated microbial communities from Barbacenia macrantha in rupestrian grasslands, the National Park of Serra do Cipo, Brazil - RX_R8 | ecosystem: Host-associated > Plants > Roots... | reverse complement strand
CCACGCCTCCGCGCCGTAGCGCGCCTCGAACCAGCGGCGCACCGACAGGCTCGGGATGCCGAGTTCGGTACCGACCAGCCGCTTCGGCGTGCGCAATACCTCCATCCGCGCAAAGGTTTCCCACGGCCCCTCATAGCCGGCCGGGTTGCGGTCGAGCAGCAGGACGTTGCCGACGCCCTCGCGTTTCAGCGCGAGGCCAGCGGTCAGCCCGCCCTGCCCGGCGCCGATAATGGCGACGTCGTACACATGGCCGACCTCTGCCGCGGCGGTAGCGGGGCCGGCGGCCGGGCGCACCCAGGCCTTGTCCGGATAGGCGAGCGCCGCGAGATCCTGGCGCGCCTGCTCGGCCAGTTGCGCCAGCGCCGCCTCCGCATCCGGCCGCGGCTGCAGGGTCATATGGATGTCGGCGCCGCCGCCCGGTCCGGTCTGGGTCAATGCGGCTCCTCCGCGTCAGCTGGCGGGAAAAAGGGTCGATGCGCGGCGAAGGCCTTCTCGGCGACGGTCGCCGATCGGCCGCATCGCGTCGCGGCCTACTCGGCCGCGGCCGCCTTGTCGAGGATCTCCTGCGGCGTGCTCGACACGACCTCGGCGTAGACCGGGACGAAATTCGCCGGACCGCCGTCGATCAACCCGACGAATTCGGGCTTCATCCCGCGCAAGACCTTGAGGATGTCGGCGTGAACCGCGACGTCCTTCCATTCGCCGAGCAGGTAGAAATGGTCGGGATCGCCGATGTCGCGGCACAATACGCCGTCCTTCGCCTGCGCCGTCGATTTGTGCATCGGGTTGTCGTCGGAATAATCGAACGTGTCGAACAGGCGGATGAACTCGTCGCCTTTGCCGGGTTTCACGCGGAAATCGTAGACATGCACGAAATTGCCGCGCTGGGCGAGCGCCACCATCGCCATCCTGTCCTCCTGTCGCGACTCGAATAGAGCGGCGGCCACGATACGGAGCCGGTGCGCCGCTCACAACCGTGGCGGCGCCCGCGGCCGGGCTCTAAATTGCCGCGTTCGGGAATGGAGGAACCATGTCGGCAACCGGCATCGGCGCGAGCGTGCTGCGCAAGGAGGACGCCCGCTTCATGGACGGCCGCGGCAGTTTTGTCGGCGACATCAAACTGCCCGGTCTGCGCGAGGTCGCCTTTCATCGCAACCCGATCGCGCATGGCCGGATCCGCGCCGTCCGGCGTCCCGAAGGCAGCGCCGCCACCGTGTACTGCGCCGAAGACCTGGCGGGGATGAAGCCGATCCGCGCCGTTTCCGGCATTCCCGGCTTCAAGGCCTCCGATTACCCGCCGCTTGCGGCCGGCAAGGTGCGCTATGTCGGCGAAGCCGTCGTCATGTGTCTCGCCCGCACCCGCGCCCAAGCGGAGGATTTGGCGCAGCAGGTCGAACTCGACCTCGAAGAGCTGCCGCCGGTTTGCGATGCGCTCGCGGCGCGGCAGCCCGGGGCGCCGCTCGTCCACGAGCCGTGGGGCGACAATTTGTTCATGACGACCGCGATCGAGGGCGACATCGACGCCGTCGCGCGCACCGCGCCGGTCGTGGTGCGGCGCGAGTACCGCATGAACCGGCAATGCATGGCGCCGCTCGAAGGCAAGGGCGTGCTCGCCTATTGGGACGACCGCACCGACCAGCTGGTGGTCTACACCTCGACCCAGTCGCCGCACATGATCCGGGCCGGTCTCGCCGAGTTTCTCGGGGTCGAGCAGCGCCAGATCCGGGTCGTCGCGCCGGATGTCGGCGGCGGCTTCGGCTACAAGGTCGTGCTGCAGCCGGAGGAGCTGTGCGTGTGCTGGCTGGCGCTGAACCGGCGCCACCCGGTGCGCTGGCTGGAAGACCGGCGCGAGCACCTGACGGCCGGCGCCAACACCCGCCAGCACCATCATCGGGTGACCGCCTATTGCGACCAGGCCGGGAAGCTGCTCGCGCTCGACGCCGAGATCACGGTCGATATCGGCGCCTATTCGGTGTGGCCCTTCACCGCCGGGCTGGAAGGCGCGATGGCGGGCGGCAACCTGCCCGGCCCCTATCGGCCGGGCGCCTACCGCTGCCGGACCTATTCGATGGCCACCAACAAACCGCCTTTCGTGCCCTATCGCGGCGTCGCTCGCCCGGGCGTGTGCTTTGCGATCGAGCTGACGATGGACGCGATCGCGCGCGCGGTCGGGCGCGAGCCGGCCGAGGTGCGGCTGCTGAACCTCGTGCCGGCCGACGCCATGCCCTACACCAACATCACCGGCAAGCATTTCGACAGCGGCGACTATCCGGCGAGCCTGCGCATGGCGATGGACCGCATCGGCCTTGCCGACATCCGCGCGCGCCAGCAGGCGGGCGAGCCGGACGGCCGGCGGATCGGCGTCGGGTTCGGCATGTACACCGAGCAGACCGCCCACGGCACGACCGTCTTCGCGCAATGGGGCACGCCGATCGTTCCCGGCTTCGAGCAGGCGATGATCCGCCTGACCCCGGATGGCGGCGCCGAAATCCGGATCGGCTGCCATTCGCACGGCCAGGGCATGGAGACGACGATGGCGCAGGTGGCGAGCGAGAGGCTCGGCCTCTCGACCGACGCGATCAGCGTCGTCCATGGCGACACCGCGCTGACGCCGTTCTCGACCGGGACCTACGCCTCGCGCTGCATGGTGATGGCCGGCGGCGCCGTGTCGCGCTCCGCCGCGGTGCTGGCCGATCGCGTGGCCAAGATCGGCGCCCATCTGCTGCAGTGCCGGCCGGAGGAGGTGCGGCTCACCGATGGGCGGGTGCACGGCCCGCGCGGCGATGTGTCGGTGCGCGAGATCGCGCATGTCTGGTACCGCCGGCCGGAGCAGTTGCCGGCCGATGTCGATCCCGGCGGGCTCGAGGCGACGGTCGGATACAAGCCGCAGGTCGATACCGGCTCCTTCACCTATGCGACGCATGCCGCGGTGGTCGCGGTCGACACCGAGATCGGCGCGGTCGAGATCCTCGACTACGTGATCGTCGAGGATTGCGGGACCGTGGTGAACCCGATGCTGGTCGATGGGCAGGCCTATGGCGGCACCACGCAGGGCATCGGCACGGCGCTCTACGAAGAGGTCGCCTACGACGCGGCCGGGCAGCCGCTCGCGCCGACCTTCGCCGACTACCTGCTGCCCGGTGCGACGGAGGCGCCTGGCTTTCGCGTCTACCACACCGAGTCGCCGTCGCCCTACACCGAGCACGGCATCAAGGGGGTCGGCGAAGGCAGCGCGATCGCCCCGCCGGCCGCGATCGTCAATGCGATCAACGACGCGCTGGCGCCCTGCGGGGTTGAAATCGGCGAGACCCCGGCGACGCCGCGCCGCATCCTCGAAGCGCTGCTCGCGGCCGGCAACGACAGAGAAGCTGCGTGAAGCCGGTCGCCTTTGACTACCTCGCGGCGGCGACGCTCGACGAGGCGATCGGATCGCTCGACGGCGAGGATACCCGCGTGCTGGCGGGCGGACAGTCGCTCGGCCCGATGCTGAACCTGCGCCTCGCGACGCCAAAGCGGCTCGTGGATATCGGCGAGATTGCCGAATTGCGCCGCATCGAGGATCGCGGGGACGATCTTTTCCTCGGCGCAATGGTCACGCACGCCGCGATCGAGGACGGCCGCGACCTGGCTGAACCGAGCCGGGAGGAGGATCGTTCTCTTCATTCGCGCGAAAGCGGGAATCCATCTCCGGCCAGCCGACTCCGGGCCGATATGGACCTCCGCCTCCGCGGGCGTGACGGTCGGGGGGCGTCCTGGGCCTCGACCCCGCTCGGCCGAGTCCTGTCCGCGGTGGCGCAGGGGATCGCCTACCGTTCGGTGCGCAACAAGGGGACGGTCGGCGGCAGCCTCGCCCAGGCCGACCCGGCGGCGGATTGGGTCACCGTGCTCAGCGCGCTCGGCGCACGCGCCGTCATCGCCGGCCCGCAGGGGCGCCGCGAAGCGGCGCTGCCCGGCTTCTTTCTCGGCGCCTTCGCGACCGATCTCGGACCGGCCGAGATAATCGCCGGCGTGCTGGTCCCGAAACTGTCGGCCGCGGCGCGCTGGGGCTATTGCAAACTGTGCCGCAAGCCCGGCGAATACGCCGAGGCGATGGCCGCAGCGCTGCTCGACCCGCCGCGGCGGGTCGCCCGCATCGTGCTCGGCGCGATGCCGGGAGGGCCGGTCCCGCTCGACGGCCTCGCCCAACGGATCGCGATGCGGGACGCGGCGCCGGCCGACCGCACCGTGATCGCCGAGGCCGTCGCTGCCGCCGCACCCGAGCTCGACCGCGTCGCGCTTCGCTTGCAGGCCGCCGCGGCGGCGCGCGCCCTCGACCAGGCCGTCGGCGCGTGACGCCGATCTCCTTGACCATTAACGGCGAGCCGATCGACGGCTCGGTCGAGCCGCGCACCCATCTCGCCGATTTCCTGCGCGAGCAATGCGACCTGACTGGGACGCATCTCGGCTGCGAGCAGGGCGTCTGCGGCGCCTGCACGGTCCTGCTCGACGGCGAGCCGGTGCGCGCCTGCATCACCTACGCGGTGACGTGCCGCGGCGCCTCGGTCGAGACGATCGAGGGCTTTCGCGGCGATGCCTTAATGGCGCGGCTGCGCGACGCCTTCACCCGCGAGCACGCGCTGCAATGCGGCTTCTGCACGCCCGGCATGCTGATCGCGGCCTACGACATCGTCCGACGGCTGGGTGCGGTCGACGAGACCCGCATCCGCACCGAACTCGCCGGCAATCTGTGCCGCTGCACCGGCTATATGGGGATCGTCGCGGCGATCCGCCGGGTGATGGCCGAGGGGCCGCCGCGCCGCGAGCCCGCGGCGGCCCCGCCCGTGCCGCAGCCGGTTGCGGCAATCCCGGCCTTCACGCCGCTCGCCGCGGAGCCCTCGCACGAGGCGGCGCTTGCCCTCGCGAGCGATACCGAGGAGCCGCTTGAGCCGGGATGGAGCCGGGTCGGCGAGAGCTTTGCGGTCGAGTTGCCGCCGGGCGAGGTCTGGCGGCTCTTTCTCGATGCGCCGCGCATGGCCGCCTGCATGCCCGGCGCGAGCCTCGACGAACATGACGAGCGCAATCTGAAGGGCCGCTTCCGCGTGCGGCTCGGGCCGATCGCCGCGAGCTTCGCCGGGGCCGCGACGATCGAACGCGACGAGCGCCGCCTGGCCGGGCGCCTGTCGGGCGGCGGGCGCGAAGAGAAGGGCGCCTCGCAAGCCGCCGGACGCGTCGCCTGGCGGCTGACGCCGCTCGGCGAGGACGGCGCCGCGACCCGGGTCGATGTGACCTTCGATTTCCGGTTGCAGGGAATGCTTGCCCAGTTCGGCCGAATCGGGATCGTGCGCGACCTGATCGGCCGCACGGTCGCCGAATTCGCCCGCAATCTCGCCGCCTCGATCGAGGCCGGCGATGCCGCCCCGGCCCCGGCGGCGGAACTGCGCGCCGGCCGTCTCGTCTCCGCCGCGCTCCGCGAAAAAAGCGCCCGCATCATCGGCCGGCTGCTCAAGCGAGGCGAGCCGGACGGCCGCTAGTGTCCTGAACCAGAAATCCGCATCCTTATTCTCCTCGTCATTCCGGGGCGGGAGCGCAGCTCGCGAGCCGGGCTGCCGCCGCGCGGCCCCCGGAATGACAACAATAACTATCTAACGAACTTATGGTTCAGGATACTAGCGTGTGCCATCGGCGACGGTGTCATTCCGGGGCCCAAACGAAGCGCGGGAGCCCGGAACTCAGGGACACCGGCCCATCGGAGGAAGTCACTGATTGCGCCGTGGCCGGCGCCGTCCGTGTGCTTGGGTTCCGGGCTCGCCGCGATGCGCGCCCCGGAATGACCGATGGGGGGAGATGCCGCCGGTGCTATCGCCAGCGGTGCGCGGCGGCGGCGTCGTCGTGGCGCGCTTCGACCCAGCGCTCGCCTTCGGGGGTCGCTTCGCTCTTCCAGAACGGCGCGTCGGTCTTCAGCCAGTCGATCAGGAAATGGCAGGCTGCGAGCGCCGCCTCGCGATGCGGCGAGGCGGTCGCGACCAGCACGATGCGGTCGCCCGGTTCCAGCCGGCCGTAGCGGTGGATGATCAACGACGCGTCGAGCGGCCAGCGGCGGTGCGCCTCCGCCTCGATCTCGGCGAGCTTCTTCTCGGTCATGCCGGGATAGTGCTCCAGGGTCAGCGCCGTCACCCGGTCGCCGCCGCCGAGATCGCGCACCAGCCCGACAAAGCTCGCGACCCCGCCGATGCGATGATTGCCCTCGGCCAGCCGGTCGAGTTCGTCGCCGATGTCGAAATCCTCGCGCTGGACGCGGATCATCGCCTCACCCTCCGGTCACCGGCGGGAACAGCGCGACCTCGTCGCCGTCGCGCACGGGGTGGTCCGGCCCGACATAATCGTGATTGATCGCGACCCGCACCACCGAGAGGTCGCGCAGCGCCTCGGCATAGCCGCCGCCGCGGGCGCGCAGCCATTCGAGCAGCCCGGCGACATCCCGCACCTGCGCCGGCAGGAGCAGCTCCTCCTCGGCCTGCCCGATGCGGGCGCGCAGCCAGGCAAAATAAAGCAGCCTCACCCCAGCACCTCGGCGAAGGGCAGGAACTCGACCATCTCGCCGGGGGCAAGCCGGGTCAGGCTCTCGCCGAGGATGACGAGCCCCTGCGAGCGGGTGATCGAGGACAGGATGCCGGCGCCGTCCTTCTCGTAGCGCTGCGCGACCGGGCCGTCCGCGCCGGGTTCGAGGCGGGCGCGCAGGTATTCGCGCCGCTCCGCCTTCTTGCGGGCGGCGAAACCGGCGCGCACCCGAAACACCGGCGGCGGCGGCTCGACGGCGCCGGCGAGACGCAGGATCAGCGGCCGGGCCAGCACGACGAAGGTCACCATAGCCGCGACCGGGTTGCCCGGAAGCCCGATCAGCGGCACGCCGCGTATCTGGCCAAGCGCGACCGGGCGGCCCGGCTTGATCGCGAGCCGCCAGAAATGCAGCGTGCCAAACCGCTCGACCGCGGTGCGGACATGATCTTCCTCGCCGGTCGAGACGCCGCCCGAGGTCACGATCAGATCGTGCCCGGCGCCGGCCTCGGCCAAGGCATCGGCCAAGACCGCGGCCCGGTCGGCGCAGATCCCGAGATCGCTGACGGCGCAGCCCAGGGCGCGAAGCAGCGCCGCGAGCATGACCCGGTTCGCGTCATAGATCGCGCCGGGCGGCAGCGGCGCGCCCGGCTCACGCACCTCGTCGCCGGTCGACAGCAATGCCACCCGCAGCCGCCGCAGCACCGGCAGCTCGCGGCAGCCGAGCGCCGCGGCGAGCCCGAGATCGGCCGGGCGCAGCCGCCTGCCGGCGTCGAGCGCAACCGCGCCGCGCGCCACATCCTCGCCGGCCTCGCGACGGTTGGCGCCGCGCTTGATGCCGGGCCTGAGGCGCATCCGGTCGCCCTCGACGGCGCAGTCCTCCTGCATCATGACGGTGTCGGCGCCCTGCGGCATCGGCGCACCGGTAAAGATCCGGATCGCCTCGCCCGGCGCGAGCGGCCGGCCGAGCGGGTGGCCGGCGGCGGCCCGGCCGGTCACCGGCAGGACCGTGTCGGCCTGCGGCAGCAGATCGGCATGCGCGACGGCGTATCCGTCGACCGCGCTGTTCGCGTGCGGCGGCAGATCCATCGCGGCGACGAGGTCGCGGGCGAGGATCCGGCCGGCACAGTCGGCGAGCGATGCCGCCTCAGGCTCGACCACCGCCGCGGTGCGTTCCTCGATCAGCGCCAAGGCGTCGTCGACCGACAGCAGCGGGCCGCCGAAGGCGAAGCAATCCTCGCTCAGCTGCGCCATGGCGCCTCTCCGGCCCGGCCGATCGCGGCATCGATGATGAACCGGGCGATGCGCGGCACGTCGGTCAGCGGCAGCAGCGGCAGCGGCGCCTCGATCGGCTCGTCGCAGGCAATCGCGAGAATGTCCGGATCGTCGGGATGGAGCGGCGGCTTGCCGACGCTCGGGCGGTAGATTTCGAGCTTCGGGTGGGTGTGCCGCTTGAACCCCTCGACCAGCACCAGATCGACCGGGCTCATATGCGCCAGCAGCGCGTCGAGCGGCGGCTCGGGCGTGTCGCGAAGCTCGTGCATCAAGGCCCAGCGCCGCGCCGAGGCGACCATCACCTCGCGCGCCCCGGCGTCGCGATGACGCCAGGAATCCTTGCCCGGCCGGTCGATGTCGAAATCATGATGGGCGTGCTTGACGGTGGAGACCGTCAGCCCCTGTGCGGTCAGTTCGGGGATCAGTGCCGTCAGCAAGGTGGTCTTGCCGCTCCCGCTCCACCCGGCCAGTCCGAAGATCCGCATCGCCGCACCCATCCGAGCTGACTTAGGCGCGGCGCGCCGAGCCCGCAATGGGCGGAGACTTCAGGCCAGCGGATCGACGAGGCGCTGCGGTTTGCGGCGGCGCGGGGGCGGCCGCGTCAAATGCGGCAAGCCGGCGCGCAGGTAGTCGTAGCCGGTGACCAGAGTCAGCAGGGCCGCCGCCCACAGCAGGGTTTCGCCGATCGCGACGACCGGCAACAAGGACGGGCCGGCATCGCCGACGATCAACACCCCGATCGCGACCATCTGGATCACGGTCTTCCACTTGGCGAGCCGCGAGACCGGCAGGCCGACGCGCAGCCCCGCCAGGTATTCGCGAAGGCCGGAGACCAGGATCTCGCGGCACAGGATTACCAGCGCCGGCAACAGCGCCTCGGCCGACAGGCGGCCGGTTGCGGTCAGCATGAAGAGGGTCGCCGAGACCAGCAATTTGTCGGCGATCGGGTCGAGGAACCGGCCGATCTCGGATTGCTGTGCCCAGCGCCGGGCCATGTGCCCGTCGAGCCAATCGGTGATCCCGGCGGCGGAGAACAGCGCGCAGGCGAACCACCGGGCACCGTCTCCGGGAAGGTAGAAGGTCGCAATCACCACCGGAATGACGAGGATGCGCGACAGCGTCAGCAGGTTCGGCAGGCTGGTCAGCGCCACGCATCACTCCCGCCGGCGGGGCCCCGATAAACGGACGGCATGTTACCCATCGCCATGGAAATGGTCATAAATCTTTTTTGCGACGGTTTTGCTGATGCCGCCGACCCGCTCCAATTCGCCGAGCCCGGCGCGCGCAACAGCCCGCGCCGAACCGAAATGGTGCAGCAAAGCCTGCTTGCGGCGCGAGCCGATGCCGGCGATCTCGTCGAGCGGCGACCGCCCGATCGCCTTCTGCCGCCGGGCGCGATGCGTGCCGATCGCAAAGCGGTGCGCCTCGTCGCGCAGCCGTTGCAGGAAATACAGGACCGGGTCGCGGGGCTCCAGCGAGAAGGGCGCACGCCCCGGCAGAAAAAAGCGCTCGCGCCCGGCGTTGCGGTCGGGACCTTTCGCGATCGCCGCGACCGCGACATCCTCGACCCCAAACTCAGCCATCACGGCCTGCGCCGCGCCGAGCTGTCCCTGTCCGCCGTCGATCAGCACCAGATCCGGCCAGGCGCCGCGCTCGCGCTCGGGGTCCTCCTTCAGCGCCCGCGCGAAACGCCGCCGCAGCACCTCCGCCATCATCGCATAATCGTCGCCGCCGGCCGGCACGGACGAAGCCGCGGGCTCAGCTCCGGCGACGGCACCCTCACCCGCCTCCCCCCCGATCGCAGTCCGGGGGTCGGCACCCTCTCCCACAATGCGGGAGAGGGGGGGACCCGCCGCTGCGGCGGCCGGGGGGTGAGGGCTGCCGCGAATGTTGAATTTGCGGTAGGCGCTTTTGACCAGCCCCTCCGGCCCGGCGACGATCATCGCGCCGACCGCGTTGGTGCCCTGGATGTGGCTGTTGTCGTAGACTTCGATGCGGTTGAGCGGCCCTTCCAGCCCGAAGGCGGCGGCGACAGAGTCGAGCAGGTGGCGCTGAGTGCTGCTTTCCGCGAGCCGCCGCCCGAGCGCCTCGCGGGCGGTGGCGAGAATGCGCTCGACGAGCCGGCGCTTGTCGCCGCGCTGCGGCACGGCGAGCGTCACACGCGGCCCGCCGAGCGACAGCGCCTCTTCGACCAGCTCCTGCTCGGGAAGCGGGTGGCTCAGCACGATCAGAGGCGGCTTCGGCCGGTTGTCGTAGAACTGGCCGACAAAGGAGGCGAGCACCTCCTCGACCGCGAGCTGCCGGTCGTGGCTGGGGAAATAGGCGCGGTTGCCCCAATTATGGCCGCCGCGGAAAAAGAACACCTGCACGCAGGTATGGCCGCCCGCCTGGTGCGCCGCGATCACATCGGCATCGACGATGCCGGCGACGTGAATGTCCTGGTGGCCTTGCACCAGCGACAGGGCGCGGATGCGGTCGCGGATCAGCGCGGCCGCCTCGAAATCGAGCGCCTCGGCGGCGGCTTCCATCTCGATCGCGAGATGCTGCTGCACGTCGTGGCTGC
>Ga0213875_10002754_pt1 | contig 10378 bp, 8 predicted proteins | sample BarmaccomBMRX_R8_FD_160105 | JGI IMG/M metagenome (GOLD analysis project Ga0213875, IMG submission 160105) | Root-associated microbial communities from Barbacenia macrantha in rupestrian grasslands, the National Park of Serra do Cipo, Brazil - RX_R8 | ecosystem: Host-associated > Plants > Roots... | reverse complement strand
GACAAGTCGCTCCCCTCGCCCACCCCACCGCAGCGCGATGATCTCGGCCGCGATGGACACGGCGGTCTCCTCTGGAGTCCGCGCGCCGAGGTCGAGCCCGATCGGGGAGGCCAACCTGTCCAACTCGGCGTCGCCCAGCCCGGCCTCCCGCAGGCGCGCCATCCTGTCCTCGTGCGTCCGGCGTGAGCCCATCGCGCCCACGTAGGCCAGGTCCAGCCGCAGTGCCACCGCAAGCAGCGGCACGTCGAACTTGGGATCGTGGGTGAGCACCGTGACCACCGTGCGCCGGTCGAGAAGCCCCCGTTCGGTCTGCTCGGCCAGATACCGGTGCGGCCAGTCGACGACTACCTCGTCGGCGCCGGGAAACCGGTCACGGGTGGCGAACACCGGCCGGGCATCGCACACCGTCACGCGGTAGCCGAGGTAGGCGCCGATCTTGGCCACCGCGGCGGCGAAGTCGATCGCCCCGAACACGACCATCCGCGGCGGTGGTTCGAAGGAGTGGACGAACACCGACATACCCACGCCACGGCGCTCGCCGTCCGGCCCGTAGTGCAGCAAGCCACTCCGGCCGGTGGCCAGCATCCCCCTCACATCGTCGGACACGGCGTCGTCGATCCGCTCCGATCCCAGCCCACCGGTCCGGCGCTCGGGCCACACGACCAGATGCCTACCGACCACCGTCGACTGGGGGTGCTCGACCACCGTGGCCAGTGCGACCGGCCGCTCGTTCCCGACGGAGTCGGCAAGGTCAGCGAGTTCGGGGAAACAGCCGGCGTCGACCCGCTCGACAAAGACGTCAAGGACGCCGCCGCAGGTCAAGCCGACCGCGAACGCCTCATCGTCGCTGACGCCGTACCGCTGCAGCACCGGCCGGCCGTCGGACAGGACCTGCCCGGCCAGCTCGTAGACCGCCCCTTCGACACAGCCGCCCGACACACTGCCGACCACCGTGCCGTCGGCACCGACCAGCATCGCCGCTCCGGGAAGCCGGGGAGCCGAGCGGAAGGTGGACACGACCGTGGCCAGCGCGGTGGCCCTGTCCTCGCGCCAGTGTGAGTGCAGGTCGGACAGGACATCCCGCATACCGCACCTCCGGATTGGTGTCCACCGGCACCATAATCCTCGATCGGCCGGTCCGACCCTCTCAGGGACCGACCGGGGTGCGGCCAGGGTTGTTCCCCGATGTCGCCGGCCATCACCGTGCGCAGAATCGACAACATGACCAAGACCAACGACATGATGAACGAGCTCGGCGGCAGGGTTCGCCGGCTCCGCAGGAGCCGAGACGATCGCATGCTCGGCGGAGTGTGCGGCGGCGTCGCCGAGCTGGTCGGCGTCGACCCGGCACTGGTGCGGGTGGCGATGGTGCTGCTGACGGTCTTCTCGCTCGGCTCAGGGGTGGTCCTCTACGGGGCGTGCTGGGTGGTGGTGCCCGAGGCCGACAGGCCGTGAGGTGCCCGCGAACATTTCCGCATCGGACGTATCTGGCAAAGGACACCGTCCTCCTCTTCGGTGTCTGCCGGTTCACCGACGTGACGGGGGGCCGGACAGGGCGAGGCCCACGTGGGGGGCGTGGGTAATGGAGTGGGGCCGTCAGGGGGGCCCACCGAGAGCGGAAAAGGGGAGCCTTCACGGCAGCGGGGGTGTGAAGGGTCCGGACGCGCGGACGGTCTCCGTGGTCCGCACGCCGCTCTCGGTGTCGGCCCCATTCCTCGCCAGCACTTCGGGGTGATTCCCAGCACTTCGTGGAGCGGATGACCGCGGCCGAGTATCTGATCCGTTCGAGGGACCTCCTGTTCTGGCGTTGAGCCGATCGAGCGGCTATGAAGGCGGCGGCACCCCAATGGTGTTGCGCATGGTGGCCGATCGTCGCCAGGTTCAGCCTCATGGCGTAGCGGAGCCGAAGGCGCCACACGCCGCGGAAGAGAGCCCGGGTACACGAGGAAGCGCGAGAGAGGAAGTCCACGATGAGTGTCGCCGACGACGGAACGAGGACCACTGATCCCGATCGACTCGCTCCCGATCCGCTGACCGTCGACGAGTTGGAGCAGGCCCTGGGCGGGGTCGGTGAGCTACCCGAGGACGAGCCGCACGCCCACCCACTCGGCTGGACGAATCCGGAGACACCCCCGCCCGGGAAGAAGTGAGCCGCCACCGGAACGGATGGGCGGTGGCGGGCGTTCCACGCGGCGCCTCCGTCACCGCCTTACCACCCGAAGGGACCGTTATTCATTTGTGATGTATCTGTCGTGATTCAGCGGCCTCCTGACAAGGATCGAGTCTCGACTGGGACCCAATCTGCAGAACGGAGCGGTGGTGATCAGACACAACAGTGCCGTGCTGGACGGGGCTGTCGCCGAACAGGACGGGTGCCGCGAGCGAAACAGGCATGGGCAGCGACCCGAGAAAGGGGAGTGGACGGCGCCGCCGGGTAGGGCAGGATGCTGGGGGAAGGTGCGCGGCTGGGACCGGGAGACCACACCGCGCCGAAGTACCTCAGATCAGCCGGAGGTGCACTGGATGGCAGTGGACACGTGGGAGGGGCTCACCGGCCATGACCGTCACGCCGCATGCCTGGTAGCCGCGCAAGCCGGCAACCGCAGAGCGCTTGACACCCTGGTCGTCGACCTGACCCCACTGGTCTGGCATGTTGCCCGCAGCCAGGGCCTCGACAGGAGCAGCGCGGAGGACGTGGTTCAGACGGTCTGGCTGGCTCTGCTCTGCAAGCTCGGTCAGGTGGAGCACCCGAAGGCGCTGGCCGGCTGGTTGATCACCACGACCCGTCGCGAGGCGCGACGGACCAAGGCCGCCGGATACGACAGGGTCGCGCCGGTCCCCACCGAGACGCTCGAGGACTTCCCCACCCCGCCCGCACAGACGACACCGGACACTCCGGAGCAGGTGGTGCTGCGTGACGACAGGGACCGGCGGCTGTGGGGCGCGTTCAGCAGGCTCAGCGACCGCTGCCAGGAACTGCTCAAACTGACCGTGCTTGCCGGCAGGGCGCAGTACGAGGCGGTGGCGGACGCGCTGAACATGCCGCGCGGCAGCATCGGCCCGACCCGCGGTCGCTGTCTTGACCGGCTCCGCGAACTGGTAGGGCAGGAAGGAGGCCACCGTGAACGCCGCCAACGGCCAGGAGCGTAATCCCGCCGAGGAGGACCTCCTGCTCCTCGCCGAGCTGGACGTCCTGTTCGACAAGGTCGACCCGATGCCGGCGGACCTGGTCGACCGCGTCCGGTTCGCGATCGCTCTCGAGGACCTCGACGTCGAGGTGGCCCGATGGGTGCACGCTGAGGAGCGGGTCGGTGTACGGGGCCCGAGTCCGAACACCGTCACCTTCACCGTCGAGGACTTGACCATCATGGTCAGCTTGACACCGGCGGGTGCCAGTTGCCGGTTCGACGGCTGGCTCGTCCCCGGCGGTCCACACACCGTCGAGATCAGAGTCTCCGGGCATCCCTCGACGATCACCTCGGCGGACTCCGACGGGCGGTTCGCGGCCGACGAGGTGCCGAGGGGAACGACTCAGCTGGTCGTCCATATCGTGGATGACCGCGGCGAACGTAGCCGCACGGTGGTGACCCCGACCCTGGTCTCCTGACAACACGACCTTCCACCGACGGGGGCACCAGGCCGGCGACGGGGTGTGCTGATATGTACACGTGCCCCCGTCAGCCGTTGATTCCGCGCGCGCTCATCAGGGGCCGTCGAAGCGACAGGCGACCCTCCGCAAGGTCGCCGACATGCACGGTTCCGCAAGGGAACTCATGCGCGAGCAGCAGAGTTCCGGCGCGTCCAAGGCTTTCCGCCGGGCTCTCCGGCTACTCGACCGGCTCGGTCCCGATGACGGCGACAGCACCGGGACTGTTCTGCGCATCCGGGTGCTCGTCTCTCTCGCGCACTGCGACACCGAGGTGTACGGCCTGCGCAAGGGGACGCGGTGGCTCGACGCGGCAAGCGAGCTGAGTTCCCAACTACCCGAAGGCGGGCAGCGGTTGGCGCTGGAGAGCCTGATCCAGCGTCAGCGCGGCACCATCCTCTGGCTGGCAGGCCGACTGATCGAGGCCATCCCCGTGCTCGACGAGGCCGTGGTCATGACCGAACGATCGGTCGGCACCGGAGCGACCATCGAATCCGCGCTCGCCAACGTGCTGACCACTCGTGCCTTGCTGAACATGGATCTCGGCAAGCCGGGACCCGCGAGTGAGGACCTTCGTCGGTGCCTGTGGATCGGGCACACCTCGCAGTCCCCTATGGATGTGGTCATCGCGTCGTCGAACCTCGGCATGCTGCACTCGAGAACCGGGGACATCCCGACCGCGCTGCGGTACTACGAGCAGGCAGAACGGCTGCTCATCAAGCTGGCTCCCAGTGCACTGCCCAAATTGGACGGCGAGCGCGCGGAGGCGCTGCTGTTCGCTGGCCTGGCCGAAGAGGCCGCGAGGTCGCTCGACAAGGCGCTGCCGGCACTGCGTGCGCAGGGCAACAACCGGGATCTGGCCGTCTACGAGACACAGCGGGCCGCGGCCGCCCTGCTTGGCGGTGACCCCGGCACCGCGCGCAGGTTCGCCGCGATAGCCCGCCGCGGGTATCTGCGGCAGGGCATGCCGACGATGGCCGCGGTGGCCGCACTCATCTCGCTCCGGGCCGAGATCGCCGAAGTGCTGCTGGACACGCGGCCGCCCACGAGGAGGTTGGTCACCAAGGCGCTGGCGCTTTCCGACGAACTCGCGTCCTTTCGGCTCGCCGACGAGTCGGACGTGGCACAGTTGCTCGGAGTCCGCGTGGCGCTGCGGCGACGCGACACCGCGTTGGCCGCCCAGTTGCTCGACGGAATACCACCACCTCGGCAGATGACGTCCATCGACCACAGAATGCTGCACCGGCTCTGCCGGGCCGAGCTGGCCGTCGCGACGGGAAACCGGCGCAAGGCGTTCAGCCAGGCAAGGGCCGGGTTCGCCGAGCTCGGCAGGATCCGGGATCGCATGGGTGGTCTGGAGCTGGTCTGCGGAACCGCGGTGCACGGCAGGGAACTCGGCGAGCTCGCGATCCGGCTCGTCCTCGACGGCGGTCGTTCGGCCGCCGAGGCACGCCGGCTGTTCGACTGGCTGGAGCGAACAAGGGCGCAGGTGTACCGGTACGAGCCGCAGCCGGCGGTTGAGGACCCCGTGCTCGCCGAACGGGTCACCGAACTGCGCAGCCTGACCATGGTGATGCGACAGGCCAAGACGGAGGGGCGCCGGGTGCGGGAGTTGGCCGCGAGACATTCCGCGCTGCAGCAGGAGGCGACAAGGCTCGGCTGGCAGTCCAAGGTGTGGGGCAGGCCGCGGCCGGTTGCCTCACTTGGGCAGGTCGCCGGCCAGCTCGGAGATCGCGCGTTGGTCAGCTTCGCGACCTCCGGTGAGGCGATGGTCGCCGTCGTCATCGCCGACGGCCGGCCGCGGCTGGTCGAACTCGGTGGTGTCGCCGAGGCGACGCGGGCCGCTCGTGAGCTGCACGCCGACCTGAACGCTCTTGCCCCGGACCACCTGCCCAAGGCTCTGATCGATGTCGTTTCGGCATCGGCACGGCGACGGGCGCGGCGGTTGGACGAGCAGTTGTTCCGGCCACTCGCGAAGATCGTCGCGGATCGCGAGCTGATCGTGGTGCCGACCGGGCCGCTCTACAGGGTCGCCTGGGGCGCGCTGCCCTCGCTGCGGAGCCGGCCGGTCGCCGTCACCCCGTCCGCGACAGCGTGGCTCGCGGCCTCCGCCGTGTCCGGGAGCACGGGCCGCGGTCGCAGCGTTCTGATTGGCGGCCCCGGCCTGCCGGCGGCCGTCGGCGAGGTCGCGCAGCTGGCGAGGTACCGGCCGGACGCCGACATCATTGACGGCGACCGGGCCACCGTGGAGGCGGTGCTCGATGCCCTTGACGGCACCCAGCTGGCCCATATCGCGGCACATGGCGAGCACGAACCCGACAATGCCTTGTTCTCCCGGCTCGACCTGGTGGACGGCGCTTTGTTCGCGCACGAGACGACCCGGCTGCGACGGCCGCCGGAGCAGGTCGTGCTCGCCGCCTGTGAACTGGCGCTGAACCGGATCCGGCCGGGCGACGAGGCACTCGGATTCGCCGGTGCCCTGCTGGCCGCCGGTGTGCGCACGGTGACCGCCGCGGTGACCCGAGTCGGCGATCACACGGCAGCGGAGAGCATGGCGTTCTACCACCGCAGGGTGGCCGAAGGGGCCGAGCCAGCGGTGGCGCTGGCCGACTCGACGGCCGTCGACCCGCTGCGCCGGCCGTTCATGTGCTTCGGCGCAGGCAGGTAAAAACGACAGCGATCCCTGCCCAGCCATGCTGGGCAGGGATCGCTGTCGCTCTGGTTGAGCTGGAGACCCTGGCGGTCGGACTCAGAAGTCCATGCCGCCAGCGTCCGGGCCGGCCGGGGCCGGCGGCGTCTTCTCCGGCTTGTCGGCGACGACCGCTTCGGTGGTGAGGAACAGGGCCGCGATCGAAGCCGCGTTCTGCAGCGCCGACCGGGTCACCTTGGCCGGGTCGATGATGCCGGCGGCGACAAGGTCCCGGTACTCACCGGTGGCGGCGTCAAGCCCCTCACCGGCCTTGAGGCCCTTCACCCGCTCGACGACGACGCCGCCTTCGAGACCGGCGTTGATCGCGATCTGCTTGAGCGGGGCCTCGAGGGCGACCTTGACGATGTTGGCACCAGTGGCCTCGTCACCGGTCAGGCGCAGACCGGCGAAGGCAACCTCGGCTGCCTGCAGAAGGGCGACACCACCACCGGCGACGATGCCCTCCTCGACAGCGGCCTTGGCGTTGCGCACCGCGTCCTCGATGCGGTGCTTGCGCTCCTTGAGCTCGACCTCGGTGGCCGCACCCGCCTTGATGACGGCGACGCCGCCGGCCAGCTTGGCCAGCCGCTCCTGCAGCTTCTCGCGGTCGTAGTCCGAGTCGCTCTTGTCGATCTCGGCGCGGATCTGCTTGACCCTGCCCTGGATCTGCTCGGCGTCACCGGCGCCCTCGACGATGGTGGTCTCGTCCTTGGTGACCACCACCTTGCGGGCCTTGCCCAGCAGCGACAGGTCGGCGTTCTCCAACTTGAGGCCGACGTCCTCGGAGATGACCTGACCACCGGTCAGGGTCGCGATGTCCTGCAGGATCGCCTTGCGGCGGTCGCCGAAGCCAGGCGCCTTGACCGCGACGGACTTGAAGGTGCCGCGGATCTTGTTGACGACCAGGGTCGCCAGGGCCTCGCCCTCGACGTCCTCGGAGATGATCAGCAGCGGCTTGCTGGCCTGGATGACCTTCTCCAGCAGCGGCAGCAGGTCCTTGACCGAGGAGATCTTGGAACCGAACAGCAGGATGTAGGGGTCCTCGAGAACCGCTTCCTGGCGCTCGGCGTCGGTCACGAAGTATCCGGAGATGTAACCCTTGTCAAAGCGCATACCCTCGGTGAGCTCCAACTCGAGCCCGAGGGTGTTGCTCTCCTCGACGGTGATGACACCTTCCTTGCCGACCTTGTCCATCGCCTCGGCGATCAGCTCGCCGATGGTCGAGTCAGCGGCGGAGATGGACGCGGTGGCAGCGATCTGCTCCTTAGTCTCGATCTCCTTGGCGGTCTTGAGCAGCTGCTCGGCGACTGCCTCGACGGCCTGCTCGATACCGCGCTTGAGGCCGAGCGGGTTGGCCCCCGCCGCCACGTTGCGCAGGCCCTCACGGACCAGGGCCTGCGCCAGCACGGTCGCGGTGGTGGTGCCGTCGCCCGCGACGTCGTCGGTCTTCTTGGCGACTTCCTTGACGAGCTCGGCCCCGATCTTCTCCCACGGGTCCTCGAGCTCGATCTCCTTGGCGATGGAGACGCCATCGTTGGTGATGGTGGGCGCGCCCCACTTCTTCTCAAGCACGACGTTGCGACCCTTGGGGCCGAGCGTCACCTTGACGGCGTCAGCGAGGGTGTTCATCCCGCGCTCAAGACCGCGGCGGGCGTCCTCGTCGAACGCGATCATCTTGGCCATTACGGTGTGGTCCTCCGCTAGTGGATGACACGGTGCTCGGCCAGGCCCGGTGCCCGCGACGGACGACCAACCGGGTTGCCCCGGACGGCCTCACCGTCCCGACCTCAGTGTTGGCACTCAGCTTGTCCGAGTGCTAGTCCGTGTTTAGCACTCGGCGACGTCGAGTGCAAGAAACGCAGGTCAGGCGCTGGAGGTCAACCACACGATCAGGACGACCACGATCACGAGCACCGCCGTTCCCGCCAGGATCGGCACGGCCCACCGAACTGCCGGGCTCCGGTCCTCGGAGAACGCCGTCGAACTCACCGGGGCCGGCGGCCGAAGCCGGACCGGCTGGTCGGCCGGTGGCGAGGAGTAGCCGAACCGGTCCGCTCCCGGCCCCCGGGGGTAATCAGCCTGCGGGTAGCCGGAGTGCTGCGCGGCCGGCTGCCAGGCTCGCGGGTCGCGCTGGGGCGCCGGCCGGGGCGACTGCGTCGGGGCCGGACCGCCCCCCTTGGTCGGCCCGTCCGCACCGCGCAGCCGCGGCGGTGGCGAGCCCGGCTGCGCGACGGTCACCAGTGCGCTGCGGGCGGCGGAGACGAGCTCGCGGCAGGTCGCATAGCGCTGACCCGGCTCCTTGGCCATGCCCTTGCGGATGACGTCATCGATACCTGGGGGCAGGGCGACCAGTGCGGTGACCGAAGGCGGCTCGCTGCCCAGATGTCCCTGGATGACCTCGGAGACACCGCCGGAGTACGGCGGCTGCCCGGTAAGGCAGGCGAACAGGACGCACGCCAGCGAATACAGGTCGGTGCGGCCGTCGACCGGCTCACCGCGTAGGTGCTCCGGGGCGGCATAGGTTGGTGAGCCGAGGAAGTCGCCGCCGCGGGTACGGTGGCCGGTAGCGCCACGCCTGGTCAGACCGAAGTCGGCGAGATAGACGTGCTCGCCGGCGGACTCCCGGCTGGTGACCAGCATGTTGGCCGGCTTGACGTCCAGGTGCACCAGTCCCCGGCCGGCAAGCATGTCCAGCGCCTCGCCGGCCTGGCTGACCAGGATCAGCGCGCGCGAGGGCGACAGCGGACCACCGGCGATGAGGCTGGCCAGGTCGGAACCATCCACAAGGCGCATGGCGATGTAGAGGAGCCCGTCCAGCTCACCGAAGTCGTACAGCGGCACGACGTTGGAGTGGTCGATCGCGGCGGTGTTGCGCGCCTCGTCGACGAATCGCTCCCGAAACTCCGGGTCCTCGGTGAGGTGCTCGGAGATGACCTTGAGCGCCACCTTGCGACCGAGCCTGATGTCGGTCGCCCGATACATGATGGCCATGCCACCACGACCGAGAACCGCGTCGATGCGATAGTGGCCAAGGCGCTTACCGGTCAAGTCGTCCGACACGACAGAAAGCCTAACCTCCACCGAAATCGGGTGGCGTCCGGTCGCTGGGTCGCCTTCCCGGATGTCCGTGGCGGCCCGGGCGGCCGCACCGCCCGGGAGTCACCTCTCGTGTCCGCCTCAGACCTTACGAACATCCGCGGCCTGGCTGCGGCCGTCCCGGCCGGCCTGTACCTCGAACTCAACTCGGTCGCCTTCCGCGAGAGCCCTGAATCCTTCCATTTGAATCGCCGAATAGTGGACGAACACGTCCTGTCCGCTGTCCTGCGCGATGAAGCCGTAGCCCTTTTCCGAGTTGAACCACTTGACCGTGCCTACAGCCACGGTGTCCTCCTTGCAGATGTGGCGCACGGCGCTGAAAGCGCCGATTGGATCTCGGGCAACGCTACCGGCCACAAAGCCGGCCGCCATCTGCTTCTCGGGTGCTCTTGTTCTGGACGATTCGGAAAAACGACAACCGCGGATGATACGAATGGCGGTACCAGCCGCTCACTCGGACGATAGGGGCAGGATGTCCCTGTGACGCATTCGGTATCGAACATGCTTAGCGTCGACGAACACCGCACGGAGGTCGTCGGTCTGCTTGGCGCGACCCCGGTGGAACGCCTGGCGCTCGCCGACTGCCTCGGCCTCGCGCTCGCCGGGGACCTGGTCTCCCCCATCGCGCTGCCCCCCTTCGACAACTCGGCCATGGACGGCTACGCGGTGCGGGCCGTCGACGTCGGCGGCCCGCCCGTGACACTGCCCATTGCCGGCGACATTCCGGCCGGCACGACGCGGGTGTCGCCGCTGGCTCCCGGCACGGCACAGCGGATCATGACCGGCGCACCGGTTCCCCCCGGCGCCGACGCGGTCGTGCCCGTCGAGCTGACCGATGGTGGTACCGACCGGGTCGTGGTGCGCGACGCGGTCGCACCGGGCGCCCACATCCGGTTGGCCGGCGAGGACGTCCAGGTAGGACGCGTGGTGTTGACCGCGGGCACCGA
>Ga0213875_10002753_pt1 | contig 10380 bp, 6 predicted proteins | sample BarmaccomBMRX_R8_FD_160105 | JGI IMG/M metagenome (GOLD analysis project Ga0213875, IMG submission 160105) | Root-associated microbial communities from Barbacenia macrantha in rupestrian grasslands, the National Park of Serra do Cipo, Brazil - RX_R8 | ecosystem: Host-associated > Plants > Roots... | reverse complement strand
TCGCGGCGGGCAGACGACGCCCGTGATGATCGCGAACCTCGCCGACTCCGGCGTCGTCGCGGTGCCGCGCAACAACTCGAACGACAACGATCCGATGTGGGTCGGCGACCGCGTGTACTTCCTGTCGGACCGCGACGGCGTCACGACGCTCTTCGCGTACGACACGCGGACGCGCAAAGTCGAGCGCGTCGTCAAGAACGACGGCTTCGAGATCACGTCGGCCTCGGCGGGCCCCGACGCGATCGTGTACTCGCAGTTCGGCGTGTTGCACGTGCACGACATCGCGACTGGCCGCACCGAGCCCGTGCACGTGACGGTGCGCGCCGACCTCGAGGGCGTGCGCCCGCACTGGCAACGCGTCGGGATGGCGGTGACGAACGCCGCCGTCTCGCCGACCGGCGTGCGCGCCGTGTTCGAGGCGCACGGCGACATCTTCACGGTGCCCGTGGATCACGGCGACATCCGCAACATCACGAACACGCCGGGCGTCGCGGAACGCACGCCCGCGTGGTCGCCGGACGGCCGGTGGATCGCGTACTTCTCCGACGCCTCCGGCGAGTACACGCTGCAGATCCGCGATCAGCGCGGGCTCGAGCCGGCGCGTACCGTCGCGCTCGGCTCGCCCGGATCGTTCTATTACGCGCCGACGTGGTCGCCGGACAGCAAGAAGCTCGCATACGCCGACGACCGCTTGAACGTGTGGTACGTCGCGCTCGATCATCCGGCGCCGGTGAAGGTGGCGACCGCGCCGTACGAATCGTTCGGATCCGAGGATTTCTCGCCCGCGTGGTCGCCGGACAGCCGCTGGCTGGCGTACACGAACCAGCTCGAGAGCTTCTTGCACGCGGTGTTCGTGTACTCGATCGACGAGCACCGTTCGGAGCGCGTCACCGACGGTATGAGCGACGCCGGCGGCGCCGTGTTCGACAAGAACGGCAAGTATCTGTACTTCCTTGCGAGCACGAACACCGGACTCACCGGCAACGGGCTCGACATGGAAGCCGACGGGCGCTACACCACGAGCGCGGTGTACGCGGCGGTCCTGCGCCGCGACGTGCCGTCGCCGCTCGTGCCGCAAAGCGGCGACGAAGAGACGAAGGGCGACGAGAACCCCGCATCGACCGCCTCCGACGCCACGCCCGCTCCGGCGCCGTCGCCCGCGGCATCGCGTCCGCCCGCCGGCGCGCGACCGGGCGCGAGCGCGCCGGCGAAAGTCGGCATCGACTTCGACGGCATCCTGCAGCGTATCGTCGCGCTTCCGATGCCCGAGGAGAACTACGCCGGCCTGGCGGCCGGGAAGCCGGGCGAAATCTTCGTCGTGAAGGCGCCGCTCGCGCAGGCGGAACCGGGCCCGGTCCCGCTCGACGTCGAGAAATTCGATCTGAAGTCGCGCAAGTCCACGCCCGTGCTTTCGGGTGTCGGTGCGTTCGTCGTCGCGGCCGACGGCGACCACGTGCTGTACTCGATGATGCGGCGGTGGTTCGTCGCGTCCACCGCGGCGCCGATCCGTCCCGGCACGGGCGCGCTCGCGACGGCGAACATCGAAGTGCAGGTCGATCCGCGACGCGAGTGGGCGCAAGAATATCACGAGGCGTGGCGCATGCAGCGCGAGTTCTTCTACGATCCGCACTACCACGGACTCGACGTCGCCGCCGCGGAGAAGCGGTTCGAGCCGTACCTCGCCGGCCTTTCGTCGCGCGACGACCTCACGTTCCTGATGCGCGAGATGCTCAGCTACCTCTCCGTGGGCCACATGTTCGTCCGCTTCACGCCGCCGAGGGACACGCCGCCGGTCACCGTCGGGCTGCTCGGCGCGGATTACGCGATCGAGAACGATCGTTACAAATTCACGAAGATCTACGACGGCGAGAACTGGAACCCGAACGTGCAGGCGCCGCTGACGCAGCCGGGCACGGACGTGCGCGTCGGCGAGTACCTCCTCGCCGTGAACGGACGCCGTCTCACCGCGCACGAGAACCTCTACAGCTACTTCGAGGAGACTGCCGGGAAACAGACGACGATCCGCGTCGGACCGCGTGCCGACGGCAGCGGCGCGCGCGATGTGATCGTCGTGCCCGTGCGCTCCGAAGCGCGGCTGCGCAACCTCGACTGGATCGAACGGAACCGGCGTCTGGTCGACCGCCTCAGCGGCGGCAAGCTCGCGTACGTGTACCTCCCCGACACGGCGTACGGCGGGTTCACGAACTTCAACCGCTACTTCTTCTCGCAGATCGGGAAGCAGGGCGTCGTCATCGACGAGCGCTTCAACCACGGCGGACAGGTGGCCGACTACATCATCGACCTGCTCTCGCGCAAACCGATGGGCATCGTCGCGGCGCGCCGCGGGCGGACGACGATCGATCCGCCGCTCGCGATCTACGGACCGAAGGTCATGGTGATCAACGAGTTCTCCGGATCGGGCGGCGACGCGCTGCCGTGGTATTTCAAGAAGGCGAACCTCGGGCCGCTCGTCGGGACGCGCACGTGGGGCGGCCTCGTCGGCATCGGCGGGTATCCGTCGCTGATGGACGGCGGCACGGTCACCGCGCCGCGCGCCGCGATCGGCGGGCTTCGCGGACAGTGGGAAGTGGAAGGACACGGCATCGCGCCGGACATCGAGGTGCAGCAGGATCCGAAGCTCGTGCGCGAGGGCCACGACCCGCAGCTCGAGGCCGCCGTCCGCAAGGCGATGCAGCTGCTGTCCGCGCACCCGGCACCGACGTTCAAGCAGCCGCCGTACCCGGACCACCACCCGGTGCTGCCGCCGGCGTGACGTGCTGACGGCGCTCGACGCCGACGTCCTGGCGCGCGTGCTCGAGCGGGCGCTGCGACGCGGCGGCGATTTCGCCGACGTCTTCTTCGAGCACAAACGAACGCAGTCGTTTCGCCTGCAGGACGGCGCGGTGCGCGAAGCGTCGTCGTCGGTCGTCCGCGGCGCCGGCGTGCGCGTCGTCGTCGGACAGCGCGCCGGCTTCGCGTACTCGGACGACCTCGATGTCGACGCGCTGCTGCGCGCCGCCGACGCCGCGTCGCTGATCGCACGCGACGGCCGCTCGAACGGCGCGACGATCGCGCTCGCGCACGCGGACGCCCCGAACGCGTACGGACCCCATCCCGGCGAGCCCGTTGACGCCGCGCGCTACGTCGGGCTGCTCGCGCGCGCGGACGTCGCCGCGCGCGGCTTCGATGCGCGCGTCGTCGCGGTCAACGCTTTCGTCAGCGACGAGGTGCAGCACGTGCAGATCGCGTCGAGCGACGGACGCATCCTGACGGATCGCCGTCCGCTGGTGACGCTCGGCGTGCAGGTCGTCGCGCGCGACGGAGCGCAGCGCGAGAACGGATTCGTCGGCGACGGCGGCCGGACGGGGCTGGACGTGTACGACGAGGTGACGCCGGAGTCGCTCGCGCGCGAGTCTGCGCGCATCGCGACCGTGAAACTGGGCGCGGCGCGAAGCCCCGGCGGGCGAGATGCCGGTGGTCATCGGCCCCGGCGGCGGCGGCGTGCTGCTGCACGAGGCCGTCGGTCACGGGCTGGAAGCGGACTTTAACCGCAAAGGAACGTCGCTGTACAGCGGACGCGTCGGCGAACGCGTCGCAAGCGATCTGGTCACGATCTACGACGACGGGGATCTTCCCGGCGAGCGCGGCACCGTTGCCGTCGACGACGAGGGTTCGCCCGGGCAGCACAAGGTGCTCGTCGAGAACGGCGTGCTGCGCGGCTACATGCAGGACCGGCTCAACGCGCGCCTGATGGGCGTCGCGTCGACGGGCAGCGGCCGGCGCGAGTCGTATCGCATGCTGCCGCAGCCGCGCATGTGTAACACGTACATGCCGCCGGGCACGGCGTCGCCGGACGAGATCGTCGCGTCGATCGACCGCGGCCTCTACGCGAGCTCGTTCAGCGGCGGGCAGGTCGAGATCAGCAAGGGCGACTTCGTCTTCATGATCGCCGAGGGCTACCTGATCGAAGGCGGCAAGATCACCGCGCCGGTGCGCGGCGCGACGCTGGTCGGCAACGGGCCCGATGCGATGACGAAGGTGACGATGGTCGCGCACGACGCGCGGCTCGCGCACCGTTCGTACACCTGCGGCAAGGGCGGTCAGCGCGTCCCCGTCGGCGTCGGGATCCCGACGGTGAAGCTGTCCACGTGCACGGTCGGCGGTATCGGTGGCTGATCCGCGCGACGAAGCGCTCGCGCTCGCGGAGCTCGCGATCGAGCTGGCCGTCGACGCCGGCGCCGAGGACGCGGACGCGCTCGTCACGATCGCGGAGCGCTTCGCGTGCGAAGCGCGCGACGACGAGGTCACCAAGCTCGAGCGCTCGCGCGGCCGCGCGCTCCAGGTGCGCACGTTCGTCGGCAAGCGGCGCTCGATGCTCGCGACGACCGACCTCTCGCGCGACGGCATCGCGGCGCTCGCGCGCCGCGCCGTCGACGCCGCTCGGTTCGTCGGCGACGATCCGCACGCCGGGCTGCCCGAAACGGCCGCATCGGACGGCGTCTGCGATCACGACCTGCTTTCGGTGTCCGACGACGTCGCCGCGCGCGACGACGAGGCGAAGATCGACGACGCCCTCGCGATGGAGCGCGCGGTGCGCGCCGCGGACGCGCGCGTGGTCAACTCGGACGGGTCGCGCGTGCGCGACGCGATCCGCTCGCTCGGCCTCGTGAACACGCGCGGGTTTCGCGGCGTCACGCAAGGCACGCAGGTGTCGCGCGCGGCGGCGCCCGTCGCGCTCGACGGTGACAGCAAGCGGATCGGCCACTACGGCACGGCGGCGCGCGGATGGTCGGCCGCGCTCGCGGGCGAGCACGTCGCCGTGCAGGCGGTGCACCGCGCCGTCGCGCTGATCGGCGCGCGCAAGCCCGCGACGGAACGCATGGCGATCATCTTCGAGCGTGACGCGGCGGCGGCGGTCGTCGCCGATCTGTTCGCCGCGCTCAGCGCCGCGAACGTCGCGATCGGCAACTCGTGGCTCGCGGACCGCGTCGGCACGCGCGTCGGAGCGGAACGCGTCACAGTCGTCGACGACGGGCGGCTGCGCGGCGGTCTCGGCAGTGCGCCGTTCGACGATGAAGGGACGCCGACGCGCGAGACGTTCGCGATCCGCGACGGGATCCTCGAGTCGTTCTTCAGCGACACGTACTGGGGCCGTCGCATCGGCGTCGCGTCGACGGGGAACGCGGGCGGCGGCACCGTCGAGCCCAACAACGTGTACCTTCGTCCCGGGACGGGGACCCTCGACGACCTGGTCGCCTCGACCGAGCGCGGCATCGTCGTCCTCGACACGATCGGGTTCTCGACGGAGTACGCGAGCGGCGTCTACAGCCGCGGCGCGCGCGGCCTCTTCGTCGAGGACGGCGCGGTGACGCACGCGGTCGACGAGTTCACGATCGCCTCGACCTTCGGCGACATGCTCGCGGGCATCGACGCGATCGCCGGGGACCTGCGGTTCGACGACCAGGTGGTCGCGCCGTCGTTCCGGGTCGCCGAGATGACGGTCAGCGGCACGTAAAGTTTTCCGCCCCTCGCACGGGCCGCGGAACCGGCGCTCACGTGCGCGGCCGCTCGCTCCGATCATTAGCAGGTGATCGCTGACGTCTCGGTCCGTTTGAAGGTCGGCCTCGTCGCCGTCGCCCTGCTCGCGATCCTGCTCGCGACCTTCGTCGCCGCATCGCGCACCTTCGACGCGCTGGGCGTTCGTGTCCAGACGATGAACGCGAGCACGCGAGCGCGGCTCTCGTCGCTCGAGACCGACGCCGCGCTGCGCGCGCGCGTCGATCGTGCGATCGCCGAGGACGAGCGTGGCATCGCGTCCGAGACCGCGGCGGGCCGCATCGTCCTGATCGCGGTCGCCGTCGCGGGCTCCGTGGCGGCGATGGGGCTGCTGTGGATGCTGATGGCGACCGTGACGCGGCCGCTCTCGCGGCTGACGGCGGCCTCGCAGCGCCTCGCGCGCGGCGACCTTGACGTGCTCGCGGACCTGCCGCGCGAGAGCAAGGACGAGCTCGGCACGCTCGCGGGGTCGTTCCGCGCAATGGTCGAGCACCAGCGCCGCATGGCGGATGTCGCGGAGGCGATCGCCGGCGGCGATCTGAGCGCCGTTCCGGAACCGCAGGGCGCCGCGGACCGGCTCGGGCACGCGTTCAAGGCGATGATCGAGAACCTGCGCCGCCTGGTCGGCAGCGTCTCCTCGGCGTCGTCGCATCTCTCCGGGACGAGTGCGCTCGTCGCGACCGCATCCGCCGAGTCGCTGATCGCGGTCGAGCACATCTCGCGCGCGATCGAGACGCTCGTCGCGAGCGCACAGGCGCAGACGGCGCGCGTGACGGCGACCGGCACCGGCACGGCCGAGGTCGCTTCGGCCGTCACGCAGATCGCCGACGGTGCGGGTGACCAGGCGAAGGCCGCGCAGTCGGCGTCGAACGCGGTCGGCGTGTTGAACGGCGAGATCGTCGCGCTCGCCGCGGCGGGCGACGCGCTCGCCGATGCCGCCCGCGGTGCCGCCGGCGAAGCGAACGACGGAACCTCGGCGACCGCGCGCACCGCCGGCGCGATGCAGCAGCTGCGCGCGACGTCGGAGTCCGCGCTGCGCGCGATGACCGAGCTCGACGTGCAGTCGGCCCGCGTCGGCGAGATCGTGCGCGCGATCGACGACATCGCGGATCAGACGAACCTGCTCGCGCTGAACGCCGCCATCGAGGCGGCGCGCGCCGGTGAGCACGGCCGCGGCTTCGCCGTCGTCGCGGGCGAGATCCGCAACCTCGCGGAGCGCTCGTCGTCGGCGACGCGCGAGATCTCCGACATCCTCTCGTCGATCCGCGCACAGGCGATCGGCGCCAACGAGGCGATGCGCTCGTCGGCGAGCGCGCTCGAAGGCGGCTTGCAGCTCTCGGAGCGCGTGAACGAAGCGTTCGCGCGCGTGCGCGAAGCGATCGGCCGAACGGCCGAGATCGCGGACGAGGTCGCACGGCGCGGCGACGCGATGCGAAGCGCGAGCGACGACGTGTCGGCGAGCGTCGGCGCCGTGTCGACCGTGGTCGACGAGAACGCAACGGCCGCGCGTCAGCTCGACACGACGGCGCGCGCCATCTCGGAGAGCGTGCGCGTGCTCGCGGAAACCGCGATGCGCCAGGCGGACGCGACCGACGAGCTCTCCGTGTCGGCGGTCGAGTTCGCCGCGCAGCTCAAGGCGCTCGAGAGCAGCGCGTCATCGCTGCGCGACCGCTCCGACGAGCTCGCGCTGCTGGTGTCGTACTTCGTACTCGACGCGCCGGCGGACACCGTCGTCGACGCGCGATCGCCGTTCGACGATGCCACGCCGATGGCGACGTACGACTTCGCCTGACTCCTAGCCGGCTTGTGCCGGCGCGCCCCGCGCATGCGTCGTGATGCGCCGCACGTCGGCCGCCGCGGCGACGGAAAACACGGCGATGGGGTCGCGCTTGCCGCGCACGCGCTGCTCGCCGAGCGCGCGTAGGACGTACGGCGCCGGGTCGCGGACCTGGCGAATCACCTCGTCGGTCGCGACGACGGCCTCCCGCAGCCGTTTCGAGAGCCCCTCGACGCGCTTCGCCGTGTTCACGGTGTCGGAGACGATTGTCGTGTCGATGTGGCGCGCGTCGCCGACGGTGCCGAACGTGACCGGCCCGGTGTGCAAGCCGATTCCGATCACGATCGGCGGTCCGATCCCCTCGCGGTTCAAGTCGCGCACCGCGGTCTGCAGCGCGAGCGCCGCGTCGAGCGCGTCCTCGACGCAGCGCGGGAACAGCGCCATGTAGCCGTCGCCGAGGTACTTGTCGACGCTGCCGCGGTGCTCGCGCATGACGCGCGCGGAGCGCGCGAAGAAGTCGGCGATCAGCACAAACGCACTTTCCGAGGAGAGCTCTTCCGTGAGCGCCGTCGAGTCGCGGATGTCGGCGAAGAGCACCGTCATCGTCTGGGTCGCACGGTCGCCGATCTCGAGATCGGCGAGTGAGCCGCGTCCGAGCCGGTCGATCAGCGTGCGCGGGAGGAAGCGGCTACGCGCCTCGCTCTCACGCTCGAACGTCGCAAACAGGCGGGCCGGCGCATCGCGCGTCGCCGCGAACATCGCGTGTGCGAAGCGAGCGACCGCAGCGACGCCGAGGACGAGCGTGACGCCGGCCAGCACGCCGTCGGCGGCGTCGACCACGATCGCGATCGACGCGACCGCCGCTGCCGCGGCCGCCTCGAGGCACTCGCGGCGTCGCCGCAACGCCGGACCGCTCGCCGCCGCCACCACCGCGAGGCTCGCGAGCGCGCCGGCCGCAGCCGCCGCGAAAGTCGTCATGACGCCAGCATGCGCGTCCGGGGACAGCCGCGTCGAGCGTCGACCGCTCGGCGACCTCTCCGAGGCGGGAAAACGAGGCGGGGAGGCGGGACCGCAGGTGAGCTCTACCGTACCCGACCCCGATGGCGACTGCCACGTCGATCGGAACGCAGCTCGTGATGCGCCTGGAGACGCCCAATACGCAGGGCTCCTTCGGCGTGCTCGCGAGCGCCATCGGAGACGCCGGCGGAATGGTCGGCGCCGTCGACACGCGGTCCGTCGGCAAGAACAGCATCGTGCGCGACGTCACCGTCAGCGTCGCGAGCGAGGCGATCGGCGACGCGGTGCGCAGCGCGGTCGAAGCGCTCGACGGCGTGCGCGTCGTGAACGTGTCGGACGCCACGTTCCTCGCCCACCTCGGCGGCAAGATCCGCACCGGCATCACGCGCCCGGTCAAGACGCGCCAGGACCTCTCGACGGTCTACACGCCGGGCGTCGCGCGCGTGTCGAGCGCGATCGCGAACGACCCCGCCAAAGCGTACGCGCTGACGATCAAGCGCAACACGGTGTGCGTGCTGACCGACGGCACCGCGGTGCTCGGACTCGGCGACATCGGCCCGTACGGCGCGGCGCCGGTGATGGAGGGCAAGTGCATGCTCTTCAAGCAGTTCGCCGACATCGACGCGTTTCCGATCTGTCTCGATACGAAGGACGTCGACGACATCGTCGCGACCGCGAAGCGTATCGCTCCGATCTTCGGCGGCATCAACCTCGAGGATATCAGCGCGCCGCGCTGCTTCGAGGTCGAGCGGCGCCTCGTCGACGAGCTCGACATCCCGGTGATGCACGACGACCAGCACGGCACGGCGGTCGTCATCCTGGCCGCGCTCATGAACGCGGCGGCGGTCGTCGGCAAGCGCATGGACGAGCTCACGATCGTGCTCACGGGCAGCGGCGCGGCCGGCACCGCGACGATCAAGATGCTGCTCGCCGCGGGCGTGCGCGACGTGATCGCCGTCGACCGCGACGGCGCGCTCAGCGCCGATCAGCGTTACGCGAACTCGCACTGGACGTGGCTCGCGGAGAACACGAACCGCTCGCGCCGCCGCGGCTCCTTGCGCGACGTGCTCGCGGGTGCCGACGTCTTCGTCGGCGTGAGCGCGCCCGGGATTCTGCAGCCCGAGTGGATCGGCACGATGGCGCGCGACCCGATCATCTTCGCGATGGCCAACCCGACGCCGGAGGTGATGCCGGATGCGGCGGCGCCGTACGCGGCCGTGGTCGGCACCGGGCGTTCCGACTTTCCGAATCAGATCAACAACCTGCTCGCGTTTCCTGGGATCTTCCGCGGCGCGCTCGACTGCCGCGCGCGCAAGATCACCGAAGGGATGAAGCTCGCAGCGGCGCGCGCGATCGCCTCGATCGTCGGCGAAGAGCGCAGCGCCGAGTACATCATCCCGAGCGTGTTCGACGCGCGCGTCGTCGACGCGGTCGCGGAGGCGGTGCAACAGGCGGCGATCGACGACGGCGTCGCGCGGCGGGAGCTGCTGCTCCCGGAAGACGAGTCCGCGCAGCACGTGGGTGCGCGCTGATGGAGCGCATCCTCATCATCGAGGACGACGCCGACGTCGCGCATTTCGAGAAGGTGATCCTCGAGCGCAGCGGGTTCGAGGTCCGCGTCGCGAGCACCGGATCGGCCGGGCTCGAGGCGGCGCCGGCGTTCAAGCCGGCGATCGTGCTGCTCGACGTCGAGCTGCCCGACATCTCCGGGCTCGACGTGTGCACGTCGCTCGCGAATTCTTCCGACGCGTTCATCCTGATGGTGAGCGCGCACTCGAGCGAGAACGACGTGCTGCGCGGCCTCGGTCTGGGCGCCGACGACTACATCCGCAAGCCGTTCTCGGGGAACGAGCTCGTCGCGCGCGTGCAGTCGTTCCTGCGACGCCGCGAGCGCTCGCGCAAGACCGATCAGGAGGGCCGCCTGCAGGTTGGCGGCGCGACGCTCGTGCGCGATTTCCACACGCTCGAGAACGACGGCAAGAGCGTCACGCTGACGGCGCTGGAGTTCCGCCTGCTGTGGTATCTCGCCG
>Ga0213875_10002752_pt1 | contig 10382 bp, 11 predicted proteins | sample BarmaccomBMRX_R8_FD_160105 | JGI IMG/M metagenome (GOLD analysis project Ga0213875, IMG submission 160105) | Root-associated microbial communities from Barbacenia macrantha in rupestrian grasslands, the National Park of Serra do Cipo, Brazil - RX_R8 | ecosystem: Host-associated > Plants > Roots... | reverse complement strand
GGCCGTAACCGATCAGCGAACTTGCCGACGAGGCGGAGGCGAGCAGCCAGAAGCTCGGCTTGCGGGCCAGCAACGGAAAGACCTGCCGAAGCGGCGCCTGGGCGAGCGCCGTCGGGCGCGGCAGGTCGCGGACGGCGAAGCGGAGGATGGGCGCGAGGATGAGCCCGGCCAGCCCGAGGATCACGAAACTGCTCCGCCATCCGATCAGCGAGGCGAGGTAGGCGCCGATCAGCGTTCCGCTCGACAGGCCGATGGGCACGCCGAGCGAATATATGGCGAGCGCCCGCGCGCGGCGTTCCGGTGGGAAATAGTCGGCGATCAGCGCGTAGGATGGCGCGACTCCGCCGGCCTCACCGACTCCGACGCCGAGACGGCAGAGGAACAGCTGCCAATAGCCGGTCGCCGCTCCGCACAGGGCAGTGAACGCGCTCCAGACCGCGAGCGAGGCCGCGATGACGCCGCTGCGGCTGCTTCGGTCCGCCACAATGGCGAGCGGAACGCCGAGCGCCGAGTAGAGCAACGCAAAGGCCAGCCCGCCGATCGCCCCGAACTCGGTGTCGGTCAGGCGCAAGTCCGCCTTGATCGGCGCGGCGAGGATCCCGAGCACCTGCCGGTCCACGAAGTTGAAAATGTAGGCGAGCAGCAGCAGCGCAAGGACGCCCCGTCGCGCCGTCCTCCGCCGCGCTATCCGGCCATCGTTCAGATGATCATCCCCCATGAGCAAGCGCGCTCTTGTTCCGCGCGGCCTTGCCACGCAAGCCATTCGTGCGCACCAACCGGCGATGACAGACGACCGCGATGCCTATCTCACCGTTCCCGACGGCCTGCGCCTTCATTATCGCGACCATGCGGGCGATCCGTCGAGGCCGCCGCTGCTCTGTCTTCCGGGCCTCACTCGTAACGTTCGCGACTTCGCCGACCTGGCAGAGCGTTACTCGCCGCGCTTCCGCGTGATCGCGTTCGAGTTCCGGGGACGGGGTCGCAGCGATTACGATCACCAGCCGCAGCGCTACGTCCCCCCGACCTATATCGCCGACACCGCGGCCCTGCTCGACCACCTCGACGTTCCAGAGGCGATCTTCGTCGGCACCTCCCTCGGGGGGCTTGTCACCATGGGCATGGCAGCCGTCGCGCCGCATCGCATCGCCGCAGCGATCCTCAACGATGTCGGCCCGGAGCTCGGAAGCGCGGGGCTTGAGAGGATCCGCTCCTATGTCGGGCGGCCAGTGCGCTTTCCCGACTGGGACGCCGCAGCGCGCCAGCTTGCAGCGAACAACGCCAGCTTCTCGGCGCGCTACACGCATGAGGACTGGGTGCGGATGGCGAGGCGCACCTGCCGCGAGGACGGGGCCGAGGTCTGCATGGACTATGACATGGCGATCGCGGCTCCCCTTGCAGGTGCCGGGCCGGCGCCGGTGATCGACATGTGGCCGCTGTTCCGGGCGCTCAGTACCAAGCCGTTGCTGCTGATCCGGGGCGAGCGCAGCGACCTGCTGAGCGCCGAAACGGCGGACCGGATGCAGGAGGAGGCGCCAGGCATGCGCGTCGCGCTGGTCGAGGGAGTCGGCCATGCGCCCGACCTCGACGAGCCGGAAGCCGTCGCCGCGATCGACGCATTCCTGGAGGGTTTTTAATCGAGGGCCCCGAGAACTCCCATCAGCGCCACGAACGCAATGAGGACGAACAAGGCGATTACGACAAGCGCCGTCGTTCGCCACAGCGCCCCCCAGCGCCCGAGTGAATAGGCGCCGCGCAATTGCCGATACATGTGGACTGGCGCGATGATGACCGTCGCCACGATCACGCCGGGAATCCCGATCGCCGAAACCAGGCCGCCCGCCGCAATGAGCAACGTCATGAATGCCAGCGAATAGGTCACGAAGACGACGTGGTCGTAAAGGCGGAAGCGGCGGCTGAATGGGAACAGCAGCCACAGGAAGGGCACGGAGAGCGGGATCAGCGCCCAGCTCCATTTGTAGCTGTTGCTCTTGAGCTTGTAGAGGAGAAGGTCCGGGTTCTCCTTGGCCTTCAGGAACACCTCCTTGAGGAATGGGACATCCGTGTCGATCGTCGAATTCTTGTTTAGAACGGCGGTCGTCACACCATGCTGCTGCAAGTCGCGGAGCATCTGCAGCTCTTCCTGGCGGTCGCGGATGTCGGCGTCGATGTCCATCGTCGGAAGCTTTTGGGTGACACGCGAAGCCCGCTCCTGCTGCAGCTTGGCGATTTTCTGCTCATCAACCCGCTGCTGCGACACGATGTCGGGGTTGGCGCCAAGAGTTGGGTTCAGATTGCCGGTCCAGCTCAAAACCGCGAACATCAGGAAGACGGAGAACAGGAACAGCGCCACCGGCGAAACGAAACTCGCCCTTTGTCCGTCGATGTAGCGGCGGGTGAGCTCGCCCGGCTTCCACGCAAGCAGAGGCAGGGTGCGCCAGATCTTGCCTTCGAAATGAAGCACGCCGTGCGCGAAGTCGTGGAAGAAGGCGGCGAGCGTTCGGTGAACATGAGCCTGCTGGCCGCACTGGTTGCAGAAAGGGCCGGTGAGCGGCGCCTTGCAATTGAGGCAATTGTGCTCGAGCGTGTGGCCGTCGGCGCTCTCGCCGGCCTTGGGCTCGACCGCGCGCGCGACGACGCCGCCGGTCAATGCGTCGCCAATCGCCTCGACATCGCTCATGCCGCCCCCTTGCGCACCACAGTGTAGGCGGGGCGGAGCGCCCATGCTAGCGCCGCTCTCCATGGCGCGCATCGGTCTCCTCGGCGGCTCGTTCAACCCGGCGCACCGCGGACACCGGCGGATCGCCATCGCGGCGATGCGGGAGCTTGCGCTAGACGAGGTGTGGCTGCTGGTCTCGCCCGGCAACCCGCTGAAGGCCGGCGCAAGCGACATGGCGCCGTTCGAGGCCCGCTTCGCATCGGCGCAACGGGTCAGCCGGCGGGCGCGGTTGCGCGCGAGCGACTTCGAACGCCAGGAGGGCACGCGCTATTCCATCGACACGGTGAAGCGCCTGAAGCGCCGCTTCCCTCGCCACCGCTTCATCTGGCTGATGGGGTCCGACACGCTGCCAGATATTCACAAATGGCGCGATTGGAGGGGCTTAGCGCGGCAGGTGCCGATTGCGGTCATTTCGCGTCCGGGTTATGATCGGGCTGCCCACGCGGCGCGCGCGATGGGCTGGCTGAGGCGGTTCGTCCATCCGCAGAGCCAGGCGAGACGGTGGACGGAGTGGAGTGCACCGGCGATCTTGTTCCTTCGCCTGCCGCCCGATTCCACCTCCGCGACCGCCATTCGCGCGCTTGACCCCAACTGGCATCGCCGTTCAGACCTCAGCCAGCCGGCAAGGTCCATGGCTGCCATTTTCCGCCAGGAGAACCCTTGACCGAACGTCCCGCCGAGCCCGCCGCCGCCAATGCCGGCCGCACTCCAATCGACGTCGAAGACCTCCACCGCCTCGTCCTGAAATCGCTCGACGACGACCAGGCGGTCGACGTTGTTTCCATCCCCCTGGCCGGCAAGTCGAACATCGCCGACCACATGGTGATCGCCTCCGGACGGTCGTCGCGGCAGGTCGCTTCGATGGCGGCAAAGGTTGCTGATCGCATAAAAGACTCGGTTGGTCGCACTCCGCGCATCGAAGGACTCCCCGCGGCCGACTGGGTCTTGATCGATGCCGATGATGTCATCATCCATCTGTTCCGCCCAGAGGTAAGAACTTTTTACAATCTGGAGCGAATGTGGGCGTTCGGCGATTCGGATCGCACGGCTGCTGCGGGTGGGTAAATCGATGAGACGACTGGTTTTTCTGCTGTCCCTTGCGGCGCTGCTCGCGCAGCCGACGACGTCTGTTGCTGCGACGTCGCCGTCGCTGAGCGGCCTCGAGATGCAGCTGCAGGATCTGGTCGCCAACAAGTCCGCCGATGTCGGCATCGCCGCTCTCGACCTGTCCACGGGCGAGACCTTGAGCGTCAAGGGCGACGTGCCGTTCCCGATGGCAAGCACCGTCAAGGTCGCGATCGCGGCGCTTTACCTCAGTCAGGTCGATCACGGCATGCGGTCGCTCGACGACACGATCAATGGCGAGCCGGTGCGTTCGCTGATGGCGAAGATGCTGATCCACAGCGACAACCGCGCTGCCGACGTCCTGCTGAGGGCCGACGGCGGACCCAATGCGGTCCATAACTGGCTTCGCGACAATGGCGTAAAGGGCGTTCGCGTCGATCGCACCATCGCCCAGCTGCTTGCGGCTCACCGCGACCTGTTCGACCGCCGGGATTCAAGCACGCCGATCGCGATGGTCGACCTCTTGAAGCGGATCTACCAGGGCGACCTGATCAAGCCCCAGAGCCGCAATTACTTGCTCGGCCTGATGGCGCAGTGCGCGACCGGCAAGAACCGCATGAAATGGATGCTTCCGGCGGGGACGCCGGTCGAGCACAAGACCGGCACTCTGGACGGCCTTGCCGATGATGTCGGCTTCATCACCATGCCCAACGGCCACCATATCGCGATCGCGATCTTCACACGCGGCGGGTCCGACCGTCCGCGCACCATCGCCGAGGCGGCGCGCACCATTTACGACGGCTTCACGCGGGTGCTGACCTGGCCGTTCAGCGACGCGTCGCTCGCCACCAATCCCTGACCGTCGGCGGCGTGCTCCTGCACATCGTCGCTCGAGGAAAGATCGGCCGCGGACCCGAAGCCGACCTTGTCGACCGCTATCTGAAACGCATCGACTGGGCAACGAAGGTCAGCGAGCTTCCCGACCGCGGCAAGGACAGCCCACCACCCCCGACCAATGGCGTGACGGTCGTGCTTGACGAGCGCGGCAAGGCCCTTGCCTCGAGCGAGCTTGCAACACTGATCGAGCGCTGGCGCGACGGCGGCAAGCGCGAGGCGCGGTTCCTGATCGGCGGGGCGGACGGCCATGCCGAGGAACAGCGCCAGAGCGCAGACCTGCTCTTGTCCTTCGGCCCCGCGACCTGGCCGCACCTGCTGGTGCGCGCGATGCTTGCCGAGCAACTCTTCCGCGCGACTTCGATCCTCGCCAACCATCCTTATCACCGCGCGGGCTAGGTGGCGGCACGCTCCGCCTTCCCGTTACTTCTGGCGCCGCTGCTGCTGGCGGCGAGCGGACCGGTGCAGCCCGTCGCGCAGCAACTCGATCAAACGCTAAGGGAGGCCCAGGCGGAGCAGGCTGAGGCCGAGGCACAGTCGGCGCGGCTGCTTCATGTCGCCGATGAGGCCCGGGGGCAGGCGGCGAAGCTGCAGGCGCAGCAACTGGCGGCCGTCCAGGCACTGGAAGCATCAGAAGCGCAGATCACGGGCGCAGATGCGCAGGTGCGGCTCATCTCCGCCCGGCTCGCGGCCCAGCGCGCCCGGCTGCGGCAGGAGCAGCAGCCGGTGTCATCCTTGCTCGCCGGCCTTGCGCTGATGGCGCAGCGGCCCCCTCTCCTCGCGATTGCCGACCAGCACAGCACCGACGATCTGGTTCGGATCCGCATCCTGCTCGGCGCAACGCTGCCGGCGATCCGCCGCCGAGCCGCCGCCCTGTCAGCGCAGCTCGGTGAGAGCACGCGGCTGGAGCGGCAGGCGAGCGCGGCGCGAGAGGATCTCGAACGCAGCCGGATCTTGCTCACGGACCGGCGCCGTCGGCTGGCGGCGCTGGAGCAGCGCTCGCTTCAGCTTGCAGGCTCCGCAAGCAGCCAATCGCTGACGGCCGGCGATGCGGCGCTCGCCTCGGGTGAGCAGGCCGCGACCTTGCAACGGGCGGAAGCCGGCTCGCGCTCGGCGTGGGCGCTTGCATCCGCCGTCGCCGCGGCCGATCCGGCGCCGCCGCGGCCGGGGGCGGCCGCGAGCCCATCGCCGCGCGCTCCCTTTGCCTATCAGTTGCCCGCCGTCGCGCCGGTCGTCGAAGGGCTTGGCGCGGTCAACGGAGCGGGCGTGCGCTCGCGCGGCCTGACGCTGCACACCGGGCGCGGCGCGGCCGTCATCGTTCCGGCGGGCGGGGTAGTCCGTTTCTCCGGCCCATATCGGAGTCACGACGGAGTGGTCATCATCGATCACGGCGGCGGCTGGGCCAGCCTGCTCGTCGGCGTTGCGGCCAACCTGCAGCCCGGAACGCGGGTCGCCGCCGGCGAGCCGCTCGGCCGAGCACTCGGGCCGATCGAGGTCGAACTGTCGCACAGCGGGACGCGCGTCTCGCCCGCTCTCATCGCAGGTTCATCTGAGCCGCTGTCAAATGGCGCCGAAGGCGGCTAGATCGTCCGGTGCCGCCAACAGGACGTCCGTCATGATTTCGTACCGCAACCTGCTCCCCTCCGTCGCCCTCGTCAGCGCGCTTGCGCTGGTGCCGGTGACCGCGAGCTCCTTCGCTGCCGCCGACACGACCAATTACGCCGAGCTCGAGAAGTTCATGAGCGTCTACAAGGAGGTGAAGCAGCATTATGTCGTGCCGGTCGACGACCATACGCTGATCAAGGGCGCGATCGACGGCATGCTGTCGGCGCTCGACCCGCATTCCTCCTATGCGGAGGGCGCGGATTACGACCAGCTGAAAACGCTGATCGACGGCAGCTACGGGGGGCTCGGGCTGTCGGTCGGAATGGAAGACGGGACGCTGAAGGTTATCGCTCCGACCGAGGATACGCCGGCGTGGCGCGCGGGCATCAAGCCGGGCGACTATATCACCCACATCAACGGCGAGCTCATCTACGACTACACGCTGGACGAGGCGGTCGAGAAGATGCGCGGCAAGCCGGGCACGCCGATCAAGCTGACGATCGTGCGCAAGGGTCGTGACAAGCCGTTCGACGTCACCATGGTGCGCGAGGACATCAAGGTCCGGCCGGTGAAATGGGAGGTCAAGGACGGCGTCGGCTACATCAACATCAACCAGTTCGCGGCCGGCACCGGCGACGCGACGGAAGCGGCGCTGACCGGCATCGACAAGGCCACGGGCGGGCACCCGCTAGGCTACGTCGTCGACCTCCGCTCCAACCCCGGCGGCTCGCTCGACGAGGCGATCGAGGTCAGCGACGCCTTCCTCAACAGCGGCGAGATCGTCTCCCAGCGCGGTCGCGAGAAGGACGACATCGAGCGATATTATGCAAAGCCCGGCGACATGGCGCACGGCCTGCCCGTCGTCGTTCTCACCGACGTCGGCAGCGCCTCGGCCTCGGAGATCGTCGCCGGCGCCCTTCAGGACCACCGCCGCGCGCTGATCATGGGCGAGCGAACCTTCGGCAAGGGCTCGGTCCAGTCGATTGAGATGCTTGGCGACCGCACGGCACTGAGGCTGACGACCGCGCGCTACTATACCCCGTCCGGCCGCTCGGTGCAGGAGGGCGGGATCGACCCCGACATCGCGGTGCCGCAGCTGTCCGACCCCGACTACAAGGATCGGCCGGTCACTCGCGAGGCGGATCTTCGACGTCACCTGCTCAATCAGGCCAAGGTCGACGACAAGTTGCTGGAAAGCGATCCCACGCCGGATCCGCGTTTCACCGCAACGCCCGACGAGCTCAAGAAAAAGGGCATCGACGACTTCCAGCTCTATTATGCGCTGAACACGGTGCGTCGCGTCGCTGGCCAGGGCCCGATCCCGGCGGCGACGGCCATCGCCAAGAAGGGCAGCTAGGCAAGCCGTGGCAGAGGCCGTCGCAGCTCCGCTGGGCGAGACTTCGCGCCTCGATGCGCCGGCTCTCGCCCGCCTGCTCGCGCTGCTGGTCCCGGCCGCGCTGGTCCTCGGCGCCTTCGGATCACAATATCTTGGCGGTCTCTACCCGTGCGAGATGTGCTGGTGGCAGCGCTATGCCCACATGGCCGGCATTGCCGCGGCGCTGATCGCGTTCACCGCGCCGGCAAGCTCCGGACGGTCGCGAACCTTCGTCCTGCTCGCGGCCCTGGCGATTGCAGTCTCGGGCGCGATCGCGGTCTATCATGCGGGGGTCGAGCTCCACATCTTCGAGGGCGTGACAACCTGCACCGCGACGGCCCATGGCAAGACGACCGCGGAGCTGTTCCAGCAGATCATGAAGGCGCCGCTCATCCGTTGCGACGAAGTGCAATGGACGTTCCTCGGCATCTCGCTCGCCGGCTGGAACGCGATCATCTCGCTGCCGGCGGCAGCGCTGATCGCGGTGCTGGCGCTTCGGGAGCGCCGGGCTTGAGCCGCTGGCGTCCTGGCGATGCCCGGGCGGACCGCGCGGCGATGGTCCGCGTCGACCAGGCCGGAGAATATGGCGCGACACGCATCTATGCCGGCCAGCTCGCGGTGCTTCGACGCAACTGCCCGGAAGCCAAGCTCGTTGCACGGATGGCGGCGCAGGAGCAGCGGCACCTCGACCGGTTCAACGCGCTGATGGCCGAGCGGCGGGTGCGCCCGACCGCGCTTCAGCCGCTGTGGAGCATCGCCGGCTTCGCGCTCGGCGCCGCGACCGCGCTGATGTCGGAAGAGGCGGCGCTTGCCTGCACCGACGCCGTCGAGACGGAGATCGACAAGCATTACGCGCGCCAGCTCACCGAGATCGGTGAGGATGACCCGGAGCTTTCCGCGGACGTGCGGGAGTTCCAGGCCGAGGAGCTTGAGCATCGCGAGACGGCGCGTGCCGCGGGAGCGGCAAATGCCGTCGGCTATCCGGTGCTGACCGCCGCCATCCGTGCGGGATGCAAGGCGGCCATCGCGCTTTCGAAGCGGATTTGAGGAACTTGCGGCGAGGCTCGCCGCTTAGGACAGTTGGAAGGATCGACAGATGAAGGTCATCATTGCCCTTGGCGCCGGCGCCGCCATCGCCCTTGACGCGCTAGCCATGATGCCGACGCCGGCCCTGGCCCAGCAGTCGCAGGCTGAAGTCATCGTGTTCGGAAACGATCCCTGCCCGCGCGACAGCAATGGCGCGATCGTCGTCTGCCGGCACCGGCCCGAGACCGAGCGTTACCGCCTGCCACGCAACCAGCGCACGGACGGTCCGCGGCAGGTCACCCAGTCATGGTCGAACAAGGCGCAGGACCTGATGGCGACCGGGAACACCGGCACCATGAGCTGCTCGCCGGTCGGACCCGGCGGCTATACCGGCTGCCTGGTCAAGGAGATCAACCAGGCCAAGCGCGAAGCCCGGGAAGCCAGTCAGCAGCAGACCCCGCCCGAGCAATAAGCAGGGGCGGGCCCCACTAGGGGGACGACCGGCAGGAACACCGCGCTCGGCGTCGCGCCGCCGGTATAGATGCGCTGCTGCGCCACCCTGTAATCGCCCGGCTTGGCGAAGAAGATGTTCGGCACGAACGTCTGCGGGTTGCGGTCGTAGAGCGGAAACAGGCTCGACTGGACCTGCACCATGATGCGGTGGCCCGGAAGGAAGACGTGATCGACGTTGGGCGTCGTGAAGCGATATTCCTCGACCTTTCCCGGACGCAGCGCCGCGGGGCGCGCGAGGTCATGGACGTACCTGCCACGGAAGATGTCGATGCCGATCGGCAGCTCGTAGCCGGCCGTGCTCGGTTTCGCTCCCTGGACGGGGTCCTCGGGCGCGTCGTTCGGGTAGACGTCGATCAGCTTCACGACCCAGTCGCTGTCGGTGCCGCTCGTCGAGGCGAACAGGTCGACCTCGGGCTGACCCATGATGTGCACCGGGGCGGTCAGCGGCGCGCCCGTGAAGCTCAGCACATCGGGACGGCCGTCGACGAAGCGCTGGTCGTGGACCAGCCAGACATGCCACTGGTTCTCGTCGCCCATGTTCACCGGCCGCGGCAGGAACGGCACCGGGTTCGCCGGGTCCGAGATGTAGCCGGCGCTGCCGGCGCTCGCCGGACGAGTGAAGCTCGTCCCCTGGCCGGGCGTCAGGTACAGCGGCGTCGGCGTCCCCATCGGCCAGCGCGGGCTTGCCTCCCACCGGTCGATGCCGGTCGCATAGGTCAGCACGCTTGGCGTGTGCGGGTCCGGCGTGCCCTTGAGATAATGGTCGAGGAACGGCTTCATGTAGCGCGTCCGCCACTCGCGCGCGGTGTCGCCGGTGAAGGTCAGGTCGCCGAGCTCGTAGCCATAATGGTTGGCGCCCGAATGCCGCCACGGCCCGATCACCAGGTGGAGGAGGTCCGTGCCCTCGTACTTCGCCTTGAGCGCGCGATAGACGGCCGGAGCGCCATAGCTGTCTTCCTGGTCCCACTGCCCGACTTCGAGCATCGTCGGCACCGTCAGCGGGCGCGCGGCGAACCATTTGTCGACGGCCTGCAGCGACCAGAAGTCGGTGTAGGCGGGATTGTCCTCGACCTTGCGGACGAAGGGAACGTTCTCGATGCCCCACTTGCGCGAGACATCGCCCGCAGAGCCGCTTTCGAGATATGCGCTGTAGTCATCGCCCTGCCCGCGCGCGATTGCGGCGCCCGC
>Ga0213875_10002751_pt1 | contig 10385 bp, 8 predicted proteins | sample BarmaccomBMRX_R8_FD_160105 | JGI IMG/M metagenome (GOLD analysis project Ga0213875, IMG submission 160105) | Root-associated microbial communities from Barbacenia macrantha in rupestrian grasslands, the National Park of Serra do Cipo, Brazil - RX_R8 | ecosystem: Host-associated > Plants > Roots... | reverse complement strand
CCTGGATCGCCGCGTCGCTGCGCTCCTCGCGATGACGTGCCGGACCGGCTATCTCAGTGGATGGCGGCAGCACCGAAAGCCTGCTGTAGATGGCGGGAAGCCACCACAGGGAACCTGCCGGATTGGCCATCCGGCTACCCACCATCGCTGCTCCATGATTTCCGGGTGCTACGCCGTCATCGCGAGCCGCCGCTTCGCGGCGTGGCGATCCAGAGGGGTGGTTCGTTGCCGCGACCCTGGATCGCCGCGTCGCTACGCTCCTCGCGATGACGTGCCGGAATCGGGACAACAGCTCTGATGGGCTTGGCCACCGCGCCGTATCCGCCGGCCGGAGGAGATCGCCTCGGTGGTGGCGTTCCTCGCCTCCGAGCGCGCCGGCTATGTCACTACGCCGTCATCGCGAGCCGCGGCTTCGCGGCGTGGCGATCCAGAGGGGTGGCCCGGTGCCGCGGCCCTGGATCGCCGCGTCGCTGCGCTCCTCGCGATGACGTGCCGGAATCGGGACAACAGCTCTGATGGACGTGTCCACCGCTCTGCAGCTGCTGTTCTCCGGGCTCAGCATCGGCGCAATCTACGCGCTGGTGGCGCTCGCCCTGGTGATCCCGTTCAAGGCCTCCGGCGTGCTGAATTTCGGCCAGGGCCAGATGGTGACGCTCGGCGCCTATATCGCGCTGACGCTGTCGCAGGCCGGGCTGCCGTATTACGCGGTGGTGCCGCTGACCCTGCTGATCGCCGGGCTCGCCGGCATGGCCATCGAGCGCGTCTTCATCCGCCGGCTGGTGCGCGCGCCGGAGTTCACCATCGTCATCGCCACCTTCGCGCTCGGGCTGATGGTGCAGGACGCGATCCGGCTGCACTGGCAGGACAATGACTTTCCGCTGCCCGTGCCGTTCAGCACCGATCCCTGGCGGTTCGGCAGCGTGCGGGTCAATCCGGTCTTCGTCTGGATCGTCCTGGCGACGGTGGTGCTGGTCGTCGTGCTGGCGGCCTTCTTCCGGCACAGCCGCGCCGGCAAGGCGATGCGCGCGGTATCGCAGAACCAGGAGGCGGCGCGGCTGATGGGCATCAGCGTCGAGGGCGTGTTCTCGGCGACCTGGGCGATCGGCACGGCGATCGGCGCGCTGGCCGGCATCCTGTTCGCGCCGGTCACCGGCATCAATCCCGGCATCGGCGATCTGATCATCAAGGCCTTCGTCGCGGCGGTGATCGGCGGATTTTCCAGCCTGCCCGGCGCCGTGGTCGGCGGCTTGGCGCTCGGCGAGATCGAGACGTTCTCCGGCGCCCTCGCCGGCAGCACGCTGAAGAACGTCAGCGCCTTCGTGGTGCTGATCCTGATGCTGCTGGTGCGGCCCTACGGCCTGTTCGGCACCGCCGGTGCGCGGCGCGTCTGACCTGCGCAAGCTCGCCGCGATGGCGACGGCGGTGCTCGCGGCGCTGGCGGCGCCGCTGCTGTTCGGCACCTACGGCGCCTATCTCTGCAACCTCGTGCTGGTCAACGTGGTGATCGCCGTCGGCCTCAACCTGCTGACCGGAAATGCCGGGCAGATCTCGCTCTGCAACTCCTCCTTCGTGGCGATCGGCGCCTATGTCTGCACCTGGCTGTTCACGCAGCAGGGCCTGTCGTTCTGGCTGGCGCTGCCGGCGGGCGGGGCGGTGGCGGCGGCGTTCGGCTGCCTGCTGGCGCTGCCGGCGATGCGGCTCAGCGGCTTCTATCTCGCCCTGGCGACGCTCGGCTTTCTCGAAATCACCGAAGTCGTCATCGAGCAGTTCCCCGACATCACCGGCGGCATCCGCGGCATGCTGGCGGCGCGGCCGACGCTGTTCGGCGTGACGCTGGCCACCGACCGGGCGCTCTACTACACCATCCTGCCCATCGTCGCGGTTCTGGTTGTGGTGGCGCGCAACCTGCTGGCCTGCGACACCGGGCGGGCGTTCAATGCCATCCGCGTCAGTCCGCTCGCCGCGCAGACGCTGGGCATCTCGCCGGCGCGCACGAAGCTGATCGCCTTCGCGCTCGCCGCCTTTTATGCCGGCATCGCCGGCGGGCTCGGCGCGGCGGTGGTCGGCTTCATCGACCCGGCCGAGTTCGGCGCCGGCGCGGCGCTGCGGGAGGTGACGTTCATCGTCGTCGGCGGCCTCGGCTCGGTCGCCGGCTCGGTGATCGGCGCCATCGTCCTCACGCTGTTGCCGGAGCTGCTGCGCGGCGTGCAGGAATACGCCGATCTCGTCTATGCCGGCCTGCTGCTCGGCTTCCTGATGCTGCTGCCGCAAGGTCTGGTCCGGCTGCCCGAGACGCTGCGCCGCGGACGCGCGCCGGCGAGCCCCGCCGGCGAGCCCGCGGCACCGTGACGTTCTTCGCCCTGCAGGATGTCAGCGTGCGCTTCGGCGGTGTCGTCGCGGTCGCCGACATTTCGCTCGAACTGGCGCCGGGCGAAATCCGCGGATTGATCGGGCCGAACGGCGCCGGCAAGACCTCGCTCATCAACGTCGTCAGCGGCATGGTGGCGCCGTCGGCCGGGCGCATCGTTCTGGATGACCGCGACATCGCGGGGCAGCCGGCGCACCGCATCGCCGCGCTCGGCGTCGGCCGCACGTTCCAGAACGTCGAGATCTTCGCCGACCAGACGGTGCTCGCCAACGTCATGACCGGCCTGCATCGCCACCTTCCGCACGGCTTCTGGAGCAGCGCGCTGATGCTGCCGGGGGCCCGGCGCGGCGAGACGGCGGCGCGGCGCGAGGCGGGGGAATTGCTGGCGGCGTTCGGCCTGGCGGGCTACCGCGACGCGCTCGCCGGGGCGGTGCCGTTCGGCATCCTCAAGCGGGTGGATCTGGCCCGCGCGCTGGCGGCGCGCCCGCGCTTGCTGCTGCTCGACGAACCGACCTCCGGCATGAGCGAGACCGAGGCGGCGGCGGCGATCGCCACCGCCCGCGCCCTGGCGCGCGACCGCGGCATCACGCTGATCGTCGTCGAGCACAACATGCGCGTCATCATGGCGCTGGCGGATCGGTTGACCGTGCTGGACCAGGGGCTGAAAATCGCCGAAGGCACGCCCGAGGAGGTGCAGAACGATCCGCGCGTCATTGACGCCTATCTCGGCAGCGCCCCCTGATGCTTGAGATGAGTGATGCTTGAGATGAGTGATGCTTGAGGTGACCGATCTCGTCGCCGGTTACGGGCGCAGCGCGGTGCTGCGCGGCGTGTCGCTGCGGGTGCCGGCGGGCGGGCTGGTCGGCCTGCTCGGGCCGAACGGCGCCGGCAAGACGACGTTGGCGCGCGCCATCTCCGGCCTGCTCGCCTGCCGGTCCGGCAGCGTGCGGTTCGACGGGCGGCCGGTGCATCGGCTGCGTGCGCAGGAGATCGTCGGGCTCGGCCTGCTGCACGTGCCGCAGGGGCGGCTGCTGTTCCCCGAGATGACGGTGCAGGAGAATCTCGAAATGGGCGCCTACCGGGCCGACAGCCGGGCCGCCGTGCAGCAGGGCTTCGACCGGGTGCACACGCTGTTTCCGATCCTCGCCGAGCGCCGCTTTCAGCTCGCCGGCGCGCTGTCGGGCGGGCAGCAGCAGATGCTGGCGATCGGCCGCGCGCTGATGCTGCGGCCGCGGCTGCTGATGCTGGACGAGCCGTCGATCGGCTTGGCGCCGCTGGTCATCGACGAGATCTTCGCCGTCATCCGCCGCATCAACGCCGAGGGCACCGCCATCCTGCTCGCCGAACAGAACGCCCGCCGGGTGCTGGCGCTGGCCGGCAGCAGCGTCATCCTCGAGAGCGGCCGCGTCGCCGCCGAGGGCACCGGCGCGCAGCTGCTGGCCGACGACCTGGTGCGCGAGACCTATCTCGGATTGCATTGAACACGATACCGGAGCCACACCATGCCGATCTATGACGTGCATTCGCACTGGGGCACGCGTCGCGGCTATACGCTGCGCACCGAGGCGGAGCTGGCGCAGCAGCGCCGCACCTGGAACTCCGATCCGAGCTACGCCACGGAAGCGGAGATGGCGGAGTATCTCCGCAAATCCGATGTCCGGGTGATCCTCGACTTCGGCTTCGACAAGCACCTGCCGCTCGACGAGGCGGCGGAGCTGCACGATTACGGCTTCGCGACCCAGCGCGAGCACTCCGACGTCATCCTCGGCAACTGGGTGCACATCGCGCCGAAGACCGGGGCCGACGGGGTGCGCGAGCTGCGGCGCTGCCGCGACGCCACCGCCGGCTTTCTCGGTCTCGCGGTGTCCGGCAGCGGCTCGGGGCCGGCGAGCGACCCGTCGTGGGAGCCGTTCTATGCGCTGTGCATCGAGGCCGGCATTCCGGCGCTGATCTTCGTCGGCACCACCGGCTCGGGCGCCGGCCTGCCGGGCGGCGGCGGCATCCTGCTCGATCACTGCCACCCGCGGCATCTCGACGAGGTGGCGGCGCGGCATCCCGAGCTGACCATCGTCGCCGCCCGGCCGGGCTGGCCGTGGCAGACCGAGACCAACGCCGTGCTGCTGCACAAGCGCAACGTCTGGTACGAGCTGCACGGCTGGTCGCCGAAATATTTCGCGCCCGACCTCAAGCACGAAATCCCCCGCCGCCTGCGCAGCCGCGTGATGTTCGGCGCGGACTACCCGCTGTTCACCTATGAGCGACTGATCCGCGACTGGCGCGCCGAAGGCTACACCGAGGAGGTGCTCGCCGACGTGTTCACCCACAATGCCGAGCGCTTCCTCGCCAGCCTGAAACGCTGACGCCGCGCTCCGCCTGCGCCGTCATCGCGAGCCGCTCCTCGGCGGCGTGGCGATCCAGGCGGTTGGCGCGGCGCGGTGGGCCTGGATCGCCGCGTCGCTGCGCTCCTCGCGATGACGACGCCGCTTCGGCGCGCCGAAGGTTACAGCGAGGAGGTGCTTGCCGACGTGTTCACCCTTAATGCCGAGCGCTTCGTTGCCAGCCTGCGTCGATGACGCCCCGCTCCGCCTGCGCCGTCATCGCGAGCCGCCCCTCGGCGGCGTGGCGATCCAGGGGGTTGGCACGGCGCGGTGGGCCTGGATCGCCGCGTCGCTGCGCTCCTCGCGATGACGACGCCGGCTTCGGCGCGCCGAAGGCTACGGCGAGGAGGCGCTCGCCGACGTGTTCACCCATAATGCGAGCGCTCCTCGCCAGCCTGCGTCGCTGACGCCGCGCTCCGCCTGCGCCGTCATCGCGAGCCGCCCTTCGGCGGCGTGGCGATACAGGCGGTTGGCGGGGCGCGGCGGGCCTGGATCGCCGCGTCGCTACGCTCCTCGCGATGACGACGCCGGCTTCGGCGCGCCGAGGGCTAGAGCGGGGAGGTGCTCGCCGACGTGTTCACCCACAATGCCGAGCGCTTCCTCGCCAGCCTGCGTTGCTGACGCCGCGCTCTGCCTGGGCCGTCATCGCGAGCCGCCCCTTGGCGGCGTGGCGATCCAGGCGGTTGGGGCGGCGGCCCTGGATCGCCGCGTCGCTGCGCTCCTCGCGATGACGACGCCGGCTTCGGCGCGCCGACGGCTACAGCGGGGAGGTGCTCGCCGATGTGTTCACCCGCAACGCCGAGCGCTTTTTCGCCAGCCTGCGTCGCCGACACCGCGCTCGGCCTGCGCCGTCATCGCGAGCCGCCCCTCGGCGGCGTGGCGATACAGGCGGTTGGCGCGGCGGCGGGCCTGGATCGCCGCGTCGCTGCGCTCCTCGCGATGACGACGCCGGTTCGGCTACTGGTAGGCCTGCAGGATTTCGCTCTGATGCGAGGGCGTCCAGCGCAGCGGCACCCAGCGGCCGTTGAGCACGACCATAGGCGCCAGCAGGAAATTGCCGATGTGGTATTTCGCCGTGAAGGTCCGCGGCGAGGCGATCGAGCTCACCTGGTAACGGTCCAGGCTCTCGAGCGCGGCGATGAACTTGTCGGTGTCGAGGTCGTGGCCGGCCCGCTTCATCGCCTCGGCCACGGCATACATGTCGGTGTAGCCGAGCAGGTCGAAATTGTTGGGCCGTCCAGGCGGCATGTCGGGGTAGGCGGCACGCCAGGCAGCCTCCCACTTCACCATGTCCGGCTCCTTCGAGCCGAAGAAATACGGCACGTTCAGCATGCTGGTGACGCCCTCGGCGGCGAATTTCGCGTTCGCCGGGATCGCCCGGTCGAGCACGGTGCCGCCGCCGAAGATCGCCGCGGTGAGGCCGAGCTCCCGCGCCTGGCGCAGGATGATCGCCGCCTCCGGCGGATTGGCCGAGATCTCGAGCACCTGCGGATCGGCGTTCTTGATCGCCAGCAGCTGCGGCGTGAAATCCTTGTCGCCGACGTTGAACTCCTGGCGGGTCACCGGCGTGACGTCGTACCAGGATTTCAGCAGCCGGGTGAGCGCGTCGGCCTCGTTCTTGGCATACTCGTCGCGGCCGCTGAGGATGGCGATCTTGTCGGCCTGCAGGAACTGCGTGAGGAATTCGCTGTAGACCTCGCCGTAGCGCGCCGTCTCGTTGGTGCCGCCGCGGAAGAGATAGCGGTTGAACGGCTTGGTCACCTGCGGCGCGGAGGCGATCGACACGTACATCACCAGCTGGCGCTGCTTGATGAAGTCGATGGTGCCGACCGTCGAGTTGCTGCCGGCCACACTGAACACCATGAACACCTGGTCCTGGTCGACCAGCTTCTTGACCGCGGCCAGCGCGCGCGCCGGCGAGAAGGCGTCGTCCTCGAAGATCACCTTCAGCTTGCGGCCGTTGACGCCGCCCGCGGCGTTGATCTCCTTGACCGCAAGGTTCATGCCGTCGCGGCCGCCGAGGCCGATGAAGGCGGCGGGGCCGGTGATCGGGCCGTAGGCGCCGATCAGGATGGTGTCGTCGGTGACGCCCTGCGCCGCCTCGGCCCGCGCCAGGCCGAGCATGAGACAGCACGCGACGAGCAGAGTCCCGAACCATCGCGACATCACGCGTTCCCCCCGGTTTTGCGCGATCCTATCAGGCTGGATCGGCAGCGCCAGCGATCTCGCCGGAGCGGATGGCGAGGCGCCTGCCGTTGGCGCGCAGCAGCAGCGCGCCGTCCTCATCCAGACCCTCGTATGTGCCGGTGACGGTTTGGCCGCCGAGGGTCGCGCGGATGGTCTCGCCGGGCGCGTGCGCGGCGGCCAGCCACGCCGTGCGGATCGGCGCGAAACCTTCGTTCCGATACCGCGCCATCCAGCCCGCCAGCGCATCGAGCAGCCGGCGGGCGAAGGCTTCGGGGTCCGGCGCGGGGCCGAGCTCGGCAGCGCAGGCCGCGCCGGGCGGACAAGTCGCGAGATTGACGCCGAAACCGATGACCAGCGAACCGGACTCGACCTCGCACAGGATGCCGGCGAGCTTGCGCCCGGCGAGCAGCACGTCGTTCGGCCATTTCAGGCGGAGCGCCGGCGCGCCGAGCGCGTCGTGCAGCGCCACCGCCGCGAGCAGCGACCTATGCGCCGGGCCGGCAGGGTGCAGCAGTACGGAGAGATGCAGGTTGCCGTCGAGCGATTGCCAGACGCGCCCGGCGCGGCCGCGGCCCTGGGTCTGCCGGCGCGCCAGGATCGCCAGGCCGGGGGTGGCGCGGCGCATGACTTCGGTGGAGGTCGAGTCGGTTTCTTCGAGCACTTCAAGGAAGAAAGGCGAGGGCTCTGCCCTCGACCCGCTGGGGACCGTCGTCCCCAGACCCCATTTACTTAAGTAAGAGGGTGCAGGGACGACGGTCCCTGCCGGGGTCGAGGGGCGGAGCCCCTCGCCTTTCTTACACATCCTTGGCCAACCGCAACGCATCGAACATGGCAGCGTGGATATTCCGGCTGGCGACCGCATCGCCGATGCGAAACAGCCGGAAGCGTCCCTCGGCATGGCGGACGACCGACTGCGCGCGGCCGGCGAGCAGGGCACCGTACTCCACCTCGCCCAGATTGACCGAGTGCGGCTTCAACGCGTGATAGAGCTCGTCCAGCGGCAGCGTGCCATGCTCGACGACCACCTGGTCGACGCGGCGCTCTTCGCCGCGCGTGCCGTAATCGCTGCCGAGCGTCGCCAGCAGCGCGTTGCCGTCGCGCCGCACGGCGCGCAGCCGGGTGTTGATCGTCACCTTGACGCCGTGGCGCTGGAAGATGCGGGCGTAGGCGGCGTGGTTGAGCCCGCCGACCTCGGGCGCGAACATGCGCTCGGGCGTGACGATCTCCACCTCGGCGCCGCGCCCGGCCAGCATCTCGGCGGCCTGCAGCGCGGGATGGTTGCCGTTGTCGTCGTAGATCAGCACGCGTTCGGCGGCGGCGGACTGGCCGGAGACGACGTCCCAGGTCGAGACGACGAGGTCCTCGCCGGCGTCGAGGATGGCGGTGTTCGGCACGCCGCCGGTGGCGATGAACACCACGTCCGGGTTCTCGCGCGTGACGTCGTCGGCGCCGGCGTAGGTGGCGGTGCGCAGCGCCACGCCGTGCTCGGCCAGCCGTGCAACGCGCCAGTCCACCACGCCGATGATTTCGCGCCGGCGCGGCGAGCGGGCGGCGAGCAGGACCTGGCCGCCGGCGCGCTCGGCCGCCTCGAACACCACGACGTCGTGGCCGCGCTCGGCGCAGACGCGCGCGGCCTCCAGCCCGGCCGGCCCGGCACCAACCACGATGACCTTGCGGCGCGGGGCGGTGGTGCGCGCGACGGTGTGCGGCATGGTGGCTTCGCGGCCAGTGGCGGGGTTGTGGATGCAGAGCGCCTCGTTGCCCTCGTAGATGCGGTCGATGCAGTAGCTGGCGCCGACGCAGGGGCGGATCGCCGCCTCGCGCCCCTCGCGCACCTTGCGCACGATGTGCGGGTCGGCGATCAGCGCCCGCGTCATGCCGACCATGTCGAGCTTGCCGGAGGCGATGGCGTGGCGCGCCGTCGCCACGTCGTTGATGCGCGCGGCGTGGAAGACCGGCACGCCGGTGGCGGCGCGCATCTCGCCGGCGAAGTCGAGATGCGGCGCCGAGCGCATGCCGATGACGGGAATGACGTCGAGCAGTGCCGCGTCGCTGTCGATGTGGCCGCGGATGATGTTGAGGAAATCGACCAGGCCGGAATCGCGCAGCGTGCGCGCGATCGCCACGCCCTCCTCGCGGGTCAGCCCGATCTCCCAGTCCTCGTCGGCGGTCATGCGCACGCCGAGCAGGAAGCCGGGGCCGACGGCGTCGCGCATGGCTTGCAGCACGCGCAGGCTGAAGCGCACGCGGTTGTCGAGGCTGCCGCCGTATTCGTCGTCGCGCTGGTTGGTGGCCGGCGACCAGAACTGGTCGGGCAGATGGCCATAGGCGGTGATCTCCAGCCCGTCGAGCCCCGCCGCCTGCATGCGCTGCGCCGCCGCCGCGTAGTCCGCGACGACGCGGTCGATGTCCCAGCTCTCCATCGCCTTGGGGAAGGCGCGATGCGCCGGCTCGCGCCGCGGGGAGGGCGCCAGGACGGGCAGCCAGTCCGCCTTGTTCCAGGCGGTGCGCCGGCCGAGATGCGTCAGCTGGATCATCACCGCGCTGCCGTGCTCGTGGCATTCGTCCGACAGGCGGCGCATCCACGGCACGATCTCGTCCTTGTAGGCGAGCAGGTTGCCGAACACCGGCGGGCTGTCCGGCGAGACGGTGGCCGAGCCGGCGGTCATGGTCAGCGCGATGCCGCCCTTGGCCTTTTCCACGTGATAGAGCCGGTAGCGATCTTTCGGCATGCCGTCTTCGGAATAGAACGGCTCGTGCGAGGTGCTCATCACCCGGTTGCGCAGGGTGAGGTGCTTCAGCCGGTAGGGCTGCAGCAGCGGATCGTTTTTCCCGATTTCGCTCATGTCAGCAGCGGCGTGCGCGAGAGCAGCTCGGCGCCGCCGGCGGTGATCAGGACCTGCTGCTCGAGCTTGACGCCATCCGGGCCGCCGGTCTCGCCGATATAGCTCTCGACGGAGACCACCATGTTTTCCTCGAACACGCCGTCGAATCCCCAGGCGTTCCAGTCCTGCACATACGCGACGGAGGGATACTCGTCGACGAAGCCGACGCCGTGCACCATCATCATGTAGCGGTTGGCGAGGAAGCGCTCGGGCACCGGCCAGGAGCGCTCGGCGAAGTCGCGGAAGCTCAGGCCCGGGCGCAGCAGCGACGTGTTGAACAGCACCTGCTCCTCGGATTGCGCGAGGAGCGCGCGCTGCCGGTCGGTGGCGGGGCGGTCGGGGCAGATCAGGGTGCGGGAGATGTCGGCGAGGTAGCCGTGCGGGCCGACCATGTCGGTATCGAAGGCGACGATCTCGCCGGCCTCGATGACGCGGTCGCCGCATTCCTGGAACCAGGGATTGGTGCGCGGCCCGGAGACCAGCGCCCGCGCCTCGATCCACTCGCCGCCATGGGCGGTGTTGACGGCATGCAGGATCGCCCAGAGCTGGTTCTCGGTGATGCCCGTC
>Ga0213875_10002750_pt1 | contig 10386 bp, 11 predicted proteins | sample BarmaccomBMRX_R8_FD_160105 | JGI IMG/M metagenome (GOLD analysis project Ga0213875, IMG submission 160105) | Root-associated microbial communities from Barbacenia macrantha in rupestrian grasslands, the National Park of Serra do Cipo, Brazil - RX_R8 | ecosystem: Host-associated > Plants > Roots... | reverse complement strand
GCGATTTTTTCGGCCGGCGCCTCCAGCATCAGCTCGTAGACCGAGACCATGTCGCGGATATGCAGGTTCGGCCGCAATTGCGAGCCGCCGAACACCGTGATCCGGCCGCGATTGACGGCGAGGTTGGTCAGGATGTTGACGGACAGGTCGAGGCGGGTGCGCGGGCTGTAGCCGCATACCGTCGCGGGGCGGATCGTCACGCAAGCGAAATCGGGCGCCTGGTGTTTGAACAGCAGCGGCTCGCACAGCCCTTTGTACTTGTTGTAAAGCGTCAGCGGGACGAGGGCGTGCTCTTCGGTCACGTCGGGCTGGTTCGACACGCCGTAGACCGAGCTCGACGACGCATAGACGAACCGGCGCACCCCGGCCCGCTTCGCCGCAATCACCATCGGCTCGAAGCAGTCGTAGTTGACCGTGCGGCTGAGCGCCTCGTCGAGCTCGAAGCTCGGGTCGTTCGAGATACAGGCCAGGTGCAGCACGCAGTCGATCCCGCGGCAGGCTTCGGCGAATGTCGCCGTGTCGCGGATGTCCGCCTCGATCAGCCGGAAATTCGGGTGCTGCGGCAGGTGGTCCGCCCCGAAGAAGCAGATATCGTATCCGGTGACGTCGTGGCCGCGGCCGAGCAGATACGGCACGAGCAGCCCGCCGACATAGCCGGCGCATCCCGTAATCAGAACCTTCTGCATAGGGGGGCGTGCGCGCCGGCTGCGGCCGCTCAGGCCGCCGCGAGCCCCGGATCGAGCGAAATCGAAAAGCCGGCCGCCGCGGCGTCGGCGTGGAACATCGTCACGGTCTCGAGCGAGTAGGCGTCGAGTTCCTTGCCGACGAGGTGCAGTTTCGCGAGCAGATCGGCGGTCACGGTGATGATGTGAACCCCGATTGCATCGGCCTGGAAGATGTTCAGCACCTCGCGCGGGCTGGCCCAAATCAGCTCGACATTCGGCAAGGGGCGGAGAATGTCGAGCGAGCGCTGCATGATCGGCACCGGGTCGACGCCCGTATCGGCAATCCGGCCGGCGAACACCGATACGATCGAAGGCGTCGAGCCGAGGCACTCCGCGATGCGCTCGACCTGGTCGGGCGTCATGACCCCGGTGACGTTGACCTTGACCCCGACCGCACTCAATTGGCGAATCAATGGGCCGCAGAAGGTCCCGGCGGTCGTACAAACCGGGATCTTCACATTGACGCTCGGCCCCCAGGATTGGATCGTCTGCGCCTGGCACGCCATCGTCGAAAAATCGTCGGCAAACACCTCCAGCGACACCGGCCGGTCCGGCACAGCCGCGATAACCCGGCGCGCGAAGGCCTCGTAATCGCGGATCCCAGCCTTGCGCATAAGGGCGGGATTGGTCGTGAAGCCCTGGATCAGCGGGTTCTGCGACAGCGCAACGATGCGATCGTAATCGGCCCCGTCGGCAAAGATCTTGACCTTGAGATCGCTCACCTTCGGCATTCGCACCCCCTCACCCGACCGACCCGGGGACGGTGCCGCGCGCCAGGATATGCGCCGTCGCTGCGGGCAAGGAGTGCGCGACCCAGTCCGGATCGACGGCAATGCCTTCCCGATATCCCCTGTCGATCAGAACCGTATAGACCCCGGCCTGCCGCCCGGCAACGATATCGTTCCAGCGGTCGCCGACCATGAAGCTGGCCGAGAGATCGATCCCGAGCCGCTGCGCGGCGGCGTGCAGCATCCCGGGCTTCGGCTTGCGGCACGCGCAGCCTTCGTCCTGGCGATGCGGGCATAGCTCGATCGCATCCGGACGGATTCTCTGGCGCAGGCGGCGGTGCATCTGCTCGACAACATCGCGGCTGACCAGGCCGTTGCCGATGTCAGGCTGGTTCGTCACGACCACAATCGCAAAGCCCGCGTGACGGAGCGCCTCGACCGCACGAACGGTGCCGGGCAATAGCCGGAAATCCTCGACCCGGCGTACCGCATATGGTTTGCCGTCGATCACCGTCGATTGGCAGAGCACGCCGTCCCGATCAAGGAAAACCGCGGCACGGCTCATCGCAGATCAACCCGCGGCCAGCGCGAGGGCGGCCGGCTCGGGTGCCGGCTCCGTCTCGGAAAGCTGGTGGTACGCCGCCATGATTTCGTCGACCGGGCCGAAGCGGAGGATTTTCCCGGATTGCATCAATATCGCCTTGTTGCATAAGGACCTGATCAGCTCCTCCGAATGCGAGGCGAGAACGAGGACGCTGGCGCGCGCGATGAGCCCATCGACCCGCGCCTTGGCCTGGTCGGCGAAGCGCGCATCGCCCGCGCCGAGGCCTTCATCGAGGAGCAGGATCTCCGGGTCGATCGCGGTCGCGATCGCGAATCCGAGGCGCACAGTCATCCCGGCTGAATATGTCCGCACCGGCACCGACAGAAACTCCCCGAGCTCGGAAAAAACCGCGATGTCGGGCGTCTTGCGCATGATCTCGGCGCGGCTCATGCCGAGCAGCATGCCGCAGGTCACGATGTTCTCATATCCGGTGTCGTCGGGATCCATACCGGGGAAGATGTTGAACAGCGGCGAAACGCGCCCGGTGACCGCGACCCGCCCCGCGGTCGGCGCATAGACCCCGGCGAGCACCTTCAGCAGGGTCGATTTGCCAGAACCGTTGCGCCCGACCAACGCGAGCCGGTCGCCATGCTCGAGGCGCAGGTCGATGCCATCAAGCGCCCGCACGCTGACCGTCCGGTGCCGCCGACCGTCGCGCCGGATGATGCCGCCCGCCGCCTGTTTGAACTCCGAGCGGAAACTACGCTGCGAGCCATAAATCGCAAAATCGACGGTGACGCCGGTCAGTTCGACCGAAACCGTGCGCATGCTTCAGAGCCAATAGGCGATGCGGCGCTCGAACCGGCTGAACAGAGCCAAGGTGATGGCCCAGCCGGCGACCGTCGCCAGCAGTATCGCCTCATAGCTGATCATTCCGGGCGCGCGTCCGAGCAGAGGCGAGCGTATCGCATCGACGAAATGGTAGATCAGGTTCAGCTTGACGAAGGTGGCGAGCTCAAGCCCGAGCTGGGCGGGCGCCCAGAAGATCGGCGTCACGAACAGCGCGATCTGCAACATGCTCGCAAGCAAGGGCGCAACGTCGCGAAAGCGCGTACAGATCAACCCCAAGAGCGCCGTCACCCAGACCGCGTTGACGAAGAAGAGCAACAGCCCGGGGACCACCAGCAGGGTGTTCTGGTTGACCGGAACCCGGCAGATTACCGCGATCACGACAAACACGAGGAGATTGTGGAAAAACACGATCAGATTGCGCCAGACCACCGCGCAGGTCAGCACGGTGAACGAGAAGCGCATCGATTTGATGATGGATTCGTAGCTGGTGAAGGCGAAGCAGCCTTCGGTGACGACAGTCGAAACGAGGACCCAGGGCACCATGCCAGCGCATAGAAACGGCAAATAGTCCCTGAAATCCTGCTTCCACAGCCGAGACCACAACAGTCCCAATGCAAGCATGAACAGGCTCAGGCTGAGCGTCGACCAAAACGGACCAAGCGCTGTCCGCCGATAACGACGCTTTACTTCTTGCCAGCCGAGCCGAGTCCAAAGCCGCCAATTGACGACACCTTCCTCGATATCCGCGAAAGTTCTCGCGTAATCCGGCCGCATAACCTACGTTCCCGTCAACAATGCGCTGTCCCTATCGCATCGCATGGCCCAATGCAAACCCTGCCGCGCCGAGCCCTCGGCCGCCGAGGGAACGGAGAGCGCCGCCGACCCGCCGCGGAGCGAGCCAGGGCCGATGCGGATCGCCCTGCTGGTCCGCAGCCTGGTTTCGGGCGGCACCGAGCGGCAGGTCGCGCTGCTCGCGGCCGGGCTTGCCGCCCGCGGTCACGACTGCACCATCCTGACCTTCTACGCGGCCCCTTCGGCCCCCTCCCTTCCCGGCGTCAGAATCGTCCACCTCGGCAAGCGGAGCCGTTGGGACGTCGCGGGGTTTGTGCTGCGGCTGTGGCGCGCACTGCGCGACAGCGACCCGCAGGTGCTCTATGCCTTGCTGCCGATCCCGAACCTGCTCGCGGTGCTGGCGCGCATCGGGCGGCCGCGGCTCAAGATCGTGCTTGGCCTGCGCGCCTCGGCGCTGGAGTTGCGCCGCTACGATACGCTGTCCCGGCTTGCTTTCTACGCCGAGGAGCGGCTGGCGCGCTGGGCCAACGCGGTCATCGTCAATTCGGAAGCGGGACGCCGGCATGCGCGCGAGCGCGGCATCCCCGAAGAGCTGCTGACAGTCGTGCGAAATGGCGTCGATCTCGACCGGTTCCGGCCCACGGCCAGGGCGGCTCGAGCGAGCCTCACCGACAACCCTGGCGCCGTCTTGGTGGGCATGGTTGCGCGCTGGGACCCGATGAAGGATCACCGCACCTTCGCCCGCGCCCTCGCCCTGGTGCACGATCGCGCGCCGGAGGTGGCCGGAATTGTCGCAGGGGATGTCCCGCCGCCGGCCCGCGAGGAGCTGACGCGCCTCGCACGCGGCGCGCCGCTCCGCTGGCGAGGGTGGCAGGACGACATGCCGGCGCTCTACGCCGGGCTCGACCTGCTGTGCGTGCCCTCCGCCTGGGGAGAGGGCAGCTCGAATGCGATCGCCGAGGCGATGGCTTGCGGCATCCCCTGTGTCGCGACCGATATCGGCGATAACGCGATGCTGATCGGCGACACCGGCAGGGTGGCTGCCCCCGGCGACCCGCAAGCGCTCGCCGAGGCGATCTTGGAGTTCGCGGGCATGGAACCCGCTTTGCGCGCCGAACTGGGGCGACGGGCGCGGGCGCGGATCGCCGCGCTGTGCTCGACCGACGCGATGGTGGAGAACACGCTCGCCGTCTTCGCGCAGCTCTGGTGCCGCTAAAGAGCCAACAGCACGAAAGCCAAATACGCAAAAAACAGCGTGATCGCGAAGTTGAAGCCGAACCCGAGCCAGATGACGCCGCGGGGGACCGGGGCGCGGCGCAGGGCGGCGATGCTCGGCACGAGAATCGCGCATTCGATAAGGCACAGCACCGGGACCTGGTAATCCGCCGGATCGTGGCTCGGTTCGGCGCGCAGGAAGGACAGCTCGCCCGGCAGGCGCGGCAGCCAATAGACCAGAATGGCGGCGCTGAGCAGCAGGTTCACCCACGCGGCGAGCCGGGTTCCCCCGCGCACGAACAGCGCGCGCACGAGCACGCCGGCTTCGGCAAGCGCCAGCACCGCGACGATGATCTGGAACCAGTCGTTCGACATCCCGGCCGCTCGACTCCCGATGGCGTCCCGGCCCGGCCGAGTCGCGGCCTTGGATCATGCGCCAAACCGCCGCCGCCAAGAAGCGCAGTCGGCCGGGAACTCCCGAGCCGGCCGCGGAACCCTGCTGGCCGCCGCCGGCCTGCGCGGATAGCATTGCGCAATGGAAGAGATTTACTGCTTCGGCGGCAACCCGCTCGACCGGGTCAGCGAGCGCCGCCGCGACGCCGCCTGGGTCGCCTCCCTGCTCGACGATCCGGCGACCCGGGTATTGCCGTTGCGCGAGCTGAAGCCGCTGGTCCGCAACGGCCCCCGGCCGCAGCTGGATTGGCAGCCGGTAGCACCGTGGCGCGGGCTGATTCGCGACGGCGCCACCCTCGTGCTGCTCGGACTTGCCGAAGGCCGCGCCTGTTTCGCGCTCGATGCGAGCGCCGCCGAGGCGCCGCCCGATTGGGAGGCCGACGCGATCGATGTGCGGGCGCTCGCGCCGCAGATCGCCGCTGGCGAGGCGGCCATCCTGGCCGAAGCGCGCTCTCTCGTCGATTGGCACGCCCGCCATGGCTACTGCGCGCAATGCGGCGCAGCGACCGCTATCGCGTCCGCCGGTTGGACTCGACGGTGCGCCAATTGCCGCGCCCGGCATTACCCTCGCGCCGACCCGGTCGTGATCATGCTCGCGGTGCGCGGCGATCACGCGCTGCTCGGCCGCAATGGGCGGCGCCCCGGGGCGCGCTTCTCGTGCCTCGCCGGCTTTATGGAGCCGGGCGAAACCTTGGAGGAGGCGGTGCGCCGCGAGGTGCTGGAAGAAGCCGGAATCCGCATCGGGCGGGTCCGATACCTGGCCTCGCAGCCCTGGCCGTTCCCGTCGACCCTGATGATGGGGTTCCTGGCCGAGGCGGTTACCGGCGACATCACGGTCGACCCGGAGGAGATCGCCGAGGCGCGCTGGTTTCACCGCGACGAGATCGCGGCGATGGTGGCGCGCGCCGCTACCGGCCCGGACGACACGAGCCAGGTCTCCTTGCCGCCGCCCCTCGCGATCGCCCACCAGATCTGCCGCCGCTGGTCGTCGGGGCAGGACGGGATTTGACGGGACCGGCGGGCAAGGGTGTCGCTGCTGCACGGAGGAGGTAAATGGCAATCACGGTCGCGAGATTGCATCCGCTGTTCGCAGCCGAGATCGGCGGGGTCGATACGGGGCGCCCGATGGACGAGGCCGCCTTCGCCGAAATCCGCGCGGCCTTCGAGGAGTATTCGGTGCTGGTCTTGCGCGACCAGAGCCTCGACGATGCGAGCCAGATCGCGTTCAGCCGGCGCTTCGGCCCGCTCGAAATCAGCGCCAGGGCCAACCCCGCGCGCGGTAGCCACTTCGCGCGTCAGTCCAACCTCGACATCGAAACCGGCGCGGTGATCCCGCCGGAAGACCGGCGCATGATCTATCAGCGGGGCAACTATCTCTGGCATACGGACAGCTCGTTCTACCCGGTGCCGTCTTTGTGCTCGCTGCTGTCGGCGCGGATTGTGCCGCCGCAGGGCGGCGACACCGAATTCGCGACGATGCGCGGCGCCTATGACGCGCTGCCCGATGAGGTGAAGCAGAGGCTCGAAGGTCTCGTCGCCGAGCACAGCCTCGTCTACTCGCGCAACACGGTGTCGCGCGACGCGCTGACCCCGGAGATGAAGGCCGAACTGTCCGGCGCGTGGCAGACCATGCTCCGGCGCAACCCGGTGAACGGCCGCAAGGCCATCTACGCCGGGGCGCACGCCTCGCATGTGATCGGCTGGCCCCGCGAGGAGGGCCGCGCCTTCATCGCTTGGCTGAACGATTTCGCCACCCAGCCGCAATTCCGCTACCGACACCGCTGGCGCGAAGGGGATCTGGTGATCTGGGACAATCGCAGCGTCCTGCACCGCGCCACCGCTTACGACGCCCTCCGGCACAAGCGGCTGATGCAGCGAACGACCGTAGCGGGCGACGCGCCGACCGTGCCGCAGCCGGAACGCTACGAACTCGCCGCCGAGTAGCCGGCTTATGCCGGGCGAGCGGGTCGCGGTCGTCACCGGGGCGACCGGCGGGATCGGCCTCTACACCGCGCTCGGGCTGGCGCGCGCCGGGCGCGCCGTCGTGATGGTCGGCCGCGGGCGGGACCGGCTCGACGATGCGCGCCGTTTCGTCGAGGAACGGGTGCCGGGCGCCGCGGTCGAACCGTTGCTCGCGGATTTCTCGGCGCTCGCCGAGCTGCGCCGGCTGGCCGAGGAGATCCTGTCTCGCCATAACCGGATTGACGCGCTGATCAACAATGCCGGGCTGATGACGCCCGGATATTGCCGCTCGGCGGATGGCTTCGAGCTGTCCATGGCGGTGAACCACCTGGCGCCCTTCCTGCTGTCGCATCTCTTGCTGGATGCACTGAAACGATCCGATTCGGGCCGCATCGTGACGGTGGCTTCCGAGGCGCACCGGCGTACCCGCCTTCGTGCCGGCGACATTGCGCAGAACAGAAAAAGCGGCGGGTTCGCGGCCTATTGCCGCTCCAAGCTCTGCAACGTCCTGTTCACGCGCGAACTGGCGCGGAGGCTCGCGGACAGCACGGTGACCGCGTCCTGCCTGCATCCCGGCCTCGTCGCGACCGCGATCGGCGACCGCGGCGGGATCGTCGTCTCGTTCGGTTGGCGGGCCATCAAGCCGTTCCTGATCGGCCCGGAAAAGGGCGCGGAAACCTCGGTATTCCTCGCGACCGTGTCGGACCCGCGGCCCTTCAACGGCGCCTATGTGATCCGCAAGCGGGCGGTGCGGCCCGACCCGCTCGCACTCGATGAGTCGGTGGCCCGCCGCGTCTGGGAGGAGAGCGCGCGGCTGGTCGGACTTTGACGCTTCAGCGGCGATCGACGCTGGCGGGCGGCTCGCCGTCGAGATAGGTCGTCGCCGCCGCCGTCCCCGATTGCGGCAGAAAGGCATAGATCCGGGCCGGGCCCGGCCCGACCGCGGTAAAGCCGTGCGGCACCCCGGCCGGGATCGCGATCGTATGGTCCGCACAGACGCGCTGGCGCTGATCGCCGAGCCACACGTCGAGGGTTCCGTCGAGCACAATGATGATCTCGTCGAGCGCATCGTGCTGGTGCGTCGGCGCACCGGCGCCGGGCTCGATCACGCTGTAGCTCGCCGAACAGGCGACGCCCTGTTCCCGTCCGGCCAAGGTGAAGCGCCGGTAGCCCGGACGCCACGGCGTCTCGGCGGCGGTCGCATGAGCAACGATCGGCATGTCCCGTCCTCTCCTGCCACGCGGAGCATAGGTCGGCGCCCCGCACGCCACAACCAGCCGCCGCCCGCCTCGCATTAATAGCTGGACGAAACGGAGACGCTGTCGCGCCTCATTGCAGCCGTAGTAAAGGGTAGAGCTGCATCTAGAATCCATAGACATAGATGCATTTCCGGCTTTCGCGGGGAAAGACGATTTACGACCGGAACCGGCATTTGGCGAACGTGGACGGCTGATCGGGAAAAGGCAAGGATACGGCGGTTGCGGAGAGGATGGATTGCCGCGGCATTCGCGGCCCTTGCAGGCGTGGCGCCGGCCGGCGCGGCGAGCCTGCGGATCGGGCTGCAGGAGGACCCGGATATTCTCGACCCGGCGCAGGGCGTCAGCTTTGTCGGGCGCGAGGTGTTCGCGGCGCTGTGCGACAAGCTCGTCGACATCGACCGGGACCTCAACATCGTGCCGCACCTGGCGACCGAATGGTCGTGGTCGGAAGACGGGAAGGCGCTGACCCTGAAGTTGCGCGAAGGGGTCACCTTCCATGACGGCGCGCGCCTCGACGCGGCCGCGGTCAAAGCCAATATCGACCGCTATCGCACCGCCCCCGAATCGAAGCGAAAGGGCGAGCTGAAGCCGGTCTCGGCGGTGGTCGCGATCGATCCGCTGACGGTGCGGGTCGAACTGTCCGAGCCCTACGCACCGCTGCTCGCGGTGTTCGCCGACCGGGCCGGCATGATCCTGTCGCCTCTGGCGCTGACCGCGATGGGCGACAAGATCGGCACGCATCCGGTCTGCGCCGGCCCCTATCGCTTTACCGAGCGCGTCGCGCAGGAGCGCATCGTGCTCGACCGCTTCGCCGATTACTGGAATGCCGGCGCGATCGGCGTCGAGCGCATCGTCTACACGCCGGTGCCGGACGCGACCGTGCGGCTCGCCAACCTGCAATCCGGCGCCTTCGACGTGATCGAGCGCATGGCGGCGACCGATGTGAAGGCGGTTGAGACCGATCCGCGGCTTCGCGTGGTCGAGAGCACCGCGCTGGCCTTCCACCTGATGTCGATCAACCTGAAGAACGGCCCGGCCTCCGACAATCCGCTCGCCAAGGATGCGCGGGTGCGCGAGGCCTTCGAGCTGTCGATCGACCGCAAGACGCTCAACGACGTGGTTTTCGAGGGCCGGTTCGTACCGTCGAACCAGCCTGAGGCGCCGGGCACCCGCTATTACGCTTCGGCGCATCCGGTCCCGGCGCGCGATCTCGCCCGCGCCAAGGCGTTGCTCGCCGAGGTCGGCACGCCGCATGTCGAGTTCACCCTGACCGCGCCGAACAATACGACCGACCTGCAGGTCGCGCAGTTGTTGCAGGCCATGGCCGGCGAGGCTGGGTTCGATGTCCGCATCCAGGCCACGGAGGCGATGGCCCTGGTGCAGCAAACCAGCGCCGGGAACTACCAGGCGGCGCTGGCGATCTGGAGCGGACGGCCCGACCCGGACGGCAACATCAGCTATTGGATCGCCTGCGACGGGTTCCTGAACTGGGGCAAATACTGCGACCCGCAGCTCGACCGCGTGCTGGCCGCGGCGCGCGGGACGACTGACCCGGCGGCGCGCGCCAGGTTCTACCGTCAGGCCGCCGACATCTATCTCGCGGCGCGTCCGGAGCTGTTCCTCTATCATTACAAGTGGCTGTGGGGGACCAGCCGCAAGCTCGACGGCTTCGTGCCCTATCCCGACGGCATCATCCGCCCGCAAGGGCTGCGGCTGCTGCCGTGAGGCGCGGCTGGGGCGCAGCTTGATCCTGACCCCGATCCCGCACGACCGGCTCGGCGATGCGCTCGACAGCTTCGCCGCGCGATTGGCGGAGCCCGCCCCGCGGCGAGCCTTCGGCCACATTCGCGCGACCT